>OBAO01000122.1_pt1 | contig 113004 bp, 118 predicted proteins | sample 1517541 | NCBI WGS metagenome assembly OBAO01 (sample SAMN04571698, study PRJEB22368) | human gut metagenome | biome: human gut; material: stool | host: Homo sapiens | place: Luxembourg | collected 2012-08-10
CTCTTCCTCTTCCTCTTCCTCTTCCTCTTCCTCTGTTCCCTCTTGCCAGGCTTTTTTCGCTTTCTCTCCCCCAAAAAAAGCCTGATTAATTTTCCGCTTGCCAACGGGCGGCATTTTCTTTAATATCAATCCCGCATCCGGGAGGCCGGGTGCGGAGTGTAACGGCTCCTTGCAAGAAAAGAACGACTCCTCACAGAGGGAGCCGGGGATATAAGGCTATAGGCGCGAATAACCCGGACTGTTCTTGCACAGTCGTTAACTCCCTCACCTTGAGTTTATCAGGGTGAGTTTTGTTTTAAATCAAGGTAAATAGGCAAAACAAAGGGAGTGTTGATTAAAAGAAAGCTCTTGCCAACAAGCGGCATTTTCTTTAATATCAATCCTGCATCCGGGAGGCCGGATGCGGAGTGTCAGAGCTCCTTGCAAGAAAAGAACGACTCCTGTAAAGAGGGAGCCGGGGATATAAGGCTATAGGCACGAATAACCCGGACTGTTCTTGCACAGTTCTGAACTCCCTCACCTTGAATTTATCAAGGTGAGTTTTGTTTTAAATCAGGGTAAATAAGCAAAACAAAGGGAGTGTTGGTTAAAAGAAAGCTCTTGCCAACGGGCAGCAATTTCTTTAATATCAATTCTGCATCCGGGAGGCCGGGTGCGGAGTGTAACGGCTCCTTTCACAGAAAAAAGAACGACTCCTGTAAAGAGGGAGCCGGGGATATAAGGCTATAAGCGCGAATAACCCGGACTGTTCTGTGATCAGTCGTTAACTCCCTCACCTTGGTTTTACATCAAGGTGAGTTTTGTTTTTTATCATAAACAAAATTAAGGAGTTACAAACATGAAATCCAAACTTCACCTCAAACAAAAAATCGGCCGGAAATTGGGCGAATACCGTCGCAATCACGGGATTCGCCTGGAACATGCGGCCAAACAAAGCGGTGTTCCGTGGCAGATGATAGACCAGCTTGAGCTTGGCAGCACCGCCCAATGGAGCGCCTACAAACTGTTGCTCGATTTTTACGGCAAAGGGATCGGCATTGAGCTGGTAGACAGGAAACCCGGCAGCTTTCGTCCTCAGGAGATCAGCGAACAGGAGAAAGAAAAGTACCGTTGCCGGGAACCCGGCGCGCATAACCGGTCAGGGAAAGCCGGGGAGAAGGAAGAACTTTCTTCGCCGGAACCGTTGTAAAACCGAAAACCGTCCCGTTTAGCCGCGGGACGGTTTTTGCATTTGCCGGCTAAAACCTCCGTTCTCGTCCGGACGAGAGAACGTTGTTGAAAACGGGGGCCGGAACCGGGGCATAAAAATGCTTGTGAAAATTTCAAATTGCGCTATTTTAGGGACAAAGATTCGCAAAATTGATTTTATGAGGAAAAAAATGAAAGCAAGAACCAGATTTGCGCCTTCTCCGACCGGTTATATGCATATCGGCAACCTGCGCACCGCTTTGTACGAATATCTGATCGCCAAATCTTCCGGCGGCGATTTTCTGCTTCGGATTGAAGATACCGACCAGAAGCGCTATGTCGAAGGCGCAACCGACATCATTTATTCGACCCTGAAAACCGTCGGCATGGATTGGGACGAGGGGCCGGATATCGGCGGCAATTACGGACCGTATATTCAGTCGGAAAGAAAGCCGATCTATGCCGAATATGCCCATAAGCTGGTTGAGTTGGGCGGTGCCCATTATTGTTTCTGCGCGCCGAAAGACGAGGCGGAAGACGACGAAGCGGAAGAAAACGCCGTTCCCGCCAAATTTCAGGACCCGTGCAAGCGGCTGTCGCTGGAAGAGGCACGGGCAAGAATTGCCGCCGGCGAGTCCTATACCGTCCGCCAGACGATCAACAAAAAGGGCAAATCGCACTTCCATGACGAAGTTTACGGCGATATTGAAATTGACTATGATGATCTGGACGAGGGCGTGCTGCTGAAGACCGACGGTTTTCCGACCTATAACTTTGCCAACGTGATCGACGATCATCTGATGGCAATTACCCATGTCGTGCGCGGCAACGAATATATTTCCTCAACCCCGAAATATAACCTGATTTACGAAGCATTCGGCTGGACACCGCCGGTTTATGTTCACGTGCCGCAGGTGATGAAAGACGCCCAGCACAAACTGTCGAAAAGAAACGGTGACGCCTCGTTCCAGGATCTGGTGGCAAAAGGCTATCTGCCGGCCGCAATCCTCAACTACATCGCGCTGCTCGGCTGGAACCCGGGCGACGACCGCGAAATTTTCTCGCTGGCGGAACTGGAAAAAGCTTTCGGCGTCGAGCGTCTGAACAAGTCTCCGGCGATTTTTGACATTGTCAAACTGACCTGGATGAACGGCTGCTATATCCGTGCTTTGTCGCCGGAAGAGTTTCACCGTCAGGCGCTGCCCTGGTATGAAAAATGCCTGACCCGCCCGCTTAATCTCGAAATTTTGAGCCGGGTTTTGCAGCCGCGGGTGGAAACCTTTGCCGATATTGCCGCGCAGACCGATTTTCTGGAAAAAATGCCGGAATACGATTTGTCGCTTTATGAAAACAAAAAGATGAAAACCGACCGTGCGGTTGCGGCAAACGCGCTTAAGCTGGCGGCGGCACGGCTGCCGGAAATTGCCGAATGGAACAACGAAAGCCTGTTTGAAAGCCTGAAGGTTCTGGCCGTCGAAAACGGACTGAAAAACGGGCAGATTCTTTATCCGCTGCGCATTGCCCTGAGCGGCCGGGAAACCACTGCCGGCGGCGCCACCGAGATTGCCGCCGTGCTCGGCCGGCAAGAAACTCTGGCGCGGATTGCCGCGGCGTCGGCCAAACTGGGAGCGGAAGCATGAAAGACGTCAGTGCCGGCATTATCGTCCGCAACGGTAAAATCTTTATTGCCCAGCGGCCGGAAGGCAAGCCGCTGCCGAACGTGTGGGAATTTCCCGGCGGCAAGCTTGAGCCGGGCGAAACGCTGCCGCAATGCCTGAAACGCGAGTTGAAGGAAGAACTGGATGTGGATGCCGAAATCGGCGAATTCATCATGAACACCACTTACGGCTATGCCAGCGGCGAATTCCGCATCAACGTTTACCGCGTGCATATTCCCGACGACGCCGAGCCGAAGCTGAACGTTCATCAGAATGCGGCCTGGGTCACGCCGGCGGAAATGGATAACTACGAGTTTCCGCCCGCCGACACGGACATCATCCGCCATTTGAAAACGGTCGGGCTGTAAGCGGAAAAAACTGTTTTGACGGGCTGCCGGAAGATTCTGCAGTCCGTTTTTGTTATCCGAAAACCCCCGGCCGGGCGGGGGATCTTTTTTGCGTTTGCCTAGCCCGCCGGCCGGCAAAAGGTTTGTTTTAAGGTGCCTGCAAAGAACGCTTTCCGGGCCTGAGGCGCATGCGGAAAAACGCCGGTTGACAAAATTGTCAAAAACGAATAGACTGAAAGCCTGAACATCATTATTAACAAAATTTTTAATCCTATGAACGAAACTTTGATTTTGGCAATAATTGCGGTTGCTGCCGCGGTTTTGCTGCTGGGAATGCCCTTTTGGCTCTTCGGCAAAAGAAAAAACGCCGTTTGCGTGCCCGCTCCCGTGCCCGGTGAAGAACATCGGCCGGCAACGGCGGAGGAAATAACCGTGCTGCGCAAAATGGTAACCGACCTTTTTTCCGGTCCGGTGGTCAATGACGGCGATCGCCGCTGCGTAAGGGAAGCGATTGCCTTGTGGCAGCCGGGAACGAGCTTTGCAAAGCTGATGCAGAATCTGGTCGCCGAGTTGGAAATTATGCCTTCCGTCGATCGTTATCAGCTTTATGATTATCTTCGCGAAATGCGCGATTCTCTGGAAGAAATTGCCGAAATGCGCGGACTTGACCGCAAGATGGCGGAAAACACCCGCATTTGCCGCATCGGCAATGCCTGTTTTCTGGCGGCTCTGAAAGAAGCAAACTTTTAAAACCTTTCGCCATGAACGAGAAATTATGGATCTGCGTACTGGCCGGTTTGGTTTTTCTGGTTATTTTGTTTCTGCGCGCGTCGCGTTCGGGGACGTCAACGGAAAAGCAAACGCCGGCGGATGAAAAAAACGGTCTTCGGATCATTGCCGCCGCCTGCGATGAAATCTGGATGTTCTTCTATCGCCGCCCCTATCCCGGCCTGAACGAACTGGATGCCGCGGAACTGCGGAACGTTTTTGAAGGCGCCCTGCTGGCAATAACCCGCGAAGACGCCTGTGGTCTTTACGGACATCTTAAGGAAAAGCTGAAACAAAGCGGCGACGCCCTGCAGAGCGAGGCGTGCGCGCTGATTATCCGGGAATTGAGCCGCCGTTTCGGCTGCTGACGGATTGTCTGCCTCAACCCCCTTTTCGCCCCCGGCGGTGCGAAAAGGGGTTTCTCATTTAAAATTTGCTTTTGCTTGATTTTGCGGGCTATAATGACCAGATAGAAAGCTGTTGTTGGCGGTGGCGCATGATATACGGATATAAAAACATATGGAAAGTGGCCGGTCCGATTCTGCTCGGAATGGTCATTCAGCAGCTGATCGGCGTGACCGATGTGGTTTTTCTCGGCCGTGTCGGACAGGCGGAACTGGGCGCTTCGGCCATTGCCGGCCTGTATTATATTACAATTTACATGCTGGGCGTCGGTTTCGGCGTCGGCGTGCAGATTTTGATCGCTCGGTTAAACGGGCGCGGACATTATCACCGGATTGCGCCGGTTTTTTATCAGGCGATGGGTCTGATGCTGGGGTTTGCCGCCGCGGCGATCGTCGTTTCCTATCTGCTGACGCCGTGGGCGCTGCCGCTTCTGATCAGTTCGCCGCGGGTGCTTGCGGCCGCGCGGGACTATCTGCATTTCCGCGTGTGGGGTTTCGTCTTTGCCTTTGCCGTCATCGTTTTTCGCGCTTTTTACGTCGGCATCGTCAATACCCGGATTTTAAGTTGGAGTGCGGGGATCATGCTGATCGTCAATGTTGTCGGCAATTACCTGCTGATCTTCGGCAATTTCGGTTTTCCGGAAATGGGGATCGGCGGCGCCGCGCTGGCGTCGGTGATTGCCGAAGCGGTTTCCACCGCCGTTTTCGTCGTTTATACCCGGTACAAAGTCAATGCTTCCCGCTACGGGCTTGATGCTTTTTACGGTTATGACCCGCATCTGGTCAAAAAGATTTTTTCGGTTTCCGTCTGGACGACCATCCAGTTGTTTGTGTCTTTTGCCACCTGGTTCTTCTTTTTTGTCGCCATTGAACATATCGGCGAGTTGGAGTTGGCGGCTTCCAACGTTTTGCGTTCGATTTCCACCATGCTCTATATGGTTGTCGGCGCGCTCGGCGCCGCCGCCTCTTCGCTGACGGCCAATCTGGTCGGGCAGGAGCGGGTGAAGCAGGTCGGCCCCACCTGCGGGCGCATCATCCGTCTGGGCTTTGCCATCGAACTGGCGCTGTGCATGCTGCTGGCCTTTTTCCCCGAAGCGGTCATGCGCATTTATACCGATGACACGGAATTGATCGGCGGCAGCGTTAACGCCTATTATGTCATGCTCGGCAGCTATGTCGTAATCGTGCCGGCAATGATCGTGTTTAATGTGGTTATCGGTTCCGGTCAGACCAGAGAAGCGCTTTACATCGAACTGGCGGCGACCGTCATTTATGTGGCCAACGTCTGGTATGTGGTGGTCTGGCGGCAATCCTCGCTGGCCTGGTGCTGGAGTACCGAATATTTTTACAACTTCATGATGATGTTGTTCTCTTACTGGTATTTGCGCCGCAAAAAGCTTATATTTTAACTGTCGGCGACCGATATTGCTTGACGGCGCCGGCGATTGCGAATACATTGTCGGTAAAAACAACCGGAACGGTTTTAAATGGAAACAAAATTGAAATATGCCGTCGAAGGAACGCTGCTGCGCATTGAACTGAACGGCGACTATCTGGAATATGACGACGACGAGGTGGTGCGCCGGCTGTACGAAGCGGCGGAAAGCGCGGAAGTCCGGTCGCTTGAGGTGCGTGCGGAAAAGCTGGAACGCTGGGATTCGACGCTGCTTGTCATTCTGTTTAATCTGGAAAAAACGGCCCGCCGCCGCAAAATCGAAATCAAAATGCTTTCCCTGCCGGCCGGACTGAAAAAAATGCTGGCTCTGGCATTTTCCGTCGACCGCAAGCCCGGCGGCGAAAACCGGACCTTCCCGGGCCTGTTGGAACGTGTCGGCGACTGGGGCATTGATATTGCCGTCGGCGTCAAAAAGGGGACTTCCTTTCTGCTCGGCGCCGGGCGTTCTTTCGGACGCTTTTTGTTCGGAACCGCGGTGATGCGCCGGGTAGACTTTCTGTTTGCGCTGGAAGACTGCGGCTACAAGGCGCTGCCGATCGTGTCATTGATCAGTTTCATGGTCGGCCTGATTCTGGCCTTTGTCGGTGCCGTTCAGCTCAAAACTTTCGGCGCCGAAATTTATGTTGCCAGCCTGGTAACCATCGGCATGACGCGTATTATGGGCGCAATCATGACCGGCATCATCATGGCCGGCCGCACCGGCGCGTCCTATGCCGCCACCATCGGCACCATGCAGGTTAACGAAGAGATCGACGCCCTGAAGACGATGGGCATTCCGGTCGGCGACTTTCTGGTGCTGCCGCGGATGACGGCGCTGGTGATGACAATGCCGCTTCTGACCATGTGGGCGGATTTCATGGGCATGCTGGGCGGCGGTTTTGTCGGCGTGACCATGCTCGGGATTCCGCTGCAACGCTATTGGGAACTGTCGGTTGAAGCGATTACCCTCGGCAATTTCATGGTCGGCGTTTTTCACGGTTTCGTATTCGGCATCGTAATTGCCGTCTGCGGCTGTTATTACGGCGTTTATTGCGGACGCAACGCCGACAGCGTCGGCATTGCCACCACCAGGGCGGTGGTTTCGGCCATTGTCTGGATGATCGTCATGACCGGCATTATCACCGTTGTTTGCGAGGTGCTGGGCATATGATGAACAAAGTGCAGATTGCGGTAAAAAACCTGACCATCGGCTACGGCGATTTCGTATTGCTGAAAGACCTCAATTTTAACATCAACCGCGGCGACGTTTTCATCATCATGGGCGGATCGGGCTGCGGCAAAAGCTCAATGCTGCGGGTGTTGACCGGCCTGGTGGCGCCGCAGAAGGGAACCGTTGTCATCGACGGGACGGATTTTACCAAAGCGGCGCCGGCGGTGCGCGACGAAATCATGCGCCGTTCGGGTATTTTGTACCAGAGCGGGGCGTTGTTCAGCTCTATGACGCTGGCGGAAAACATTGCTCTGCCGCTTGAACAGTATACGGGCTATTCGGAGCGGGAAATCAGCGAGCTGGTGTCGCTCAAACTGGCGTTAGTCGGGCTGGCGGGGTTTGAAGACTTTTATCCGTCGGAAATCAGCGGCGGCATGAAAAAACGCGCCGGTTTGGCGCGCGCGCTGGCGCTTGATCCGGAAATCGTCTATTTCGACGAGCCTTCCGCCGGGCTTGATCCGGTCAGTTCCAGGCTGCTTGACGACCTGATCCTGGACATTAACCATAATCTGGGCACCACGATTGTGATCGTTACCCACGAACTGGCGTCCATTTTTGCCGTCGGCAGCAATTCCGTTTTTCTCGACGGCGAAACCAAATCAATCCAGGGTTACGGCAATCCCCGCGAACTGCTGAAAAATCCGCCGAACGAAAAAGTGTACAATTTCTTAACCAGAGGGGGCAGCGAACATGCGTAAAAAACCCAACAGCAAACTGATCGGTTTGTTTATCGTCTGCGGGATCACTTTGTTTCTCGCCACGGTCGGGATGTTTGTGTCGGAAAAGATTATGGCTGATACCAAAAGCGAAGTGGTGATGTATTTTTCCGAATCCATCAAAGGGCTGGACGTCGGGTCGCCGGTCGTATTCAAAGGGGTGAACATCGGCCGCGTTTCCAAAATCGACCTCATTACCGATATGGACGACAGCGAGTTCAGTATTCCGGTTTTTGTGGCTTTCAACCGGCAGAACTTCAACCCTTCGCTGCCCAACGAAACCCGTCGGCAGATTTTGCGGCAGCTGGTCGACAAAGGGCTGCGGGCCCGGCTGAACACCCAAAACTATCTGACCGGGCAGCTGATGGTCGAACTGGAGATGATGCCGGTCGACACGCCGGCAGTTTACCGCAGCAAAGACGGCAGCATTCCCGAAATCCCGACGGTATTGTCGCCGCTGGCCGAGCTTTCCCGCGGTTTTCAGGAGATTCCGCTGAAGCAGACGGTGACCCGAATGAACAAGTTTCTCGATTCCTTAAACGAGCAGGTGGTGCCCAAATTAAATACGGTGCTGGAAGATTTTGCGCAAATTCCCGAGCAGACCAAAGGCATTCCGGAAACTTTGCGCAATATTGACCGTGCGGTGAAGGAAGTTCCCGACGCTTTGCGCAGTTTTGACCGGGCAATGACGAATATTTCCGGCGCGGCCAAGTCGTTAAACAATTTTGCTGATTATATAGAAAGACATCCGGAAGCATTGTTAAAAGGAAAAGGGAGATATTAAGATGAAAAAAACGAGTATACTGGCAATAGTGTTGTTTCTGGCCGGCTGCGTCGGCACCAGCAGTCCGTCTCATTTTTATCAGCTGCAAATGACGGATGCCCGGGTTGAGCCGGTTTCTTCCCGGCGGCTGGACGTCGGGGTTGAGGAAGCCTTTGTGCCGAAATATCTGGACCGGCCGCAGATCGTGACCGTGGAAGCAGGTTCTTCCGAACTGAAAATGTCCGAATTTTACCGTTGGGCGGAACCGCTGTCGAGTTCTTTTTCTCGTGTCTTGGCTGACGACTTGTCGCTCTACCTGCCTAAATCGGTCGTCAAATACAAAACCCTGAGCAGCGAGAACTTCACCTATACGATCACGCTCGAAATCAATAAAATGGATGCCGTTTGGGGGCGGAAACTGGAACTTGACGTCTGGTGGACGGTGTACAAAAACGGCCGTGTCGCCGTTCGCGACCGTACCCGCCTGTCTTCGCCGCTGGGCGACACTTACGAAGACCTGGCCGGCCGCCAGAGCGCCCTGATTAATGAACTGGCGGGACAGATCGCTGCCCGGCTGGCAAAAATGTGAGTGCGGATATGCCGGAAAGAGCGGACATTGAACGGGTTTTGGGCCATTATGGCATCAACGGCCGGGTTGTCGGCGAACGGCGCGGGCCGCTGCTGCAACTGACGGAATTTGAGCCGGCGGCCGGCACCAAGATTAAAAAACTTGCATCCGCGCTTGACGATATTGCACGTGAGCTGAAAGTTTCTTCCGTTAACGTGGAGCCGGTACCCGGCAGCAACTCCGTATGGCTCGAAATTCCGGCGGAAACTCCGGAAACCGTTGATTTTGCAAGTTTGGCCGACAGCCGCGCGTGCAAGGAATTTAAAGCCGCGCTGCCGCTTTGTCTGGGAGTTGACGTACGCGGCGAACCGGTAACGGCCGATCTGGCCAAAATGCCCCATCTGCTGGTAGCCGGAACCACCGGTTCGGGCAAGTCCGTCGGCCTGAATACCTTTATTCTGTCGCTGATCAAAGCCAAAAAGCCGGAGGAAGTGCGGTTTGTGCTGATAGATCCGAAAAGAGTTGAGTTCGGCATTTACGACAATCAGCAATACATGCTGGCGCCGGTGGTGACCGACAACCGGCAGGCGGTCGAAATGCTGGCGCGGCTGGCCGACGAAATGGAACGCCGCTATCTGCGGCTGCGGGAAAGCATGACCCGCAATATTGCCGAATATCATTCCCGCGTCGGGCTGATGCCTTATATCGTCTGTATCATTGACGAATTTGCCGATCTGGCGGCGACCGGGCCGGAAGCGGAAAAATACGTGCGTCTGCTGGCGCAAAAGGCCCGTGCCTGCGGAATTCACCTGATTGTCGCTACCCAGCGCCCTTCCGTCGACGTGGTTGCCGGTGTGCTGAAAGCCGATTTCCCCTGCCGGCTGGCTTACAAGACGGCAAGCGCGGCGGATTCCCGCACCATCTTGGATACGGGCGGCGCGGAAAAGCTTCTCGGCCGCGGAGACGCTCTTTATCTTGACGGCAGAGGACGGCTGCTGCGTCTGCACGGCGCCTATGTTGCCGACAACGACATCCGGACGCTGCTGGAACCCTGGCGGGGAAAAGCCGTGCCGCTTTTGCCCGAAAAACCGGCGGAAAGGGAAAAACAAACGGAAATCCCCGTTGCAGGGAAACAGGAACCGGGAATTTTCCGGCGGCTGCTCGGTTGGTGGAGTTCGCTCAAAGTACGGGAAAGAAAAAGCATCATATCCGGTTTGAGCCGGCTGTTTAACGGCATTGTCGGCCGCCGTTCCCGCAAGTAAGACGGAAGTTGTGAAAATGTCATCGTATGCGGACGCGGCAAACCGGGCAATCGGGTGTTGGTTTTGTTATAATGTCCGTTATCATAAGAAAACCCCGGCTTTTGCCGGGGTTTTTGAAAATGCGGACGGTTATCTGACATCGGGATTTTCTTGTTCGGAAGGCAGAACCGGAGCGGGAGCTTCGGTCATGGCGTCATCTTCATTTTCGTCGGTATCTCCCTCTTCGGCTTCATCGTCTTCTTCATTATCTTCATATCCGTTTTGGCTTGTCGGTTTTGTCGAAATGTCTTGAGGAGCGCTGGAAGCGCCTACCGTCGGGACGGTATCGTCATCTTTTACGGGATCTTCCGCCGGAGTGCTTACGTCAACGGCTTCGGGCTTTTTTTCGATAGCCGGAGGCATGTCGCGGTTTTCCGACATCGGATCCGGTTTCATTCCGTGCCGCATTCTTTTTCTTTCCATATGGCGGGCTTTGCCTTCCGCTTTGATTTTTTCAAACTCGGCCTTTTGCTCCGGCGTCAGAATGCTTTCAAAAGCCTCCATGTTGGATTTTCTGATTTCGTTCATCTGGATTCTGATTTCTTTCATCTGATCCATCAGATCCCTGATTTTGACCTGGTCGGCTTTGCGGCGATCCTGCATGGCCAGATATTGTTCCTTGGAGAGGTTCAGACGGTCGGCGAGCTTTGCCTCCATCATTTCGTGTGTCGGCCGGTCGGGACGCATCGGCGGCATTTTGCCGTCGGCGGCTTCGGTGGCGGCCGCACCCGTCAGCAGGGCAGCGAAAGCAACGGTTAAAATGATTTTGTTCATGTTCATTCTCCTTTTAAATAACTGAGTTTTTGACTTAATATCTGCCTGGCATGAAACAGGCGGGATTTTACGGTTCCGACCGGAACACCGGTCTTGCGGGCGATCTGTTCCTGGCTCAAACCCTCAAATTCAAACAGAATAATAACTTTGCGCATTTTGGCGGGCAGTTCGTCCACCGCTTTCAAAATCAGCTTCTGTCGCATTTTGGCATTGATGATTTCTTCCTGCGAATAACCGGACCGGATCGTTTCCAGCGTTTCATCGTCGCAGATTTCCGTACATTTCTGCCGGTATGCCCGCGATTTGAAATAATCCCGGCAGACGTTTGCCGTAAGGGTCGCGACCCATTGTCTGAACCTGCCTTCTTCCTGATAGCTGCCAAGGCTGCGCCAGGTTTTGATATAGACTTCCTGTTCGATGTCTTCGTTGTAAGAACCGGTAAGTTTGCGGATGATCGCTCTGACCAGTCCTCTGTTTTCCGAGATAAATTCTTTCATTTAACTTACCATCAGCAAACCAAAGTCATCAACCGGAAGTCCCATGTCTTTAATTACCGAATCCTGCTCGACGGAAACGATCTGATTTTCCAGCATGGAAAGCAGCGTTTCCGTTCCGTATTCTCCGAAGACAGGGCTTTTTTGCGGAAGTGCAAAATTAATGCCCGCCGTTAAAACCAGCATACAGACAACGGCTTTGATCCGGTTGTTACGTTTTTTGCGTGCAAAATAAAGCGGCTTTGCCTCTTGCAGCAGTTTTGAGATGTCATTCATATGTTCCTCCATACAATTGCTGTAACGAAGAGAGCCTGCCGCCGGTTCATTTTTTTTTGTAAACCGTCGGCGCCGCTTTTGTTTTCCTATTTGCCGAAAGCCGTTTGGTAAACTTCCAAAACCAATTCTTTGCTGCAGGGGCGGGGGTTGCCGCCGGTGCAGACGTCGGCCATTGCCGCCTCGGCAAGTGCGTCGAGGTCTTCTTCTTTGACGCCGATTTCCTTTAACGTCTGCGGAATGCCGACGTCTTTTGACAACTGGCGAACGGCGTCGACTGCCGCCCGGCGATATTCTTCCTGCGTCATTTCATCTACGCCTCTGACGCCCATTGCGCGGGCGATTTCGCGAAATTTTTCGCCGGTATGGGAAGCGTTAAATTCCATAACGTAGGGCAGCAGAACGGCGTTGGCCACGCCGTGCGGCGTGTCGTAGAAGGCGGAAAGCGGATGGGCCATGCCATGCACGACGCCGAGTCCGACGTTGGAAAAGGCCATTCCGGTGACATATTGGCCGAGAGCCATGTCTTCGCGTCCTTTGGCGTCGCCTTCGACCGATTTTCTTAAGGAGCGGGCAATGATTTCGATCGCCTTGAGGTTAAGCGTGTCGGAAAGTTCCCATGCCGCAAGCGTGGTATATCCTTCAATTGCGTGCGTCAGCGCGTCCATGCCGGTGGCGGCGGTCAGCCCTTTGGGCATTGAGGCCATCATGTCCGGGTCGACGATGGCTACGACCGGAATGTCGTGCGGATCGACGCAGACGAATTTACGGCGTTTTTCCTCGTCGGTAATAACATAGTTGATGGTGGTTTCGGCGGCGGTTCCGGCAGTGGTGGCCACGGCGATGACCGGCACGCTCTTGTGTCTGGTCGGCGCCGTTCCTTCCAGGGATACGACGTCGGCAAATTCCGGATTGTTGATGATAATGCCGATTCCTTTGGCGGTGTCCTGCGGCGATCCGCCGCCGACGGCGATCATATAGTCGGCTCCTGCCGCCTTGAATGCTTCCACGCCGGCTTTGACGACGCCGACGCTGGGATTGGCCTTGACGCCGTCGAACACGGCATAGGCGAAGCCCTCGGCTTCAAGCAGGTCGGTTATTTTTTTGACGACGCCGAATTTGATCAAATCGGCGTCGGTAACGATTAAAGCCTTGTTGAAACCGCGGCTTTTGATTTCGTCAATGATCGCCGCAGCGGCGCCCTGGCCGTGGTAGCTGGTTTCGTTTAAGATAAAACGTTTGGCTGTCATCATTTTTCCTTTCAGAATAGTTATAATAATCATTAATTAAGGTAGTCTCGGTTTTTGTAATTTGCAATAAAAATATCTTTGTTGTCTTTAGCGAAAAATTAAATTATAATCGGCAGCATACAGCTATTGAGGAGTCGCAAGCATGACATTGGAACTACGCCCCAACGAATACGTCAAAATTGAAGTCCATTTCAGTTATAAGGTATTTGTGCTGCCGACTTTGCTGATGTCGATCGGCATTTTGATGTTTCTCGCCGTGTGGAGCGGCGTCGGCGAAGGGGAACGGTTCCGTTTTATCGGTCATATTTATTCGGTGGCCGGCATTATGATGATGATCGGCGGCCTTTTGTTCATTCCCTACATCTACAAACGGGTTGACAACAAGTTGAAAATCTATGCGGTAACCAACCAGCGGGTTTATGTCCGCCGCGGCATCATCAACATCAAGGAAAAGGATATTCCTCTGGCCAAAATCAACGACGTGCAGATCGTACAGAGTCTGGTGCAGCGTCTGTTCGGCGCCGGTGACGCGATCGTGCAGGTCGGCAACGACGAAAGCAGCATGATCATTCAGGATATTGCCCATCCGCGGGAATTTCGCGACACCATCATTTCGGCGATATACGAAGCCGCGGCCGAGCAGGAAGCTCGCGCCCGTCAGCAGCGCTATTACGAACAGCAGCAGCGCCGGCTTGAGCAGCAACAGGAATACGGCGGTTATCCGCCGCCGCCCTCCGGAGATTTCGGCGGATACTGACAGCCTTTGAAATTCCCCGTTCCGACGGGGAATTTTTTGTGTTTCGAACGTCTGCGTAAACGGGGGAATGCAGACCTTCCGGCCCGGTCCTCGGGCTTGCGAAGCTTTTGTGGCGTCAAGCGAAGTTCAAAATGGCTGATGCCGCTTGCCTATGCCGGTGAAAGTTTATTGCCTGCCTGACGAAAAACCCCGGGTTTGTTCGGGGCAGAATGCTTAAAGTGTCGGGACAACACCGTCCCGCGCCTTTAATCACGGTCGGAAAGTAAGCTTTGTTGTGTTTTGGAGCCCCGGTTTGCCGGGGGATATCCATGCTTCAAACGTCTGCATAAGCCGACGGATGCAGACGTGCCTGTGTCTTTATGCTCTGAAAGGGATGCGGAACAGACACGGTGCGGAAAACGGAGCACCGCGTTCATGCCGCAAACTCATTGCCGAATCACCGGACAAAGGCGGAAAATGTTCTGCCGGGCGGGAAAAGGTTCGAAAAACGCCCCCAAAAGAAAGAAGGCCTTCTTAAATCTCGTTGTTTTTGGCTTTTTGCAGCCAGTCGTTAATGTTCATGCCTCCGCGCACGGTAGCCGGCCGGGGTTTTTCTTTATTGTGCGGGTCCCCGGCATCGGGCGGAATCGGCATGCCGGATATGTTCGGCATCGGTTCTTTGCCGCGCGCGATGGCGAGGTTGTCTGTCTGCCGGTCGGCAAGCTGTATGTCAAGGTCGTCTTTTTCTCCTCCCATGATAACCGCGCTTAAGGCCATGTCGGACACTTTTTGCAAATCGGCGTCGTTTAAGTTGTGAATATCCAGCGCGCTGCGCATAATGATCATGTCTTTGCTGGTTTTTCTTTCCTTAATCGATTCCGCCAGCCAGCGGGGATATTTGTAGAAAATGCGGAAAGCCTTGTCGTCCATCAGGAAAATAAGCTTGAACGGCTCTGGTCCGGAATTGTCGAAAACGCCTGCAATGTCGCTTCGCTTCAGCATTTCGGGAAAATTCTTCATGATTTTAGGATAACGCCGGGTGAGGTCTTTGTAGGGCACGTCGTGTCCGCCGCTGGCAACCCGCGCTCTCACCCGCCAGTATGAAAGCCACGGGTCGGAAAGGCCTATAAATACGGTGGCAATTTTAAATCCTTTTTTGCGGGCGGCATCCATAAAACGAAGATGAACCTTGCCCGAGGAGGTTGTTTCGTAAACGAAGCTGGTGCGGCTTTCAAGATGTTTTTCCACTTCTTCGTAGGTGATTTTGCCGGCGCTCAACATGTTGTCGTTCGGGTTTTCGTCGGGTTCGGAAATTTCTTTGGCGATGTTGTCCATATTGATAAACGGCGCGTTTTTCATCAGCGGGTCATCTTTGATTACCAAATCGTAAAAGGTGGATTTTCCGGCGCCGTTCGGTCCGGCGATAATTACCATCCAGGGGTGTTTTCTTTTTTTCATTTCAATTTTCCCGTGATTACTTCTTCATGTTTTTCGTTTAAGGTGACGATCAGTTTTTCGCCGTCTTCCGTTTCCTTGATAAAAAGTCCGTTTTCCTTGTAGTAACGCGGATAGCCTACCTTTTCTTTCCAGGCTTGTTCGTTGTTCATTTTGCTCAGTTTTCTTTTCAGATATTCCATCATTTTTTTCGGTCCGTAACGGTTAAACGTGCAAGATGTAAGGAACTGCCTCGGCCAGACTTTCCGTGGCGCCTTCTTCCGAGCCGTCGTCGGGGTCGACAAAGCGGTATTTTTTGTTTTCGGCGTCGTAAATCAGCCTGAACGCGTCGTTATAGCCGAGGACAAGTTCTCCGGCGGCGAGATTTTCCTTTTCCCGGACATTATAATCCAGAATATCCGGAAAAAAAGAGCTTTCGGTATTAATGCCCAAAATAAAACAGCCGTTGTTGGACAAACCGTTGAAATTGCGCAGCAGCGTATGATATTCGGCGGCGGGTTCGGGAAAACCGGCTTCTTTCAGCTTCAGCACCCCGATTGCGATTTTGACTTCGCTGGTCGGCCGGTTGCGTCCGATTTCTTCGTTTTGTTTCAGATAATCGATTAATTCCTGCATTGTCATGCCGACATGCTCCTGCTGTTGTTTTGAATGTTTTGAATGATCAGCCGCTGATCGTTCGGTTGTTTTTCGTCCTTTTCCGCTTCCTGCCGCCGGTCGTTGCTTTGTCCGTCCTTGACGTTTTCGATGATCATCATGTCTTCGCCGAAACCGAGCATGCAGCGAACGCCCGGCTGCGGTTCCAGGCGAACCATGGTGCGGCGGACGTCGCCGTTTGAATCCTTATCTTTAAATACCATGTCGGCGGAGTGGATGCTGCCGTGGACGGAAGCGGCCTTGTCGTTGGCGTCGGAAAGTCCGTGGGCGCGGTTGACGGCGTCAAACAAAGTGCCGTTGCTGACGATGCACATGTTTTCATAAGCGTTGACGTCGGCGTAAGACTTGCCTTCCGCTTCAAACAGGCGGCAGTCTTTGATGTTGATGATGTGGTGAACGTCAATTGCCGGCTGGTTGGCCCATTCCGGATGTCTTTCCAGCTCTTTGGACATGTCGGTCAGACCGCTTTGCGACATTTTGTTGACGAGGGCTTCGACATAAGCCTTGTCAATGCCCGGCATTTTCAGCATCATGTCCTTGAATTGCGGATTTTCTTTGATGAAGCGTTTGACGTTTTCCTGTTTGGCGCTGGTACAGACGGGAACCTCTTTTCCGCTTCTGTCTTTATAGGTCAGCGGATTGCCGTTTTCGTCCCTGGCCTGAAACAGCTTGGCAAAACCAAGCCCCTTTTGCGCGGCACAATGGTTGAACATCAGGTATTTGAAATCGTTAATGTTCATTTCCGGCAGAATTTCTTTCGGCACGCCGGCCTTGGCCAGTGCCGCTTTCAGTTTGTCCTGCATCTCCGCCAGCCGCGGCTCTTCCTTCATCGCCTGCCAGACGGTGGAACTCTCCAAATCATAATCTTCCGCCTTGCCCGGGGTGCCGGCGTATTTGTACGGATAGTTGGCGATATCGGCAAATTTCGGCGAATAATTGCCCATCGGCTTTTCCACGCCGCCGTTGAAAACCATCCGCGCAATAACGCTCTTGTCGGTTTTGGAAACCGCCGTTCCCACCCGCAGGTTCAGATGGTGCAGCGCGGCAAAAGCGCGGAGTTCGCCTTCTTCTTTTTCTCCGTTGGTGGCGCGGAAAGCGGCGGTCAGCCGGTTCAGCTCTTCGCCGATTTCCTTGTCGCTTAAAACCGACGCGGCATTTGCTGCTGCTTTGTTTTCTTCGGCAGCTGCCGTCTTTGCTTTTTCTTCCGTCGTTTTGTTTTGGTTGAAAATCTGCTCTTTACGGTTAAGCAGCTCGTAGCCCCATTTCTCGTGTTCGTCTTTGCGGCTGTTCAGAGCGTTGTTCTGCTCCTTGTACTTATTTCTACGGGCATTCGGATTGTCGCCCCGCTTCTTGTTGTCGTCCCGTTTCTTGTGTTGTTCGGGATCGCGGTGCATGGAAACGCGTTTGGCGAAATCTTTGTCAGAGGAGAATTTGCCCATCTCTTTTTGCCTTTATCAGTCTATTTTCTGTCTATTATAACATGGTCTTGTCTAAAATCCAGCTAATTTTAAAAAAATTGTATTTTTTCCGTTTTTGGTTATAATCGGTTCAGCAATATTTTTGGGAGGAAGGAAAAAAATGAAAATACACGAAGGTTTTGCCGAAATTGCCGACCGCTTTGACGTGCTTTTGGTTGATGCGTACGGCGTGTTTTGGGACGGCGGGCGTTTCTTTCCCGGCAGTCTGGAGGTGATGGAAGAGGCCGTAAAGAAAGGGCGTCAGGTTTGCATTCTGTCAAATACCACTTCGCTCAGCGCCGATTCTGTTCGTTCTTACGAAAAAAAGGGAATGTTTGCCGGTCGTCATTATACCGATTTTGTCACTTCCGGCGACGTTTTCAGGGAAGCCGTGCTGGCGGAAAAACTGGACATCCCCGGCAAAAACATATATATCTGGGGTACGCCGCGGGCTGCTTTGTTTGCGGACAGCGCTTATCGCGTTGTGCCTGATGCCGATGAGGCCGATGCCTTTTATATTTCCATTCCTCAGCTGACGACGGAAGAAAAGGAAGCGTTTCCGTCTTTGTCCGGCCATTTTTACCTTTCTCGCCTGACGGCGGAAGGAGAAGCTCCGCTGTGGGACAGTTTGGTTACGGAACCTTTTAAGGATTCCCTTTTGCAGATGCGGCAGCGCGGTCTGCCGGCTCTGTGCGCCAACCCCGATTACCGTGCGTTTGAAAAACCGAAGGACGGCGGCGAGCCGCAGCCGGTAGTCCGACAGGGAACGATTGCCGAAATGTATCGCCGGATGGACGGACGGGTGGTCGAGTTCGGCAAGCCGCATGCAAACATTTATCAATATGCTTTCCGCAAATTGGGAATATCCCCTTCCGGCCGGGTTGCCATGATCGGCGATACTTTCCGTACCGATATGGCCGGTGCGTTAAATGCCGGAATTTCCGCCGTTTGGTGCGTGGAAACCGGCATGAGCCGTTATGAGGCGGAGCAGGGCGTTTCCCTTGAACGGCAGGCCGGCAGCAGACTGGCGGATGTGTATATGGTCAAATCTTTCGGCGGCGGTTATGCCGCCCGGCCGGAACTTTCCGCCCTCAGGTCCCGTGAGGGCGGCTGTTCGCGCTGACAAATAATCATCCGTCGGCCTTTGAAATCGGAAAAACAATGCCTATTTTTTATTGAGAAGAGATTTTAAAGGAGAAAAAATATGGCTGAACCTGTCACCCCCGTCAACGGGGAAAAGTTGCAAACCGCCGGTTTCTGGCATTTGTTTGCCGGCATCATCATGGTGATTCTCGGCTTTTACGTTTGGTTTAATCCGGTGGCCAGTCTGCTCGGACTGGCGCTCTATATCGGCATTGCCTTCATCGTTGTAGGCGCCGGCTATTTTCTGGCTTCCTTTTCCTATCAGTCAGGCTGGTACCTGCTGGTGGGGTTGTTGGATATTCTGGTCGGGGTCATTTTGGTAGCCAACCTGGGGGTTACCGCGGCCACGCTGCCGATGATCTTTGCCTTGTGGTGTCTGGCGGTCGGTGTCATTCAACTGGTGACTTCTTTCCAGCTGAGAAAGATCGGAGCGCCCTGGGGCTGGAGTCTCGGCATCGGTATTTTGGGTATTCTGTTTGCCTTTATGATTCTGATTTTTCCGAGCATCGGCGCCGTTACCATTACCACGCTGATGGGGATGTACATCATTTTGTACGGCGCTTTTGCCATTGCCGAATATGTCTATGCGCCGCGGTAAACTCTTTGCCGCATTTGCGATCGTTGGCAAAATACCGAAAAGCGGGGTTCGAACCCCGCTTTTCGGTAAAACATGAAAAACGCGCGCCGGTTGCAAAAGCAGCTTCGGCGCCGGCGAAACTTCAATCCCGCTGCCGTCTTTCCCGCAATATTTCTGCCGTCAGCCGCTGCTGTTCCTTCTCGTGTTTTTTCAGGTCCTTTAACGTCATTTTGTCAGCTGTCCGGATGCCGGCCTTGGCCAGGTCATGGTTGAATGCCGCCAGATTGTCGGCGTTGAGCAGCATTCTCATATCGCCGATTTTGACCAGGGCGAGCGTCTGCTTTTCCAGAGATTTGTCAAGCCGGCCTTCGGCAATCAGCTTCTGCGTCAGTTTCTTGCTGAAAGGCATGTTTTTGAGAATAAAGACATGCGGTTTGCCGTAGCGCTGACCGCTGCTGCCCCGGCGATTGTGGGTGCGCAGATTGTAAACGAAGTCGCAAAATTCCTTGTTGCCGATCTTCATCGCGACATGCCCGTAACGCGTGGTTCCCTTTTCCCAGGCGATGACGGCGCCGTCGGGCAGCGAACGGAAATTGTTCATTTCCGCTTCGACTTCGGTGAAATTTTCGTTGGCCTGAAAGCCGGTGACGGCACGGTAGGCGAAGCGCTGGGCGTCGATGGTGATGCCGTGTTTGGCAAAGAAAGACTTTACGGCGCCGAGGCAATAAGTCTGTTGTCCTTTTTTGGGTACGCCGCGTTTGGCCGTTTTCTGCGCCGTTTTCTGGATTTGTTCGTTCAGTTCGCACTGGCCGATTTCCGCCAGTTCCTCGGCGGTGAAAGTGCGGCCTTCCAGGTTAAAGTTGCCGGCGATGTTTTTGTTGCTGCTGATCAGTTGTTCGCTCATCAGCTGCGTCATGTCAACGGTGTCGATGCTGTCGGCTCGCTCCGTTTTGACGGCCGGGGCGGTGATCGTCGTCTTTTCTGACGAAGAAGAAGATTCCGCGGGCGGGTTGGAACCTGTCGCGCTGCCGTTGCCGATCAGCGTCGTCATCAACATTGCCAGACGCAGCGATCCCTGCCTGATTTTGTCGCCCGCCTTCTGCGCCAGTTTTTTCCATCGTTCTTTGTTCAATTCGCTCACCGCCTTTTTATCATAAAATATTTGTCTTCTTTTGTCTAATTTTAACATATTGATTTTAATTTGTAAACCGGTTTTGTATTGAAAAAACGCTTTGTTTTGCCGCTTTAAAAGGTGTTTTTTCGTCATACGCGGAGAAAATGAAAAAAACATGTCCGAAGGTTATAAAGCGCCCGCTGTGGAAAAATGACGGGAATCGTCGGCGTTGACCGACCGTCCGGGGACGGGAGAATTTGGTGCCCGGCCCCGGGAATCCGGCAGGTGGTGCCTGCAACAAAGCGGCTATGCGCCGCAACCGTAAAGCGTTTGCGGCGGCAGCCGTATGTCCGCGGGTGATGAGCGGGACGGAGAGTCCGGATGTTTCGACCCCTGTTTCGGGCATTCCGCCGTCAATGTCCGTCATCATGAGCCGTCCGGTCCATGACCCGAAATATGCCGGAGCGGAAAAGGAAACCGCGGCCGGCGTTGCGGCGGCGAAAACGGTTATGTCGGTCGGTACTTATACCAACGGTACGATCCCCGACATTGCCGTCGTCGGGCAGGGAGCGCCACAGTTGGTTCAGCTCTGTGTACGCAAAGATGATGCATTCAACCGCCGTATCTGTGACGAAGCGGAAAAAACGGCGCCAAAGCGGCCGGCGTTGCCGTTGATGCCGCCATTGACGGCAATGTGAGGCGAAAGCTTAAAAATACCCTTACCGACGGACAGTCCGGAAATTCCCGGCGCCGGTGCGGGGAGGTCGATTGCGGAAGTGTTTGCTGCGGCCGGCGGAAAAGTATGCCGGACGATGCGGCGGAATTTGCCGCTTGTGTCAAACTGCCGGCGATGGCCAAAAATATTCAAAGCGCCGCCGACATATCGGCGGTTTGTGGGACAATCACGGCGGCCGTCGGCTGACGGCAGTCCCGCTTTCTTTGCCGCGCTGACAAAATTGCCCGGGCGGTAAACTACCGCGTACCGGTGATTTTGACGGCGGCGCCCGCCGCGGTCGGTACGTTTTCAAAGCACCGTCCGCCGGTACGGATATCGTTGCCGACGGCCGTCCGGTACGGTTCGGTACGGTTCGGCAGTGCGGTTGCCGCGGCATTAAAGCGATGTTTGATTTTTTTGCCGGCGAACCGAAAATGGCGATGCCGTCGGCGGGGACGGGCAATATCGAAACGGTGCGGAAACCGTCGTTGCTTTTCCGCCGGTGAGGTCTGTGCCGAAACATAAGTCTTTTGCCGCCGACGGCCGTCCGTGTCCGTCTTTTGTCCCGCACCGTTCTGCCGGGCGTGCTTTGCCTGTCTTTTCCGAAACGTAAAAATCCCCGCCGACAGCGGGGATTTTTCTTTGATTGGCGCCCAAAACCTATTGTGCCGCCTGTGCTTGCTTGCCCGGCAGTTCTTTGATCACCAGCGCCTGCAGTGCCAGCACCGCGAGCAGGAAAATCAAATTGCTGGAAAAGCCGAACCAGCCCAAAACCGTAAAGACGACGTTGGTGGCAATAAACGCCAGCGTGCTCAGCCGCATCCTCAGATCAAAGTCGTATTGTTTCCTGAAAATGGCGGAAACAATGTACGAACAGGTAGCGTAAAAGATGACGACGATGAAGTAGAGGATAAAAAATGCAACAAATCCGAACAAACCGACAAAAACGACGGCCCAGTTGACAACGGAATGAAACGTGTCGGTATAGTCGCCTTGCGGAAAATAAGAAGAATCTTCCAGTTCGTAAACTCTGGTCTGAGTGCGTTGGACGACATAAAGTGCCCGTTTGGTCAGGTACAGCCCTTCTTTTAAACCGGACGTATCCAGAGAATCTACGGTGGTATCCATGGTTAAGTTGAAACTTTCCGCATCCGGAACTTTTCCTTCGCCGAGAACGAAGGTGTAGTTCTTGACCGTATTTTCCGGCTCGGTTACAATGCCGTTTTCAATTCTGATCGGCAGAAAAGCGTCTGCCGCCTTTTGTGCGGCGGGAACAAAAAACTGATCGCCGGCAAACTTGGTGCCGACGGCATAGAAAACGGCGACGATCAGTGAAAACAGCAGCAGGAACTTAATGCCGAGTCCCTGTCCGCGGGAAATGTAATTGATGATTTTTTCCATTATTTTGCTTTCGTTAATGATTGTATCTGTTCTTTTTATATAATCATTTCCGGCAAATGGCAACGGCTTTTATCTTTCAAAGTTCAGATAGCGCGGGTTGTAAAGCAATGCGTCCGGGCAGCCGACGGCATAACCGATGTTTTCCTCGCGGCCGTCGGCGTTTTCGGCAAACAGGTGCGATACGTCGACTTCCTCGCCGTTGATAAGGATCCGGCAGAAGTCCTCTTCGTTGCAGACGATGCCGGTTGAGCGCACGCCGATCAGCCGGTGGAGCGGACTCAGGCATTTTTCGCAGTATTCGGCGACCATAATCTGGTTTTTCAGAATCTGCAATGCCCGGCGCGCCTTTTGCTGCGGCAGGTCCATACAGCCTGCCTGTGCTGCCGAAGCCGCCGCACACAATACAAAGGCGATGAACAAAGTCTTAAATTTCATCATTTTGCTCCGGCGCCGGTTTGATTCTGGCCTTGATGCGGGTGATGCGCATGTTGTCGATCCCGATCACCTCATATTCACAATAGACGTCTTCCACTTTGTCGCCCACTTTCGGCAGCCGTCCGAGCAGTCCGAAAACATAACCGCCCATGGTGCTTTCCTCGTGTTCGCATTCCGGCAGCCCCATGCTGTCGAAAGCGTCTTCGACCAGCACCACGCCGTCAAATTCGCAGACTTTGTCGTCAATTTTTTTGATCGGCTCGTCGGTAATGTCGTCGTGCTCGTCCATAATGTCGCCGACCAGTTCTTCCAGAATGTCTTCCATTGAAAGCAGTCCGGCAGTGCCGCCGTATTCGTCGACCACGATGGCCAGATGCACGTGACGCAGCATCATCTGATGCAAAATTTCGGAAATCGACTTGTTTTCCGGCACGAACAATATCTTGCGTGCAAGCTTGGTCAGAATATCCTTGTCGTTTTCGTCGCCTTCATATTCCAGCAGATCGCGGATATGCAGCATGCCGATGATGTGGTCTTTGTCCTTGTTGCAAAGCGGAAAACGGGTGTGATTGTGCTTTTTGATAAAATCCATCGCTTCCGTAAAGGTATAGTTCTGATAAAGGCACTTCATATCCTGCCGGGGAATCATGATTTCATGTGCGTAGATTTCCGAAAAATCAATTGCGTTTTGAATAATTTCGCCTTCGGTATCGTCAATAACGCCGCCTTTTTTGGAGGCATCGATGATCAGTTTGATTTCCTCTTCCGAATGAGCGTCATCGTTTTCGTTTGACTGCTGAACACCCATCAGGTGCAAAATGCCGGCCGTTACTTTGTCAAAAACCCAGATGAACGGCGAAAAAATATGTTTGAAAACATAAAGCGGTTTGGCAATGACAAGCGCATAGGTTTCGGTGTTCTGAATAGCCAGCGACTTCGGCACCAGTTCGCCGAGCACCACGTGCAAAAGGGTAATGAAACCGAAAGCGACGCCGAAGCTGACCGAATGCAGCAGTACCTTGTTGTCGGCAAAATAATGTCCGAACAGGTCTTCCAGCAAGTGGGAAACCGCCGGTTCGCCGATCCAGCCGAGACCGAGCGAGGCCAGCGTGATGCCAAGCTGGATGGCGCTTAAATAGGTATTGAGATTTTCGGTGATTTTAAGTGCGATTTTTGCCCGTTTATTGCCGAAGTGGGCCAGTTCTTCCAGTTTTGTGCGGCGGATCTTGACGATGGCGAATTCTGAAACGACGAAAAAAGCATTGGCAAACACCAGCAGCAAAACCAGGGCCAGATTAAAAACGTATACGTATACGGGACTCATGATTGATTAATTTTGGAACCTCATTTTATTTTAACATTTGCCTATGCTACAGGCTGGTACCGTGCTTGTCAATAGCTTTTAGCTCAAAAAAATGATGAAATCAGGCAGTTAAGGCAGGATCTCAATTGTCGTGCCGTCGGCAACCATTGACCATATCTCTTCGATTTCCTCGTTGGTAACGGCGATGCAGCCGGCCGTCCAGTCGCGCAGAAGATGGGCGCTGCCCAAAAACGGGGCTTTGTTCGGCAGTCCGTGAATCATAATGTCGCCGCCCGGGGAAAAGCCTTTTTCCGCCGCCTCCCGCCGGTCTTCCGCACTGGGGTAGGAAACCCGGAGCGACAGGTAAAAACGGCTGTTCGGATTGCGGCCGGAAATGCGGTATATGCCTTCCGGCGTTTTGCCGTCGCCCTCCCGCAGCTTGTCGCCGACCGGCGCAAAGCCGAGGGCGATGCGGTATTCTTTCAGGTTCTGTCCGTCTTTTTGCAAATACAGTTTTCTTTCGGCTTTTTTGACCAGTACCTTATCCGCCTGAACGGCCGCCGGCGCCGGCAGTTTTTTATGACGGGGCAGAATGACAAACGCCGCGGCGGCAACCGTCAGCACGGCCAAAATTCCTGCCGCGGCCGTTTTCGTTTTAAAGTTCATTGCAGTTTTCCAGTTGTTTCATCAGGTTGGCTTTTTTCAAAACATCGGGACTGTAGAGCAGGGCAATTTCCTCTTCCCGGCTCAGGTCCATTTCCAGCCCGTGATTGATGTAGTTTTCCAGTTTGATCTTGGCCATTTCCAACGCCTTGGTGCCAAATTCCGGTGCCGGGCCGTTAACCGGCAGCATCAAAATGTGCAAAGCGTTGAGTACGCTGTCGTCGACTATGTTTTCTACCCCGAACTTTTGTTCGTTCCGGTGTGACAGCTGTTTTTTAAAATCGAGCGCTTCGGTTAAGATTTCCGGCACCCGGATTTCTTCCGGAATAATGAAATATTTGTGTTTTCTGGCCGCTATGCCGGTTTTTTCGCGGGAAGAAATCATCGAGATCGGGATTGAAAGCATCAGTCCGACGGTGATCGGCAGCATCCACCAGAACAGGCTGTGGGCATATTTCCAGACAATGACGGTGGTAGCGGCGCCGAGGATCGTGTGCCAGCGGTGGCGTGCCCAGGCTTCCCGGAAAGAAGTGCCGGTTTCGTCCCGGTTCTGGGTATTCCAGCCGGCGTCGATGCCGGCGAAAATGTCAAATACGAATTTGCTTTGGAACATCATCATGATCGGTGCCGACAGCGCGCTGAAGACAATTTCCGCCAGCACGCTCTTGACCGCCCCGAAAAAGCCGCCGATATCCTTGAATTTGTTTTGCGTCAGATAGACGATTAACCCCAGGAATTTGGGAAAAACAAGCATGAACATGGAAAGGACGAACAGACTGATGGTACCGAATTTGTCAAAAATCGGCCAGGTCGGGAACAGCGTGTAATAAGTCGGGAAATATTCCGGCTGAAAAATATTGCGTCCGAGCGCTGTTGCCAGGCCGACCAGAAGAAAGGAAAGCCACAGCGGGGAAGACAGATAGGACATGATGCCGATGATGAAATGCACGCGGCTGACCGGGTGCAGGCCTTTGGAAACGAGCACTTTCATATGCTGCATGTTGCCCTGGCACCAGCGGCGGTCACGCACGGCGAAGTCGATCATCGACGGCGGACATTCTTCGAAGCTTCCTTTTAATTCCGGCAGCAGCCAGGCCGACCATCCGCCGCGGCGGATGAGCGCCGCTTCGACGAAGTCGTGGCTGAGAATATGCCCGCCGAACGGTGCGCGCCCTTTTAAAACCGGCAGTTTGCAGCATTCCATAAAGGCTTTCACGCGGATAACGGCATTATGTCCCCAGTAGTTGCTGTCGCCCACCTGCCAATAGGCCAGCCCGGCGGAAACGATCGGGCCGTATACCTTGCCGGCAAACTGCTGAATGCGCGCGAAAAGCGAATGACGGTTGATGCACATCGGCGGCGCCTGGATGATGCCGGCGCCGGGGTTGGCTTCCATCAGCTGCGACATTCTGACCATGGTCGTTCCCGCCAGCAGGCTGTCGGCATCGAGCACGATCATAAAATCGTAAAGCGCGCCCCATTTGTTGCAGAAATTTTCGATGTTGCCGCTTTTGCGGGCGGTGTTGACCGGCCGCCGGCGGTAATAAAGGCCGATTGAGGCAGGCATCAGTTTTTTGGCTTCGAGCCAGACGCTTTCTTCTTCCACCCATACTTTGGGGTTGGTGGTGTCGCTTAAGACAAAAATGTCATAGGCGGCGGCCTGTCCGGTTTTTTCCAGATCCCGTGCCATCGCCAGCAGATTGGCAAAAACGCTGACCGGCGATTCGTTGTAGACCGGCATCAGAATGGCAGTGCGGGTTGACAGCGGCGTTTTTTCCTCCGGCCAGGCAATGCCCGGTACCTTCTTTTTGCGAAGCAGTTCGAAAAAGCCGAAAATGCTGGACCAGAAGAAAAGGGCGATCCAGGCAAAGGTGAGGATAAACAGGCCGATCATCAGAAAACGGGTAAAGAGCGAACTGTCGCTCGGGATGACCGTAATCCATTTCAAAGTGGCGAACAGGGTGCTGACAAACATCAGGCCGAAAACTTTAAGACGCCGCCGGCGGATTTGCCGCGGGCTGATGGGAACAAGCTGAGAAGTCATTTTTTCTTCCTTTTGCGGGAGCGGAAGCTCTCTATTTTCTGCGGTTTCATTTCCGTGTAATGACAAGCCGGCGCATTGACGATGAAGCGTTCGCGCATGGCTTTGGTCAGACCGGCGGGCAAATTCAGCTGCCTGATGCCCTGGACGGTACATTGTTCGGCGCCGCCGCAGAGCAGAAAGCAAAGTTTGAACTGCGCCAGCAGCTGTTCGTCGGCAAGTCCGCTTTCGGGAAAGGTTTTGCGCGCCATTTCAAGCAGAATGCCGTCGATTTTGCCGACCAGCTCGTCGCCGTCGGCCGATTGAAAGTCAAGTTGTCCGGCCACGGTCTTGACGATTGACGGCAGTTCCCGCCCGGCAAAACCCAGGCTGCAAAGGTATGCGCCGATAATGTCTTCTTTGCTCTGTATTTTTATGGCAACCATTGGTAACTCCAGATTTCGGAAATGTTTTTGCCTTTTTTGACTACCGAAGCCCGCAGTTCCGAGGTCTTGCCGTTCGGTTTGAAGTCGATGTATGCGGTCAGGCCTTTGGTTACCGGGTTGTACATCAGGTGCTTGCCGGTAATTTCCCCTTCGCTGGCGGAAACTTCCAGCGTGGCAATGCCTTTTTCCACTTCTTTTTGCATGTTGAGAATGTCGAAATCAATCACGAATTTGCGTTTGTGGTCTTCCAGCATGCCGGATACGCCGCCGATTCCGGTATAGGTGGCGGTAATGTCGCCGGGAACTTTTTTGACCGGCAGTTTGGTAAACCAGTACAACCGGTACCGATAATGCAGCTCTTTCTGCGGCATGGCTTTTTCCTTGGGTACCCAGTAGGCGACGACGTTGTCGTGAATTTCCTGCTGGGAAGGAATTTCCACCAGTTCGATCCAGCCTTTGCCCCAGTCGCCGACCGGTTCCACCCAGGCGCTCGGCCGTTGTTCGTAATTGGCTTCAAAATCCAGATAATGAGCCGGATCGCGGTCTCGTTGCAGCAGTCCGAAGCCTTTCGGATTTTCATCGACGAAAGCGCTGATGCGCAGATACTTGGAGTTGTCAAGCGGGCGCCACAGCCATTCGCCGTTGCCGTTTAAGACCAGCAGACCGTCGCTGTCGTGCACTTCCGGCCGGTGGTCGTCAAATTTGTTTTTGGTGTTTTCTCCGAACAGGTACATGGAGGTCAGCGGCGCAATGCCCAGTTTGTTGATTTCCTTGCGGGGGAAAATTTTGGCGTCGACGTCCATCACCGTGTTTTCGCCCGGAGTGATGACAAAGGTATAGATGCCGGCCGCGCTCGGGCTGTCCAGCAGGGCGTAGACGGTAACCGACTTGTCGTTTCTTTTCGGCCGGACCAGCCAGAATTCGCGGAAGATCGGAAATTCTTCCCCGGTCTGGACGGCGGTGTCGATCGCCAGCCCGCGGGCGGAAAGGCCGTATTTCTGATGTTTGCCGAGTGCGCGGAAGTAGCTGGCGCCGAGGAAGGAAACCAGTTCGTCGTAATATTTGCGCGTGTTCAGCGGGTTGTGCAGGCGGAAGCCGGCATAGCCCAGTTCCGACAGCTCGTCGGTGTTCAGGCGGTTTTTGCCGTAGTCGAAATAAGCGGGGGAATATTTGAGCGGATGAATGCGGCCGTTGACGATTTCGTTGATCGGAACCGAGGTGAGAAACAATGAGCCGAGGTGGAAAAACTGAATTTCAAACGGCAGTTTTTTGCCGTACCAGGGGCCGTTTTCGCGGCTGAAACGAATGTCCCGGTATTGGTCGTAGTTAAGTTTCTTAAGCTCGTCCGGAAGATTGTCTGCCGGCGGAACGTAAGGTTTGGCCGCCAGCGCGGCCGCCATTTCCGTCAATTGGCCGGGGTCGAACTTCTTGTCTTTGACGGTCATCACCCTGGCCAGTTCGGCCTGCCGGAATTCCTGATATTTGTCCCACCCGGCGTTGATGCCGAGAACAACGGCGGCGGTCAGCATAATCCAGAATGTTATTTTAACGGTATTTTTCATTTTCACCTTCCAAAATTGCCGAAATTACCCCTAATACAAAGCATTTTTAACAAAAAGTCAAGAGCATGCGTTTGTTTAAGGATACCCGGGACAAACTGTTTTCAGGAGCGTTCGGCAAAAGGAGAAGCGTCTTTCGGGGCGTTCGTTCCGGCTGCCGGCCGTTCCAGATAAACGGTGCGCTGGGGGTAGGGAATGTCGATTTTCAGTTCCCGAAAACGGTTGATGATTTTTTCCCTTAAGTCGTTGGCGATGCCGGAGCGCTTGAAAACGTTGGCGGTAAAGCAGTTGAGCTGAAATTCGAGGCTGCTGTCGCCGAGGTTGTTGAAAGCGACCGAAGGTTCGGGGCTGGTCAGAACGTCAGGGTTGGAAGCGGCAATTTCCAAAAGCGTCCGTTTGGTCAGTTCAATGTCGCTGTCATAGCCGACGCCGACTTTGATGACCACCCGTCCGGTCAGTCCTGAGTAGGTGTAATTGGTCAGGCTTTGCGACAAAATCGCGGAATTCGGCACGATGACGGTCGATTTGTCCCAGGTTTCGATTTCGGTCGAGCGCATGTTGATTTTGCGTACCAGCCCTTCCTGTCCGCCGATGACCACCCAGTCGCCGATTTTGATCGGCCGTTCCCACAGAATGGTCATGCCGGCGGCCAGGTTGCCGACCATGTTCTGCAGACCTAAGCCGACCCCGAACGAAAGCGCGCCGGCGATGATGGTGATGCTGCTCAGGCTGCCGCCCATTACCGCGACGGCAATCAGGGCGGAAACGATGAACCCGAGAAAATTAATTGAGGAAACGAGCGAATTGCGTACCCCGTTGTCCATGTCTATTTTGCTTAAATTGCCGCGGACAAAGCTGTTTTTTAACAGCCCGAACAGGGAAAGCAGCACAAAAAAGCAGACGATCCCGAGAATGATAGAAGTGATGGAAATGTGAATGCCGCCGATGTTAAACCCGGTGAGAAAGCCTTTTATCCGTGCCAGCAGCAGATCGACGGAAACGCCCCAGACGGCCAGCAGGACGAGAACGGCAAACGCCCACATCACCGGCGAAAGCAGCAGTCCGAACCAGAATTCCGCCTTGCGCAGGGTCTTGTGTCCGAGGCGGAAGGTGGCAAGCCAGAAACGGAATTGCAGTATCCGGTGAAAAAGGCCGCGGATCAGTTTGTCGATAATATAGAAAACGCCGATGGCGACGACGGAAATGATAAAACGGTTGATAACGTACTCCGACAGGCGGATATATCCGAACAGGGAAACGGCAAAGGCCGCCGTCATCAGAAATGTGATAAACAGGCTGATTTTGGAGGCAGTGCTGAGGCCGTCGAGCGGCGTGTCGTCGTCAATTTCCCCCGGCACCGGCGGATTGTTGTTGTAAAGCGCCTTGCGGGCAACCAGCACCACGCAGAAGGCCTTGACCGCGTTGGCGAAAATTTTCAGTGAATAGACGATTGAACTGTCATAGTCCATCCGGCCGGCGAGGCTTTGCAGAAAGGAAACGGTGCAAACGGCCGCCGCCGAAAAGACGAGAGCCGAACTGATGCATTTGGCGCAGCCGTCGGCCACTTCGATGATCCGCCATTTGCCGTTGTCCGGCGTGAATACGGTGCGCACCGCCGCTTTTGTCAGGTAGTAGTACAGCAGGTAAACGGCAGCGGTGTGCAGCAGCAGGCCGAAAGAACCGGTGTTGACTACTCCGTTGCCCTTAAGCCAGAACAAAAAGGCGCCGATGACGGCGGCGGGAATGACGCCGCGGACGATGAACATGGCAATGCCGGCGCGCACTTTTTGCGAATAGTCGGGATGTTCGACCGCCGCGCGGTAGCCGAGGCGGCTTCTGATGTAACGGCTGAGGAAAAAGGCGGCGACAAGGGCGCCGGCCATGACGCCGATCACCGTCAGGATATTGTTGTTGACGGCTGCTTCCTTTTCCGGCGGCAGACCGCGGTACCAGCTGAAAGGCGATTTGACCAGTTCAAAGACGAAGCCGGCGAAGGTGGTCAGCGACTGCCAGAATTCTTCGGGATGAAAAATTGAGCTTTGTTTGACCAGAATATTGTCAAGCAGGCGCCGGTTGCGGATTTTTAAAATCAGGCCGTTGATTTCGTCGATCCGCGCGGCAAGCAGGTCCATCTGCGCGATCTGTGCCTTGTAACCGTCGGCTTTGCCGGCAAATTCTTTACGCTGTTTGGCAATGGCCGCCGGCTCGCTTTCGTCTTTTTCCGGTGCCGGACCGAGCGCATTCAGTTTTTTCTGCACCGAGGCCAGCTCTTCGGCATATTGTTGACGCGTTTGCTGCCGGTCGTCCTCAATGCCGGCAACTTCCTGCAAAATGGCGGCGATTTCTTCCTTGCCGGCTTTGCCGGAATTGAGTTTGGTTGCGGCGGCGTCAAGTTTTTTGTTGACTGCTGCCGGGTTGAGCGGGACAAAAGCGGGCGTTTCGGCGCCGGCGAAGGCCGGCCACAGCGCCAACAGCAGGGCGGTTAAGGATAATGTCAGTTTTTTCATCAATCGTTCCTCATATTAATTTTACAAAATATGGGAAGCGGCCGGCCGGATGAAAACAGGCCGAAAGTTCTAAAAAAACGCCGGCCGGAAAAAATATGTGGCATTTTGTTTTCCGCATATTAAAATAGGTTTTTGCAAAAGCAGACGTAAAAGGAGAAGATATGATGAAAAAAATCCTGTTGCCGGCGTTGCTGCTGGCGGCGTTCCCGGCAGCGGCGGAAGAAATCGCGGAAGACTGCACCTTCGGCGGGGTGCCGCTTTACGGCAACGTGCGGATTGTCGAGCACTTCGGGGATTTCAAAGTGCGCAAGGTTGAACATTTCGGCGACCTGAAAGTGAAATATTCTCCTTTCGGCACCGATTGCGGGGAGTGGCGCCTGGTTGACGTCGGCGAAGATTTTACGGTTGAATTTGTCATTATCGGCGAAGACTTTACCATTGAAGAAGTGGATCATTTTCCCGGTCTTTGAGAGCGGACGTCCGTAGCCGGACCGCATTTTCTGCCGATAAATTTCTCTCCCGGCAATTGTAACCCGTTTGACGAGGCATTATGTAAATAGCCGTAAACAATTGCAATTATGTCAAACGGGGAGAACAGATGGTTAGTGAAAGCAATAAGATAGGACTGCTTCCGGCGATCCTGATGGTGGCCGGAAACATGATGGGTTCGGGCGTGTTCATGCTGCCCGCCAACCTCGCCGGCATCGGCAGCATCGCCATCATCGGCTGGCTGATTACGGTTGTCGGCGCCATAGCGCTCGGGCTGGTGTTTGCCAAGCTGACGGAAGTGACGACCGCGGCCGGCGGGCCGTATGCCTATGCGCGCAAGGCCTTCGGCGATTATATGGGCTATCAGACCAACCTGGTCTACTGGCTGGCCAACGTTATCGGCAATGTCGGTCTGGCGGTGGCCGGGCTCGGTTATCTGACGCCGTTTTTCCCGGCGCTTCGGGATCCGCTGGTAATGGCGCTGGCGCAGATTGCCGTCATCTGGTTTTTTACCTACGCCAACATTCTCGGACCGAGGGTGGTCGGCCGCATGCAGGGCATCACCACCACCGTGGCCCTGTTTCCGATCGTCGGCGTCGCACTGCTAGGCTGGTTCTGGTTTAATCCCGAAACTTATATGGAAGGCTGGAACGTTTCCGGCGAAAGCAGCCTGACCGCCGTCGGCATGACCCTGAACTTTACCTTGTGGGCTTTTATCGGCGTCGAAAGCGCTTCGGTTTCCACCGCGGTGGTTAAAAATCCGGCCAAAAACGTGCCGATCGCAACCGTCGTCGGGGTGCTGCTGGCGGCCGTCTGCTACGTGCTGAGTTCTTCGGCGATCATGGGCATCATTCCCAACAAGGAACTGGTTTCCTCTTCGGCGCCGTTCTCGCAGGCGGTAAGCATTGCCCTCGGGTCGACCGCCGGCAAAATCGTTGCCCTCTGCGCGGCGGTGGGCTGTCTGGGTTCTCTGGCCGGTTGGACGCTTCTGGTCGGACAAACGGCTCAGGCGGCGGCCAAAGACGGTTTGTTTGCCGGCATTTTTGCTCGCGTCAACCGCCGCGGCGTTCCTTCCGCCGGTTTGGCGATCGTTGCCGGCATCATGACCCTGCAGGTTTTGGCCACGATGTCGCCGACCGCTTCCGAACAGTTCGGCAAAATCGCCTCGATCGCGGTTATCATGACCCTGCTGCCTTATATTTATTCTTCGGTGGCGATCAAAATCCTCGGCCGTGAAAAAATGAGCGACAGGGAAGGATTGTTTTATACCGTTGTCGGTCTGATTGCCGCCGTTTACAGCCTGTCGGCGATGATCGGTTCCAACAGCGAGCAAACCCGCTGGGCGCTGATTTTCGTCATTTCTACCATTATATTCTACGAGCTTTCGGTCAACCGCAAAATCGAAATCAGGGAAACGCATGTCAAACCCGGCGGCTGCTGCGTGCCGCGCTGGGTTCGCTATATGACCCTGACGATTACGATCGCGGCGCTGATCGCAATGTTCTGGGTATCTGTCAGTGACTACAGTTCCAAACGGATCAGCGAGTATGTCAATACTTCCGTGACCGCAGATCCGGCAAATTAAAGTTGAAAGGAGTTTGATTTATGAAAGAAGGTGCAAAATGCCTGGAGAGCGACCCGCTGGGGATCAGGATGCTGCTGGTCTACGACGGTTTGAACGACAACACCGCGGCCGCCCGCAGCGTGCGCGAACTGAAGGATTATCTGACCGCGGAAGATGTCAGGGTAATCGTGTCGGAAAGCGATGACGACGCCAAAGCCGTTCTGATTACGGATCCGACCGTTCAGTGCGTGCTGCTCAAACTGAACAACAAAGACGACAAAGACTATGCCAAAATCATTGAATTGCTGAAAGCTTTGCGCGAACACAATAAGGAGCTGCCGGTCTTTCTGCTGGCAGGGCGGACGGCAGCGTCTAAAGTGCCGTCGGAAATTCTGGAAAGCGTCAACGACTTCATCTGGGTAATGGAAGATACGCCGGATTTCATTGCCGGCCGCGTACTGGCGGCGACCGAACGTTACCGTCAGTTTATTTTGCCGCCGATGTTCAAGGCGCTGGCCGCTTTTTCCAAAGTGCACGAATATTCCTGGCATACGCCGGGGCATACCGGCGGCACCGGTTTTATGCATTCGCCTGCCGGCCGTGCGTTTTTCAACTTTTTCCGCGAACCGGTTTTTCGTTCGGATCTGTCGATTTCGGTCGGCGAACTGGGATCGCTGCTTGACCATTCCGGTCCGATCGGCGAAAGCGAAAAATACACGGCGCGGGTTTTCGGTGCCGACCGCACCTACCACGTAACCAACGGTTCGTCGACTTCCAACCGGGTGATTCTGATGGCCAGCGTTACCCGCAATCAGGTTGCGCTCTGCGACCGCAACTGCCACAAATCGGTCGAACACGCGATTACCCTGTCGGGAGCGATTCCGACCTATCTGATCCCGACCCGTAACCGCTACGGCATCATCGGTCCGATCACTTCGGATCGTCTGACATCTGATGCCGTTCGTCAGACAATTGCCGAAAATCCGCTGGTCGGAGAAGGAATTGATCCGACGCCGGTGCATGCGATCATTACCAATTCGACTTATGACGGATTGTGTTATAACGTCAACCGGGTAAAGGAACTGTTGGGACAAAGCGTTGACCGGCTGCATTTTGACGAAGCCTGGTATGGCTATGCGCGTTTCAATCCGATGTACAAGGGGCGTTTTGCCATGTGCTGCGATCCCAAAGACGATGACCGCAAGGGGCCGACCATGTTTGCCACCCAGTCTACCCATAAGCTGCTGGCAGCTTTTTCTCAGGCTTCAATGATTCATGTCCGCGACGGCCGCAACCCGATTGATCACCAGCGTTTTAACGAAGCGTTCATGATGCATGCCTCAACTTCGCCGTTCTATCCGATCATTGCTTCCAACGACATCAGCGCGGCGATGATGGACGGTCCCGGCGGCAAGGCGCTGACCGACGTTTCCATCCGCGAAGCGGTTTCCTTCCGCAAGACAGTGGCTCGTCTTCATGCCGAATTTACCGGCAAAAAAGACTGGTTTTTCAATATCTGGCAGCCGGATTTTGTGGTTGATCGCGAAAGCGGACAGAAAGTGCCGTTTTTTGAAGCCGACGAAGAGCAGCTGGCAACCGATCCCGATTGCTGGACGCTGAAGCCGAACGAAGACTGGCATGGTTTCGGCGAGGTGGAAGAAGGCTACTGTATGCTTGATCCGATCAAGGTGTCGCTGGTAACGCCGGGCGTTCTTACGGACGGCAGCCTGGCCGAAAGCGGTATTCCGGCCGCGGTCGTCAGCGCTTATCTGGACAACAAGGGTATCGTGGTCGAGAAAACCACCGACTTTACCATTCTGGTGCTGTTTTCTCTCGGCGTTACCAACGGTAAATGGGGAACTTTGCTTAACGCCCTGTTCGAATTCAAGCAGGATTATGACAACAATGAGCCTCTGCGCCGCGTCTTGCCCAAATTGGTAAAGGACAATCCGCACGAATACGGAGAAACGGGCTTGAAAGAACTGTGCGACAAAATGTTTGCCGCCATGAAGGAATTGGGCACGACCAAAGCCCTGTCCGCCGCTTTCTCGGTTCTGCCCAAACCGGATATGACACCGGTGGAAGCATATGAAAATCTTGTTCACAATAACGTCGAATCAATGGCTGTCGATCAGATCGCCGACCGTACGGTGGCAACCGGCGTGGTTCCTTATCCGCCCGGAATTCCGCTGCTGATGCCGGGCGAAAATGCCGGTCCGGCGGACGGTCCCGTTCTCGGCTATCTGAAATCGTTGCAGGCCTTTGACCGCAAATTTCCGGGCTTCGGGCACGATACCCACGGGGTCGAGGTTAAAGACGGCACATATTACGTTCTTTGTCTCAAAAACAAATAAAGGTTTGCGGAAAACACAGCGAAAAGCCCCTCTTGCCGTGAGGGGCTTTTTGTCTTGTTTTTCTCCGCTGCGCATGATATATGGGAAATTCGGATTATCATTATTTTAAAATCATATTTTTATGGGAAAATTTTTGCAAAAAATGTTCGGTTTCGCGAACAGAAAGAGAACCAAACGCAATACGGGCGAAGAAACGCTTGACTGGAACAGGGATTGTCTGTCTTATGACTCTTCCGCCGCCAAACTTCCGTACAGTTATTATCCGCAGGGAAAACGGGCCGTTGAGCCGTTCGTCAGAATTTTGACCGAACCGCTCGGGTTGTCGCAGAAGATTTATCATCATCCGACCGGCCGGCAGTTTTTTAACGAAGTGGAAGGTTTTGTTATAAACGACAAACTGACGGTTCTGCGTTATTACGGCTACGGTGTCTACCCCGGCATCTGCAAACAGCTGGCGGTGATTTTCGGCGGCAGGCTTCCGACCGGCGATGAAATGCGGGAAATTGCCCGGAACGTTGACCGTATCTGCGTTTCTCTTGCCGCTGTCGGCGAAGGGCCGCTTTACCGGGGGCCGTATTTGATAACGGACGATCCCGGACCGTATGGAGCGCTGACCATGGATATTGAGGCGCCGGATAAAATCGAACCGGTGGATTTTGACGAAGGCTGCAGTTTCATCGTCGTCAAATGAGGTTTTGTGCAAAAAAAGCTTTGATCCCCGGGTCAAAGCTTTTTTTGTCGTCCGTATGCCGGTGTCCTTTACCTTTTTTCCCAAATCTGCGGATAAATGCTCTCCCAGCCGCTGTTATGCGTTGCGTTCGGAACTTCGATTACCCTTTTGCCGCTGCCGACAAATTCTTTTACCAGAAACGGCGGAATAACCTTGTCGTTGCTGCCGACATAATGAGTTTGCGGAATTTCCGCGAATTGTTTCCGATAACTTTCCAAATTAAGCGATTCATTCAACGGCGGAACTTTCTGGTACTGTGTCCAGGCCAGATGGTCGAGGTTGCCGGCAACGGTTATGATTTCCTCAACGTTGAGTCCCGGTTTGGCGGCGGCAATAAGCCCCGCCGCTTGGGCGCCGCCGGAAAAACCGATCAGAATGATCGGCGAATTGCCGGCAATCTGCCGCACGGCGTCATATTCCGCATTGATGATTTCCGGCGCAAAGCGGGCGGTTGTCCAATGACGTTTGCTGCAGATTTCACTTTTTACATATTGACAGGGGCGTGACAGATAAACGACGTTGGGCGAAGGATCACCGAAAGCCAGTTCGCGCACCAGCGTTCCGCGCGGGGTCGGATCGTTTGTTGCCCGGCCGCGGGCGTTGAAAGCATGGCCGTCGCCTTCAATGTAGATTTTGTAAACGCCGTCGGGGTCGGTAATTTTTTGCCAGGTTGCTAACGTAAAATCACGGGTCTGTATTTCCCGGTAAACGAATTCCGGCGGAACTTTGACAGCGGCACAGCCGGTCAAAAGCAATATCAGGACAATCGCTTTTCTCATGATTTTGTTTTCCTCAATAACGTATTAATTCGGGATTTTCGTTCTCCCGTTTTGTTTTTCAAAAACAATATAACCTTTTGCCGGGCAAAAATCCACTTTTTGTATGATCCGTCCACACGAAAACAGGGCGGAGCAGGGCAGAGGATTGGTAAAATTACGATGGCTGTGTTCAAACGGACCGGGTTTGATGTTTGCCGTTTTGGAGTGCCGGTGTTTGAACCGCCTGATGATCTGCGTCTGAAAAAGGATTGAGGCGTTTGGCCGTTGTCTGTTTTCCCAATTGTAAAAAGAATAAATTACCCATATCGGATGGTTAGTTTTTTCTTTTTTTGTCGTGGCAATAATTTTTCTTTTTGTCAAAGAACAACAGTAACAGGTGAAATACTGTATTCCGTTCGCCGCGGCTTTGAGGATCTGTCCGTGTGTTTCGTCCCGGGTTCGTTTTTGCCGGAAACAATATCGTCGGCCGGATATTTTTTAATGAGTTTTTATTACATTCCTTTCCGAAAAAACATTGCTTCCTCAATGAGGTGAATGCCAAGGCGTTGGAATAATGACGTTCGCTTTTGATTATAATCAAACCGTCAGGTTGGCAGTTGTGTGGTCCCCGATTGGAGAGGCCTGTTTACATTTCTTTCCGAAAAACTTTGCTTCCTCAAAGAGGTGAGTGCCAAGGTGTTGGAGTAACGGTGTTCGCTTTTGATTATAATCAAACCGTCAGGTTGCGGCTGTTTTAGTTTCCAGGTCGGGGAGGACTGTTTACATTCCTAGCCAAAAAACCGTGATTTATCAATAGAGTGAGTGCCAAGATGTTGGAGAGTAACGACGCTCGTCTTTGATCATGATCAAACCGTCAGGTTGCGGCTGTTTTAACTCCCTGATAAGAGGAGGCCTGTCTTTTTTCGGCGATATGCCGACACGAGATGTCGGCATTTTTAACGTGATAAAAAAACTCTTGCCAAAATGAAAAATATGGCATAAATATACTTCAGCCGTTTCAAATGCACATCTGTACATGAAACAGGATTTCCTTGGGGTGTCGCCAAGTGGTAAGGCAACGGTTTTTGGTATCGTCATTCGTTGGTTCGAATCCAGCCACCCCAGCCAGATTCAAGGTAACACTTTGATTTTACAAAGAATTTACCGGCAAAAAGTCAATTTTTTAGCACCTGCTAATGTCGGGTGCTAATTTTTTTATCAAAATACTGCTAATATAATCATCAAAAGTTAGCCTTTTTGTGAAAAGGCTGATATGAAACTTTACAACCGAGAAACCTCTTACTATACTATCATTACAATTCCAAAGTGTTTGGTTTCCAAATACGGTAAAAAACAAATATGGAGATCATTGAATACCAAGGATTATAAGTTGGCTAAACTGCGGGCGGAGCTTGAAACAATGTCTATTCGGCGTAAATTATTAAACGATCTCAATAAGCAAAAAGAGAAAACCTCTAAAGCACTTGATTTTGCTCAGATTCTTGATGATGACGATGATGATTTCTTTGAAGACGATATAGATATTAAAGATACTGTTGATTTTAGCCATTATACGGAAGAAGAATTTGCCAAACTGGATGACTTTTATGCAATGGCAAATATGTCCCATCAAACCTATGAAAAATTTAAAGAAATAAAAAAACGGTACAGACAACAGCAGAAAATTCAAAAAGCTCTCGAAAAGGAAAAAGCTGACAATCAGATCCGCTCCAGCATTTATGATTATGATGAACAACAAGCCGAAGACTTAGCTTATAATTGGCTGATCAATAAGATTGAAGACGAAAAAGACCGATTGAAAACATCAAAAAATCTTTCGGATGATAAACGGCTTTATCGTGAGAATCTAAGTTTTTATGAAACAAAGTATATCAACAATGAATATTCGATCATTGACGATGAAATGAATCTGTATTTATTTGAAGATATTTATCCCAAACCATCACAAAATAGTCTTTTCGATATGAGAAATGCCTTTATGCGGGCAAAAATTCAGTTCTTACGTTATATTTACGAATATCTTAATGGGGTTCGCCGTGAAGTTGAACCCGAATTAATTGATCGCATATACGAAAATCAAATTATTATCAACGAAACTTTAAAGAGCAGAAAGCCGCAAAAACCCGATATGACCTTATCTGAAATTGTCGAAGCGTATAATCAAACGCCTAGCAGAGACAATACATCCAAAGAAACAAAAGAAAGAGTTGCCAGCAAGATGAATTTGCTTGCTGATATAATCGGTAAGGACAAAGTGATTCGTCAAATTACTGCCGATGACTTGCAGGAACTTGTATACACTATCCCATTTATTCCCAGTCGATTTGGAAGTGGTAAAACAGCAAATAAAACGATCCTCCAAGCAATTAAAATGGCAAAGGTTGATGAAACACTTCCCCGCCTTTCCATAAAAACGCAAAATGACTACATTCAGACTTTAAGCTCAATTTTTATGTGGGCGAAAAAGAAAAAATTCATTGATGAAAATCCGTTTGATGAAGTTGAAATGCCGGCACAAGACATTCGGGATAAACAAGGGGATAAATATTTATCATTTTCAATAACTCAATTACAGGCAATATTTAATACTCCAGTTTATCGTGGTTGTATGAACAATAAGCTCGGACGTATGACACCAGGGAAAAAAATTTACAGAGACGCCTATTTCTGGGTACCACTAATTAGTTTATACTCTGGGGCAAGATTAAATGAAATTTGCCAGCTTAGTTTGGATGATGTCCGCATTAAAGAGGGCATTAATATTATACATATCAGTAATGTCGAAGGTAAAAAGGTTAAAACATCTGCGGGACACCGCGATCTTCCAATTCATCCTGTCCTTCTTAAACTTGGCTTTCTTGGATATGTTGAGCAACAACGAAAAGATAAAAACAACAAATCAAAACGTCTTTTTCCCGAGTTAAAGCTAAATTCTCGTAACGAATATTCCGCAGGAATGTCAAAATAGTTTAATCGAGCATTAGATAAAGTCAATGAAACAATTCAAAATCCCGATGATAAATTGCAAGAGAAACACGTGTTTCATAGTTTTCGCCACACATTCAGAACCGAACTTCGCAACCACGCTGTCATCAGCGAAAGGGTAGATCTTCTTTGCGGATGGAAAGGAGATAAAGGCCTTAATGCACATTATGGAACTATTTCAATGAAAGAGCTTTATAAAACCCTTTCGGAAAATATAGTTTATGACGGCTTAGATCTAAGTTTTCTTTATGTAAAGGAGATATGAGATGAATGAAATTGAATTTCCGTATTTAGATCGTAAAATCTCTTCGGATTCTTTAGAATATGCCAAAGAAAATATCTGGTACCATTTGCTTCCTTATATTGTCGCTCAAACAGATAATGAACTACAAGGATACAAATCCATCATATCATTAAGCTTACAATCATCAATCCTTGATGAGCTGAAAACACAACAAGATAAGATTCAATATAAAATTAACGCCCTGAAAAATAGAAAACTTAATAAATACCTTTTTGACCTGTATTTATATGAACATCAATTTTATGAAGCTAATGGAGGAGATGACACTGTTTTAATGGGGTATACTTTACGTGACATAGAAACTATTTTACGTAAAGACGCATCTATTTTAATACTTATATACTTTCGAATATTAAATTTATTACGCTTAGCAAAATATGCACCAAAAAAATATAGCATTAACCGCAGTTCAAAAATGGTTTATAATTTACATACCGCCTCAGATACAAACGAAATTACCAGATGCTTTTGGAGTTATGACAAAATAGAAAAAAGCTGGCAAAAATATAAATCAGTTGGACATATTATTTATGGTTATGTTCAGACACTCGTTGATCATAATATTCTTGATCTAAACCTAAACTTTACCACGTCTACAAATATCTCAACTATAATCTCTGATTATAATGAATATGATTCTTTTATTGATTCAATACTGGGATATGCTATTTATGCGCAGGAAATTTTAACAAATTTAAAAAGTAAGAACTCTGAAACAACTCTTAGTGTGATGATAATTCCTTCTAAAATTTTGAAAAAATTTAAAATCAAAAATATTCAACCTAAACTGCAATCATTCTCTACTTTTGAAGAAAATCTATATGGCCTTACACGACAAGTTGCGACAAACATTGTTCGTAAATAAAAAAGCATCTAAAATTTTAGACCATACATAAGATTTTTATGCATGCTCAATAACAATACATATATTTTTTATGTATGGTTATTTAAGTATACATAATTCTGAACGGACTGCTCTGCTTTGGTTTTCATCTTTTTCCAAGCTCCACAAATGATATTCTAAAAGTACATTAAACAACAATGTTTGATGGATTTTTATGAATATTATAATGGAGATCGCTATGTTTTATGACATAGAAAAATTCAAAAGGTTTGAAAGCACCGTACAATGTACAGAACGAAATCTGGTAATAATTAAAGCCTTATTGCAAAAAAATAAATTATCAGATCTAGGAAAATACCTAAAAGAGTGTTCACCGTACGATCGCTGTCAACATATCTTATGCAGTCATTGCAAACGAGAATTCAGGCTTCAATACGTGCCGAAAATTTGCGAATTTATCGCCCGACAAAAAAGTAAAAGCCGTATTTACGCTGTAACTTTGTTGGAGCCTCTCAATGCAAACACTACAAAAAAAATTGACATCGGTACGCTAAAAAACACCCTTTACCAACGACTTAAACGGTTATTCGACGATGATGTTATTACCATAGGTGGCTTTGACATTGTCTTGAATACAGATGCTGAAAACAATTGGGAACCTTTCTTTCATCCTCATTGGCACCTAATTTTTATAACAAAATTAGATAAAAATGTGATTAGAGAACGCTTAAAACACTACTACCGACAGACAGAAATTGTCAAAAGACCTGTTCGTGTTGTTAAAGTAACCAGTCTTAAACGAGCGGTTTCTTATATGTTTTCACCATACTTTTCTAAACGTGTTCGTTTTTTGAACACCAAAAGAAAAGGACGTAATCCATTTTACGATGGTAAAGAATATAAGCTAAATAAAGGTGAAATCCAAAAACTAGCTATCAAACTTAAAAACAATGAAGTCAAAGATATGTTGTTCTTATATGGGTGTCGTAAATATACCATATCCAAGAAAAATCTTGTCAATGACTTTGAATTTAAAACCACTCAAAAAACAGTCTAACAACCTATTCCATTCAAATTTTTGATAGTTCGTTGATTATTGAGTGTAACACAGCATCTCAATGCTGACAAATAATAACCCTGAACGGTGTACGGACATTATTTGAATAAAATTAGTTTTATTCAATATGTTTTTATACACAAAAACCAACCGTACACCGTTCGTTCCATCCCAAATAAAGGAGTTAATGATGAATAACATTACTAAGTATAAAAAAACGTTTTCTAAATTTCATTTAGAACAAGCAGAAGAATATGAAACACATAATATTGTTGTTATAATACAATACAAAAATATCAGAGGATCACAAATTTCTCTTTCCATCCCTATTTATAAGTTTAGGGAACCATCACAATTATTTAAAATACTTTTGAGTAAAGGTTTTCCTTTACCCAATGACGGACACGATTTTTGTGCTGTTCTTTCAGAATATAAATTTTCTAAAACTGTTTTATTATCATCACAATCCGGTTGGTACAAATCTAATGATGACAAATATTGTTATGTTTTACCAAATTTAAGCTTTGGTTATAATTATAATCCTGTTATATTTAACTGTGACAATACAGAAAACAAAGAAGTTTGTCGTTGCGGTAGTTTAAAAGAATATCAACGTTTACTAGATATTTGCCGTTATAGCCCTCCTGCAATTTTAACGATAGGGGCTGCTCTTTCTACTTTTTGCCTATTCCCATTCGGGTTTGAAACTTTTGGCATACATCTGTTCGGAGATTCCAGTATTGGAAAATCAACACTAGGACGACTTGCTTGTAGTATTTTAGGGAATTCTAAATCTTATATTTCTTGGAAAACTACAGATGGAGGGATTGAAGAAGTTTGCTTTACTCATCGAGACCGTGTTTTAGTTTTTGATGAAGCAAAATTACTTGCTCCCACACGATCAGAAGTTGCGGTCAAAATAAGTAATGCGAGTTATTTTATTTGTGCTGGACAAACTAAAAAACGTCTAACATCTTATAATAAAGAAAATAAATTGAATGTCGGCGGTTGGGAGTTGACATTCATCAGTACAGGTGAGTTCGGTATTATCGAAAACGCCCAAGCAACGGGACATCTCAAAGACGATGGTGAAAAGCTTCGTTTTATTGATGTTCCTGCACAAATGAGTGAAAAATATGGTATATTTTCAAAACTGCCTAAACAATACTCTGATTCATTAGAAATAATTGATAATATTAATCAAACCTTACAAGATAATTATGGATTATTAGGCCATATATTTTTAAAAAAATTAGTCAATATTTTAAACAAAGATGAAAATAGCTTTAAAAAGCATTTTTATCAAAACTTAAACTTTTTCATTGATAACGTTGGTATCAATGTCAAATCTGGGTATAGTCAACGGTTTCTTAGCCGATTTGCTTTCACATACGCCGTTCTAATACAAGCTTATGAATGGAAACTAATACCTTGGAAACCTAACAGAATATTCAAAGCTATCAAAAAAATGTACGCTCTGGCTCTTAATTGTATCCGAGATGATGAAGATATACTTAATGAAGGGTTAGGTATTTTAAAACAAACCTTAAGTACAAAAAATGATAGCTATGCATCATTAAAACGAATGAAAAGTAAAGAAGATATAAAAGAAGCTTGGAACGATAAAAAATTCTTCGCACAAAAAAATCCTCAAGACGAATTAGTTTGGATTATACCATCCCAAACTTTCAAATCTTGGTTTGCAACTTCAAAACAAGCTCAATTAGTTAAAGAGGCCTTAGGAGAATTAATTCAAAAAAATAATGAAGGCTATACTTTATGCAGTTTAGGTTATGGTATCCGAAAAAGAGCCATCTGCTTAAACCGTAAAAAACTAAAAAAATTATTATCCAAATAATATTATTGGCGGTTAGTATAAATTAGTCGCCTTTTTTTTTACAAATAATTATACACGGTACGTCTGGAGATGCCATATTGCTTGGCGATTTGGGTAATTGGTGTACGATTGGTAATGAGCGCTTTTATTTCCTCAACTTGCTGGGCGGTTAGTTTAGGCTGACCGCCTTTATATTTGCCGTGCAGTTTAGCAAGGGCAATTCCCTCTCTTTGGCGTTCCAATATTAAGTTCCGTTCCAGCTCCGCCACTGCTCCTAACATCGTCATCATCATTTTTTGATATGGGTCTTGTCTATCGGGGGCAAATGTCAAATTTTCTTTGTGAAAAACAATTTTAGCTCCTTTGGCAGTAATCTCCTCAACCAAATTTAACAAATCCTTTGTGTTATGGGCAAGTCTGTCCATAGAATGCACATTTACCACATCACCGGCACGAATATTCAGCAACATAGCCTGCAATTCGGGGCGGTCGGTATTTTTACCGCTGATTTTTTCGATATAGGCACGGTCACACGCAATATCTAAAAGTTGTCGTTCGGTGTTTTGGTCGATAGTCGATACCCTCTTATAGTTAAAAATCATATTTTTTGCTCCTTTGTGTGAAATTGATATTTATAACTTTGGTTTACATCTGTGCAATGAACCGTATTTTTGATGTAGATTACGCATAAAATCATCTGTGAAAGCACGGTATACTTCATTTACACAGCCTCTAAACTTAAGAAATACACTTGTCGAAAACATATTTGATACTTTTTAGAATCATTTGTACTGACGTATTTTAGAGGAATATCAGGTAAATCCGAGCTATCATAAAAACAGATTCTATCTTTGGTAATACGTTTAATAACGGTGTAATGATCAATAAGACTGCTTCTTATCCTCAAATGTATAGCTTTCTTATCTGCAATCTGCTGTTTGGCACATTCAACTAATTCATTTAAGCTGATCCGTTTATTCCAAAATGGCCGTTGAAAAACTAGCTTTAGTTTACAATGCTTTTCAAGCCATTCACTTGCATATTGAAAGATCACCTCAAGTCGTTTATGATCAGCGCCGCAGGCATTTATTTCATACAAAGCATCAAAATAATTAATTCCATACAAGAGATAATCATAAAGCTGTTGCCATTGCTGATATTTCAGTTTTATGCCAAGACTTTGTAAACTGTTTAAGGTTGAATATACCGAACAATATCGTGAGAACACACCTTGTTTAAATGGTTTCATCAGTATTCCTCGGCAAACATTATCGTCAAAGCCCGATTGGTCTGTGTTTCATCATCCGGTTGAGGGCTGTAAAACTCATAATTCACATCATAAAGATCTATTTTCCAAAATATCTGTCGTCCGTGATAATCAAAACAGCCAAAGTCGTGTTCACCGTAAGGATCGTTATCTCTGGTAAAGTTATTAAAGTTTTTGACTTTATTAATAATTTCAGCTTGTTGCATTAACGATAAAGCTGAAATACCGCAAGTCAATAATACCTTACCACCGCAAAAAGTCTTACGAAACGTATCGTTTTGTGCAGCAATTGTTTTCGATTTGATTTTATTCATAATCCAATTCCTTAATCAACATCAAACCAAGCTATTATAGTGGCTAACAAATGGTTATAATCACCCGAGGTCGCCTCGCTCATAAACTGGTCGATTTCACTTTGTGGAAGGTGATTGCGTTCCATAGCGCTTTTGCATAAGCCTAAAATATAAAAGGCGTTACCATTTTTCCCTACAAGCTGAACTGTGATTTCGGGATGTTTTATATCAGTCATTGTTTTATTCCTTTAAAATAAAAAAAAAGAGCCTCACACTTGGTGAAGCTCCGATTGTTGGATCAAGATGTAATTGACCCTAACCAACTTATTTTCAGTTCATCAGTATAGAGCTGCATATTACACCTCACTTTCAAACATACAAAACCTTTGCTGCCCTTGCTAAAAAACAGCGCTATACTCGGTTTCATATATTTTGTGATTTATAATAAAAACGAATCGAATCAATTTTTATTATGATTAAATATAACATATTCTACTATAAATTGCAAGTAAAATATTATGAAAAATCAGGTAATTAGTTGATAATTTAGTTGTATAAAAAACAATATATCAGGAGTTTATTACCGGTGAAAAAATTAACAGACCCGAATGAAAAAATAGAACTTGCAAATTTATTGGCGGTTTTCCGACTAGAGATGAAAAAGCTCCGGGAACAGTTGAACAAAAAGGGCTATATTTGCCGATATTGTGGCAAACAAGCCCTCAAACCTCACGGCGGCAAGTGTCCTTACAGCCCGCACCCAAACAAATGCCACGAATTTATTAAGATGTAATACCCTTGACAATTATTTCTTTATTTTTATAAAAATAAGAAATAATTTCATCCCGAGCTTTGTTTAGACTATTTATTAAATCATCATTGATTTCTATATTATCTTTTAATGATATTCCAAATTTACTACGGTTATAACTTTCTCCGACAGTTGTACTAAATTCCTTTTTTTCTGTATATTGCATAGTAGAACTGGTCAGAGCGTATTCTGTACCATCCTCATCATTTATATCTGCACCGGCATATATTTTATAATCTTTCCATACTAATAATATAAATAAATTTAGTTCGAATTTATTATTTATTTTATAAGAAACACAAAATGTTGAAATATCATTGGCATCTTCTGATAAATCCCATAACTCAGATATGTATGAAATGGGTCTGTCTTTAATTTGATTGCTCCAAACTTTTTCCCATATATTTCGGCACAAAACCCAACAATCTGTTTTAAGTTTTTGTATAAATAATTTAGCTTGATAAAAATTTTCTAATTCATCGAAATTATCTTCATTCAATTCTGAAACATTATCTAACATTCCAACTGCTTTTATTGTATTATCATTACAAATTTTGATAAGATTTTCTGGAATTTTAATAGTCATTTTAATCTCCGATATAAAGTATTTTATGCCATAAAGAAGTACGATAACGTTTCATATCTTCAGTTTCAGTAACATTGTTATCATAGATATTCTTTTCCCATAGTCTTAGAAGTTTGCTCCAAGATATATTCTTCCAATTTTCACACTTCTTTTGAATTATCTTATCTTGTATATTTCGGATACTAATAACAACGTATGTGATGTTTTTATTATGAGCGATTTTAAGCATTTGTTGTTCATATGTTTTTAAATCATTTTTGTCAATTTCTGCATCAAATTTTATTTCAAGGCATACAGCCTCTGCATCCCATATAATAACGTTATCAATACGTTTACGTTTCTTGTCTTTATGCCGGGCATTTTTGGTAACTACTTCACATAGGCAAGAATATCCCATCAAAGGCAATTTTTTATTCAAATTGCCTAATAATTCAAAAATTGCCAATAAAAAAGCCCAACAACTCTGCTGATTTTCAAATAAGAATCTAGATAATGCTTTTGTAAATTGAGGTTCGGTCGGATTAAGATATGTATACAGAGGAGTATTGTAAAAAGAATGTTCTGTCGTCCATTTACCAAGTAAAGGAAAATTATCAAACAATTGTTGATATGAAATATATTTTTTAGAAATGTAGCTATCTTTAAAATATGTATGATATTCACTTAAAAAAGGAATGATCTTTAAGTGAGCACCATAATATTTCTTTATATATGATAAACCAGCAAAATCTAAATCAGGATAATTTTCTGCAAGATAGGTGGTAATTCTGCTATACTGAGACATCTAAATTATTTTTTATCACAACGTTGAAACAGCTTACTTCCTTTATTGTTATAGCACTCAATATAATCGCCTCTTTTGATTGTAACTGTTGTCGCTGTAAACCCAATTAGTGTTCCTTGTTTATAAAATAAAGAGCATCCTTGTTCATTATATACATAAACATTTGAGCCTTTTTGTACAGCACTTGCAATATTCTTTGAAATCATAACGTTTCTCCGCATCATATAATTAAAATTACTGTAATTATAATTACATTTAAATAAAGAAAGTCAACAGGTAAATTCAACTTATTATGAATAGAGTTGAAGCTGAAAATATTGCCCAAAAAGTTGTTGAACTTCTAGAACAGGAACGGGTTAAGAGAAATATAACTAAGACCGAAATAAATAATAAAACAGGTCTTAGTCGTACAGCGTGGACTCTTATGGTTTCAAAGAAAAACAGCCCGACATTGCGGACACTTTTAATGGTTGCTGATGTGATCGGTGTTGATTTGAAGCAAATTATTGCGGAATCTGAAAAATAGTTCGTTAAGGATATGAAAAAACTTCTTCTTATATTGATGATTACGTTTTTAACCTCATCAGCCCTCGCAGCAGATGATCAAACTGTGATTATGAATACAAAAACCTATATTTATCATACCCCTGATTGTAAGTGGGCTAAAAAGTGCACGAAGAACTGTATCAAAATAACCAAACAAAAAGCCCAAGCTCAAGGAGCAAGGGCTTGTAAAGTCTGTGGTGGTTAATGATATTAGTCTATTTTTTCTGTTCCTTTAAATTTAATAATCGTTCAGAAGCTCTAACCCTATCCTTGTTTTTCTTTTTTTCTTCTTTTTGTTTATCTATCAGCTCTTTTCTAATCACAACAAAACTTTCTTTTTTTAAGATATGAGGAAATTTAAAAGATAACAATATTGCTAAAAAATATAAAGACACAATCATTACCGAAATAAAATAGAAATACCAAAGATGTTGAATTGCAGTTAACAAAATAATTAGTAATAAAATTACGAAAAGATTTCTTGGTAATCTAAATTTACTTTTCATTGCAGAATATTCAAGTTTTTTAGCATCTAAGGTATTATATGATTTGATTATACCAGCATCAGCAATGCAAGTCATAATCAAGGTTAAGAATCCTATTATAAAAGATGCAAAATTAAAAACATCACTACTTTTTGCTAAGGATGCTATATTATCTTTCAACATTGGAAAATAAAAAGTAAGTATATTAAATATAACCGTTATAGCTAAAAATAAAAAAAATTCTTTCATTTTATTGTACCATTCTCAATTAATTCATTTCTAAAACGAATTAACTCATCAAAGATAATCCGTCTTAAATCTATAAGGCTTCGTGTAAATTCTCAATGAATTGGCTTTATAATTTTTGTTTGGCTATTTTTAACCTGTGTACCATCTTTCAAAACGAAAGTGAATTCATCCAAATTATCAGAAAGACCATCACAAATTTTATCGGTTATTTCTTTTTCTCTTTCACTAATTTTACTTGTTAACTCCAAATTACTTCTTCGAAAACGCTTTGGTTTTACGGTAAGAACTAGAGTTCTTTTAAGACTTACTAATTCATCTCCTGCAAAATTATCCATCATCGCCAATGCTTTGGGATCATTTTGTGAAGAATTTACAAATTCATCAGAACTTAATTTATCTCCAAAAGATAAATTTTTAATACCTATATCTCTTATTCTATTAATTAAAACATTATCACTGACGAAACAAACATTAAAAGGTATTTGGTATTGCTTTAGAAAATATTTACTCATTACATTTTTACTAAGATTATTCATAGATGAGTAAATAACATAATCTTTGTACACTAAAACAAAAATATTTTGATTTACTGGATATCTATCGTCAAAACTGTCATCTTCATCAATATCATCGCCTTGAATATAAGCAAAACTAGAACTATCAAATTTGGCAAAATGAAGTAAAAGGTCTTCACCATCTTTCTGGTATCTGAACCAGATTCCTTTTTTTTCATCATCACTATTTACATCAAAGATAGTTCCAGTTCCAACATTATCTGTTAGAACTGTTTTGAGTTTATCCTCTAGTATTCCTGGCTCTTCACTAACAGATTGAGCCAAATAAAGTTTCATAAAAATCATAACTACACTCCGAATGAGATAATAATTAATAATTGTACTACAATACACACAGCTAGCAAGATTATTTTATTAGTTTTAACATATATTTACATATTTTCTCAGATTAGAAGTGTTATGATTTGTATTTTTCATAAAACTAGCATTCACATCAAAAAGAAAAATACCTATTGCCCGGTTAGGAAAACACAGACAAATGATATTAAATTACTAATCTTCTTGTAACAACCAATCGAAAACATTCAGACGTTTAATACCATTGTTTTCCCCCGAACCGTAATCCATTGACAGTAAGAACTTAGGATAATTATCATCAATTGCCTCTAAAGAAGCTAATTCACGGGCTAATATTTGCTGATCAAGTACATTTAAAGCCACTTGGTAATATTCAACCAAGCCACCGCTTTTCTTTGCGACAAAATCAACTTCAATATTTTTACCGCCTTTTACTAATTTACCAACAGATACCTCATAACCTCTGCGTATCAACTCCAGATAGACCACATTTTCCAAAATATGGCCTGCATCCATATCTTTCAGTCCCAACAATGCAGTACGCAAACCAATATCAGCAACATAATATTTGGCATTGCTGTCTAAATATTGTTTCCCTTTAATATCGTACCGATCACACTTGTACATTAAGAAACTATCCACCAAACCTTGGATATATGTATCTATCGTTGGAACCGATATTTTACGCCCGCTTGCTTCTAAATTTTTTGAAATATTACGAACAGATGTTTCACAACCAATATTATCAAACAAATATTTTACCACGGCATCTAATTTGTTTGTATCGGCTATATTAAATCGTTTCACTACATCTTTTTGAATTGTGTTTAAATATACAGTATCCAGCAAATAATCGCTGATAAGCTGTTTATCATACAACAAATTAAGCGTTTGAGGAAAACCACTTTCTTTGATGTAATGTGAATAAACAGCTATTGGATTATGCAAATCCAACATATCTTGTTTGGTCTTAATATTCCATTGAGCAAATTGCGAATATGCTCCAAAATATTCTTTAAATGACAAGGGCTGCATTTTGATTTCAACATAACGCCCACCTAATTGATTTGCCAAATCACTGGAAAACATATACGCATTTGAACCAGTCAAATACAAATCGACATTATTTTGCAAACGTAAGGTATTCGCTACTCTTTGCCAATCTCTCAATAACTGTATTTCATCAACAAAGACATAATTCATCTTTTGGGGATTAAGACGTTTTATAATATAATCAAGGAGTTTATTATAATCAGTTAAAAAATTTTCAGCATCATATTCCAGACCAATCTTTTGAGTTTGCATCAAATCTTCAAGATTGATATTGATTATCTGGCTATCATCTGCGATCTTATCAAAAATTAAATCCATCTGGTAAAGATAAAACAACTTGGATTTGCCACAACGTCTAACACCAGTAACAATTTTTATCAAATCGGTTTGGCTCTGCCATTTTTTTAATTGTTCTATATATTGTGGTCTTCCGACTATTCTTTCTGATACCATTTACAAATTCCTTTCCATGCATTTATTATAAATATACTTAATAAATTTGCAAAAATCAAGACAAATGTAAAATGCATTTTACAATATTTGCAAAAATTAATTTTTGTCAAATGCATATAAAGGCATTAGATTGTAAACTTGACACCCTAAAAATCAGAATATTCCCATTTATTGTAATATGAAATTCTATAATTGATTTATACTACTCATTATTTTTACCGCCACAATTAATCTTAATTTTACTACGACCGAAAAAATAGATTTTTATCCCTTTTAGATGATATTTAAACTTCCGATAATGATATTTGATCACCTCTATTAACGTACAATCAGGACGCCAATTTTGATCGAAAAACTCTGAAATTTTAATAAATTCTTTATTTTGCAATGCGTCAGGTATATATTTTTCTATTTTAATTTCTGATTCATCTTCATTATCATCATAATAGTATACATTAAAAAATCTTTTATAACATTCATTAAAATGTTTTTCTAAATAATATAATCTGATGCATAACTGATTATAGAGATTGTAATTAAATAAGAATTTTTTATACATATCATTAAATATACTTTTATTTCCTTGCTGATATAGCGGTTTTGCTGAAAACAATTGTTCCGTATAAGTTGTCCATAAGAGATTTAAGGTATCATAAGTGGATTGTATTATTTTTATCTCAGGTATAAAGCATCGATTGCAATCATTTAAAAATATATACTTATCTATATTGAATGAAAATGACACCATTGGACCTCGAATAATAGTAGATATAGCTTCCACTTTTTCGTTTTTATAAGCAATGATCAATTTATCTAATATATTCTTTTTATAATCCAACATATTTTCAAGATTTAAATGAAACTGCGTAGATAATGTACAAAAATCTCCTCGCATTTGACGATTTGCTTTTCGCATTTCCAATTTCAAACCGAATTTGTATGCAAATAAAGCACCTAAAAATACAGATACAAAGGTAACACAAGCATCAAGCCAATTTACCTTCGTAAGAGCCTCTCCTATTTTAATCACCAAATTTTCAATATCAAAGTTCATTAATTTTACCTTTTATTTAGTTCTCTAAATATTCCCTCATTTTGATAAAAGATCTACCTTTGAGATCGCTATAAATTTTAATTTATCATAAAGTAAGCCTACAAAAATACAAGAAATGATTTATCAAACATAAACGTTTTTCAAACTGCTAATTTTCTCTGCTAATGTCTGACATCAAAATATGAAAAATGGAATCTTCTGAAAGTCCCTGTTGACAAGGGTTACGGTGCTAATGTACAGTCAAAAAAACTGCTAATGTTTGGTGCTAATTTTTGATGATTTTAACCCCAGACAACACAGGTGTTAATTAATTGATTTTACAGTATATATAGCAAACAATGACTGGGGTTGTCGAATCCAGCCACCCCAGCCAGACTGGAGAAGAGTTGCGTTTTTTAACGCAACTCTTTGATTTTTAAGAGCAATTTTCGGCCCAAACGATTTTGCTTTTTCATCCGTTTTATTATCCTCAAAGCCTTGGTTTTCCTCGTCTTGCGAGCCTTGGAAAAATTGGCTTCTTTTTTCGTAAAAATACGCTTTTTCAAACTCGCTGAACGGAAAATTCAGCTCATACGTCAATTCTCCTTCCGTTAATATCATTTCCTTAAAAACAAATTTTAACAACAGATGCTTCAGCTCAAGATTATCGGATTTGGCAAATACTCTTCCGGCCTGCGACGCAAGATTTATGAGATCTAATATCGTTGAAGTGAAGGCATTTCCCGTCTTTTCATAGGTTTTAATCTTCCTTCCCATACGGTCAATTTTGAGTTGGATTTCATTACGCTTGGTTTCAAACGTTTCTCGGTCAAGCTCTCCGTCCAAACGCAAATCAATTTTGCCTTCATTTTTTCCTGTTCCTGTCTCAGTTTTCCGATTTCCTGCTGACAGTATTGTTTTTCTGAAATTTCAGCATTTTTAATCTCTTCATACAACGGATTTATTAGAGAATCCGGTATTTTGATACGGTTTAGGACGGTTTCTATCGCACTTAAAGCATCTTGTTCCGGGATGTATCGCCTCTGCCCGGTTTTTGTGTAACAAACCACCCACGAATAGTATTTTCTTCTCAGTTGATCTTCGCAGGGACAAACCCTTCCCGTTCTTCCACAGGTAATTAAACCTCTCAACACAAAAGGCTTTTGGCTGTATTTCAGCTCCGCGCCGTTATGATTGTTAAGGGCTTTTTGCTTTTGGCATTGCTCCCAAAGCTCTTGCGAAATCAGCGTCGGATAAACATGTTTGATAATTTCTCTTTTGGTTTTCATCTCGCCATAATAAAAGGGATTATCCAATATATAGTAGATGCTGGAATTGACCAGTTTTTTGCCGGCTCTGGTTCTAAGTCCCATTAAATCGGCAAAATGCACGGCTTCCAATATACTCATCTTACCGACCCGAGCGGCGCAACGCCGTATCTTTCCCCGTTTTGGGTTTTCAACTCCGTAGAACGGCGGACATTCTCCGAAAGCTGCAAGACATAGGCTTTGGCGCCCATGACCGAGAAGTCCCAACGCATGATATCGGCCGAGGTGGATTTGCTGTTTTATATCATCTCTTCCCGATAAAAATGCAGCTCAATCTTGTCTTGGCGCATCAGTTCATCAAGAAGCACGCTTTCTTTGAAACTTCTTTGCACCCTGTCAACCGTATCGGCCACAATCGCTATGGTTTCCTTTTGTTTCTTGCAAAAATTTATCATCTCCATAAAACGCTTACGTTCGCCGCGGGTGGAACTTTCGATAATTTCAAAGCGTTTGATAACATCAAGCTCCCTTCTTTCGGCATATTCTTCCAAACGCTTACTTTGAGCGCGCAGGCTCAATCGCTCTTCCTGCATTTTGGTTGACACACGTGTCAGTATGACGGCTTTCATTTTCTTTAATCTCCTGTTTGATTGATAACATACACCTTGCAAAACCTGTCAGGTTGCGAACACCTTGTTTCAGTTCCTCCTCGGTTTTGGGGACGGACGCAATGTTTCTCAATGCTTCGATTAAACTTATTGTCATTTTATCTTTCCCTTAATCGAACTCAATCTAATATATTGTTTTGTCCTGGTTTTATTGCAAAGGGGCTTATTTTTGATAAGCCCCGGACACTTTTAATTAAACCCGTTCAGAAACATATTGATTCTGTTCGTTTTGGCGGGCAGCTTCAGATTGTATATACATTTCATGAAGCATCGGCTCAGCGGCGGCAAGCGTTTTCTGCCTTGCTTCCTCTACTTTTCGGGCATATTCTTCCTGTCTTTCCTTGGCTTTTTGCTCGCGTTCGGCTTTTTTCTTATTTTTCCGGCGCTCATTGGCTTCTTTTTTGCGTACCGCGGCATTATCAATCTCTTTGGCCAAAAAGTCGGTAATATCCTCATTAAACTCGCTGGCCTCAACACTGTTGTAGAAATCAAACAAGAAGCTAATTTTCTGCTGAGTATCCAGCAAATCCAACGAATAGCGGACAATGCGTTTGCCGCCCAGACGAAGCGTAAAAATTGAGTTCTTTTCCGTATCAATAATCAGCTTGTTCATGCGGTTTTGCAAATTCCAGCTTTCTTCCTTGAAGTTTCTGATATTATCGGTCAACAGTTTCAAAATCCGTTCGGTTACGTAATAAAAATCTCCGGCCGCGGAAATAAAGGCATAAACACCGCGCGGGTCGGTAATGACATCTTTATAGCGTCTGATGCCTTTGATGACAAAGCTGTCAAAATGGGTTGATACTTTTTCATAGATTTTGTGATCATCTCCCAAAGCAAACCCATGCTGACGTAAAATGCCGTCCTGCTCATCAACGGTTCGGGCTTCATCAGTATCAATGCCTTCATCGGCGGCAAATGCTGCAAAATCGGCATAACGTGCAAGTTTCCAACATCCGTATTGATGAACCGCCTCGTCTGCCACCGGCATAAATCCCTGCAATTTCTCCAGTAATTCTTCCGGCGTAAAATCGGCGGTTTTGGCAACCAGTCGGTAATGCATGACTTTTCTCCTAGCAGGCAAACCGGGCAGCGTTGAGAAGATTTTTCAGGTTTTCGGCCTCTTTTTTGAAACGATATTTTTTCAGCAAAGAAGCGATAATATAAGTTAATATAGTCATTTTGTTTTCCTTTCGTTTTAATGGTTAAATTATGGCATTGCTGCCTGACATGGTTAGTATGAGAGAAAAACAAAATGCAAGTCAACAGATTGTTTTTCAAGGCTTTTTATGAAACTCGGTTTTAAATGTATTTAAATGGATATGTGTGGATATAGCGGGGTAAAAAGTTTTGTAAGATTTTGCTTAAAACCGGATAATTTTGTTTTAATCAGCAAAAGAATCGCAGAATCGGCATGATTTTATTAAATGAAATTAAACTTGTTTGCGATTATCCTAGCAAAAAAGAAAGTAGGAAATTGTTGAGGACGCATGGTGCATTTTAATTTCAAACAGGGTCTTTTCCAGGCAAAAGGCGAGATTTTGCAATATATCGGTGAGGACGGGAAAGAGTATGTTCCATATGATTATAATTTTGAAGAAGACATCGTGCCGGCCATCAACAACCTGATTCCCGGCAATGAAACATTACCAATCCAACGAGAGCTTAAAAACATTAAGGTATTTCTGCAAGGAAGTCTGGTCGGGCTTTGTTTTAAGGGTTTTGACTTCGGTGATGTGGTTGCGGCCGGTGCTTTATTCAGCGCGACCGGCTCGCCGTATATCAGCGTTTTGTGTTTTATCGGCTGCCGGTTCGGCGTTAATGACGGAATTGATATTCCGCCGGCCGGTGTCGGATTTTATGACTGCGTGTTTGAAGAAGCTTACAATGTGCGCTTGCGAAGTGAAACACCGGATGCACCGATAGAATTCAACAATTGTGTTTTTAACGGCAGTCTGAACTTTGACGAGATAGACACCCGCATTCCGGTGGAAATTGACCGCTGCGTGTTTAATGAGAACAGCCGGCTCAATATGCGACATTTTAACGGCAGCGGTAACGTAGGTTTGTATCATCTGGAAATCAGGAACTGCCTGTTTAAGGGGATAGTGAATTTTGACGAAAGTATTGTTCCGGAAAAAAGTGTGTTGGAATATCTGACCTTTTTCCGCGAAGTCAGCTTTAAGGATACGCAATTTAAGCCGGAAGTCAAAATACAAAATTTAAGCTTTGCGCCGTTTATCACCCAGACGGCTAAAGACGGATTTAAGAGTTTTCTCACTGCCTTAAACAAAAGCGGATATGCTAAGGAAGCCAAGTTTTACGAACAAAATGTCGGCGCGGACGGCATTGATGCCAAAATCAACAAGGACGAATTTGACATTGCCGCGCGTTCAAACTGGCTCAATATCAAGCAAACAGCCGCGTTTTTAGGGATTTCATACGCCACCTTGCTCGCCATACGCAAAGAAGACAAAGCCGACGGTATCCGCCGCATTCCCTACATCGGCGAAGGCAAAAGCTCCCGCTACTACCTCCCTCTCCTCGAAGCCTACAAAAGCAGGGATATGGATTTGGTTAATAAACTGGCGAAGGAGATGAGGAAGTAAATTGTATAATCATAGAAATTTCTTATTTTTTCAATCAATTTCGAATAATAGCTATAAATTGAAAAATATATCTATATACTTTTTAAGATTTATTTTCGGATTTTTATTTTAAGAATCTAACACAATCAAGATGTTCTGAAAATTTATCAGATTCAATATCAATTGAATTTTATAACATAGAACAATGGAATATCAATATTTGTTGTTCAATATAAACGCAATCTTAAACTTTTCCACATATTTTAATAAAAGAACATTACATTAGAATTTGCACGAAATAGGATTTGTGATGACTTTTGGTGAATTGAAAGAAAAGTACGATCAAGAAAATAGCAACACAAAAGCAATTAACTGTATATTACCTGTTCACACAGCCATTAATAAGATTGAAACAAATTTGTATAAAAAGAATGGTGAACACAACGAGCAATATTATAAATGGCAATTTATGAATTGTTTTATACAAGCTGGCTTGTGTTCAAAAGATTATATAGGCGTAGAAGTACAATTCCCTAAAGGTAATAAAAGTTCTGCACCAATAAAACTGGATGGAGCAATTTTCGATAACAAAGATTGGTTTATTCATTATAAAGCACTACACTCTAAAAAAGATGATACAAGGTGGGATGAATTAAATTGGTTAAAAGAACATTTATTATGCGGTATTGAGTTTAAAAAAGAAGATAGTAAAGATGTAAAAGGGGTTTTTAATAGTCAATTAAAATCATATATGAACGAATCTTCTAAAAATACTGTTTTTGGTATTTTATATGATGAGGGGCGTTTATACCTTTTTAAATCTAATGGCAAAAATTATTTCAGATTGAGTGATGAATTTAATACGGAAAATAAAGGTAAGCTTGAAATTACATTTGATATACCCGACCCTTATTCTAATTTATTATCATTTGATGAAATGATAAATTATGATATTAAATCAGAAACAGTAATCGACTATTCAGGTAGACAACTCTCTGATTTATCTATCATTTCTAAAACTGACTCTAAAAGATTAAACGATGCACTTTATCAAATATTACATACTATGGATAAATGCGGATTGGTGAAGCAAAAAGGGTATAATATTTTAATTCAGCTTCTTGCACTAAAAATTTATGACGAAAAGAAAAATTCATCAGATTTAAAATATTACATAAATCCAAATGAACAAAATTATAAGAATCTTTCAGATGATAGTATTCAAGATTTCTTAACTAGAATTGAAAAAATTCGTAAAGAAGCTAAAACTTCATACCAAAAAATATTGAATGAAAATTACTTTGATTCACAAGATGAAAGTCAAGTAAAATTAGTAATTGAAATTGTTAAACAGTTCCAAAATTATAGTTTTACAAATTCAGAACGAAATAATTTGTATCAATTAGTATTCTACAAGTTTGCATCAGAATTTAGCAAAACTGAGAATGCTCAATTTGTAACTCCATTACAAATTATAGATTTTATCGTAGATATAATTCACCCAAAACATAATGAAAGTATTATAGACCCAACAATAGGAATAGCAGATTTTTTATCAGTTTCTTATGTAAAGTCTGAAGGCAAATTAGATGATAATAATTTTTATGGCATAGATATTGATCAAGATATGGTAAAACTTGCAACATTAAATATGTTGCTCAATGGTGATGGAAATGCAACAATTGATGCCGTATGCGATGGTTTAGGTTCTATTTTCTCAAAGTTTGATGATAAAGGCAATATCATTAAATTAACGCCTAAAACAGAAAAGCAAGAGCATAATTATAATGGTAATTGGGATAATAGAGTAGATGGTACAAATTTGAAAAAATTTGATATTGTACTAACTAATCCTCCTTTTGGAGATGCACGTTCCTGGGTACCAACAGGCTCCGATAAGCAAATAGCAGAATGCTACGAGCTTTGGAATAGATACAAACAAAATAAAATTGATTTAGGTGTAATATTTCTAGAAAATGCGGTAAGAGTACTAAAAGAAAATGGCAGAATGGCAATAGTTTTATCAAATTCTATTGCTTCAATAGATGCACACAAAGAGGCAAGAAAATGGCTTTGCGAAAATATGAGGATAGTTGCAATTGTAGATTTACCACCAAATATATTTGCAGAAGCAGGTGTTTCTCCGACAATAATTTTTGCTTATAAACCTAAAAAAGATGAACTCAAAAAATTAATTGAAAATAATTATCAAGTTTTTTCTCGTGAAATTAAAAAAGTCGGATACGAAGTAAAAACAAAAAATAAAGTAAAATGTTTTGAAACTCAATACAAAATAAATTTAGAGACTTTTGAAAAAGAAATAAATTCTGATGGATCTGTAGTGTTGGATGAAGAATTTACAGAAACTGTTTCTGACTTTAGACAATGGTGCAATATGCAAGAAGATACTTTAAAAAAGTTGTTTTTATAGGTGAACAATGGCAAAACAATACATAGACATTCCTCAATATACAACTTATAACGAAATAGCTTCTAAAGACTATTCTTTTTCTGCCACACAATATAAAACTTTTTACATAAAAAATTCTAATACTATTCCTGTTTCTGAATTCTTGTACAGAAATTTGAACAGAAAAGATTTAGGTTATGAAGTTGGTAGTAATGCTTATGTTGAGAAATCTCAGTATAAATTTATAAAAACAAAAGCATTACAACCAGAAACATATTTGCTTGATATAAACAAAGAATCCGTGCAAGACATTATTCCAAATGCATATATGGAATGTGAACTTAAGCAGGGTGATTTGTTAATATCAAAAGATAGTAATGTTGGAGAAATTGCCATTTTAGACAAAGACTATCCAAATACAATGCTTTGTGGTGGGATATATAAACTGCCGGTAATTAAAAATAAATATTATTTGTTAGCATTTATAAAAAGTGAATTGTTTAGACAACAAATTGATTTTTTAGTACCGAGAGGTTCTACAATTAGACATGGAAAAACCAAATTTCTCGATTGTTTAATTCCTATGCCAAATAAAAATAGAAAAGAAACAATTTTATATATTGAGCTATTAATGCAAGCTATCATTAATAAAGAAATTGAAATTAAGAGAAAACACAAACAAATTTTAGATAATATTTTATTAGAATTAAAAAGTAATCAGAAGGAAAATATCTTTAAATATTCATATCCAACATATCGTGAAATAGTAAGTATGGATAGAATGGACTCAAATAGATTTTCTAAAGAGTATAAAGAATTTTTATTCCTTATTACAAATTACAAAAATGGTTATTCCGCAATCTATGATTATGGCTATAAAGTTAAACGTGGGCAGAATCTCCAGATTTCTAATATTGGTAAAAGCATATATACAACAAAAGAATATAAAAATTTTTATAAGCTTGTATTATCCCAAAATTTATCAACTGAAGGCAGAATATTAAGTATTCAATATCTCGGAAATAAAAATAAATTATCAATATTAAATGATGGTGATATTGTATTCTCTGCAAGAGGACAGTGTTTAGGTAGGAGTTTTATTGTTTTTAATGATATGAAAAATCATATAACCAACATTGATAATATAATCTTTTATAATGGTAAAAATATTCAAAAAAGTATTTTTATTCACTTAATGTTAGATTTGTATCGAAGTAATAATTTTATTAAAAAAATTGGAATAAATGGTTCTGGTGCAGAAAGTGTGACACAATACCAAATAGCAGATATTCCTATCCCAGATTTTCCTAGTAATAAAGAGGCTTTAATAACAAAGTTATATTCAAATTCTAATGCCGTATATAATTGTTCTAAATATTCTTTAGATAATTTTCTTGAATATGATAATAAATTTAATAAATTGGCAGGCATTTATGAAATAGATAAATCAATGAAATTGTTACAAGAAAGATTAAATAATGCAATAGATAATATTGCTAATGATAAAGAAGTTGAAATAATGTTCTAATTAAAAATATTAATAATGCCCAAAACGTAAAAATTTATTAGAAAATAACCAATTCAATATTTTAAGTATTAACTCCTATAAGTGGCGATAATACTGTTATGAAATTAACATTTGACACCGAAAAATATATATTAACCAAACACAATACGGTATTATATAAGTCTGTTAAAATCAGAAAAGAGCGGTTAGTTTTCCCCTTCCACTCTTTCTAATTATGGATTATCATAACATTTGCCTTTCAAGCAATCTACCAATAATACGGATAGCAGCATTGATTGCGAATATTTTGTTTCGCTTGATAAATCAAGCATTCTGTTATGATGCAATTTGCCGTAATTAAGCATACATCATTAAAACTTCTGGCTTGAGTATAATCATAGCAAGTTTTTGCTCTTGATGCCCAAGACAAAGCCGTCAATAATTCTAACAATTCTTTCACCTCCTTTCGAAGATATAATTTCAAGCACGGTCCACAACATATTGTATAAACGCTACAATATACAGGAACAACGATTGAAGGTCAAGATATTATGCTTCCCGATTTTAATTATTTCTTAGCTTCAATACCGTTAAATCCTCCGCTAATCTATCAGCCCTAGCCTTTTCCAGCTCATATTGTTGTTTGTAATATTCGGCATCGCGTTGGTAGTTTAGGACTTCTTGGGCGAGGATGCGTTTATCTATGTTGCTTAAATCTACGCAAGAGATGGTTAAGTAGGGTTTGCCGGAGAGGTTTAGCACTCTGCGGTCATGGGTTCCGTGGATTTTAGAAGGTATCCCTCGCGGATCAGTTCGTTTACCATCACTTTGGCAGAATTAACCGTCAATCCGAGGGCGGCGGCGATTTTATCATTCCCCATAAAAATGTATGATTATTGTTGGTTTTGTATTTAATGAAATCCAATAGCAAACGTTTGGTTATGGATAGCTCAGCTTTGCTTTTGCTCATGTTTTCTCCTCATAAAAATTTGTCTCACAAATATTTATTGAAGAAGAACGCCGGATTTTCATTTGAATAAAATCCCTGCCGAAAATCGTTATTTCCACCTGTTTGAGGTATTGGTAACCGTTATTTCCGGTTTTCTTGAAACGGAAACTCTTATTTCCACCGATGGAAACTTTTATTTCCGCTGTCGGAAGTCGTTATTTCCCGAAAAGGAAACCGTTATTTCCTTTGCTTTTTTGTAAAATGTGTTATGTAGCAAGGGATTGAGAGCGATTTTAAAGCCCTATAATAGTATTATAATAGAAAATAAAATAGCTATTATAATAGACGGAATTTAACAATAGCTCCTTTGTTTTTCTCTTAAAATAGAAGAAAAATAAACCAGTTGAGAGGAGTTTAGCTTCTTTAATAAAAAAGGAATGCAATTTAAGGCATTCCCTATAAAGACAAATTAATATGATGAGATTTATAGCTGTTTGCTACATAGATATTTATCTCGCAAATTCCGCTTTTCCCGAATTAAAAAATCACCGATTTGCCGGATAAATATCTTTGTAACAAAAGACAAAGGAGATTTTTATGTTGATTTATAACTCAGAAAACGAATGCTACTCCAGATTTATCCCTATTGACCAAGCAGCTGAAATACAAGAGAAAATAAAGAAATTGGAAGCGAGATTGCAAAATATGCCGGTTAACCCGATTGATCAGGCGGAATGCACGGATGAACTAGATATTGATGACGTTAATTCATTAAAGAAATTACTCAAAACGGAAAATTTTAATATCAATATGCCGATAAACCACCGCCGTGCCAGTTTGTTTCTGGTGGCCTGTTATTTTTGTTCCGATAAAGAGCCTTTGGAATATCTGCTTGCACAGGGTAGCGAAATCAACAGAACGGATATTTTCGGCTTTAATGCCATTATGTCTGTGATTTTTAACGAAAATATGGACGATGAAACAAAATCAATCGTACTGCAAATACTGATTGACAAGGGCTGTGACGTCAATTGGATTAATTGCCAGGGCAAAACAGCATTAATGCTGGCCTTGGAGCGTATAGAGCCAGATATTGCCAATTTACTTTTGAATAACGGTGCAGTGATTTATAAAGAATAGAGTTTATAAGCCATTCAAAAAAATAGATTTTTGCTCATCTTAGAAAATTCCAACTTGTCGGTAAAATCTAAAATGAAGACAATTATAGAAATCTAAGATGTTCCTCCCGTTTGAATAGGCAATATTGTGGAAATTTAATCTTTTTGAAAGTGATACAGCACCGATGAAAAGAAAATGCCAGATGCCAGCACAAACAAAGAAAAGCCCTTATAAACAAAACCCAAGCCATAGTAATATGCCTCTTGTAATGTCCTACCGCCAACAGAACTAATCATTCCAATATCTTTACCACCCATAAAAAGAAAAGAGGCGGCAATAATAGAGATTATAAAAACAAATATTGCTAAAACTTTATACATTTCTTTTTCCTTTCGTTGTATAATTAATTTTGAATCATATCATATGAATTTGGCCCAACTTCTCTAACAGAAACAACATTTCCTGTTTTTTTATCAATAATTTTAATAATTGTTGTAAACTTATCACTCGCATTATCAATACTCATTTGAAAATATTGAGGCAAATATATGGTTTCAGGAATTTGATATTTGCTATATGATTGCCTTGAATTACCGCTGATTACAACAATTTCGCCATACATTGCACAACTTTGGAATGGAACTGCGGCATAACTACCACCCATCATACCAAAACGACATTCTATACTGGCAATAAAACCATCTTGTCCTGTTTTATTTTGAGTTGATTTAGAAAAGGGAGATATTGTATTGCTGATTATAAAGCTACAAAAAACAATAGAAGCAAGTATTACAGCAAACACAACTAACTTATCCATACTAGGAGAAGAAGATGGTGTTTCTAATGCTCCCGTATTATTGGATGTTATTTCTTGATTAATCTTTTCTATTTTATCTTCCTTTTCCATTATTGAACTTGAATTATTTTGTTGTGTTGAAGTTAATTTCTGAAAAATAAATTTTATCACAAAAAATATGAAAGCAATAACAATAACGGTTGCTAAAAGTAATGTTAAATCATTAGGTCTTAAGCCATTAGATAAAGCAAAAGTAAACAAACCTATCAATATAACAGCACCAACAGTTAAAAGAGTATATTTCTCTTTTAGTGATAATTTATCAGTAGTTTCACTTGATTTATCTTTCTTGCTAATATAAAAGATAATCAACAAAGAACAGCTAATTGAATTAATGCTCCCATAATTTTAACCTTTCATAAGAAATTAAACCTAATTTATCTCCGCCAATTCAATTACCGTAATACCTTTATTTTTTGCTCTTTTACTTTTTCTATAATGTCATCCCTTCTCCACTTATAATTGTTTCCAAAGAAAGCACAGGATTTACTCATTTGAATTTCTTTCAAAATAGAGGTGTTTTTTATACGATACACAAACCAACGATTATGTTCCTGCCTGCTCTTATCTATTTAAAAGAAATTATTTTTCTTTTATCAAATTCCTTGAAACCCTTAGTTTTCATGACATTTATGCCCATTATATATTTTTGAAACGGACGGAAGAAAATAAAACGAATAACCATAAAAAAAGGGTTGATTTTATCGTTCAATAAAAATGCTCTTCTATTTTACATCAACTCTTTGAATCTCTGATAAATATGTAAAAAGGAGAAAAAGATGTCGGTTATTGCATATATAAGAAAAAGCACAGATAAACAGTCATTTGAACATCAAGAATTTGAAATTGAACAATATGCAAAGAAAAACAACCTGAAAATAGATAGATGTGTGGAAGAAAGCATTTCTAGCCGGAAGGAGTTGAAAAAAAGAAAATTGAGTGAATTGTTAAGAGAATTACAAGAAGGAGATGTTCTGCTAACAACTGAAATTTCAAGACTAGGAAGGTCTTTGTTAGAAGTAATGGGGATATTACAAACTTGTTTAGAGAAAAATTGTCAGGTTATAACTATTAAGGAAAACTACCATCTTGGGAATGATATTCAAAGTAAAGTTCTGGCTTTTGCATTCAGCTTAAGTAGTGAAATTGAAAGAAACCTAATTAGTCAAAGGACCAAAATGTCATTGGATAGCATTAAAGCATCTGGAAAAAAACTTGGTCGTCCTTTCGGCACAGAAAGCAAAAAACTAAAATTATCAAAAAATACCAAAAGAATAAGAGATTTATTGGATAAAAAAGTTCCCAAAGCCCAAATCGCCAGAATTATGGGTGTTCAAAAAATAACTTTAAGACGATTTATTAAACGTATGAGATGGAGTGATTAGCGTACAACCAGAGATACTGCTCTGGTTTTTATTTTATGCAGGATTTTATAGCGGAAACAGCTTCGCAAAGACGACCGGCCGCATAAAGAAGTTTGTTATAATCCGAATGTTGATCGGCTTTAGTAAAAAACAGCTGAATAAGATGATTTTCCAGCATTTCACATTGTTTAGCAACATTTTGCAGCTGTTCATTTAAGCCGTCATCATCTTCTAGTAAAATCTGATAATCGGTGATTTTGTTATGGTTATGCGCCAGAAAGTCGTCCAATTCCGCCTCATCGGCAAAGTTTTTATATCCCCTGCGGCTGGTTATCGTTTCAATCAATACCTTCATTTTACGTCCTTGTGCTTTATAAGGATATTTATTGATTTTTTGCATTTTCCAACCCATTGAATTTAAAATAAATGATGATGAATCAATGTATTAACATGAAAAATGTTAAAAAAAGTGCTTGACTTGAGAATCCCGGCATGGTAACCCGGGTGCCATCTTTAAATCTTGATTGATTTTGATGGAGTTTCAAATGGATAGCAACAATTTAATGCAAGCACTTTATGCCATGGACAGGGAGCTGATTAAAACCGAACTCAACATCGGTGCGGATGTTAATGCTCCTTATAACAAGCACGGTTGGACGCCTTTTATGTGGGCATGCCGGGAATTTTATGAACCGGAAGCAATTAAAGCATTTCTGGCAGCCGGCGGCGATATCAACTCTTGCAATCAATATGAGGAAACGCCGTTTATCATTGCCGCCAAGCATCGGAGTTCACCGCAGACACTGGCGGTTTTGCTCAAGGCCGGAGCGGATATCAACGCGCAGGATAAATTCGGCAATACCGCGTTTATTTATGTCGTGAAACATCCGCAGGCAATGATGCGGCTTCGGGTTTTGGATTTTATGATTGATAACGGCGCCGATCCGAATATCAAAAACAAACACGGCAAAACCGTTTGGGATTATGCTGTCGAACATGATGGCTTAACCGATTACCTCTGTGTCCGTCTGTTGGAGGAGAAGAGCGATGAGTAATGCTGCCCAAATTGCCGCGTTAAACGATGCTTTCAGAGCTAATCCTTCGCTCGTGACATTTGTTTTAACCGCCGGTATCCGTGCAATATGCCGCAGGACGTTGCCACCATTCTTAACAAAGTGAGGACTTTCAAAGATTTTAACGAAGGCGATGATCCGTATGGTGAACACGATTTCGGGGCTTTTGATTTTAAGGGCAAAAAGATTTTCTGGAAAATTGATTACTATGACCGCAATTTTGAATTTGCCTCGCCGGATGCTGCTGATCCGGAGCTTACCAATCGCGTTTTAACCGTTATGTATGCCGATGAATACTAGGAGGCCGTTATGGAATATGATGTTATTTGCAGCGAAAGCATAGACAAGCTGGTGGAATATGTGAACGTGTATCTTCTAGACGGTTGGCAATGCCAAGGCGGTATCGGGGTTTTGACCCAAGGGTTGAGTTACAAAGTGTTTTATCAGGCGGTTGTGAAAGGAAAATAAGATGACTAATGACGTTTTTGTGGATGATAAGAAAATCAAAGATATTCTGACCTATATCAGCGGAATGAAACACGCCGATCAAATCCGCATGATGTTTTTGTGCAGCCTGAACGGTATGCGCTCTATCAATTTTGCCTACTTGCAGGTTAAGGACGTTTTTACCGACAATCTCAAAATCAAAGATGTGATTTGCCTGGATTACGACAAGAACAAAGGTAAAAACAAATGCTCCTACTATATGAACAGCCAAATGAAGAAAGAATTTTGCGAATATTTAAAGTATTTACAGAGAAAATGGAAAGACAGCCTAACACCGGAGACTTATTTGTTTACGAGCCAAAAGCTCAATAAGCCCTATAACCGCGCCAGCATCAGCCGCATGTTTGCTTCGGTTTACCGGAAATTTAACATTCAGGGTGCGAGCCACTTGGGACGGCATCTGTTTGTTTCCAAACTGGTCAATTCCGGCGTGAACATCTGTATTGTACAGAAACTGGCCAATCATAAAAACATCAGCACTACGCAGCATTATTTTAACTATAACGACCAAATGCTCGCCAACGCCGTGGAAAATGTGAAGATTTAAGATGAAAACAGTAGATAGAGTTTGGTTTTTAAGCCATTGCGAATGGATTTATAACAATCGGCATAGGTTGAAAAATAGACCTTGTGCCAATTTTATGCTTACAGGATTTGTCATCAATTCCTTCGGATGTCCTTATTACGGCTATACTATTGATAAAATAACTCTCGGTAACCTAATAAAACTATGGGACAACGGCTTTGTTTATAAAGATTTCCCATTAGTTCATTACCGAATATCACACGGCGACAGTTCCACCCACATTGCCTATATCTATCGTAGTAAAGTTTTTAGCCATAGATTTTCCTACACCGACCCGACAAGATACATTCCGACAGAGGAAGTGAAAAAGATTTTGAAAAAATTGAGATTAATGACAGAATGCGGCGAAACACATAAAATTTATATTGAATGTAAAATTTAATGATAATAGACTCTCAATGCGGATTTGAGCAAATATTGAGGGGCTAAATATGGAAATTTTAATTGTTTTAGGCATTTTAATAATTTTAATCGTTATTAAGAATAACAAATCTTCAGATGATATGCCTGGGATTGCAAAGGCGTATGAAGATTTGCAGAGCCTCCCCACAATGGAGAAGAATATTGCTGAAACTTATATAGATGATTTAATTGAAATAGTACATAGCAACATAAAATATTTGCCACAAGAGGTATTAAAAATAGAATATACTAAAAAAGCAATCAACGCTTTTTTATGGTATTATGTTACAGAAAATTTCTTTAAAAAAAATAATATGAAATTAGGCTTTATTATCCTAACGATAGTTATAGATAAGCTTGATAAAGAAGGAATAATTAAACATAAAGACTTTGATGCAAGAATATACAAAGACGAGAGATTTATTCTTATGCTACAAATGATGCCTATATTTAGTGGACAACCTGCAAACAGAAACACATTGATTCTAGTTTTCATTGAAAAATATATGGAAAGTCTTACTGGGCAAAAGGTTAGATATATGAACGAAAACACAAAGGAAAAAGAGAAAAGAAAAACAGCTGGTGTAAATGGAATAGATACAACTAATGACAGTAAATTGGATATGTTAGATAGACCTGATAAAACAGAAGATTATTGGGAAGCAAGAAATATGACAGGTAGTTTTTTAGAAGAGAGATTAAAAAAACATAAGGGATTTAGTTGGATAAGAGTTGAGCCAATGTTTCCGAAATTTGACGATATGTCATTTGCTTACAAAAATAAAATATTTTCTGTTTTAATTGATGTTGGTTATAGCAAAAATGAAAATCTGACGACACAAGAAAAAGATAGATTTATCAAAGAATGTACTACTCACAACTTAATTCCGTGTATTTTTCCTATAAAGAACAAGAAAACATTATTATCATTGCCCGATGATGAATGGAATTTATATGATATAAGAACAAATGAACTGGTAAATCCATTGGTTGTTGCAACGGATGAAAAAGTAATGATGTCCGATTATGAATTTAACAATATGGCTGTAAGTATAGTAAAAGACTATATAAGAAAAGAAAAAATGAAATTTGAATCTTATTGCGACATAATTGGTATATATCCACAGATATGGTTTAAGGATGAAAACGATGAAATGTCTTGGATATATGTAATATATTCAACAAATGGAAAATTTAGTAATGTAAGTAAAGAGTTAGATAAGCTGATTACAGGAATGCCACAGTTTAATGGGTATATAGCACAAGTAGGACTTGCCTGTGCTGAAAAAGACGGTCCTTATAGAGGAGCTGGTTTTTATATAAAATTTAATGGAATAGAAAAAATATACTCGGCTCATAGAGATACTGGACATGGTTATGGAATAGAGATAAAAATTAAATAGTAGCCATTAAGTATCTTATTAACAAACAAAAATAAAATGTTAAACAAAGTTTGTAATCCGAACAAAGTTTAACATTTTGCCGCACGGGCTTTTAAGAGCATTTTCAAACCTCTATATTTTCTGCCTATTTCAAAGAAAATGTTAAAGAATGTGCATTGTTTGATATTTTTATATTTGAAAAATTTCTCTTGCAACATAATTGAGATTAGTCTAATCTATATTATCTTAAATGAAATGATTATACCGGTGATGGTATGGAATTTATCGGCAGAACAAAAGAACTTAGTGATTTAAAGCAAGAATATAACAACAAACATTCCTTTGTTGTTATATATGGTCGCAGACGTATCGGAAAAACTGCTTTAATTCAAGAATTCATTAAAGACAAGCCGGCTCTGTACTTTTTGGCGACAGAAGAATCCGAGCCGCAGAGTATGAAGCGGTTTGCTTTAAGTTTATCGCAATTTGCCAATCAGGAATTTATCGCCAAAGCTAATTTTGATGATTGGATTGAACTCTTCAAACTGTTTGCGGCCGTTCCTGGCAAAAATACAAAAGTGCTTGTTCTTGATGAATTTCAGTACATGCTCAACACAAATCCCGCTTTCACTTCAATCTTTCAAAAAGCATGGGATGAAATATTATCAAAGCAAGATATTATGGTCATTATCTGCAGTTCATACATTAATATGATGGCAAAGCAGGTTTTAGCCGAAAACAGTCCCTTGTATGGTCGCCGTACATCTCAAATCCGATTGGCACCGCTTCCTTTTTTTGATATCAGACAACATTATCAAAATAAGCCTTTTTCCGATGTGGTTGAGCTTTATTCCGTAACCGGCGGCGTTCCGAAATATTTGGAATTTTTTGACAACAAAAATTCTTTAATGGACAACATCTCCCGTGTCATTCTTAATAAAAACGGCTTTTTGTACGAAGAACCGACGTTTTTACTCCATAAAGAAGTTAAAGAACCGGTAAACTATTATTCGGTTATGAAAGCAATAGCTCAAAATAATCACAAACTATCGGAGATAGCCTCGGCAATGTCCACGGAAGGCAACAAATTAAGTCCCTATCTGGAAACTTTGCAGGGGTTATACTTATTGGAAAAACGTGTTCCGGTAACCGAAAAAAATCCGGAAAAAAGTCGGAAAGGATTATATTTTATTCGAGATATATTTATCCGCTTTTGGTTTATGTTTGTCTTTCCTTATAAAGGAGAGCTTGAGCTGGATAATCTGAATTTTGTACAAGATAAGCTGAAATCCAATTTTATTGATAATCACGTAGCATTTGTTTATGAAGAAATCTGCCGCAACATATTTGCGGAACTATGCAAATGTAAAGAAATCGATTTTGTTCCTTCTCGTATCGGCGCATACTGGAACAAAGATGAAGAGATAGACTTGGTTGCCATTGATGAAAGCCACAAGCGTATTTTTGCGGCTGAATGTAAATATTACAAAGACGACAAACCGGTTGACGTTAATGTTTATGCAAAGTTGGTAGAAAAATGCCAAGTTGACGATTTCAAAGGATATGATTTAACCTACGGCATATTTTCAAAAAGCGGCTTTACAAAACATTTGAGAGACATCGCGAAAGAAAACAAAAAACTCATTTTAATAGATGAATGTGACATGGTGAAGTAACTAAATTGTCATTTCATTTTTGGTCAAGTTCCTAATCAGCATAAGACACTCTCTCATAATCAAAATTTCTTCACGATACTCAAGAAACAGCTCATAATTTATAATTAAATTTTGCCATGTAAATTGCCCTTTCTTCCAGCCACAGAATACGGACCGTTCGCCATCAATGACTGGAGGTTGAGAAATGGCTATTTTTTTCGATTTGTATAAAGAGAAAATGCTCACATAACGGACGCAAGACTTTAATCGCGAGCATTGCAAAAAATATCATCTTGCTGACGGATCCTAAATAATATCTATATACTGACCGAACATTCCACTCTTGCCTCTTACACAAGGCATGAAAATAAATATTAAGGCAGGAAGCGGCGATGCCTTAGATCTATCGACTAAATAGAGTGCATGGTAAGCTAAATAAAAATATGCAATAGCTGAAATATATTTTATTATTGACATAATATTTATTTTGAACATTGCCACTTTCCTTTAATAAACTTTTAGTCTTGGGCATAAACACATTCCTGCAGCATTATAACAGATACTTGTATATCACTATGATAATCAAGCAACCAACGGCATATATGGGGGCAAAATATTTCCATTGATGCTTGGGGTCAAAGTATGGCGAATTTTCATGTCCTTTTTTGATTAAAATATGTGAGATTATCCCATCAACAACATAGAGCATACAAGCACATATTAAAGCAGGAAGCGGCGATGCTTTAGATTGATTCATTGAGTAAACAGCAAATCCAAACAAACTGAAACAAACAACAGCTGTAATAAATTTCATTATTTGCATAATATTTATTTTAAACATCGCAGCTCCCGACTTATCAATTATTATTTGTTGTAATTATGATACTGATTTTTAATTCCGTCAATAACATACCCTGTTGCTTCACCGCTTGCCGTACTAAAGGCATTTCGAATTAACGGATTGACGGCTCGACCAAAGGCTTGTGTTGCAAATCTATTTCCTGCAAGATTGCCTACCAAACCAATAACAGTTTGCTTAGCATAATTTTGCCAATTATCCTGCCCCGAGCCAATACCATAAGCTATACCATTTGCAACAGCATCATAGTTATTTAGCTTATTTTGAATTCCCAAAGGTGTCGTTTTTGAATATCCAAAAAACTTAATCGGTGAAGCATAAGCGCCAGCCATTTGGGTAATCGTTGTTTTTGTCGGATTTTCTTGCAAACCTTGGGCTAAAACCTGACGCCGATTGTCACGCCCTTTAACATATCCGCGTTTCATTGCATCCCAGAAACTTTCGTTGGTCTTATTCCATTGCGGATTTAGGCTTGCTAATCCATAACCGACAGCACTTGCTGCTCCTTCTAATTCATCGGTCCAGCCAAGGCTCAATCCGTCCAAAGCTGCGGTAGTCAGTTGTTCAGCTTTTCGCAAAGTATTATCCCAAGTTGATGGTTGAGAATTAGGCTGTTGAGATGAGATTGGTTGCACATAACTTGACTGTGGTGACGAAGCCGTGATTTGCGACTTAAGAGCAGATGTTTGTTGAACACCGTACTTTTGCTGTAAATTATTAAGCTCGTCTAAGTCAAACCTTGTTTGTAATTCGTCTCGCAAGCTCATATTAGCATAATCAGGTGTCTTAATCCCGTTATATTTTGTTTGCAATTCAGATAAACGATTGCGTTCATCTTCTTCTAATAACTTTCTTTTATAGATTTCAAAATCCATGTTTCTTCTCCTCCATTATTGTTAACAATAGAAGCATAGATTAAGAAACATTTTAGCTTAAAATCAATCCTCCGTAACGATAGACGTATCAGCTTCTTCGCGTAGAAGCTTTTTGAACTCGCGGTTATTGTTTTGTGCCAATTGCACTAACTTGTTAGCAATATTTTGTTTGACATAAGGAATTGGCATATCTTCCGATTTATGTGTCAAATACCACATAGCAAAATAGTTTGCCGATAATATTTTGCCGTTCTCATGATATTGCATAAATTTTTCATATTGTATTTTTCTGAAGTATTCCCTAAAGGGAGCATATTTTTCATCTCTTAATTTTCTGGCCTTACGGGCACAATTTTTTCTTTCGCATTTACATAATGACTCAATCGAATCTTTACGAGTTTCACTCCATTGCTCTCGGTTTTTGTACAAAATAATATTTATCAAATTCACTATTTGCGCTTGCAATTGTGAAAAATTGATCTCTGTCTTATGATTTTGCAAAATATTTCTCAACCAATGCATATCCTGATTATCCATACTCATTGATGAATCTAACAATAATTCCACATCTACATTTAACGCATTGGCAATCTTGGTTAAGTCCGTATTTATCAATTCTATCTTTTGACATTCAATTGATTTAAGACTTTCTTCGGAAACATCAGCTGATTTGGCTAATCCTTCGGGTGTAAGCTTTTTGAGCATCCTTAAATTTTGAACTTTGTTTCCATTGCCCAAAATCAAACATTTTGCCCACTCAAAAGGCAAGTTACTATTGTCCATTATGTTAACATCTTAAATTATCTAACCAATCTGTATTTAGTGATATTTTTCTATAAATGCAACCAAACGATTATATTTTTGACTTATGAGATTTATAATGCTACGTTTAATTTAACTCAATTCATGCAAGCAAATTAATAAGCATACGGTTCTTTTCATCTTTCGTTCCGGACTTTATTATAAATTTTTCCCCAGCCTTCATTATGGCTTGCTCCGCTGACTTCAATAATTAAATCATCCTTTCCGACAAATTCCCGAATTAAAACAGGTGGCATAACTTTGTCATTGTTACCGACAATATTTTTAATTGCTTCATATTCGGCATTAATAACTTCAGGAGCAAAACGGGCAGTCGTTCAATGACGTTGGAACAAATTCCGTTTTTGATATACTGACAAGGACGGGCAAGATAAATCATGTTCGGGCTGTTGTCACCAAAAGCCGGTTCACGGACTAAAGTTCCGCGAGGTGTCGGGTTTTGCGTGGCGCGGACGTGAGCGTTAAAAGCATAACCGTCGCCTTCTATATATATTTTATAAGGAGCAGCCGGATTGGTAACCTTTTGCCGGCTGGCAAGAGTAAAATTCCGTGTTTCAACCTCTTTATACACAAAGTCAGCCGGCACCTTGATTGTTGTGTATCCGGTCGGCGACAGCAATACTTTTATGATACTTTCGGCTCCTTACAAAAGGACTATATCGGCTTATTTATAAAAATTCCAGAGGGTTTTTGACTTTTAGCTTGATTGTCTTCAAAAGGCTTTATAATATAAATCCGAGCAGTTCGCTGCTTAGGGCGTCGAAAACCCTTTTATAGACTTAGTCGTGTGCACACGACTTTAACCTGTGCCGACTTCTGATTCTACTTGGACGGATGTCGGTGAATAAGGCTCAGCCAAATAAGCCGAGCCGTTTAAGTCTATACGGTTTTCGAACATCCGCCCGCCTTTCTTTATGAACGGTGGGTTTTGTTTAACTAATTAACAAGGATGTTTAATCGTATGAAAAATAAACTTTTAATTACAACGGCATTGGTGGCGCTTTCGGTGTCCGGCAATGCTTATGCGGAAAATCTTCCGGAAGATGCAACCAATTTGACATCGGGTAACTATGTCGTTGAGCGTTCGGATACTCAGGTTTCACATGCAGGAAACATAAATTTATCAGGAACAGCCTCATTAGACATAAAAACTCAGGCAATCGTGGAAGAAGAAGCCGATGAGGTCGATGTTTCCAATACTTTGAAAGTTACCGGAAATGTCTCTCTGGCTGATGATGCCTCTTTATCGGTAATCAATTCAGATGCGACAGATGAGACTGAAAAGCCTTTTATGTTTGTTGACGGCAAATATACCCAAACGGGTGGAGAATTGACGCTAAAACAAGAGAATGGAGCCGGATGGCGCTCAACGCTGAACGCTAAAGAAGCAGATATCAGCAGTGGCACGATAAAGCTGGATACCGGCGAAATCTTTATATATGGCAATGCTGATGACGGCAGCCAATTTAATATTTCGGGCGGAACATTTGAAATGAATGATTCCAATATCAGTACCTATCCGGCTATGTCAGACGGAGACAATTCCCAGAAAGGTGCTGCCATGACCGTTTCCGGCGGTACGTTTAAGATGAATGAAAGTTCTTTGGGACGTGAAAATTCCGGAGATTTGGACATTAGCGGCGGAGAGTTTACGTTGGAAAACGGTTCCGCAATATTCCATGACGGCGAAACCGGTGATATAAATATCAGCGGCGGCACAATCTCTCTTAAAGATTCGTCAATAATAAGAGGCGGTGATTATCAAAGCGAGGACGGCAAACCGGCAAGCGGCAACATAAACATTACCGGCGGAACAATAAATGTCAGCGGTTCTTCTGCGGAAATCGCTTCCGTAGGCAATATAAAAATTGCCAACGGGTCAGAGCTTAATATTGCTTTGGGTTCTACATTGTTTGCCAAAGCGTTTACAGAAGATATGAGCCAGGCTCAGAAAGCTACGCTTAATGTTTATGATAACGATACCAGAATTAATTTGGGCGGCAAGTTAGTTGCCAATATTAACGGTGATGACCGCGGTAAAATTCATTTTCAGAACTCAAACGCCAAAATCGACGGTAATGTTGAAGATGTCAGCCTGATTTTTGAAGACAGCCACTCTTTAAATAACGCAATCAGCGGCAATATCGGCGGTTTGGACATTTTAGCCATTAACAAAGGTACGTTGACGTTTGACAAAGAGCCGACTGATACGATTACAACGGTTCAGGTCGGCAATGGCGCAACGCTGGATATCGGCGACAAAACACTGCATTCAACCGGCGATAAAGCCGATGGCGAAGGTGTCATTTTTGCCGATAATTCAACTTTGGCCTTTACCGTAACCGATAAAGATACCTATGGCAAAATCAAAGCCAATTATATCAAAATCAGCGAAAACGGTACAAATTTGAATATGACCTTAAACGGTGCCGCCTTGGCCAAAGGCGAAACAGCTACTTTTAAATTATTTAACGGTGCAGATTCCGCCGAAGCAGAGGTTGAGGGCAAGTTTGCCAACCTGAGCCGAAATTCCCGTTATGAATTTACGGACAATGGCGACGGAACTTTTGATGTTACTTCTGTCGGTTCTGCCACAGATGCTGTTGTTGATGCCGGTGGTTCCGCCAACAATGCCGGAACAGCCGAGGCATGGGACAGCGTCAGTGCTTCAACCAGCTCTCCGGTTGCTGCCGCAGTTACGGAAAAACTGGCACAGCTTTCCAACAGCACAAATGCCGCCGAGCAGAAAGCCTATGTTGACGCTTTGACGGCGGTTGCTCCGGAAGTTGCGCCGATGGTTCAAAAAACACAGACAGAAACAGCCAATCAGGTCTTTGGTGCCGTATCAACCCGTTTAACCGGTGGTTCAATCTCAATCGGTGGCGAAGGTATGGCTTCCGGCGACAATATCTTCAAACGCGGTGCAATGTGGGTTCAGGGCTTGTTTAACAAATCCAAGTTAGATAACACATCCAAAGCCAAAGGTTTTGATGCAGATTCTAACGGTATTGCTTTCGGAGCCGAGAAGTTTGTAACCGATGATACCAAGGTTGGTATTGGTTATGCTTACACCAATACGGATATTGACGGCTTTATGCGTTCAACCGATGTTGATACGCACACCGCAATTGTTTACGGCGAATATAAACCGTCCAACTGGTATGTAAACGGTATTGCGACCTATGGCTGGTCTGATTATGAAGAAAGCAAGAATGTTGCCGGAGTTGGTGTTAAGGCTGATTACGATGTCGAAACCTTTGGCTTACAGGCAATGACCGGTTACGATATGAATATCAACGGCTTATGCATTACACCGGAAAACGGCTTGCGTTATGTTCATATCAAGCAGGACGCTTATAAAGATTCTGCCGACCAACGTGTATCTGCCAATGACAGCGACATTTTGACCGGTGTTATCGGAGCCAAAATCAGCAAAAACTTTGAGCTGTCCAATGGTATGAACATTAAGCCGGAAGCCAGAATTGCCGCGACTTATGACCTGTTTAACGATGACGTTAATTCGGTCGTAACCTTGGCCAACGGTTCGGCTTATGCGGTTGAAGGCGAAGCTCTTGACCGTTTCGGAATGGAATTCGGTGCCGGCGTAACTGCGGAAGTCAACGACAAGGTGGAACTTTCGTTCGGTTATGAAGGCAAATTCCGTGAGGATTACCAAGACCACACCGGTTTGATTAACGCTAAATATAAATTTTAAGCGTTTGATCCGTAGCGCAAAATATCCTGTGGCCGATTGGTTGCAGGGTATTTTTATTGCAAACGACAAATTATCGATTTGCCGGATAAATATTCTTGTAACCAAAAGATGAGGGAAATTATAATTCAGCTGTTCCGAATTTGTCCTGATCAGCTGAAATTGCAGGATTCGAAAGGTTGTTATTAAAAGTAATGAGGGTATTACGGATCATCTTTTGTTTGACTTTAACCATAGATGTTTTAATCTGAGGCTAAGATTTTTAGGAGTAACAATAATGCCTGAGATAAAATGTCCGAAGTGCGGAGAAGTGTTTACGGTTGACGAGTCCGGCTATGCCGCGATCGTGGCGCAGGTTCGTGACGCCGAATTTCATGACGCTGTCCGGGAGCGCATTGAGCAGCTCAACCGGGAAAAACAAAATGAGCTTAAATTGGTGGAAAACAAGGCGGAGATGGACAAGGCGCAATCGCTGGCCTCGCTTAATTTGGAGATTTCTAACCTTAAAGCACAACTTATTACCCTCGGCAAAGATAAAGATTTGGAAAAAGCCCGGAGTGTTTCCGGTTTGCAGCAGGAAATTGAAAAGTTGAAAGCGCAAATTCTGGCCGGTGATAAGGATAAGCAACTTGCCGTAGCCGCGGCCGTAACCTCTAAAAACGATGAAATCGTTGCGCGCGACAGGCAAATTGCCGAACTGAACATTAAGTTGCGGGAGACGGCGAAAGATACCCTCGTCAAAGAACAAAGCTTAAAAGAAAATTATGAATTAAAGCTCAAGGAAAAAGATACGCAGATTGAGTTCTACAAAGACCTGAAAGCCAAAATGTCCACCAAAATGGTCGGGGAAACTTTGGAACAGCATTGCGAAATCGAGTTTAACAAGCTCCGGGCGACGGGTTTTCAAAAAGCCTATTTTGAAAAAGACAATGATGCGAAAACAGGCAGCAAAGGAGACTACATTTACCGTGAATCGACGGAAGAGGGCGTAGAGTTTATCTCTATTATGTTTGAGATGAAAAATGAGATGGACACGACGGCCACCAAACATAAAAATGAGGACTTTTTGAAAGAACTGGATAAGGACCGTCAGGAAAAAGGCTGTGAATATGCCGTGCTGGTTTCTCTTTTGGAAGCCGATAACGAACTGTATAATTGCGGCATCGTTGACGTTTCCTACAAGTATCCGAAGATGTACGTCATTCGTCCGCAGTTTTTTATCTCAATGATTACATTGCTCAGAAATGCAGCTTTGAATTCGGTTCAATATCGTAAACAATTGGCAGAATATAAGAACCAGAATATTGACATTTCAAATTTCGAAGCGGAAATGAACGATTTTAAGGATAAGTTCGGGCGAAACTATCAGTTGGCCAGCGATAAATTCCGCAAAGCCATAGAGGAGATTGACAAGACGATCGACCATTTGCAGAAAACCAAAGACGCCCTGTTGTCTTCGGAAAACAACTTGCGGCTGGCAAACAACAAAGCTCAGGATCTGACCGTTAAGCGTTTGACCAAAAATAACCCGACGATGGCTCAAAAGTTCGCGGAGCTGGAGGCTAAAGAGCAGGGGTAAGGTCTTCCCATGTCCGATTTGGGACGTTGAATCTCAGTTCTTTGACGATTTCTCCGTCCTCAAACCGGACGGCGGCAGCCGCAGTTTGTCCGTATTCAAAATAAAAACCGGATTGGTATTGATATTCGCTGTCGCCTTTACGGCAGGTAAAGGCCGACAGTTTTATCAGATCGACGGTTTTGTGTCCGTTTTCCCGGTTTGAGTTTTTCTTTACTTCGACGATGAGGATGTTGGTCGGATGATTTTCGCCCCTTTGATGGATGATAATATCCGGACGGCAGGGCTTTCCATCAGGATAGCTGCGGACAAAATTACGGGCGTCGGAATATGAACGGTGATCGTAAACAAACGGCGTTTTCAGTTCTTTTATGCGGCATGATTCACGGCAATCCATACAGGGACCGTAGAGCTTTTTGCAGTCGTCCCGGTTTCTGTTGTATTCGCAGTCAACGGACAAATTGCATGTTCTGAAGGTTTTATTTTTTAAAAAGCGTCTTTCCAAATAGACGGCCAGACGGTGCGAAACGGTTTGTTCGTGCAGTCCATGGTCGGGATCAAACAGATATCCGTCGTTTTTGTACAGCTCTTCCACGGCTTGTTTAAAGTATGTTTCCGTTTGTTTTTCCGACAGCATTTTGCAGGTGTCTCTGAATTTGTGATAACAATTCGTTTTTTTAGCATAATGCGTTGCCCGGCGGAAATCAACTCGGTTTTTGCCGATTGTGCTTGTTTTTTGTTTTCCCGTTATATATGATAAACGCGCATGTTTTATCGGAAACGGATATGAAACGTATATTGGACGAAGAGCTTGCCTATGAAATTTTATCGGTTGTTGAAGAAGTGCCGGAAGGCAGGGTGGCAACCTACGGGCAGATTGCGCGCCTGATCGGCCGGCGTAAAAATTCCCGGTTGGTCGGTCTGGTTCTCAGACGCGCGCAATATTACGGCGATTATCCCTGTCATCGGATCGTCAATCACTGCGGCAGGCTGGTTCCCGGCTGGGCAGAACAAAAACGTCTGCTGCTCGGCGAAGGAGTGTTTTTCAAAAACGACGATCATGTCGATTTGGATCGGTGCCGGTGGGAGATTTAGGCGGAAACTTGTTTTGTCGGGAGAATGCCGTTTGCATGTCCGGCATTTAAACCGCCCGCCGCCGCTTCGGGCAGCGGTTCCGGCCATAACGGAGAGATGTCTGCGGCAGCGGTTTCTGCCGCAGTGGGTGGAAAGGTCCGCCTATTTCAGTTTTCTGGTTCGTATTGTCATGGCTATTTCGTGTTTTTCCTTGGGATTCAGGCGGACAAAAGCGTCTCCCTGGTTTGAAGGTTCCACGCAGACGAAGTTTTTGTATTGTCCCTTGCTCATTTCGGCCAGGTCTTTGTCGGGATTCCAGACGACCGTTGTGTTTGAGTTGCTTTTTTCTATCGATATGACGCGGTTAAACGCGCTGTCTTCGATTTCCACGGTTCCTTTATGGTTTGTGAATGCAGAATCAAATTCCCCGCGGATCGTCAGATCGCCTTTCAGCGTATAGCTGTTTCCGTCCAGTGAGTTTTTGCACTCATGGCCGGCCAGACCTTTTATTTTGACGTTGTCAACGGAACTGACGTTAAAATAGGCGTGCAGGGCTTCGCTGAATTCAAAGGGTTGGTTGCCGTCATTTATCGTTTCCAGACGATATTCGAGCTTGTCGGTGATTTTGATGAAAAGATCTGCCCTTATGTTGACGTCGTATTTCGCATCGGGCAGGAGGGAAAGCCGCGCTTCTATTTTGTTTTCGTCGACCGAAACGTTTTTCAGGTTCCAGCCGGAGATTCTGGCAAAGCCGTGGCGGGGAAGTCTGCCGTTCAGTTTTTCTTCCGCGAACCGCGGCCAGCAGATCGGAACGCCTCCCCGGATGGCCTGAACATTGTCGAATTTGTTAAGTTCGCCGAGCCAGAAAATGTCATGTTCTTCGTTTTTCGGGCGGTATGATACGATATTGGCGCCCCACAGGGAAATTTTGCATTCGGCCAGGCCGTTGCTTAAGTTTATAAAACCGTTGTCGTCGATGTTCATATCCGTTTACCTTTCACATCATTGATTGTCTAAAATAACTACCACAACGATTATGACATGTCAAAAAAATGTTAAAAGAAAAAATATAAGACGGGCGGATGATTTAAACGAAAACTTTGCCGGCCGGCAAAAATATGTTTTTGTTTTTCGGTGAAAACGGTTGAACGGCAGTTGATAATGCCGGCGGGCGGGAAACGCCGCATGTCGGTTGGGCGGAGGGCAAAACGGAACCGGCCGCAGGGTTCGTTTTTGCGGCGGTTCCGTTTAAAGCAGGGGGCATAATACCGGAAAACGGTTATTCTTTCGGAACCCACATGTAAGACTTGCCGTCTTCGGATGTTTTTTTGACCATTTCGGTTTTGTCCGGCACCGGTTGTATGTTTTCAAAATAGATTCGATACGGCAAAAGCTCTCCGGCAACTTTTGCCGCTTCTTTCGAAACGGCGCGGGAATAGTCTTTGAAACAGGGAAGCAGTTGCTCGTCTAAAGAAGAGTCTTTGTTGCGGGCCGCCTGTTCCTTGCCGCATTTGAAAATTTTTTCGTGCCATTTGCGGTTGTCAAAGCGCGTAACGGCGATTGATACCGCACTGTTGACCAAAGGGATCGGCAGACCTTCTTCAAACAGGCCGTAGTCAATGTCAGGATCAAAAATATAACGGTCGATGAGAGCTTCCGCCAGGTTGAGGCTTCCGGCCTTATTGAAGCTTTTCAGTTTTTGGTCGAGTTCCTGATTGTAGTAACTTGCGGCTTTTGCGAGTTTTGTGAAAGAGAATTTTCTTTTCCATATGCTGATCTTCTGTTTGCGGATTTCCCTGATGGTGCGTTCTTTGATTGCCGGCAGATTCATGCTTCCTTTGACCAGCACGGCAAAGAGTTCCTGGTCAAGAACGGCGTATTCGTCCCGTTTTCTGAGTGCCTCAATCTGTCCGGCCTGGTCGGGGCCGTCGCTTTGCACGCCCAGCAGGGAGAGGATGAACGAATTATGAATGTCATAAATCAGAACGGCATAGGAGGCTTCGTCTTCAAGCGCGTATGTCTTTTGGTCAAGATAATCGGCACCGATGCCGTTTGGGCAGCCGCACAGCAGCCAAAATCCGCTCAACAGGACAAGCCGGATAAGTTTCATGATTCAATTCCTTTTTGTCGTTCAACGGGAAAATGCTATCGCAAATTGTTTAATTGATTGTTAAGGGTATTGCGGAGAAAGCGGGAAAATTACATTTGCGCCCAACGGAAAAAATTTGAAAAAGATTGACTTCGGCAAAGGAAATTTGTAGCCTTCTCTCAGGTTAAGGTCTGAGGGGGAAAGCAAATGAAAGAAGCGTCGCTGTCGATTGTCGAAGATGTTGAAAACGGCCGTTACCTGATGATACGCAATCATCGCGGCATCAATAAGGGGTGCCTTAATTTCCCGGGCGGCAAAAAGGAACCCGGCGAAGACATGCGCGCCTGCGTGATCAGAGAAACTTTTGAAGAAACCGGCATTACCGTGAAAAATCCGGTGGAAGTCGGGTATATCGAGTTTCCGACCATGGATTTTTACGTGCACGTTTTCAAAAGCACGGAGTTTTCGGGAAAGCTGACGCCGCGTGCGGAAGAAGTCGATGTGTTCTGGCAGGATAAAAATGCCGTTCCCTATGATCGGATGAGGGCGGCGGACAAAGATTTTCTGCCGCTTATATTGTCGGGGCGGTACGTCAAAAGGCGTTATTTTTATACGTCGGATTTTCAGGTTGAGAGAATTGAAGATATTGACGATTGATCCGAAGCGCAAATAAATCAAGCGGCCGGGCGGCCGCTTTTTTTTATGATCCGAACGTCTGCGCCGGCAGGCGGGGCAGACTTTTCCCCCGGTCGCGGATATGCAGGATTTGTGAACGGGTTACAACTTGAAACGGTTGATGCTGCCTGCGTAAGCCGGGGAAAGCTTAGCCCTCTAGTTTCTTTTTTTCTTCTTTTTCCTGCAAAATGTTAAGATCTCGTTCAGTGGCCAGCTTGACCAGGATGGTCTTGACCACGGTATCGATTTGTTCGTCTTCCCGGTAGTCGGCGGGCAGGGCGAAATTGACCCGGCCGTCTTTTAAGATTTTGACGGCTTTTTTCTTGTCCTGACTTTTCGGCTTGTAGACGGCGATTGAGTAGCCGCCGCCTTTTTTGACCAGCCGCATGGAGGGGATGTCGGTCATGCCGTCGCCGAAGTAGATCATCCGGGTAAAGGGGATCGGCCTTTCTTCGTCGGGCATAAATTCGTTGACCCCGCGGTCGTCGAGCTTGCCGAGACCTTTGTTGATTTTGGACAGGTACTGGGTTTTGGTGGAATAGTTGACCACCCGCGCCGGCCAGACCGCTTCACCTTTGTCGTCATAGGCGTAGGCGCAGCCGTAAACTTCCTTGAAATATTTGCGGATGGCGCAGCCTTCGATAATTTCCTCGTATCCGGCGGAAATGACATAGTGTTCGATCTCAAGGTCGAGCATGTCGCCGTAATGGTTGATTCGCTCAAACCAGTTTTCCACGCCTTCGAAAAACTGGATATTTTTGCCGCATTCGAAAAACAGTTCGCGGGTCAGCGGAATCTTTTTGTCTTTGGCGGTCTTAAACACGTAATACATTGAACTGGTGATTTGCTCCATCATGTTCTGGTCGCCGAAAGTGTTGGCCTTGTTCCAGAAAGTTTTGCACGACATGCCGAAAGTGGGGATCAGCCCGTAGTTCTGCATGTCGGTGGTGCTCAGGGTTCCGTCGAAGTCGTAGATCAGCGCTACTTTTACTTTTTTTGCCATCTTTATATCATCTCCGCTTGCTATTTTCACAGAGATATTTTATAAGACAAGGAAAGTAATTAATCAACAACATTTATCTTTACCGGAAGGACAAAAAAATGCCTGCAACATCCATGGATCAGTTGGTGTCATTGTGCAAACGCCGCGGTTTTATTTTTCAAAACGCCGATATTTACGGCGGATTGCAGGGGGTTTACGATTACGGTCCGCTGGGCGTGGAACTGAAGAACAACCTCAAGGCCGCGTGGTGGCGGGCGATGGTCTACGAACGCGACGACGTGGAAGGGCTTGACGCCGCCATCCTCACCAACCAGAAGGTTCTTCACTATTCCGGCCATGAAGATACGTTTTCCGATCCCATGACCGACTGCCGCAAATGCAAAGGCCGTTTCCGCGCCGACCACATCAAAGACGGCAAGTGCCCCAACTGCGGCTCGACCGATCTGACCGAACCGCGGCCGTTCAACCTGATGTTTAAAACCGCGATCGGGCCGGTCGACGACGGTTCTTCTTTCGGCTATCTGCGGCCGGAAACCGCACAGGCTATCTTTACCCAGTTTAAGAACGTGGTTGACGCCACTTCCCGCAAGCTGCCGTTCGGCATTGCCCAGATCGGCAAGTCTTTCCGCAACGAGATCACGCCGCGCAACTTCATTTTCCGCGTGCGCGAGTTTGAACAGGCGGAACTGGAATATTTCGTGATGCCGGGCGAAGACGAAAAGTGGCACGAAACCTGGAAAGACATTCGCATCAAATGGTGGCTTGACCAGGGGTTGGTGCGTGAACACATGAACATTTACACCACCCCCAAAGAAGACCTGGCGCACTATTCCAAGGCAACTTATGATATCGAATATCAGTTCCCGCACGGTATGGAAGAGCTGGAAGGCATTGCCAACCGCACCGACTATGACCTCGGCAACCACACCAAAGGTCAGGACGAACTTAACCTGACTTCTCATTGCCATGAAAATCCGGAATCGACGCAAAAGCTCTGCATCCGTGACGAAGAAAGCAACCGCTGGGTGGTTCCGTTTGTGATCGAGCCGTCGATGGGCGTTGACCGCGGTGTTCTGGCGGTGATGACGGAAGCCTATACCGAAGAAGACTTGGGCGGCGGCAACAGCCGTATCGTGCTGAAACTGAAGAAGCATCTGGCGCCGATCAAGGTGGCCGTTATTCCGCTTAAAAAGAATAACGAGCAGATTATGGCCAAATGCCATGAAATCAAACAAAACCTGCTTAAGCTCGGTATCGGCCGGGTAGCGCTGGAAAATACCGGCAACATCGGCAAGGCCTATCGCCGGCATGACGAAATCGGCACCCCGCTGTGCCTGACGGTGGATTTTGAAACGATTGAAAATCAGCCGGAGTCGGTAACCGTCCGTGACCGCGACACCATGGAACAAACCCGTGTCAACATTGCCGACCTGCCGAATTATCTGCGGGAATATTTCCTCTAAACGGCAAAAAAACTCTCCCGGCCGGAGAGTTTTTTGCTATCGGATAAGGAAACGTTTGTATGAAATTGTCTGTTATTACCATATGCTATAATGAAAAAAACATTCGCAAAACCTGTGAAAGCATTGTCGGCCAAAGCTGGCAGGATTTTGAGTGGATCGTGGTCGACGGCGGTTCGACCGACGGCACGCTGGATGTGCTGAACGAATACAGGGATCGTATTGACGTGCTGATTTCCGAACCGGATAACGGAATTTACAACGCCATGAACAAAGGCATCGCCCGCGCCCGGGGAGAATGGCTGAATTTCATGAACGGCGGCGATGCCTTTTGCGACAAAACGGTTTTGGAGCAGGTTTTCGGCGGCGGCAGCAGCCGTGACGGTGCGGACGTTTTGTACGGCGACATGCTGTGCCGGGGAAAGGTACACAAAATGCCGGTTGCCATTGACGCCGATTTCTTTATCAACGGCAGCATCAACCATCAGTCGTCGTTCATCCGTGCCGCATTGTTCCGCGAGCAGGGCGGTTATAACGAAAATTACCGGGTTTTGTCGGATGTCGAAAAATGGATTGTCTGGATGAAGGCCGGCCGGGTTTTCCGGCATTTGCCGGTAGTCGTTGCCGACTTTGACGCCGGCGGCGTTTCCAGTTCCGGCAGCCGGCTGACAAAGGCGGAAAAGGCAAAAATCATCGCCCGTTATTATACGACGGAAGAACTGGCCGCAAACCGGGCGGGTCAAAAAGTGTGCTGGACGGTGAAGCTGTTTGGTTTTCTGGTGCTGCTGAAAATCAGAAAAGAACCTTTTCAGGATACGTTCAGGGTAAATCTGTTCGGCTTTGTCCCGCTGTTGAAAATCAGAAAAAATACAAAATAAAGATGAGGGAAAGAAGGCTTGACGACGGGTTGAAAACTGTGTTACACCACAATTAACGTTTATGCCCCAACACTTGCAAAGGAAATAAAATGCAGCCTGAAATCAGCATATTAAACAACGGATTGAGAATTGTCAGCCTGAAGTATCCGCAATTTGAAACCGTTTCTCTCGGGATCTGGGTCAATACCGGTTCGGCTTATGAACGGGAAAACATGAACGGTATTTCCCATTTTCTTGAACATATGGTATTCAAAGGCACCGCCGGCCGTTCGGCCGCGGCCATTTCCGAAGATATCGAAAATGTGGGCGGACAGACCAACGCCTATACTTCCCGTGAATTTACCGCTTTTTATGCCAAAATGCTGAAGGACGATTTGGAACTGGCGGTCGACGTTTTGTGCGAACTGGTTACTTCGCCGCAATTCGCCGAAGACGAACTGGTGAAAGAACGCGAAGTGGTAGTGCAGGAAATCAAACAGACTTATGACGATCCGGGCGATATCGTTTTTGACTATATGCAGGCGGAAGCTTTTGCCGGTCAGGCGATGGGTCGGCCGATTCTCGGCACCGCCGATCTGGTCAGGAGCTTCGGCGCCGGGGAGCTGCGTGCCTACATGAAAACCAACTATGCGGCGGACAACATGGTTTTCTGCGCGGTCGGCAATGTTGACCACGGGCAGCTGGTAAAAATGGTGGAAACAAGGCTGTCCGGTTTGCAGGCCAAAACTTCCTTTGCCGCCGACCGTCAGCATTATACCGGCGGTTATTTTGCCGAAAAAAGAGATACCGAACAGGCGCAGGTGATTTTGGGTTTTGACGGCTTTTCCTATGCCGACGAGCGTTATTATGCGGCAATGCTGATGTCGACCGTCTTGGGCGGCGGCATGAGTTCCCGTCTGTTTCAGGAAGTGAGGGAAAAGCGCGGCCTGGTTTATTCGATTTACAGTTTTCCCACTTTTTATACCGGCGCCGGCTTTACCGGAATTGCCGCCGCCACCGACAACGAACAGGTCAACAAGATGCTGCCGGTGATGATTGACGAGATCAAAAAAATTGCCGCGGCTCCGGTCGGCGAAGCGGAGCTGAAACGGGCCAAGGCACAGGTCAAGTCGGCGATTTTGATGTCACTCGAGAGTTCTTCCGCCGTGTCGGAAAAACTGGCGCGGCAGCTGCTGCTGTTCAATCGTTCGATTCCGATTGAGGAAACTATTGCCAAAATAGAAGAAGTCGGGGTCGAAGACGTCCGTGCCGCGGCGGAAACGATTTTTGCTTCCAAACCGACCTATGCGCTGGTCGGCAACGTTGACGGCCATTACGGGTATGATGAAGTCTGCCGGCTGCTGAAAGCCTGACAAAATTATGGTAAAATTAAGATTTTGCTCCTATAATGCCGGAAGAAGTTAACGGACAACGGAGGAGCCCATGTCGCGCGCCGAAGATATTTTTCAAAAGCTGATCTATTTCGGGGAAGAAGCGATTGACGATTATATCGTCAATTCGCAGACCGAAGAGCTGTTTCTCGACTTCAAACGTGCGGATTCTACCGGCAAAAACGGTCTGGCGCTGCATAAAGATGACCGCCGCAATCTGGCCAAGGCCATCTCCGGGTTCGGCAACTCCGAAGGCGGGGTGCTGATCTGGGGGGTGGAATGTTCGCGCAGTTCGGAAGTGGGCGACGTGGCGCAGGCCAAGGTCAAAGTGCAGAACGTTCATCGTTTTCTGAGCTGGCTGGAAAACGCCATCTCCGGCTGCACCATTCCCAGCCATAACCGCGTGCGCAACCATATTGTCAGCGTTGACGAAAACGGCGACGGCTTTGTCGCCACCTATATTCCCAAGTCGGAGATCGCGCCGCTGATGACAACCGTCGGCAATACTTTTTACATCCGCTCGGGGTCTAACAATGTACCGGCGCCGTATTCGGTGCTGGCCGGCATGTTCGGCCGCCGGCCGCAGGCGGAGATAGACTTGATGGTTACCGACAAGCAGCTGTCGGTTCTGGAAAACAGCGAAGCGGACATTTTGTATCCGAGCAGCATAGATTCGCCGCCCGACCGGTATCTGAAAATCAGCTTTTCCGTCCGCGGCCACAATCAGAGCAACGTTATTGCCCGCGAGCTTTATCTTTCCTGCACGGTAACGACAGACGGCGGCGAATATAACAAAGTGCGTTTCTTGAATTATAATCAGATGGACAGCATTCCCGGGCTGGAAGGGCAGCTGAACCTGATCACCCGGCCGGAACTGAGGGTGCCGCCGCGCAGCATCGTCCGTTTCACCAACGTGGAAATTATTCTGTCGCCTTATATTGAAAGCGATTTTCTGTTGGACGGCGTTATTGGCGCCGACGGTACCGCGCCGCGCAACTTTCGCATTTATATTCCCAAAAACCGGCTGCGTTCGTTTGTGGCCAGAACCATGCGCGAAGACGCCGATCCGACGTTGCTGTTAAATGAGTTTTTCAGCGAGTTTTTGAGCGGGGAACTGGAATGATCCGGGTTGAAATTTTTACCGACGGCGCCTGTTCCGGCAATCCCGGCCCCGGCGGCTGGGGGGCGTTGCTGCGCTGCCGCGGGGTTGAAAAGGAACTTTCCGGCGGAGAAAAGGAAACCACCAACAACCGGATGGAGCTGACGGCGGTCATCAGCGCGCTGGCGGCGTTAAAAACCTCGTGCGACATTTCCCTTTATACCGACAGCAAATATGTAATGGACGGCATCACCCGCTGGCTGCCCAACTGGAAGAAAAACGGCTGGAAAACCAGCAACAAGAAATCACCGGTCAAAAACGTCGATTTGTGGCAGCGGCTGGACGAACTGGCCGGCGGGCACGAAATCCGCTGGATCTGGGTAAAAGGCCATGCCGGCCATGCGGAAAACGAACGGGTGGACGAACTGGCCAGAAACGCGATCAGGAATTTGGTCTGAACAGGCTCATGTTGTCAATCAGCAGTTTCAGTTCCTGTTCGCTTAAAATTTCCGGCAACACCATGCCGTCGGGAACGAGCGGGCTGAACAAAACGTAAAACGGCAGTCCGCTGCGGCCGAATTTTTTCATGAATTCCGCCGTTTCCGAGTTGCTGACGGTCCAGTCGACATTAAGCATAACCACCCCGCGGTTTTGGATTTTTTGTTTAATTGCCGGGTTTTCAAAAACCATGATGTCGTTGAAACGGCAGGTCAGGCACCAGTCGGCGCTGACGGTAACGATGACCGTTTTGCCCTCCCGGACATATTGTCCGACCTTTTCCATGGTAATCGACGCAAGGTTGTCGCGCCTGATTTGTTCTTCCTTCCGGGCGGCGGCGTAATGGTTGTCGACCGAAGCGCCGGCAAAAACGAGAAAGGCGCAGACGGCAAAAATCAGCCCCATCCGGTCCGCCGCTTTTTTCCTGACGGCCGGCGGCAGGCTTTCATAGTCGAGGTTGAGGCTGAGATGCCGCAGCCATAAAAACAGCCAGAACAGCAGGGCGTACACGGCCAGACGAACGGCCGGCCACCAACCGGACTGGCTGGCGGCGATATGCAGCAGCCAGAACAGAGTCAGCATCAGCATGAAAAGCATGAAACGGCTGACGTTTTTCATCCAGCCGCCGGGCGGCGGCAGAATAAGCGCCAGCCCCGGGAACAGCCACAGCAGCAGATAAGGCAGCGACAATCCGAGGGCAACGCCGCCGAGAATGACAAAAATGTCAACATAGTTTCCGGCCAGGGCAAAACCGATCGCGGTGCCGAGATAAGGCGCCGTGCAGGGGGTGGCCATCAGCACGGCAAAGATGCCGGTCAGAAAATGAAGCAGACGGTTTTCGCTGTCTGTCGTGCGGCTGACGAAGCGGGGAACCCTGATTTCGACGATACCCCATATCTGGGCGACAAAAAGGAGGACGGCAAAAAAGATCAGGCTGACAAACCACGGGTTTTGAAACTGCATGCCCCACCCGACGTTTTCTCCCAGTTGTTTCAGCCCGGCCAGCATGACGGCCAGCAAAGCAAACGACAGCCAGATGCCGAGCAGGGTAAAGGCAAAGCTGCGGCGGACGGAAGAAACGTTGCGGGCGCCGAATTTCGTCAGCGAAAGCAGCTTAAGCGACAGCACCGGAAAGACGCAGGGCATGAAATTGAGCAGCAGACCGCCGATTACCGCTGCGGCAAACATTGCCGTCAGGAGATTCCTGCGGTCGGGTTCGGGCGCATTGCCGCGGACGGGGGAAAGCGTCTGGCGCAAAACATATTTGCGGTTGGCTTCAATGGTAATTTCAAATTCTTTTCCCTCGGCGTCAGATTTGTCGTCAAGCGGCAGCAGGCGGACGGTGGCCCGGCTGCCGTCAATGCGAACCCGGGGACGCTCAAAAGCAAGTCCCGCATCGTTGCCGACGAATATGTTAAACGATTCTATCGTTTCCGGACTGTCAACGGTCAATGTCAGCACTTGTCCCCCGGTCTGCATTTCTTTTAGGGAGAAAGAGCCGATTTTCAGTTCCGACTGCTGCTGCGGCCTCAGGAAACCGGACATCATGCGGACATAGGTGGCGACCGAACTGTCGCGGGTATGGCCGGGCTGCAGCTGCAGTTCCGGAGTCAGCCGAACGGTTTCGCATTGGCTTTTGCTGCGGCACAAATTGAGTTTGACGTCCGCTCTCAGCGTCATCGACCGCGAGGGATCGGCCGCTTCCGCGGTAAAGGGAACGGCGGTTTCGCCGACGTAAACGGTCCAGTCTTCCCGGCTGCCGGCAAGACGGGCGGGAAGCGGCAGCGTATATTCCGCCTTTTTCAGGTTTTCCGAGTTGTCAAAACGGATTTCCGGCTTCATGTATTGTGCGCTGTCAACGGCGGTTATGAAGTACCCGTCGGGAATCAGAAGATGCAGCAGTCCTTCCGTTTTTTGCTTTTCGTTGACGCCGCTCTGAACGGTGATCAGCCGGATTTTGAAGTCGTCCTTGGTCTGCCATTTGCCGATTCCGCGGTTGCCGGTCAGCGGATTGTCGTAAAAAATGTCATAAAACAGGATTTTTTTTAATTCCAGTCGGGAAAAGATGTGGCCGAGCTCCTCAAAGTCTTTCATTTTTCCCGTTTTTGCGCCTTCGCTGGCAAATTTGGCCCGATAGGCCTTGATCTCGCGCGGATTTTGACTGTAAGAAATGATTTTTTTGAAGTCCTGCACCACAACCGTGCCGTCGGCGTCGATATAGTCAAAATCGGGAGAACTGAGGTCATATTCGCTGTCGTCGGCAACAAGCGGCGGCTCTTCCGGCGTAATCAGGGCTTGTTTGTATTTGTCGATCAGCCCCGAGATATAGCGGTAAACTTTCATTCCGCCGCGCAGATACTGCTGATAGTCGTAAACTTCCTGCGGCGTAAATTCGGGATGGTGCCGGGCAATGTCTTCGTGAATGTCACCGTCGATCAGTTCGCCGGGGTATTTTTGTTCGAAGTATTTTGCGGAATCAAGAAAACGGGTGACGGTTTCCTCCAGGCTGACCGGCCGGCTCTGCGGCTTTTCCTCAAGGTTCAAAATGACCGTGGGCTTTTCTTCCGCCGCCGCTGGGAAGCGGAGCAGAAGAAGCGTCAGCAATACCGTTACTTTAAAAAATTTTTTCATTGTTCCCGTTTATTTGGCAGTTTAAAAATACCCCGATCCATGTTATTATATATACCATGATTTAACAAATAGTAATGGTGCGGGTGAAAATGGTCAACAATTATCTTACCGGCAAATGTCTGGTTTCCATGCCGCATATAGATGACGACGTTTTCTCGCGTTCGGTGGTCTATATCTGCATGCACAATCAGGAAGGCGCCATGGGCTTTATGGTGAACAAGCAGCTGAAAGAGTTTTATTTTTCCGACCTCATCAGCCAGTTTAACATCGGCTGCACGGCGCCGGTTGAGCCGATCGTCCTTCATCAGGGCGGTCCGCTGGAACGGATCCGCGGTTTTGTCCTGCACAGTCTGGACTATCGCGGAGAGGGAACTTTGCCGATCGACGACAAATTTGCCGTTTCTTCCTCCGTCAACGTGTTGAACGACATCGCTTTCGGCAAAGGACCGCGCTATAACCTGATAGCGCTCGGCTACAGCAGCTGGAGCCCGCGGCAGCTGGAACAGGAAATCATTTACAACAACTGGCTGGTGGTGGAACCGTCACCGGACCTGCTGTTTAAGACCAAAGACGAGGAAAAGTGGCAGCGGGCGGTGGACGAGCTGGGCTTTGACGTCAACCGCGTCAGCCTGCATACCGGCCGTGCCTGAAAGAGCGTTGCCGCCGCTTGTGCGTGACATCCGTATAAAATGTCGAAAGCCCCGTGGCAAACGGGGCTTTTTTGATGAAAACGAAACGCTTAAATTTTTTCGTCCGGATCACGCAGGACATAGCCGCGCCCCCAGACGGTTTCGATGTAGTTTTTGCCGCCCGAGGCCTTTTCCAGCTTTTTGCGCAGTTTGCAGATAAACACGTCGATGATTTTCAGTTCCGGTTCGTCGATGCCGCCGTAAAGATGGTTTAAGAACTGGTCTTTGTTGAGCGTCGAACCCTTGCGCAGGGAAAGCAGCTCCATAATGCCGTACTCTTTGCCGGTCAGGTGCAGGGTTTCCCCGTTGACGCTGACGGTCTGGGTATCGAGGTTGACTTCGACGTCGCCGGTGCGGATGACGGAGTTGGCATGCCCCTTGGAACGACGGACAACAGCCTGAATCCTGGCCAGCAGTTCGGCCCGGTCAAACGGCTTGGTCAGGTAATCGTCGGCGCCGTAACCCAGCCCTTTGACTTTTTTGTCAGGTTCGGTCAGGCCGGACAAAATCAGCACCGGCGTTTCGATTTTGGCCGAACGCAGGCGTTTGAGCACTTCGTATCCGTTCATGTCGGGCAGCATCAGGTCGAGAATGATGATGTCATAGTCATAAAGCTTGCCGATTTCCAGTCCGTCTTCGCCCAAATCCGTCGTATCTATGATCATTCCTTCTTTTTTCAGCATGGTTTCAATGCTTTGAGAAACCGCATAGTCGTCTTCAACCAATAAAACACGCATTTCGAGCCTCCTTGCCGCTAAAATTCTCTTTTGTCTGTCATCATATATGACAAAATTATAAATGTTAACTTTTTTTCGGAAATGTTAACATTTATTAACAGGATTTTTTTATTTGCCGGCGCATCTGCAGATTTGTCTTGATGAAACGGCGCCGATTGTGCTTATATAATGGTTGTGTTTCAATTTGTTTTCAAGGAGGATCAAATGTCTTTTGAATTACCCGCACTGCCTTATGCCATGGATGCGCTGGAACCCTATATTTCGGCAAAGACGATGGAGTTTCATTACGGCAAGCACCATAAGGCCTATGTTGACAATTTAAATAACCTGATCAAAGACACCCTGTATGCGTCCATGGATCTTGACGACATCATCCGTTCGACCGTCGGCAAGCCGGAGGCCGCGGGCATTTTCAACAATGCGGCACAGGCCTGGAACCATGCCTTTTTCTGGAAATCCATGCGCAAAAACGGCGGCGGCGAACCGGGCGCGGAGCTGAAGGCCAAAATCGAACGCGATTTCGGATCGGTGGAAAAGTTCAAAGAGGAATTTAAGGCGGCGGCCGTTTCCCAGTTCGGCAGCGGCTGGGCCTGGCTGATTGAGGACAACGGTATGCTCCGGGTGGTCAAGACCTCCAATGCCGATACCCCGGTTGCCCATGGTTTTACGCCGATTCTGACCATTGACGTATGGGAACATGCCTATTATCTCGACTACCAGAATCAGCGCGCCGCTTTTGTCGATGCTTATTTGAACCACCTGATCAACTGGTAGTGTCTGTTGTTGACTTTTTTGTCCAATCGTGATATGTTGACAAACAGGATAATATAAGGAGCACCGTAAAATGAGAGCGGGCGAAAGCAGAACCGTCATCAAAAGAATGCAGGAGTTTATGGATAACCTCGACCGGCATGTTTTAAACCAAAAAGTGTTAGGAAACGTCAAAGTGAAGCATCTGGCCGCGGCTTTTCTGGCCTATAAAGCTCTGCAAGGTATGGGGAAAGTTGAAAATGCCGAAACCGCCGGGCAGATTTATGCCGGCGGGCTGCAGGCAATTGCCTCAATGGGCGGCGCTTTCGGCATGATAGGCGAAAAGCATTTCGACGGTCCGGAGAACAGTGATCGCACGGCGTTGAATACGATGATCGTTTCCGCGACTCATTTTATGGTGGCACAGGCAGAAAACGGCGAAAAGCTGTACGATAAGGACGGCCGCTATACGGGGACGGTGGTCAACCGTTATGACCGTGACGGAAAAATCATTGATTCCGTGCCGGTTTATCAAGTGAAAGAGGCGGCAAAGTCGCAAATGCGCAAAGTGGCGAAGAATGTGCAGAACATGTTCATGAACGCCAAAAAGCAGAACGGATAGGCGGAGACGGCCGGTGAGCGAATACGTAACCGAAAAAAAGTTTGTGGTGGCAGAAGGCGACGGCGGCGAACTTTATATTTTTCTCACCGCCAAAAAAGACAATCCCGCTGCGCCGCAAATCATTTATGACGGCAAAGACCATGCCGTTTTTCTGCGTAACCGCGAACAAAAGATCATTTTGGATTATATCCATCCCGATATTCGCGACAAGCTGAAAAAGGCCAAAGAAGTGGTAATGGTAGAAACGCTGCTCGGCGACAATATCAAGGACAGTTATTTTGCCGATATGAAAATTGTTGATCATATTCCCGTTGACTGGAGCCTGATCGGTCTCAGCACCTGGGAGAAGGCGCTGGCCGGCAAACAGTCATAGCCGGAAGACGTCAAAATTCGGAACGTGGCAGAGGATCTTTCGCTTTTTTATAAAAATTAAGACCGGTTGCAGGTGCAGTCGGTCTTTTATGTTGGTTATTCTTGTGTCCAATTGCCGATATATCTTTTGTCGGTTTCAATTCCTTTTTTCCGGGAAGGCGCTCTTTCGCTTTTGGGCAAGCCAAAATGGCGCAGATGGGGCATATTTTGCTGTCCAGATCGCTGAAACAAATCGGTACGTCTGTGTATTCTTCATTTAAGACAATGATATTGCAGAGTTTTTTCATTTGATTTGTACGTCTGCAACTTTTGTCGTGCTTTTGGTCGTGAAACGGTTTTGTTTTCCGGTTTTTTCGGCATTGCTTTTTATTTTGGCGATAAAAACCGTCGCGTTTGAATACGAAATAAAAATGCTCGCTAAACTATGATACATAAACAAAATAATGAAGTTTTTTCATATTTTTTTTATTTTGGTTGATAATAAAATTTTATCAATTCTGTTTATTGTATATCCGAGGCATATTTGCAACCTAAAATTAAGAGTAATCGGGGCTTGTGCTGATTTGTGGCGAAAAAGTGCTTGCATATTTTGTGAATTTGAGGTAATAGACTGACATGACGTTATGGTCCCATCGTCTAGTGGCCTAGGACATCGCCCTCTCACGGCGGTAACACGAGTTCGAATCTCGTTGGGATCACCACTATAAAAAAGCCTCCGTAAAGGAGGTTTTTTTATAGTGGTAAAGAGCCCGAGAGAGATTTGAACTCGTGGGGACGAGTTCGACTACAAGCGAAAGGCGGGCGTAAGAACGCCGGTCGGCCATAGCCGATGAGCGCCGTGGAACAAGCATTGCGAAGCAATGTCGCGGACAATCTCGTTGGGATCACCACTATAAAAAAGCCTCCGTAAAGGAGGTTTTTTTGTAGCTGTAAAGAGCCCGAGAGAGATTTGAACTCGTGGGGACGAGTTCGACTACAAGCGAAAGGCGGGCGTAAGAACGCCGGTCGGCCATAGCCGATGAGCGCCGTGGAACAAGCATTGCGAAGCAATGTCGCGGACAATCTCGTTGGGATCACCACTATAAAAAAGCCTCCGTAAAGGAGGTTTTTTTGTAGCTGTAAAGAGCCCGAGAGAGATTTGAACTCGTGGGGACGAGTTCGACTACAAGCGAAAGGCGGGCGTAAGAACGCCGGTCGGCCATAGCCGATGAGCGCCGTGGAACAAGCATTGCGAAGCAATGTCGCGGACAATCTCGTTGGGAGCACCACTACAAGCGGCAGGTATAAAAGCTGCCGTTTTTCTTTTGTAAGTTAAGTGCTTAACAGAGTTTGATATTACAGATTTCAAAATTGAATTTTTGGAAATTTGGATTAATTGTCAATTTAATTTTCTTGATTTTTACTTTGGAGTATTTATACTTGCAATAAAGTTATATAATTATGTTTAACAATTAAAATATTTCTAAGTATGGACAAGTTTTCAGACGTTTTAAATTTGATTTGGGATTTTGTTAATCATCCGATTTGGTTTCCTGCTGCTCTGGCTGTCGTTGGCATTATCTTTTTTGTTGTCATGTTTATTAAAGCTAATCGCATTGTTGACAGGCATCGTGCAGAGGTTCAACAAAAAATTGTCAATGAGGCTTATGGTGACAGTGTTTCCCGTAGATATGGCACTCAACAGCCAACCGAGAAATCAGGTAATAAAAAAATTGTCTCGTAAACCGTCGGTTAAGCGTCATCAATGTAAACGGCAGTCAGAACTGCCGTTTTTTTTATAAAGTAGTCGGTTAAGAAAATTAAAGCAGTTTTTTAGCGCCTCAATATCGACGCAAAACTATTTTTCTGTTAACCTTTGATACAAACATGTTAAATCAGAACCGTGAATTGAGAGGTTTGCCGATCAAAAAATGTGACATTTCAAAAGGAACTGATAACTATTTAAATAAGCTTGAAAAACATATTTGTTCAGCAGTATGCTTATTTCATAAATATTGACCAACAATCTTTCTTTTAGGCAAAATGATAATTTTGATTTCCGGGGCGTCCCATACAGGCAAAACCTTATTAGCCCAAAAGCTGTTAGAAAAATATAAATATCCTGTCTTATCAATAGATTTGCTAAAAATGGGATTGATACGCAGCAACAATACGTCATTAACTCCGGAAGATGATGAAAAGTTAGAAAAATATTTATGGCCGATTGTCAGAGAAATGATAAAAACCGCCATAGAAAACAAACAAAATCTTATTGTTGAAGGCGCCTATATTCCTTTTGATTGGAAAAAAGGTTTTGATGTGCCGTATTTGCGACATATTTTGTTTTATTGTTTGGTTATGACGCGAAACTATATACGAAATCATTTCGCGGATATAAAAAAATATGCCGATATTATTGAAAAACGTTTTGATGATACATGGTTTACAAAAGAAACGGCATTGAAAGAAAATATAAAAAACTTAGAATTATGTAAGCAAAATAATTGTTGTTACATCCTGATTGATGATCGTTATGATGTTGATATAGAAATAAACAGGCCTGAAACATTTTCCGTTGTTCCGTAAACCGGCAGATTTGATAAAATGAGTAAAGAGCAGGCATGGCCTGAACTCAATCGAACCGGACTGATATTTAACATATTTGTTAACGGTTTGCCGTAATGTTTGGCAAATGTTTTTTGAGATAATCGGCAAGGGTCGTTGAAAAAAGGATGAGGCGTCTGAAAAAGCCAAAGAAATGTTGCAAAAATGAGAGGGGACGCAATAATCGATTCCTGTCAGCGGGGAATATATTTACGTATCATATCGAAAAGCCTTCGCTTCCGGTTTTTGGAGGCAGTCGTTTGGTTGTTTTTATATAAAAGAGTATCCTCGGTTACAGGATGACGTTTGTTTTTCAGGGAGCCGTGCTTTTTTTCGGAACGAAAAATCTTTCCTGCCAGGCGCCTTCAAGTTTGAGCAGTTTTATCTTTTTGTCGATTCCTCCTGCATAACCCGTCAAATTTCCGGAACTGCCGACAACTCTGTGACAGGGAACAATAATTGATATTTCGTTGTGTCCGACGGCGCTGCCGACCGCCTGAGCCGACATTTGTGCGAGCCCTCTTTGCAGAGCTATGATTCGGGCGATTTCTCCGTAAGTCATCGTTTTCCCGTAGGGGATGGAATATAAAATTTTCCAAACTTCGTTTTGGAAAGGGCTTCCCGTAAAATGAAGCGGCAATTTAAAGTTTGGTTCTTTCCCGGAAAAATAAATGTCTAACCAGTGTTTTGTATCTCTGAAAACGGGCAAATCTTTCTCTTTGTGTTCCCTGTCTAAATACAGCGCAAAATATTTTTGCCCCATGAACCACAAGCCGGTCAATCCCGTGTCGTCGGCCGCCATCAACATTTCCCCGAGAGGAGATGAATATTTGTTTGTATATTGCATTGCCTGTATCTTTCCGTGAAATTCCTGCATATGTATTTTACAGGAGCGGTGTTTGTTTGCAAGCAATTATTTCGGTTTGTTTCCGAGTGCCGTATTTTAATTCTGAAAGGAAAGGTTAAACGCTTTGGTTTTTGACGTTTCGTCCGTTTGAGGTGCTTTGTTTTTACGGTATTGCGGCCGGTGTATAAACTGAATGCTTTTATTGTTTTGATTGATCTGTTAACATAAGAAGAATTGTTCTTTTTGGCTTTGTTGAGTCCTATGGATAAAATCAATATTTTTCTTTATTTTTTAATTTTCTGTTAATATTAACTGGAAATTTTCTTTGCTTTTTATTCTGTTTCGTTTTAAAATTGCTAAAAATAAATATTGCAACTCATAAGATAGTGAGCAATTTATGACAGAAGAAAATTCAAATCCCCAAATGATAGACACGGGCTTGGCCTGTTTCGCGATTATGGCGAATTTCTTTGAAAAACCGATTTCCATTGACCAAATCAGGCATAAATATGACCGGCAGAATTCGCATTTTGAAGAATATGAACTGCTGCAATTGGCAAAAGAATTTTCTTTCAAAGCCCGCTTTGTCGAGACCAAGTGGGAGCGTTTAAACAAGACGGCTCTGCCGGCAATCGCTCAGAGTAAAGACGGTGCTTATTTTATTCTCGGTAGGGTGGCGGATGACAAGGCTTTAATCCAGGATCCGGCCAAAGGCAACCACCCCGAGGTTTTGAACAAAGAAGAATTTATGTGTAGATGGAACGGCAGGCTCTTAATGATGACCTGCCGTGAGTTTATCAACGGTAAAAACCGCAAGTTTGACATTTCATGGTTTATTCCCGCGGTAGTCAAATATCGCAGGCTGTTCGGCGAGGTTATTCTGGCCTCATTCTTTTTACAGCTTTTTGCATTGGTATCACCGCTTTTATTCCAAGTGGTGATTGACAAGGTACTGGTTAACCGAGGTCTTTCAAGTCTTGATGTACTTATGGTGGCTTTAATCTGTATCGGTATTTTTGAAACTTTGCTTGGCGGGTTGCGTACTTATACCTTCTCGCACACCACCACTCGTGTTGATGTGGAGTTAGGCGCGAGTTTGTTTAAGCATCTTATTCGGCTGCCGCTGTCTTATTTCGGTGTGCGGCGGGTCGGCGACACGGTGGCGCGGGTGCATGAGTTGGAGAATATCCGCAATTTTCTGACCGGTTCGACCTTAACCCTGATTATCGATTTCTTTTTTACCATTATCTTTTTTACGGTAATGTTCTTTTATTCCAAGACCTTGACGCTGCTGGTTTTACTCTCCATTCCTTTTTATGTTTTGCTGTCCTTGTTTTTTACCCCGATTTTGCGCTCGCGGATTGATGAGCGGTTTCGCCGCGGGGCAGAAAACCAGTGTTTTCTGGTGGAAGCGGTTTCGGGCGTGGAAACGGTTAAGTCGCTGGCAGTCGAGCCGCAGATGCAGCGTCGTTGGGAGCAGCAGCTGGCGGCTTATGTCGGGTCTTCTTTCAGAGCATCGCATATCAATAACATTGCCGGACAGTTGGTGCAGTTAGTGCAAAAAATCACAATGGCTCTAACTTTGTGGATTGGCGCTTCTCTCGTCATGAAAGGGGAGCTGTCGGTCGGGCAGCTGATTGCCTTTAATATGCTTTCCGGTCGCGTAACGCAGCCGATTTTGCGCTTGGCGCAGTTGTGGCAGAATTTCCAGCAGGCTAAAATCTCTATTGAAAAGCTGTCTGACATTCTTAATAATCCGGCCGAAAATACCGAAACCCTGTCCAAAGGCTCGATGCCGGAGATTAAAGGCGACGTGGAATTTAAGGACATTACTTTCCGCTATGTGCCGAACGGACCGGAGATTTTGAAAAAGATGAACTTTAAAGTCAGGGCCGGGCAGAAAATCGGCTTTGTCGGACCGAGCGGCTCGGGCAAATCGACCGTTACCAAGCTGATTCAGCGTCTGTATATTCCGGAAAGCGGTAAAGTGCTGATTGACGGGATTGACATTTCCACCGTCGATACGGCATGGTTAAGGAGGCAAATCGGCGTCGTTTTGCAGGAGAACTACTTATTTAACAAGAGTGTGCGGGAAAATATCGCTTTAACCAATCCGGCGATTTCGATGGACAGGATTATTGCCGCCGCCAGACTGGCCGGTGCGCACGATTTTATTACCGAACTCCCCCACGGTTATGACACGATTATTGAGGAACGCGGCTCATCGTTATCCGGCGGACAGCGGCAGCGGATTGCGATTGCTCGCGCTTTGGTCAACAATCCGCGGATTTTGATTTTTGACGAGGCGACCTCGGCGCTTGATTATGAATCCGAGCGGATTATTCAGCAGAATATGGCTTCCATCTGTAAAGGGCGCACGGTGTTTATGATTGCGCACCGCTTATCTACCGTGCGGGACTGCGACCGGATTATCACCATTGAAAAGGGCGAAATTACCGAAACCGGCACCCATCAAGAGCTTTTAAAACGCGGCGGTCGTTATGCTTATCTGTGGAACAGCCAGACCGCGCCGATTGTGCCCGCCAACGAGGAGGTTGCGGCATGATGGAACAGCTTAAAAGATATTGGGAAATTGCCAAGCTGGCTCTGCTGCAGGAAAAAGCCGCCAAAGACAGCAAAATCAAAGGCATGAACGAGCATGAAAAAGAGTTTCTGCCGGCAGTCTTGGAAGTTACCGAAATGCCGCCGTCGCACGCCGCGCGGTTGTTGACATACGTCATCATACTGATGTTCACAACGCTGATTTTATGGTCAATCCTGGGCAAAATCGACATTATTGCCACTTCGGCCGGAAAGCTGATGCCGGCCTCAAACATCAAAACCATCCAGACCCTGACCGACAGCGAGATTGAAGAAATCTATGTTCAGGAAGGGCAATATGTCAAAGAGGGGCAAGACCTGATTAAATTTAACCAGACCGAGGTTCTGGCTAACATCAGCCGGGTGGAAAATGAAATGGAAGCCTTGGAAATTTCCGTTGCCCGTTTACAGGCGCTGCTGACAGACAATCCGGAAGAAAATTTTACTTATAATAAAGAAATTGACGAATACTTAATTAAAATGCATACGGATCTGCTTAAAAGCCAGCTGACTGAGAAAGCGGCCAAGATTGAAGTTCTGAACGGACAGATTACCAAGGCCGAGAAAGAAAAAGACACTATTCAGGCTGACCTGACCCGGATTGAAAAACTGCTGCCGAGTGTTGAAGAACGGATTGAGAAAAAACGGATTTTGGTCGATAAGAAACTTTTGGCGCGGCTGACTTTTCTGGAACAGGAAGAAGAACTGATCAATTTGCAGGAGCAGCGCAACGTACAGGCCAAGAAAATGGCCGAAACCGAGGCGAATATTGAATCGCTCAAAAAAGAACAGTGGCAATATCTGGCGGAATTTGACAAGAATATTATGCAGGAACTGACCGAAAGCCGCGAGAAATTGGCGTCTTATCAGCAAGAACTGATTAAATATCAGGAAGCATTAAAGCGGACGGTGGTTAAAGCGCCGCTTTCGGGGTATGTCCAGCAGCTGGTTTATCACACCAAAGGCGGTGTGGTCGAAACCGCCAAGCCGATTATGAACCTTGTGCCGGAAGATTATAAACTGGAGGCGGAAGTGCAGATTTTGAACAAAGACATCGGCTTTGTGCGGCCGGAACAGGACGTGGAAATCAAAATCGACAGCTTTCCGTTTACCAAATACGGCACCATCAAAGGCAAAGTCCGCAACATCTCCGGCGATGCGATACAGGACGAAAAGCTCGGGCTGGTGTTTAACGCCCGGCTGACTTTGCTTGACAACAAAATCAAAGCAGACGGGCAAATAATTCAACTAAAGCCCGGTATGAGCGTAACCGCCGAAATCAAAACCGGCAAACGCCGTGTGATTGAATATCTGCTCTCCCCGGTGATGAAATATCTTGATGAGAGTATGCGGGAGAGGTGAGGGCGGTCGTCGGAACAGGGAAAAGCCAAGCCGCATTCCCGGCCGCAAATGCGGAGAGGAATGCGGCTTGCCGACGGATATTGTTTCAGTAATGAACGTAATATCCGTGTTCGCCGTGCGTATAAACGGCGGCACTGTCTGTTGCGCCGTGGTGGCGGACATATGCCGTGTGCCGGTTTCTTTCTATATGGCAGCAGCCGGCGGCAAGCATGGTCAACAGACAGATCAGGACGGCTTTTTTCAGCATTTTCGTTCTCCTTTGGCAGCAGATTTTGCTTCTCATAACTTTAATACGCCTTTAAACGGCGTTTTTAAAGTCTTTTTCCGGCAAACCGCAGGCCAAATTACCGATATAATCGTCGGTGACAGACAGACTGCCGTTTTCGTCGGTCCGGGAAGATGTTTCCGGGGCAAAAGCGTTCATTGCCTGAACCAGCTGCCGGGCTTCGGCAATACCGATGCTGCTGCCGTCGGCAAAAAGCAATTCTTCGATTTTTCCGCTGCCGTTATGGTTTTTAATCAAAAGACCTTGTCCTTCGTCACCGTTGACGACAATCTTCAGATCGTTGTTTCCCTCGGTAAACGACAGGTTGTCAAGGGTGATGCCTTCGCCGAACGCAATTTTGTCATTCCCCTGTTTGTCGTAAACGGTATCGAATCCGCCGCCGAGTTTGTAAACGTAAATGTCGTCTCCTTCGCCGCCTTCCAGCCGGTCGTTGCCCAAACCGCCGTCGATTATGTCGTTGCCCGAGCCGGCTTTGATTTCGTCATTGCCGTCGCCGGCGAAGATAATGTCGTCAAAATCAGTGGCTTTGAAGCTTTCGTCGCCGTTGGTCTGAACCAGCGTCAGTCCGTTTTCCGCCAGATTGAAACTGCTTCCGTCGGCAAATACCAGTGTTTCGTTCCGGTATCGACTGTTGGCAAAATAATTTTCGATGACAACGCCCTGCGAACGGTCTCCGTTTAGGAAAATGTGCAGATTGTCGTTTTCGTTCATAAAGGTCAGATCGTCAAAAGCAATATTTTCGCCGAAGACGATTTTGTTGTTTGTGCCGTCGGGATCGCTGATACGATCCAGTCCGTCTCCTCTGTTCCAGACGTAAACGTCATCGCCTTCGCCGCCGTAAAGGACGTCGTTTCCTTTGCCGCCGATGATGATGTCGCTGCCGTCCTCACCGTTGATCCGATCACTGTCGCTGCTGCCGTAAATGACGTCGTCGTTGTCGGTTCCCTCAATTCCTGTGTTGGGGAAAAACTGTTCCAGCACGAAGCCTCCGGCGCAAAGGTCTTTGACCGTTCCGTCGGCAAATTCCAGAAAGCGGACGGTTTCCCGCTCACGATCATACTGGTAAAAGAAGTTTTCGATTTTGACGCCTTCGTCTTTTTCGTTTCCGACATAAATGTACAGATAATTGTTGTTGCGGACAAAATGCAGATCGTCAGAGGCTATTCCTTCGCCGAAACGAAGTGTGTCGGTGCCTTTGCCGGGTTTGATGACGTCCAATCCGTCGCCTTTGTTCCAGATGTAAACGTCATCACCGTTGCCGCCGTCAAGGGTGTCGTTTCCTCTGCCGCCGGTAAGGATGTCGTTACCGTCGTTTCCTCTGAGCGTGTCATGACCGCTGCCGCCGATGAGCGTGTCGTTGCCGGCGGTGCCGTTAATGTTTTGCGGAATGCCCTCGCTGCCGAAAACAAGTTCGTTGCGGTCAAGCGTCCGGCTGCTGCCGTCGGCAAACTCAAGTATGTAACTTTGACCGCTGCCATAAAAGAAATCATTGAGTTTCATCCCCTGAGAGGTGCTGCCGCCGACAAAAATCAGCAGGCTGTTATTGTCTTTTTGCCAGCTCAGGTCGTCATAAGCGATGCCTTCGCCGAAACGGATGATATTTTCGCCGTAATCGACGATGGTGTCAAACCCGTCGCCTTTATTCCAGATGTAAACGTCCCGGCCGTTGCCGCCGTCAAGGTTGTCGTTTCCTTTGCCGCCGCTGAGAATATCGTCGCCGTCTTTTCCGTGCAGGGAGTCGTCGCCGCCGTTGCCGTACAGAACATCGTCAAACTGTGTGCCGGATTCGTTGTCGTCTTTGTCCGACTGGCTTAAAAACAGGCCGTCTTCGTCGGGAGAATAAACCGTCCCGTCGGCAAATTCGAGTTTGTATTTGGAAACAAAGTCAACCAGTTCAAGACCTTGGGTGCGGTCACCGTCGACAAAGATGCTGAGGTTGTTGTTGTCCCTTTCGAAAACCAGCTGCTCGAAGGTGATGCCCGCGCCGAAACGGACGGTGTTCACTCCCGCATTGTAATCGATAACGGTGTCAAAACCGTCGCCTTTGTTCCAGACGATGATGTCGTTTCCTTCCTCGCCCCACAGCTCGTCGTCGCCCTTGCCGCCGATCAGAGTGTCGTCGCCGTCTTTGCCGTAAATAACGTCGTTTCCGCTGCCGCCGTAAATAACGTCGTCATGATCGGTGCCGTTGCACGAGCCGGATTTGTCGGACTGCGTGAGCGTCAGTCCGCTTTCGGCCAGGTTGACGTTGGTGCCGTCGGCAAATTCCAGCGTATAGTGGATCCCCTGATCTCTGTAATAAAAGTTGATCAGCCGCATCCCCTGAGTGCGGTCGCCGTTGACATAAATGTCCAGATTGTCGCCGTTTTGCCGGAAAATGAGGTCGTCAAAACATATCTCTTTGCCGAAGCGGATGATGTTGCTGCCGAGATCGTCGTGCAGTTCGTCAAACCCGTCGCCTTTGTTCCAGATGTAAATGTCGTCGCCGGCGGTTCCAAGAAAAGGTTCGTCGCCGTAAAGAATGTCGTCGCCTTTGCCGCCGATGATGATGTCGCTGCCGTCGTTGGCATGGATGGTATCGCTGCCGCCGTTGCCGTAGATGACGTCGTCAAAATCGGTTCCTTCGACCTGTTCGGCCGTATTTTTCTGGGTGAGCGTCAGTCCGCTCTCGGCCAGGTTGAAACTGCTGCCGTCGGCAAACTCCAGTTTCTCGACCATGTATTGTTCTTTCTGGCTGCCGAAAAAATCTCTGATTTTCACGCCTTGCGTGTCGTCTCCGTCAACGGTAATCAGAAGATAGCCGTTTTCATAGGCAAACGTCAGATCGTCAAAGGCAATGCCTTCGCCGAAACGGATGGTGTCGCTGCCGGCATCTTCCCATATCTCGTCCAGTCCGTCGCCTCTGTTCCAGACGTAAACGTCGTCGCCTTCGCCGCCGTAAAGGATGTCGTTTCCCCTGCCGCCGATGATGGTATCGTTTCCGTGCCCGGCATTCACGCGATCGTCGCCGCCGCCGGCATGGATAATGTCGTCAAACCCGCCGGCCGTGATTTCTTCCTTTTCGTCCGTCTGCCACAGTTCAAACCCTTTGTCCGAAAGGCGCATTTCGCTGCCGTCGGCAAATTTCAGCGTTTTGTAAATTCTCTCCGTTCCGTAGAAAAAATCGCGGATGATAATGCCCTGTTTGTCGCTGCCTCCGACCATGATCTGCAAATCATGATCATTGATACAGCGGAATTTGATTTCGTTGGCATAAACCCCTTCGCCGAAAATAATGGTGTCGTTGTTCTCGCCGTCATTGACGGTGTCCAGCCCGTCACCCGGGCTCCAGAAATAAGTGTCGTTGCCGGCTCCGCCGGAAAGGAAATCGTCGCCGCGGCCGCCTTCTATCCAGTCGTTGCCGCCGTTGCCGAAAAGAGAGTCGTCTCCGTCATAGCCGAGCAGAATGTCGTCGCCGTCTGTTCCCGAGAGACTGTTGTCCTGCTCATTGCCGTCGATCGTTTCGCCGCCGCCTTCGCCCGGCACGCTGTTCCAGTGTTCGGAAACATAGTCGTAGTCCCAGACGGTACCGTCGGCAAACTCGATCCGGTCAACCACCGTGCCGGTTGTTCCCTGCCGGTCAAAATAGCTCAGAATGCGAACCGAATCTTCTTCGCTGCCGTCATCGTAGCCGACCGTGATGATCAGGTCAAATCCCTGTCGTTTCAATTCGACATTTTGCGTCAAAATCTCTTCGCCGAAACGAATAACGTCCGGCGCCGTTCCGTCCGCGTCGGCATCAATGTTGTCAAGCGTATCATGGCCGAAGCCCTTGTTGAAAAGATAGAGGTCGGCGCCGTTGCCTCCGGCCAGATAATCGTTGCCCGTACCGCCGGTTAAAATATCGTCGCCGTCACCGCCGATAAGATAATCGTTGCCGCTTTCGCCCTGCAAAACGTCGTTGCCGTCCTCGCCGTAAAGGTAGTCGTCGCCTTCGCCGCCCAGCACGGCGTCGTTGCCGCCGCCGGCATAGATTTTGTCATTGCCGCCGCGGCCGTTCATGTTTTCTTCCGCATCGGTGCCGTAGATGGTGTCGTTGCCGCTGCTGCCGTCGACGTTATAACCGAAATATTTGCCGAGGTCTTCCGCGAAGCCTTCTTCATACAAAGTTTCCGATGCCTGTTTGAAGGCGGTGACAATTTGTTCGAAATTGTCAAAATAACGCAGCGCCGCCGACAACTCGCCGATCACCAGCCGGCATTGCCCGGTGTCTTCCCGGTACAGATCAGCCAGCAGCGAAACGGCCTGTTTGGCGTCTGCCGACCAAACGCCGCTTTCCGTGTCATACACCAGCAAAATGCCGTTGACATATTTTTTGTAGTTTCCTTCCAGCAGCAGACAGGCTTTCACATAATCCTGCAACAGGTCAAACGCCTGCAAAATGTAAGGCGCCGCGTGTCCGTGCGGATTGGGATCGCGTTCGCCGCTGCACCAGGTGCCGAGAAATTCCCGCCCCAAAAATTCTTCCAGCGCTTCCAGCTTGCGGCTGTCTCCGAGCACGTTGCCGTAATAGCGGCTTGGGTTGCGTCCTTCCGGATCCATGTCGTAGACGCCGGCCCAGCGGTAAATGATTTCCGGCAGCAGTGCGTTGCGGGCGTCAATGTCCGTTTCCGCCTGGAACTGTTCCACCAGCCGTTGCAGCTCGCCGCTTTTGTCGAGAGCCATTGCATCGCGAAAGTCATAAACGTTGCCGACACCGATTATGGCGATTCCTTGCAGAACCTCATCGGGAAACTCTGTTGTTAGTATTGGTGGAATTGTTTTTTCCGGGTTAGTGTCAAACCAGACGTCGTCGATAGTTCCGTTTGTTCCGTCGGTTTTGATGAATGTTCCGGTTTGTTTGTGTGCGTTTCCGTTTTCGTCGACGTTTTCTTGGTTGTCATAATCCAGGTTGATTCCGGCGATACCGGCCTGCTCCGGCGTCAGCAGTTCGCCGTCGTCTGAAAGGCCGTTAAAATTTTTATCCTGCCAAATTTTGACTTCGTTCCAAGCTTTGTCATTTCGGTCGAAAATACCGTCGTTGTTGTCATCAAGGTCTTTTAACGCTTCAAAGCCGTTGACGGCCTTTTCCCCAGACGAAAGAACGGAATTGTTGCCAAACAATTCCGTTCCGTTATCGATAATTCCGTTTCCGTTGATGTCCCGGACCAAAATTCCGTCATCCTGTCCGACCCATCCGCTGTTTTCTTTGAAGCCGTTTGCGTCGTGGTCAAAATAAACGCCGCCTTCCGCGGTAACCGTTTCCACACCGTCACCGTCCAAATCAACCACCAGCGGCGAACGAACTTCTTCCGCCGTCCCGAACAGGTCTTTGATTTTTTTCAGCGTGTCTTCAAAAGTGGCAGGCAGCAGACATTGTTGCAGTATATCTCCGAGAACGGCACGATATAGCCCGTCATCTCCTTTTTCATATAATCTTCCGTCCTTGTCAATCATGTAAGGGGTGCCGTCAATATCAAAAGTGATCAATCCGTCGTCGGTATTAAGCCATTTTAATGCGGAAGAGCCGAGATCAATGCCGGCTTCTGTCAATTGTTCAATGACGGCATTGGCATTGTTTAATGCCTGTTGTACATAAGGATTGTTTCTGAATCTGTTATATTCGTCCCCGACGTAAAAACCCGGCAGCTGATCAAAAATTTCTCCTGATCTTCCTTTCCAGCCGGGAACAAAGTTGTCGATTAACACTTCCGTACTGGAATTACAATTGCTTGTTAAAAAACCGTAATCGAGTTGATAAGAGTCTAAAATGGATGTCGCAATAGTGATTTTGTTGAAGGCGGCAACGGCATCGCTTCCGGTTAACACAGGAACTCTGCCGATGGCAATATCTCCGCCGGTTCCGCTGTTGTCATAGTTAAAGATAATATTTCCGGTTATTTTATCTTCTGACAAGTCAATTGTTCTGGTAGAACTTCCGTTTTCTGTTGTTTCTTCCAAGGTAAAGCCGGTGTGGTATCCGATTGTTACAAACCAAGAATGAATGTATAAAGTATATTGAGACATTTTTAGACTCCATAAAGTTTATCTTCTAATGATTTTGAAAAAAACAAAATATTTAATTATGTAAGTAGCAATTACAGGGAGATAGGTAATAATCATTAAATATAAAAAAATAATGTAATGAGTAAAAAAGGGGATTTGTGTTTGAATATGTTGCAACTTTTTTTTGATTATTAAATAAGTTGTATTTAAAGTAAGAAAAATAAAGAGAAATAAATAATAGCCAAATATAAAGTTACCTGTACTTACCATATATTTATATGCATTGATTCCCTCTCCGTATGGAAGTGGAATATTTGGAATGTGAGTGTATGCGGTGAATATAAACAAAAATAAGGTAGAATAAAAAAGTGTCGTATATATTTTAATTAAATTTATCTTATCTAAGAATTTTTGAAAAAAATAGAACATGATTAGAAAAAGTGCAAAAATAGAAAAAGATTTTATGAAATCAACATATTGGCCTCCAGCATAACTATTTCCTATTAATAGAATGGAAGCTAATATACAAACAATCCACATAAGGATAAAAGTGAACCAATATTTTTTGGGAAGTTTAGTTGTGTTTTTTTCCGGTAGTGTATGTTTCATACATAATCTCCCAACAATTGTAATTTATAAGATGCAATTTTGTTACGAAGTATAAATCTGATAACTTCTGAGTGTAAAATCACAAATAATAATTGTATATTTTCACTTTAGACGAGAAAAAGCAAGCGAAAAATACAACTGTATTTTTAAATAAGAACTTAAAACAATCAAAAATAGAATTAAAAATTACCGTCGGAATATAAAAACAGGTTTTAGTTGTGGCTGAGACGTATTTTTTCTATTTAAGATGGTGAATATTTTACAATTCTCATATTAAGCGAAAACAGGATTCGCTGACTTTACAATTGAATAATTGCCGTTAAAATTTTTGTCCTGCCAAATTTTGACTTCGTTCCAAGCTTTGTCGTTGTGGTCGAAAATACCGTCGTTGTTGTCGTCAAGATCTTTTAACGCTTCAAAGCCGTTGACGGCCTTTTCCCCGGACGAAAGAACGGAATTGTTGCCAAACAATTCCGTTCCGTTATCGATAATTCCGTTTCCGTTGATGTCCCGGACCAAAATTCCGTCATCCTGTCCGACCCATCCGCTGTTTTCTTTGAAGCCGTTTGCGTCGTGGTCAAAATAAACGCCGCCTTCCGCGGTAACCGTTTCCACACCGTCACCGTCCAAATCAATCACCAGCGGCGAACGAACTTCTTCCGCCGTTCCAAAAAATTGTTTAATTTTAGATATAATATCAACAATTCCTTTATCGTAAGAGATATCGTTACTATTAATTGATGGAAGAGTTGTCCCATCTTCAGAAAGAATTTTAAAGTCATTATCATTTAATGTGGACACAAGTAATTGTGTTCCATAATCAACCTCAATATCTACAGAACCCGGAAGCCCATCTGCTTCTAAATAAAGAATAAATGGAGGAAGGGCTGTTGGATTTTTTATTGTGAAATCTATTGGTGTAGTAGCTCCTCCTGCAAGATAATCTTTTATTGTTATTTGTTGTCCTCCATCCCAATATACGATAGTAATTTTGACATTTTTTATATGCTCATTGATTGCTGTGATAGATAATGATACAGGGTAAGAATGTTGAGGATTTGTAAATATGGGAGCAAATAATTTTGCTTGATTTGGGAAAAAACCTCCCAACCGAATTGCTGTTTTGGTCATATTTTTTCTCCTATATGTAAGTTTCGGTAAACAAATAATTTAAGGTAAAATAAATTGGCCCATAGTAAGATTGATAAACAAATATTTCGGTTATGCAATACCCTAAATAAGAGAAGAGAGTAAATGGGGTTCCATAGTAAAAACATGTGATTACTAAACTTATTATAAAATATATAAAAAGGAACTTCTTGGTTTTTATATAAAATGTGTGTCCTATCGTATTTGCTAATTTTAATAAGAAAAAATAACTCCATATAAATAAGCTTAAAGATAAAAGATTTCTGATAAAATAGTATAACTTGATAGTATTTTCATTTCCGATCGGATGATAAGAAAAGATAATTCCTATCAGAAATTGAGGAACAATAAAAATGAAAAATAAATTAAAATAAAATTTTCTTTGAACTAAAGAGGATTTAATTGATATCTTCATAAGGCTGATTCCTATAATGCTTCCACATAAAAGTTTTTATATCTACAAATTTTCCATACCTTATTCCTGTATAGAAACAGCTTGTTAGGTAGGATAAAGGTGTGCAATATTGTACATATGTTAAAATAAAAACGAAAAAGATGTAGTAGAAAAGTAGAAAAAATTTAAGAAACAATTTATGTTGGATAATGTCAATGTATTGATACATTAAATAAAAAGAATAAATAGCATAAGATAAAACAATAAAGTATTTTAAAAAGGGAAATAAGATCAAAAAACGTTTTTCCATGCTGGATAAATTTATTGAATTCTCTATATACGGGTAGATATTGACATAGGTAAATATTTCAAATACCCCCATAAGAATATTTCCCAAAAGAAATATAAAGAAAAAAGATTTCCAGAAACCAATTAGCTGATTCATTTGGCGTTGCTCCGTTGGTATACTTATAAGTGTAAGAAAATATGAATTTCACAAATAATAATTGTATATTTTCACTTTAGACGAGAAAAAGCAAGCGAAAAATACAACTGTATTTTTAAATAAGAACTTAAAACAATCAAAAATAGAATTAAAAATTACCGTCGGAATATAAAAACAGGTTTTAGTTGTGGCTGAGACGTATTTTTTCTATTTAAGATGGTGAATATTTTACAATTCTCATATTAAGCGAAAACAGGATTCGCTGACTTTACAATTGAATAATTGCCGTTAAAATTTTTGTCCTGCCAAATTTTGACTTCGTTCCAAGCTTTGTCGTTGTGGTCGAAAATACCGTCGTTGTTGTCGTCAAGATCTTTTAACGCTTCAAAGCCGTTGACGGCCTTTTCCCCGGACGAAAGAACGGAATTGTTGCCAAACAATTCCGTTCCGTTATCGATAATTCCGTTTCCGTTGATGTCCCGGACCAAAATTCCGTCATCCTGTCCGACCCATCCGCTGTTTTCTTTGAAGCCGTTTGCGTCGTGGTCAAAATAAACGCCGCCTTCCGCGGTAACCGTTTCCACACCGTCACCGTCCAAATCAACCACCAGCGGCGAACGAATTTCTTCCGCCGTTTCAAATTGGTCTTTGATTTTAGAAATTGTATCTATAGGAAGTATGTTAGAATCTGCTAAATTAATTTCTTCTGGATTAGATACTATATACATGTCTAAAGTACAATATGCAATAACATGTTGACCTAATGTTGATTTTAGTCGAAAGCTAATATTTGATATACTATCACTTCCTCCGACAGGAATGGATAGTTCTTCATCTCCAAGATAGTATCCTGTTAAAATTTTTTGTTTTCCATCTTCCCAATATATAATTTCATAACTAATAGGGCCGTCAAGACCTAAATCTTGATTAATAAAACGAATGGGAATATTAATTTTACTCTCGTTTATACTGACGATTGCTCCGGTCGAATACCATGGACTCCATCCTCCAATGGGAACTATAATGTCTATTCTTTTCATGTTTTTTATCTCCATTCAATATTAAAAAAGTATATTCCAATTTTGTGGCCAATCCATTGTAGTGGAGATATGTTTCCCATGTTGGCAATGAAATATATTGAAATTAAAAAGTATACATATAAAAACACATCAACTATTTTATTTTTATATGAGAACAATTTTAAATACATAAAAATATTAAATGTCACAGATAATGTTAATCGCGAAAATTTTAATAAAAAATATGTTGCCGGTAAAGAAGTTGGTATAAGTAGAGTGATAAGTATTATTCCTATAATGATTTCCCCGGCAAAAAAATAACCTAATCTAGCAACCATAATTTTTCCCTCACTATTACGCAACATAATTTTGTGCGGTTTTTATGCCAATTAAAAAAAATGGAGAATAACTCCCACTGACAAATGTATAAGATAATAAGGAAAGTATGTAAAAGATGAGAAACGATATTTTTATTGTGTTAATGCGGTTTGGATATCTATTTCTTAAGGTTAAATATGTAAATTTATAACAATAAATTACGTAGCTGATATTAAACAAAGTAATAAAGTAAACAGAAATAGAAAAATATTTTGTATAATAAAGAGCTATAAAATTCATCATTAAAAATGTATAATATCCTAAAATACATTGAAATCCTAATAAAGCTATTATTTTCAGTGCATCTGATAGCTTGTTTTCGTAGACGGTATATTTCTTAAAGAGCATAATTATTCCTCATCAGAACGCGTTAAAAGATTATTAGTTGCATAAAAGCATTTCACAAATAATAATTGTATATTTTCACTTTAGACGAGAAAAAGCAAGCGAAA
>OBAO01000125.1_pt1 | contig 111411 bp, 119 predicted proteins | sample 1517541 | NCBI WGS metagenome assembly OBAO01 (sample SAMN04571698, study PRJEB22368) | human gut metagenome | biome: human gut; material: stool | host: Homo sapiens | place: Luxembourg | collected 2012-08-10
TATTACTTGTAGAAGCGTTTGCAGCATGGCTATGTTGCGGCAGTTCTCCGACAGATAACTGATGTTCATGTTCGCCGCCGATACTACCAGCTTGGTATTCTACGCCCCATTCTGATGTGCCCTGTGCCAGCAAAACACGTCCTGCCGGCATTGCCTCCCACGTACCGCCAAAAAGATCTGCAGGCGATGTAGCTACTGTGCTCATATAAATCGACCCAACCGGATAAGATGCCAAGCCAGTATTACCTAAACTTCTAACAAGCCATTTTGCACTTCCGTCAACGATAATGCTATCGGCAGTTAAAATTTCTGGTTCGCTTGAACCAGTTGTGCCAGCTTGCGTACATACTAGATATGACCACGTTGGCCCATCTTTTGGGAATCTTACTTCACCAGTTCCAACACTTTGCTGTGCTTTCCAGTAAAGTTTGAATTCCGCATCATACTGATTTTCTTTCGGTACCTTACCCTGACCATCCAATACCAAAATATTTCCCGCTGCAGTACCAGGTTTTTTACCAGCAACAGTATCGGCATTGCCACCATCAGCTGGTAACTTTTCTGGAAATCCTTCGATATCAGCCTTTTGATGCTTATGCCCATCTTTCGCAAAATAACTTATTCCCTTGCCACCCAAAGTATCCGCATTGCCACCGTTGGCTTTTACACCGTCAGTTTTCATTTTATCAATACTTTCCTTTAGGCGTGCATCATTGCTAAAAAGTTGTTCAAATATCGCATTAAAATTATCTGCAAGATTAAGCGTCGTTCTTGTAAGAGCCTTTTTTACTATACTAAAAGATAAGTCTGTTCTGTAGTTATCATCAGCCATTTATATATCCCTCCTAAAATTCGCAATACCAGTGAAATTTGAGTGTTACGCGATCCTGCTTAGTAACTATCTGCATGCTTTGTATACCGATAAAATCTCCATCTTCATCAATAGCACCAAACTCGGATATCTCTGTACCGTTATATTCAGCACTTTCAACATAAACCATTATGTCTGCAGTTGTTAGCACCGGATATTCCACGCTTTCTACAGGCAGCCTAAACACTTCGCTTCGCAGCGCGTTCATCGTCGGCTCTGGAGGAATTGGTACATTATCCTGATCAACTCCACCCGTACCAAACGCAAGATATTTTATCACCGGGATCCTTCCTGTCTCTGCCAGTGCTTTTGCAAGCTTCTGGCGTATCAAATCTGTTGTAACAATATTAAAAGCATTGTTTGTACCGTCTGCATTTTCCAATGCTGCTGTTTGCCTTAAATCAACCATTACTGTAAAACCTCCAATCCATTACTGATACCGCTCTCGGCATAGATTCTTTCAACCGCTGTCTTTATGTTTACGCCTAATGTATTACATTCTTTCTGCCCATCAAGTTTTAAGCTCTCGTCCAAAAAAGTTTTACCATCCAGCCTTACAGACCGTTCAGGAAACGATATTACGACGGACATATCCCCAAAAACCTCACTACGATTCAGAACATTATTTGTCCACCGCCATCCATCATCAATCAGCTTGGTATTACCGTCTAAAAGACTGCTGCCATCAAGTTTTAGACTACCATCAAGGATCAAAACCGTAGCCCATCCATCGCCTAAAGTAATACTACCATCCAGCTTTAAGCTGCCATCCAGCCTGTATATTTCGCGCAAAGTCCACCAAAAATCATGTTTGGCCATTATATCCGCTTCACACAAAAAGCCATTAGTTAGTTCAATCCGCTGCCCAGGTTCCGGCATAAAATCAAAAACATAGACCGGCAATGTATGGGCAGGTTTCATATCAAAAATAGTTTTGTCCAGTCTTTGATATTCTGCATTGCTCATCTGCAGACCGAATTTAAACCATAAATAAATCGTGAACTTTGCCCATGTTGGCTTGCGTTCGGCGATTTGAAAAGTATAGCCAATCCGCTGCAGAGCGTTGATTATGCCAGGATGTGTGCCTCCTGCAGCATAAATCATGTAGGCAGCAGATACCCTGCGTCTATAATTTGCAAGTGATTCCGAATCAGTACGAAAGATCCCCCGCTCTGCGCCCAACAAGCGCAAAGCATCTTCGGATGCAGTCAATACAATCCACTGCCTACGCAGCAGAAACACCGTTTGCTTTGCACGGTCAAACAAACCGCCAACGACTGAAAAAAACAACTTGATCTCACTGGTACCCTCACGGCGAAAAGGCCTTGTCAAAAGATCCCATAGATAATCATTAAAGTTCATGTTTCAGTCGCCCTTTCAATATTGATATTGATGGTACCCACTGTAGCAAGCTCACTTCGAGCCACTACAACATCAGCTGCAGGCGAATTTATCCGCACATTAAAGACGTGTTGAATGGCCATTAAATACCTAATTAGTCGAGCATTTAAGTAATCATCACCAATTTTTTGCGCTTCTATAGCATCATCGTCATCATGGTAAAAAAAGAATTTTTGGATAACTGTTTCCGCAGCTGTTTTCACAACTTCACTTTCTCCACGGTCTGGGAATAAAAACAGCGTAATGTCGAGATCAACCGTTTTCAAAACAGGTGACAATACCTGTACATCACTGCACTCTGGCCTTTTGGTATCAATATAATCTTTAACGCTTTGTTTCAAAGCCTCTGTCGGTGCTCCTTTAGTACTGGCGATTATCACGTCAACAGTACCATCACCACGCGGATGGGAATCATCTACCGAAACATCTATCACCCCCGGAATCGTATACGCCCACGATTCATATGCTTTTGCTGTAGATCCTGTAGAAAGCTCGTGCCAACGCAGCTTATATCGTTCACGCAGGCTCTGGTCAGATTCTTCATCGGCACCTTCAAGCGTCAGCCAGTCCACGCTATTAGTAACAGCATCAATACCTGGTATATGCGTTACCAATACCCTGATATATCCATCGCCCACGTTATAAGCACTACCGGCAAACTCTGCTTCAACTGGTACCGCAATGCTGGTTTCGCCACTCGCCAAAATCATTTCTTGTGTGACAAAATAGCGCAACTCCTTGCCATCATCCAGTATATTCGTTTTAACGATACTCCCGGCACTTATCACTACAACCATGTTTAGATCATCAATTTCACCGCTCCTGGAAAACAATACCCTGCCCTGTGTTTTCACAGCTATCCTGCGCTTAGCATCAACATCAACAGCTTTCAGATCCAGCCATTTACCTGTAGCATATTCTAAAAACCCCATTGGTATAACGGTCAACAACAAACTATATAACTGCGCCAACCCCCAACAGCATACTTCGACCAGCGTCCTGAAAACACCACCAACAGTCCAGTTTGTTATTTTACTGTCACCTGCAGCAAGCTTTAGTCGCGCATCGTCGATCAGCTCGCTGAAACTTTTAATACCAATCAGCTCACGCCAGTTCATCGGTCACCACCTCCCCTGAAATATCATACATGCCATACCCCAGCACCAAATTAAGCCTATGACCTTCGCTGATCGGCTGCGTGCTTACTTTGCAGCAAATCTTGTTCATGTCCCATTCTGCAATCGCAACCTGTGTAGATCCAATTTCAACACGTGGATCCGCTTCGACAGTTCGTTTTATTTCCTGTTGCAGCTGCAGCTTATTTATAGGTGTTCCTGGCATTTTTAAAAATTTATATACATCCATGCCATAATCAGGATGCCATAACAGGGATCCTTTTGGCGTAGTCAAGGCATGCAACAAGTCTTGCGCAAGGCAGCTTCTACCACTAACCGCCGATATATCACCGCTTGGTTTCACGTTAAAGTCCTGATTGCTTATTGCCATGTCGATACCTAAATATTTTTCCATATCAACCTCCGCAGGTAGCACGACTGCTGCCGCTGGTGATAGTGCCTGTACCGCACGAACACTGCACGCTGTCGCCAACACGGGCAATAGCTGGCCCGCCGTCAGCGATAGCTATATTCCCCCCTGTATCAACGCTTATCGCGCCACCATTGACCGTAATAGTTTTAGCGGTAATTGATAATGCACTTTTATCAATTACCAGTTTACTTGATCCGGTTTCAATTTTTATTTTTCCATCAGGTTCAATAACTACGGCAGTTCCGTCAGCCTGTTGGATCACCAAACTATCAGCCGGATGCTCTGGCACATTATACCCGTCGCCCAATACCGCAGACACGAAAGGCATGGCAGCATCCCAATGATAAAAACCAATGCGCACAACCGTACCACACTTTGGCAAACAGAATATGCCGCGTTTATTACCGGCCCAGATAATATCAATTGGCACATCAGGTATAACCGGCTTAGTAGCATCAACGCTGCCATCCTGTTTTAAAGGTTGCACATCGACGGAATAACGCTTGTTATACTCTGTTACCCTACCTCCTGCAGTATGCAGTTTGACAACCCGCGCTTTGATCGGATACTGGTACCCTGACATCTCCGGAAACATCGACCGCACAATTTTACGCATCAAATCTTTCAGCTGTTTAGAATCCGCCATGTTACCATCATCTCCGCACTATCATTTTTGTAAATATAATTTATTTTTGTTATTACTACGTCAACATCACTGGCCCAATAACGACGATCAATAATAGTAATGACCTGACCATGCCTCAAGAACGGCAACATAAACGTCCGCAAATACCCCTGACTGTTTTCTGTCGGTACCAGCTCCAAAAGGTTCACACCATATTCCAGTGTCAGTACTGGCTCCCCGCTGTTAAATCGTTCAGTTTCCTCCAGTGGCTGCCACACTATTTGCCCTTCCGGTTCCCGATAAAACAACCATTGCAATCCCCAAGCAGACTGCATAAGCCGCTGTGCCTGCAGTATATTTTGATTAGACAAAACAAAATAGTGTTTCAATGGCTGCTTGCTATTACTGATAATAAAATCATCGGCACCGGCTTGATTCAGTAAATATTTCATAATAACCGCTGGCGTTGCGTCCACAAAAGCTTTTACTGTTTTCTCTTTCCGCAAAACTTCCATGAGATCCTTACAGTAAATGGTAATAGTACGCCCCCATGATACATCCTTGACCAACCCGCTGAAACAAAGCCAGGTACCGCTGCCATAATAACCCATGTAAATTTTGACTGGCATATCTTTTAAAATAGCGTCAACATTCACAAACTCCGCAGGAATTTCAATATTGGCCAGATCAATAGGTGTTTCGCTACTGCTGACCACATCCAACCGGTATAATTTATTGACTCTGAAAGAATCAATAAATACATCTATCTGAATATGGTCAAATTGCATCATCATCAACTGCAGGAGATTCAGGCATTGTAACTTCTGAATTGCTTTCGCCCGGATCAGCAATAGCGTCCAAACTAAACTGCTGCTTTTGATACTTTTTAAGATCTGCAGCAGTAAGTTTTTTCCGGCTCTTGACCTTTCCTCTCACTGCCCTTTCTTCGATTTTTACCACAGGCGGCTCCCACTCAATGAAATCAAGCGTAGCCGTAATGTAGTCCTTCCGGTTATCCTCGTTAGTCCTTATACCTTTAAACAGTACTCTATCAATACCAAACGCTGCTGTATGCTCATTGACTATGTTATAAATCTGAGGTTTCGCACTCTTATCCATAGACCGAAACAGCGCTACCAGCTCTTGCAGTTTCTGGTATGGTGTTGACTGTTCATCATTCTGCAGAAGATAAGTAACCGAAACTATTGCATCTTCAAAACCAACCGCCTGCTTTTTAGTGCCACTACTGCCACTTACCGATTTTTGGTCATACTTGACTTCATTGTCTATAGATAATTTTTGAAAGACACCAGGAATAAAACTATCATTGAGTTTGATTTGCCCGCTGGTATCTGTGATCTCAATCCTCATCATCGTCCCCTTCCTGATCTGCAATCATGCGTAACGTCTGCACAAGACTATCTGCATCGTCCATCTTATTTACTTTCATGTTTACATCGCCGTAAATAGCCAACCGACGATCGATCTTTTTGCTGAACCGATCTAAAATAGATTCCTTCGGTTCCCTGCGGCCATTATTTTTATCGACTGGATCCATAGGATCAGCCATTGGCCAAGTAAAAGGCAGTTCAGGCTGCAGTTCAATTCCACCAAAGCCGGTTGCTACCGCCGCCTGCAGCAAACCATATCCCTGTGGCACCCCACTAGCAATCGTTGTCATGATCGCCCTGCCGCTTTTCGTCAGCTGTGACAAAGGGCCTTCTTTTGCGTCTGAAAACGGCAGCATATTACGTACATACTGCAATCCAGCCTTGACCATTTCTGCCGGCCCGGAAAGCTTTGAGGCAATACCTTGCGTAAAAGCATCCCAAAGAGCTGCCCCGCTATTAAAGAAAGTTGCTCCCATATTGACGACCCAGTCGATCAGAGATTGCCAAATTCCAAGATAGGCATTAACGCCATCAGTAGCTGCAGCAACGATCCAATCCCATGCACTAATAGCAGCGGCTTTCAAATCATCCCAATAGTAAATACAAAGAGCAATCGCCGCTACAAGCGCAATTACGATCCATGTAACAGGATTAGCAAGCAAAGCAGCAGTCCATGCCCAGGTAGACGCTATAAGCCCTGGCAATGCTGTTACGGCAGTTATTACTGCTTGCCTTGCCATATTGGCCATGCCAATCACAGCCTTTTTAATTCCTCCAGCTGCGCTTATAGCTGCAGCCTTTCCTGCCGCTGCCATCTGCAGTCCAAAGTTTTTTGCTGCCAAAGCACCTTCAACTAAAGTTCTCCTGGCTTTTCCAATTCCAGAACCAACTGCATCACTTATACTCTTAGCATGCCCGCCTATGTCTGCAGCACGAATCGTATCACATACTCTGCCAATCCCATCACCTATTGTGGCGTAAGTACTTACACAGGTACCACCAAAAGCCACTATGCCACTGACCGCCATCAACAGCGGTGCGCCGATCGCCAGAATACCCGCCGTCAGCATAAAGACAAACATAATCATTGCAGTAAGATTCGGATTCGCTTCTGCGAAAGCAATAGCCATATCACCTACCCAAGCTACTAAATCGGCAAATTTCGGAATAATCGTATTAGCTACAGTACCAGATTCTACTAACTTTTCAGCGAAATTTATCTTAACAGCATCAAGCTTATTTGCTGCTATCTGCATTTTAGAGCTTTGGGAACTTTCCATGATTCCCTGTGCTTCGGCTGCAGCCCCCAAAGAGCCATGTACAGCATCCATCTGCTTGCGCATATCAGCAGTCTTACCGGCAAGCAAAGATATTGTACGCAGACCTTCATCGCCAAAAGCGGCCTTGAAAGCTTCTTGCACTTCCGGCGCCATATCCTTAAAGCTGCCATAGGTATTGTTGATATTTTCAAGGGTAGCTATAAAATCAATACCACCGCTGGCAGACCTTGCGATCTCAAACCCTAATTCAGAACTGGCCTTATTCATTTGACGCATTGCTGCAGCATAAGCAGTACCCGCCTGACCACCAGTAAGACCTGCATTATTCAATGCGCCTACAGCAACATTGATTTCCTCAAAGCTTTGTCCGAATTGCAGCGCAGTAGGAATAGCATATTTCAGGCCTTCGGATAACTGATTGAGATTTTTTATCTGAAAAGCCTGCTGTGTTTTGGTAATGATATCGCCCAGCTTGCCGATTTCCTTTTGCGCATCCTTACTTTTATCACCCATATTGTTATAAGCAACAGCAATCAACCCGGCAGCTTCGGCGGAATCGCCCATCGTAGCACGCGCTGTTCGCATAGCCGTTTCTGTTGCTGCTATCGCCTGCACATCATTGAGGCCCGCAGAAGCCATCTGATACGTTGTTTGGATATATTGGGCAGCACTGTCCCGATGCTTTTTAGACCACTCAACAGCAGCTTTCTGCGTCATCTGCATAGACTTTTGCATGTCACCATAAGAAGATGTTGTAACTGTCTGTAATGCCAGCAAAGCATCTTCAACCTCCATATAAGGCTGTTTAAGGCTGCTTACATAACCATTCATTTTATCCGAAGTCGCACTAACCACAGCCGCAGTCATGCCAAGCCTGGTCCCCCACTCCTGCATACCTCTGCCGTTTTGAACAATTTTCTCAAAATTGGTCAAAGTATTTTTCAGCTTCCGTATCGGTTCGGTCGCTTTGTCTATCACGGTATACATAATAGACAGCTTCATTACTTGATCCATTTGCAGTATTCCTTTCTTGTGATATAATATACTTAAAGAAATGAACGGAGGGATACTATGTTTGATACTGCGTTACTGTTTTTCGGTGTTGGCATCAGCATCGGCATGATGATTGCTATAGTAGTCGGTGCCATCTTAGCAATCCCTGTTGCTTTGATTTTCCTGCACGGCGCATATGAAGTTATTATCGCCCCGATAGCAAAAGGTCTCTGGGAAGGTTTTAGAGAAGGTTATAAAAGGGAATCCACTAATTTTCCTCCGAAAGCGCCCTCCGAATCGCATTGACCATGTTTATATTCTCTCGTTCTTCAAGGCATCTTGCAGATCCGGCATAGTCGATAAAATCATCGTCAGGCAAAGCATCAACCTGTTCAAGCGACAACCGAAAATATTTTGCAATCAACCCTCTGGCCGCTGCCAGAGGGTTTTCCTTTTTATTTTCGTAGTCGTCTACAATGCCTTGGCAGTAAAATTTACTGTGGTACCAACAATCTCCATCAGCTGATTACCAATTGCCGTTACCAATCCCGGACGTTCATCAAAAAGCTGTTGCAAAACTTCTTTTTCCGGCAAAAGTAATACATCAAAAAGCAGCTGTTTGGTAGCATCACCCGTTTTGTCCTTCTTCATCAAAGTAGACTGGAAGCGATCAAACATAGGTCGTGTCGGTTTCCTGATATAGATGTCCTGATCGCAAACATCTTCTTCATCTGCTGTCAGTAAAAATACCTTCCCATATTGTGTTTTCCAGTCCTTAATTTGTTTCTCTGTTACCTGCATTTTAAAATCCTCCATTATTTCCAGGCTTCTTTGCCGTTGATCTTAATATTGCCTAAAATGATAAAGTCCAATTCAATACTGGTTTCTTTGTCGCCCTGTTTGTGACTGTTTTTTCGTTTTGTGAACATACATTGCTCCAATGTATCAGTCTGGATAGCTTCACCGTCTTTAGCATAGCTTGCCACGATGGGCCAGGGTTCCATCTCATAGATGCTGCAGCCTGCAGATTCTTCCATTTTGATAAATTCTTCACGCCGCATCGTCAATTTTCCGGTACCTTTATAGTTACCGCGACCAACGCCGACAGGCTTAGAACCTTTACCATAAAGAGCTTCCAGCTCCCTTTCATCGTCATAATCGATACTGGTAATATCAATTAGTTCGCCATGATCCATATTTAACGTAATACTTTCCCAATCATATTTAATACCTTTGATCAAAGCTTATCCCTCCGCTTCCGTAGTCAAATAAGGATTTTCAAAGCCGATATCGATTTCAATTTCCCGCATGATCGGCACTGGTACGATCCTAATTTTCGTTTTTATTTTACTTGTAGACCAAACATCCTGATCGTCCGGAATAACGACGGTACCGGAAATGATCTCACCCTCACCGATCTGAGAGTTGAGCGCATGACTTAAAAAGGCTTCTAATGCTTTGGGGCCTTCTGCTGGGATTCCTGATTTAACTTTTTTCAGAGCCTGCGACCGTACCAGTTCACAGCTGTGATCCATTACACGACGATTTTCTTCCTGTTCATAATCGCTGCCGTTTTCACTCATCATCCGGCCATTGGTAATGTAGATACCATTTAAACCAATAAACTTGCGAACTGTAGTAAAACCGGCATTATCCAATGCCAAAATTTGTGCATTATTGAGATCTGCAGGCTGAATATTCACAACACCATTTAACCCGCCTTTTTCTACAGCGCCCGGAGATTCCTGGCGTTTTAATGTCGAGATCTGGCCGCGAATGATGCCATGCAGATTTCTTACTACCTGCTTTCCTGTAAGCATATCAACAACAGTACCAAAAGCAGCACACACACCTACACGGGTAGATGCAAAATTAGCACGTGCATTGCTTAGATATTGGACCCATTCATCTGTAGTCTGGTTTCCAGACTTATACGGTGCGTCAGCTTCAATATAGCAATAGCGGTAGTCTGCCTCTGCCTGTTTGGCCAAAACATCCAGCGCTGTCCAAACTGCAGGATCACTTTCCCCACAAACATGGATACATTCATAAGTCAGAGCAGAATCCAATAACACCTGTACTGCAGCAATAATATTGCCTACAGACGCTTGCGGTGCGGTGGTTTTGAATTTCCAAACAGTACCGGCAATAAAATCACCGGTAAACGTCATTTCCAGTCCGGTATCAGCCAAGGTATATTTCCCAGTAGACGGAACAGTAATGCGGTCACTGTAGCTGCTTCCACCATCCAAAGAATAACGGAAGGATGCAGCATTTAATGCACCGCTACCGGTAATTTCAACAATGACATCATAGGCATCCAGCGGCTTGCTTGCTGATTCAACCTTCAAAGTGCTGGTATCACCGTCGGCTGCAGTTTTTACAACTTCGCTGATAGTACCAGGAATATCAGCGGCAGCTCTTACGGCATAAATCGTTTTGCTGCCGCCGGTAAAGGAATCTGCCAAAGAATCAACCAGCACGCCACTGCCAAAATTTGGAACGATCTGATCGGAATCAGACAGCAGTGCAATAGTGTTTTCCCTGCCTTTACTAGATACACCGACTTTAGCAATAATACCAGCACTGCCTCCTGGCAAAATACCAAGACCATAATCTGTAATACTTAAATAAACATCCGGCAATCTGTTCGCAGTCATGTCAAACTCCTCTCAATGGGCCTTTTACAAACCCATTAACAGCGGCTTGATACTCTTTTAAAGTTACTTCCTTGCCGCTGACCCAATTTCTTCTTACTTTCACACCAGCCAAAATATGTGCCGGTGTTTTTTCCTGTTCTGACCATACTTCAATAGTTTTTAACACATCTTTTTCTGCCATATTTACCTCCTGATAATCTCCGTTTCCAGCTCAACAGCTGTGATCAACGGTACTTCACGCGTGATATACACCCCGCCTACAGCAACAACTGTAATGATCATTTCATTTTTCATTGCTACCTCACTGTCTGCAGGATCACTACCAGATTCACCTAACGATAATTCAATATCGTAGCCATAATCATCTTTGATCCGGCGTGCGAGGCCGATCATAAATGCAGCGCTTAACGCACATAATCTGTCTAAATTGTCAGCGGCTATCCGCACGCTGGCCTCTAAAGTCACTTCAGACTTTTTATAGTGATAGGTACGCCTGCCGTCCCTATCAACATATGTAACTTTTTCATTTTTTGTTTCGTATTTGGCAGCTTCCGGCATCGAAACCAAGGCCCACTCTTTAGGCTTTGCGACCCCTGCATCTTTGGGATCAGTAAATACCTTGGCACAGCCTATTTCCATTAAATGCTGCTCTAAATACAACTTGACCGGTTTTCGTATCATTTCATTGCCTCACTGATCGTTTCCCTAAACAAGCGCATGATCTCCTGTTTATCATCGGCACTGATTCCGATAAAAGGTCGTGCCGGTATTTTCACTGACTTTTTCATAGCCCACCTGCTGCCAACCTTAAAGCGCAGGAATTTAGCTTTTTTAGCCCGGATAGTACCACCTTTCTGGTGTATCCTGGCATATTTTACGTTAGTACCTACCTCAACACCAGCACGGCTAAAGCGTTTGGTTATAGAATTTCTGAGACGCCTGGATTCGACCAAAGTTTGCCCGGTACCTTTGCGGCCTCGTTTCCACTTGCTGCCGTTTGGCGCACGTCCATTCTTAAAACGCTCATGAGTTGTACTGATCAAAACTTCACCGATATTCTCATGCAGTTTTACAAAATCAACATTTTCCAATCGATTCAGCACTTTAGTCAGCTTTTTCCAATCTCCATGCACTTCCACGTTTAATAACCTTTCATCTGATCACGCGAAAACAGCCTCTTATTCGATGCAATACGCAGGTTAGATGTGCCAGCAGTGTTGCTACCAGAACCGCCAGAATTTACTCCCGGCAGCTCTACAACACCTTTAGCGACTTTAGTCAGATATTCAATGGCCATTTTATAGCGTATATAGATTACATAATCCTCGGATTCTTCCGAAAAATTAAAACCCTGGCGGCTGAAAATATGGAACAGAGCCATATCAACGCAGTACTTTTGTAATACTGCAGGTACATTTTTAAGTGGCAGCTTATAACGGCAGCAGTACGAATCAATCTCAGAGGCAGCCTGACTGATTCCGTATTCGATCACATCAAGCTGTAGCTGGCCGTTTTCATCGCTGGCAACGCGTTCCAAAACTTCCTGCCTTACCTGATGCTGCAGATCCGCTAACGTGCAATACATGATTATTCACCTTCTCCAGTGCTGCCATAAGCCAGCTGCCACAAGGTATACCCGGCATTACCACGTGCCTCCACACCATAGATAAATTCTTTGTTCATAAATACGCGATAATCATCAGGAGCTGTCATGGCCACAAACTCCGGTGCTTTACGACGCTGGAAAATAAGCGGTTTGATTGCTTTAGTCGTATCCAGCAAGAACCACGCCTTGGGCGCGGCGGCAAGCTGCGGTACAACCAGAACTTCTGCAGTGTCCTTATACACATTACTTTCAGGCACATAGCTGACCTTACCATCTGCACCCGTATATTTTTGAGCGATATTTTCGGCTTTCACAATTTTGCGGGCAACGCCTTCCAGGCTGGGCGGTACAACCAAAAGATTCGGCACCAAGCCCAAAGGCTTAACCTTTTCATTGGTATAGCTCATGATCGCTGTCCTGGCTTCAACGTAGCTTTCTACATCCAGCGCAGCCGTACTCATATTGCTGATTTTTTTCTTGCCGATCAAATGATCAGCGCTGAAAAACGGTTTCCCGTCATAGCATTTTTCAGAAAAACCAGCGGCCAACGCAGCATAAACCAGTTCATCCGGCCACATCGTTGCGGCAGTACCCATGCCCTGCACCAACGGAGCATACACACCATAGGTATCATCTTCAATATCGTCACGGTTTACAGTCACCGAATCTTCAAATGGCTTGTTGTCCAACGTATAACCATTCGCTTGCAATTTTTGCAGTACGCGTTCGCCTATCCACTCTTTAAGACCCGGCATAGCTCCCAGCCAGGCGTAGGTTTCCGACCGGGTGGAAGATGGTACCAACATCGCCAGCTGCTCCCATGTCGGTTTGGCCATTCCAATACCTTTATTAAAAAGAGTATTGAACGAATTTTGAATACCAAGTAAATTTTTACTGTTTACAATCATCAGTTAGATCCTCCAATCTCAACCCAAACTTTATCGCCAACAATTTCAACTACGATACCAGCTGCCGACCGTGTAGCCGCATCACCACTTTCACGATCTTTAGCCGCTACCTCACTGGCTCCAACTGCATAGCAGGGTTTAAAAACATGTTCCTGCTTGATCATATCGGCTCCAGTTGAATTATCAAGTAAAAATAACCCCTTGCGCCGTACGCAAATATGTTTCACTTCTGTTTCCGCAGCAACGGTACTTTCAGCAATACCAATAGTAACCAGACCAGTTTCTTCTGCTGCGGTTTTTGCATACCCTGTACTGTCAATAACTACCATGCAGCCTTCTTCGATAGTAGTTCCAACATTCACCGGAAGTACTACAAACATACCTTCACGCCACTCTGTAACTCTTTCAGCCATTATTTTTCCTCCTGTTTTCCATATTTTTTCAAATCATCGGCGGTTAATCCCAAATTTTTATGGATCAGCATTTCCTGGTCATCTGCATCCTGTTTCGGTTTCACACCTTCACCGCCAGCCACTTCACCGATAGGCACGACAGCTCCTGAAGCAGTCATCGCCAAAAATCCTCTAAATCCCTCTGGATCCTTTAAAGCGTAAGTTTCTGCCCATTCCTTCTGTGCCGGTGCGATTTTGCCGTCTTTCAAGGCCGCAGTGACCAGTTCATCTTTTACTTTTTCTGCCAGTTGCGTCTGTAGCTCCTGGTATTTTTCCACCTTCACAAAACCCGCAGGATTCTTCATCGCGATGATCTTACCTTTGATTGCATTGATGTCGGCCTTATCATCGACCTCCAACAAATCGCGCAGTTCCTTATTGATGCTGACCGATTCTTTTTCCAGCAGCGCCTTAACAGCTGCAGCAACATCAGTTTCTGATGCCGTTTCCGGCAAGCCCAGCATTTGAGCTAACAGTTTCAAAAATTCCATATTATCCTCCATTTCATCTTCAAGATCGTTTTTAGCTACCAAAGGGATCATACCATCTATAGCCGGGTCATTGGTTAAGGCCGCACTATGCAGAGCTACTGCCCTGTGATCGGAAGTCCTTACCATGATCACCGGCGACAAATACCGGTATTCCTTGTTAGCTACATAGCTGCCACCACGTTCAGTCCATTCCACAACGCCGAACAGCCCTTCCCCTTTTCTGTATTCCAGTGCTTTGATCCAAGCCGCTGCAGGTGCCTGTACGTTGTACAAAGTCTGATGTTCGTAATCTATCACCAGATCATTCTTTTTATTTTCATAACGAGCCAGCAGTTCATGCGCGGCCTCATCATCAAAAATAAAATTGCCCTTGGTACTTTTTACTTCGCCATACGGTATCAGCATGATTTTTGCAGGTGGCCCGCTGGCATCACAACAGACTGTAATACATGGCACTGCAACTTTTTTCAATTTCATCCGGTTGCTCCTTTCCTTTACCCCCGTTCAAAACCCCTTTAATCGCCTTCAATTTACTTCAAATTTCAGTATAAGGGTAATTTATCACGTGGCATTCTTGACTATGCTTAAAACGCAAATATCACTTTTGCAGGTAAGCCTCTTTTAAATCACTGTCGATGTTTGACAGATCAGGTTTATATTCCGTCTTAGCCGGATTCACATCAAAACCCTTATCCGGTTTCCAGTGAGTGATCTCACCGGTTTCGATATCAACAGTAGCACGCGGCATCCCACGCTGAACATCTATACCGCGTTGCTTTACCTGTTGCGCCGACAATGTGATTACACCACAACGGCAACCAAAACCATTAGGAGGATACCACTCATCCCAAAAAGGATCATCATAACGTCTGACCTGACCATCCATCATTTTATGTGTTGGCCTGATTCTTTCATCGTTAACCGCGTCATACATCCAATACGGTCTGGCCTCAACTGCGGCAGCCGTCGTCATCTGCTGGTAACGTCCAACTTGATAAGCAGTCTGTACATTCTGCCTAAATACCAGATCAATATGATGCGGCAGCTGCCCTTCCCAGCCTTTGCTTTCCAACAACTCTGTAAGGCCTTTTTTAAACTCTGCTACGGTTTGGCCATTACTTAAAGCCTTTTTGATAGCGTCAAAAATATCTTGCATGTACTCCATCTGCGTCACACCGGCCACAGTAAAAGCTTTGCTCTTAACTGCATCCAGCAGCTGTTTAAATTCAGCTGGTCGCATTGGTACCTTATCTTCAAAATATTTAACCGCTTGTTCAAATTCCAAAGGCTTCAATTCATCAATTACATTTACTTTATCGCCGCTTATAGCAGCAATTTCCTGGCTGCCAAAAAGCTGAGCAGTAAAAAGCGCCCTTTCCAAAAGTTCCTGCAACTTTTTCTTATTCAGCCCTTTGTAAACACTCAGCAGTTTTTCCCTCAGCTCTTTCAGATCAACGGATTCTTCTATGACTTTACGAATCGCCGCCATATCGTCCGCTGTAGCCGCAACACCTGCAGCTCTCAGTTCACTGACAAATTTATCAATGACGGCCTGTGACTTTTTTTCGGAATTCTTTAAAGCTAACAACTGCAAATCATCTTTGAATGGCAGCGGCAACGTACCGGTAGCAGGAGGTTTAACGAGATCCTCACCCTCCTGCGGTGTCGGGATTCCAAAAGCCTCATACATATGCGCATTAGATACTGGTAATCCGATATCACAAATAATTGTTTTATACCGATCTGCCTTCTTATCCGCATCTTCCTGTTCCTCCGTTGCAAATTTCAGCCACGGTACTTTTACCTGCGGGCCAAAATTAAACAGCACCAACGGTGCGAACAGGTCGCGCCTCAACGTCTTAGCCAGCGTTTTAGCATCTGATCTGACCAGATCCTTACGCACTTGATTTTGTGTTTCTCCTAAAGCTCTGCTGCCTCCGGCAGCTCCGACTTCTGTAGTCAGCGTCTGACCTAAAACCGCTTTGGATATTTCTGCATTACAAAAGTTGGCTAAATTCGTAAAAAGCTCGCCGTCACTTTTTACAGCTTCTACAAACTGTACCTCGGTATTTTTATTGATCACTCCAGCCGCATCACTGCCAATACTGATAATGGCACGCATCAATGCTTCCTTATCTTCCTGCGTGGCGCTGGTATCATACTTACCGATACGGATCGGCATGCCATAAACTTCCGAAAAAGCCAGCCAGTCTTTGACAGTATAAGTCTTAAACAGCGTCATCCAGGTCACGACCCACATCACACCGGCCCTGTTAGGTCTGCCGCTGCGTGACTTGTTTTTGTTGATTACAAACTTATTCGGGGGCAGCTCCATCCCATTTATCGGGTTTTCATCGTTCAGCAGCCGCATTTCCTGATAGTCGCCAAAACAGAACTTCTTAGGTTCGCGCCATTTCAACTTTGGATAAGCTCTGCCATTTCTGATATCCCAAAGGATCTCCATCACGCTAAAGCCTTTACCAATAGCATCCAGTAGATCCATAAAAACATCTTCCATATCCAGATATTCATCTACAACATTTCTGACAAATTCGGCCACTTCATGATCAAGCTTCTCCTGCCCGGCATCCATGATCTCCCAATCCAGCCCCATCACAGCACTTTTACGGGTTTGGAACTGGCTGAAAACATGCGTGTCTTTGCCTTCCAGTTCTTCAAAAAGCTCCATCAGGCGGTAAATATCACCCTGGTCACTTTCCCTGAATATCCTGGCTACCTTTACAGGCGACAAGTTATTAGATGGATACGTCGAATATTTATCTTCAAGACGGATAGGCGCATATTCGACGCGGTCAGGTTTTTGTATTTGCTTATACGGTTTTCCGTCTGCTCCCAATATCATCAATAGCCCACCTCCTGTCTTTTGATCCTGCGCTTCCGGATAGATTCATATTCTACATGGCCACTTTTCCCTGCTTTTCCGGCATGCTTGGCCAAGGCGCTGGCCCAAAACCTATCAGCATGTCCATTCTCGTTACGATCAGCGTCATAACGGATGTTATTGGCACTTGTAACGATTTTTTTGACAGCGTGCATATCGTTGCGGATTTCCTTCTGGCTTGGTATCCGTAGCCGTTTATCTTCAAAGAGCTGTTTTTGATACAGTGCCAGATCCTCTTTTACGGCAGATGTAAAAGTAACTTCCTCAACTTTATTGCCGTATTTCTCTCTTGCTTCCTCTGCCAGCTGCGCACCAATACCAGTACTATCTATACAGGCCCGGCGCAGCTTTGGCAGCTCCAAAAATTTATACAGTGTTTCACGCTGCAGCCTAAATGGCATTTTTTTTAAAACAAGTACCATTCGCGTCCAAAAAACATCGCCCTTTTTCTCGTCGATCCAGATTACTGACAAGTCCTTTTTCCTGCCGATGTCCATGCCCAGATACAAATCATCTGCTGGTTCAAAATCCTCCGGCAATTCGACTGTAGCCTCCGCATCCTCACAGGCAGCAATCATTTCAAAAGTGATCATGGCGCTGGCTTCATCTAAAAACTCACCGCAATATTCCTGCAGCCAATCATCTTCACTATCGCAGGCAGCACGCAAGGCTTCGATATCAACATCCAGCCCGTCTGCTTTAGCACGGTAAATATCCACAAAATGCTTTGACCAGCTGGGATTATTCCAAAGCTCATAAAACTTGCCACTCTTACCGTTCGGCGTTGATATAACGCGTACTTTATAGCCACGTGTGACCGTAGGCAAAAGAGCCGTCCATATCTTTCTCGCATCACGATGGAAAGCAAATTCATCCAGAATAACATTACCGCTAAAACCACGGGCCGTATCAGGATTTGCTGGCAAACCGATCGCCCGGCTGCCGTTAGGAAATTTTACTTCCAGCATCGTATAATCTAAAGAATCAGCTTTAAAAGTACTTTGAAGCATCTCTGCAGCAACTCCCACTGCCTGGGCATGCTGCTTGACCTTTTCCATATACTCCTTACTTTGCCGTTCCCCTGCAGATAAAATTACCCATAACGACCGCTGACTGACACAACTCAAAACCACTTCCAGCGCACTGCAAAAACTAAAACCGGTCTGCCTCCCTTTATCGCAGATCTTAAAACGACTATCATCGTTGACCCACTCCTGCTGATAAGCCAGCAGCGGTACTGCCGCCTGATGCTTTTTAGAGAATCCCATAGATTTCTTCCTTTATTTTTCGCAGCGTATCCGCGTCTATACCTTTAGATGCGGCCACATTCTCGATGTTCTTAACCGCTTCATCAGCCTTACGGCGGCTTTCAAGCTTCAACCTCTCTCTGGCAACCGTACTGCGTTCCAGCATTGACAGGGCCTGAATCAATCGGTCTGCCTTAACTTTCGTCAGATCGATATTATTATTAACAAGATGTTCCAGGATCAGCTGCTGCGTCAAACTGCTGGCCGCTTCGATAAGTTCCGTAGCCGGTTTATCGCTGCCTTCATCCACAATCGTCCTGGCTTGTTCCCGTGCCAGTTTCAAGCTTTCCATCTTACTCAAAAATTCTTTGCCATAATTACCTACAGCACTTCTTGATATAGGATGTCCTTCATCAGTGATCCACTGACTGATCTCCTGATAGGTAAAGCCCTCAGTAAACTTCCGGTGTATCGCATCCCGAAGTTCAGCAGGCAGCTCCGCAATTTTTGGATGTCCCCGGTTTTTGCCATTTCTAATCACGCAGCATCACTCCCGGATCAGCGTCAATGTTACCTTCGATTAGATCAATACCTTTCGGAGTAAGTTTCACCAAACGGCGCGCTACGCCATAGGCGGCAACATTTTCACTTTCAATGTAACCTTTTTCTTCAAGGTAAGTCAGGTACCCGGAAACAACTGCCGGCGATACTATATACTGCATATCCTGCAGGATCTCGTTGATCAGTTTGTCACCGGTCTGATATGGATAATTACGTTTTAAAATTCCTACAATCTGCCCGCGGATCTCTTTGGCAGATACCGCGTCCAAAAGTTCCATTTATTCACCGCCTGTCCCCTGCGCCCTCAGCGCATCTATTTTTTTGGATAGAGCATCAAAGCCCTTTTCCATTTTGTTTTCCATGTTTGATACCGCCCGCAAAAAATCTTCCCGCAAGACGTACTTGATCGGCATATCTGACCGCATCTGCTCAAAATCGGCGCGCAGATCCTTGATCGCCAGTTCGTTTTTTTCCTGGCTGCGCTGCATGGATGACCGGATATCTTTCACGCACCACCCTATGGCTCCCATCATGATCATCATCGCCGTCCCCATAATTGCAATAAACAGGCTTGTTAAAAGTTTCGCATCCATCAGAAATACAACTCCAATCCTGCGCCGCCTTCTTTAAGCTCGCTTCGCCCGGTAAACAGCCTGCCCTCGCCGCGTACGTAATAACCAAAGTTTTTAGAAAATCTGTGCCTGTAACCGATTTCTTCAAGACTGCGGCTGTTAAAACCGTAACTGACCGCGTTCTTACGCGTTTTATCAATTACCGGTATTTCCAGCTTGATATCAGCTGCCGTTGATTGGTTCAATACCAGTTTGCCAGCTTCAAACTTTTTGCTTTCCCCGCCCAGCAGCGGCATGTGTATCTGCTCGCCGTTTACTTTCAGCGTTACAGTCGGCTGCGCAGCGTTCAGTTCTACGTCAGTCTGCTCGCGTGCAACACTGGTACTCCCGTCACTGTTCGTAACAGTGACAGATTCTTTAGGCACATAAGCAACTTCCGTTCTGCTGCCTGCAGTCGTACTACCGGTAATATAGACAGGCTTTTCCCTGATCGTGTTATTTTGCACAATCGTATTTTCCTGACGTGGCCCAAACGTATATGCACATAACCCGCCCAGGAAAAATGCCAAAAGCAGCGCTGCAAATTTCCAAAATTTATCCATCAGCAGTATTCTGCAGCGTAACGATCCACAGCACGACCAATAGCCACAGCAATCTCAGCCTGACGTTTAGGATCACACAGCTCTGCTTCCTCCTGCCAATTTGTAATGAATCCCATTTCCACAAGTACCGCAGGCATATTTGTTTCCATAAGTACTGTAAAACGTGCTTCCTTATCGGGATCACCGTCAGAATAATCTGTGCGCTGCAACTGATCCGGAAACATCGCTGCCAGTTCCTCGTAGATCATGGTTGCAAACGGATCTGCGCCAGTTTCTCCAGGGCTGGTAAAAACTTCCATACCTTTGGCAGCAGTATTTTCAGCAGCATTACAATGCAGGCTGATAAACAGATCTGCCGCCGCCTCATTGGCAATATTCACGCGCCGCATCAAGGAATATAAGCGCTCATCGTTGCATTCACGTGTCATAACAACCTCGTGCCCACGCGCCTGCAAATTCTCTTTTAAAGCCAGAGCTGCGTACAAAGAAATATCACTTTCAAGGCAGCCTCGCTGCCCTACTGCTCCACAATCAATCACGCCGTCATGACCGGCATCAATACAAACTCGCATCTTTTTCCTCTTTTCTTAAATAGTCATTTTAGTCCCTAAACACAAAAGCACACCAACAACAATACCAACAGCAACAGCTTTGCCACATTGCCGATTATTATATTTTTTGATTTCAGCACGAGCCTTATCGTCCAGCTCATCCAGCTTCTCACAAAGTTTTTCATCTGCAGCTTTCAGATCTTCGATAGCATCGCTGCAAAAGTTAGCAAGACGGCCCAGCTGTTCTTCGATCCATGCAAAAATTTTACTCATTTCACAAACCCCCTTTCCTGCGTTTGCGGCCACTTATTATTTACAAACTTATTGCCGACCTGGCCGCAAATACTACCGCCACCTGCTACCAAAGCAAAGGTATCGTAATGTTCCCAGCTCATGCCTTTAATAACAAGAAACAAAGTTACTCCAGTAAACAATAAAAACGCCGCTGTTATGATCACCCTTGTCAAACTCGGCCCGAACGGCTCGTGATACAAGCCGCTGATAAACTCTAAAACTTTACCCGACTTCATCGCCTCCCAGCAAAATAAAAAATTCCAGTACAGAGCATTGCTCCATACTGGAATTTTAACTGTTATCGGGGATAGTTTACATAAGTAGCAGTTGAGGAAAGTAATTTCCTCAACTGCTTTATTCAAGTACTTTTTTCAATTACTTCTAGGAATGCAGTAATAATTCCTATTTAAAAAAGTGTTGTTTGGTTTTTCTCCCATCGGTCTTTGGCTACAATCTGACGTACCCATGCCTCAGTCAAATCGTATTTCTTTGCCAGTTCTATATAGTTGCCGCCATTAAATTCTTTGACGATCAGGCGATCCCTGGCTGCGCCTGCCACCCGTTCAAATTTAGGGATATATAATGCGATTCCGCCTAAAGAATAGCATAATTCCACAAAATTTTCTACCCCTAAAATTTCTACAGCTGTTAAAATCGTAGGCGGCAGATCACCGATATCGGCCATCAAAACAGACTTCTTAACTTTCGTTTTGGTATCTTCCGTCACGTTTGATCACCAACCTTATAACCACGTGCAGCCATTTTTTTAAGGGCCTCAATGATTACATTCACCTCATATTTGCGTTCAGGCATCCTTTTGCGGATCAGCCGCCTGCAGAAGCTTTCTTGCATAGATTCTTCGCGCATCCCAACCTCTTTAAAAAGAGAGGCCATATAACGCAGCTGGGCTTCACTGGGCGGCATAGTTCCGTCAGTATTGGCTGTACGCATCGGGATGACCTTATTCTGTATAGGCTCAAAACCAAGCTGCTGAAACCTATCCAGCACGCGGCGCATACCTTCCTGATCAAGCTGCTTTGAACTTTCAACGCCGCCATACAGCAGTAACACTGACCGATAATCTTCATCCGTTAAACCCAGCTTATTTTTAGCGACATGCAGCATAGCCAGCTGACGCGTGGTAATTGGCGCATGATCCGGTAATTTGTTTTTTCTCATGGCGGCAGCTCCTTCCTACTGGTTCAATTTTTCAAAATCCGGCTCATACCAGAAAACATCTTCCACTTTTTTAGTAGCGCCGACCGAGCTGATCACATCGTCCGTCTGCTTGCGTAATTCGTCCTTATTAACGCTTTCCCTGATGTTGATACATCCTGTCAGGCCCTTCTCTTTCAGAGCCTTAATGACCGCCGCAGCCTTCCTGACGATGATGCTGGTACTTTGCCTAAAACCAAGCTGCCCAAATGTCATGACCTTTGTTTTACCGTTAAGATCCAACCTGTTGCACTCGGCATAATCCTTTATTTGCCGTTCCAACTGTTCCTTTTCCAGTACCAACGGTTTTACCTTTTCGTCAACCTTACCTTTCAGCTCTGTAACTTTATCGTTGTAGTCAGCTTCCAACCTGCTGATCCTATTGCCGATCTCGCCAAGTCGGCGCAGGTGTTGGTCAACTTCTTCCCAGCTCTGCAGGCCTTCCTCTTTTATTCTCACTCTTGCCATTTAAAATACCTCCTGTGTGATCAGCAGGATCACCGCAGTAACCGCTATAACAGCAATCACCGTGCCTGCTCCTTTCCAAAATTTTCTCCGGGCCTCGCGTTTTCTAAACTCCTGCAGATAATTCGTATCCAGTAAATTAGTCACGTTAAACCCTCCTTAAATCCTGATTAAATAATTTTCTGCCGCATGGATCATTTCCAGATTGATTTCCTCGCCGCTCCTGATAGCTATTTCCCAAGTCATGGTAAAAAGCTTTATCGCGCTGCGCAGGCCGCCTGTCTTATTGGCCACAACATGCAGATAATCTATGCACTGGTCATTCAGTTCGACATCCTGACAGAAGATATTTTTGACATCATCCCGCGTGATCTGATATCTCGGCATACTGAAACCTCTGCAGATACCTACCCGGCTGAACAACTGTGCAAATGGCGCTCTGTGCTTGCCCAGCATCTTACTGTAAATATTTTCATTCCCGCACAGCAGCACCGCGCAGTTACAGGCATCATAAAAAATACCACGTACAGCTTCCAAGGTTGGCAGCCGTAAATGCTGCGCTTCATCAATAATGATCATGGTATTACTGCCCTTTAATTCACGCACGATCTGCCTTTTAGCAACGGCTTTGTTGCTTGTTACGCCCACGCGTCCCAATTTGTATAAAACATCTTCAAGCAAACTTTTGACCGTACTGGTAACATCAGCTGTAATCAGTATCGCCCACGGATTGCTTTTGGCAAATTCTGTTATAGCCATTGTTTTACCGATCCCGGCATCACCGTATACAACACCAATATCACAATGGTTCTGCGCATAATTAGCAACAGTGATGATTTCCTCGGCGATACTTGTTTCTACAATACCCGGCGTTTTAGCGACTGCGCTCTGACGATGCACCAGATCCATCAAAGCAACCGCCTTTCTGCCGATCTGCTCATTGTCACCTGTATAAGTACCTTTGATAAACATCGACAGCGCCGATGCACTGATGCCCATGCTCTTAGATACTTCTGCCTGACTTTTTCCATTATCTGCCATCCATGCGATCAGCTGGCTGCGTACTACTTCCACATCTATTTTTTTACACATTGTTTTGCCCTCTTTCATTTTTATTTTGGCTGCGTTTATTAGATATGAACGATCAAAGCTGAATAAATCATATCGCTATTAGCCGGATCACAAGTAACAGAATAGTAAATCTTCACCTTTTCCTGAGTGTCCACAAACTCCTGCAAAGCTTCTTTCAATAGTCTTTGAAATTCCTTTTTATCCTCGCAAAACTCCACAATTTTTGTTTTCATAAAGTCCTCCTATTTTAAAAACTTCAAGACGTTTTCATATTTGTTCGGCTTCGGCTTTTCCGGCAGCATATTCTGACCGACTGCAATCAGCGGCGATATGACATCCGGTCGTTTCGGTTCTACAGTCCCTGCAGCCCGTTCTTTGTAAACATTGATAACCTCTTTAATATCCATCGTTTGCGTACTTCTCGCCACCTGCAGCAGCTCATTTTCATACAGAGATTTCTTGATTCTCCCTTTTCTGTGCTGCTCTACAGACAGCATTTCCGTATCCGCACCAACGCCCGGCAGCTCCTGCGGTGTTCTGGCATCGCAAATATAACGATCTTCCAGCGACCATACACTTACGCTTTCCATAGCGTCCTCGTTGTAACGGATATAAACCTTCTCACCGTACCGCAAAACCAGTTCTTCTGCAAAATAAGCTTTTTTCTTGAAGGTGATCTGGCCGTTACGTACTACCAGCGGCTGGCTGTGACGTGTGAGCAACAATTTCATAACATCACGACCGGCAGCTCGGTATGGCATCCGGTACTTTTCGAAAGTCTGATCAGGATACTCCCCGGCGCGGCCCTTACCATTGGTCACCCGTTTATTTTTCACAAACTTGAAGTAATCGCCCATGATCTGCGCCGCATCTTCCAACGTCACCGTCATATGCGGCAGATCCTTTTTCAGTAGCTTCTGCAGATTTTCCGGACGATCTTCTTTTTTAGACGCACACCAGGTCGGGAACTCCCGGCAGATTTCTTCTGCCACGACACGGAACTCGCGTTCGATTACCTTTGCCCTGCCATTAGCCGGTAAGGCAAAATGCACATCCACCTGCAAACTTTCCAGCATGGTCTTTACTTTATCGGCATCAGCAGTACTTTTACGCGTCCTGTGTCCGGTACCGGCAAATTCTTTACTGCAGTAGTCACGGCCATTATCAATATAGATTTCTTTAGGCAGTCCTATCGCAGGATCCAGCGCCGCTTTGGCAAAGCTGGCAATGATCGTACTGCTTGACGGATTTTCGCAAACCATCCACGATACAAACTTCCGGCTCCGCATATCCAGCCACGCTGTCAGCCACGGTCTGACCCACTTGCCATTTTTTCCCTTGACAAAAAAATCGCAGCGGAAATGATCGCCTACCCAAACCTGATTCGCCAGTACGGTACTATTATCGCGCTGCGTATAAGGCAGGCATTTATCATATACAGTTTTAGACGTCTCACGCGCCGCCATCTTTACAGCCTCCGGCAGATCAGCAATGATCCGCTGTACTGTCCGCAGATCCGGCAGCGTCCAGCCCTCAACCTCCGCTTTAGCTTCCAGCAGGCGGTAACAATAAGCCACCGTCCGCTTTTTGTTATTGAGGTATAAAGCCAGCAAATGGTCATAGGCCTCCGGTATCATCTTATAGCTGCCGCGTTTGCCCATCTTATTTTCAGATGGCAAAAGTCCGGTAACGCCATTATCCCGATAATCCTTATCCCACTTATACAGCGTTGCCCTGCTGATGCCGTGACGTTTCAAAAACATTGGTAAGACATCTGCCTTGCTGACACCGGCCCATTCCCTGCAGGTTTGCTGCCAGTCTTTCAGCACAGCCAGGCGCTCCAGCGCCACAGCCCGCTCTGCTTCTGATACCTTATGATATTCTTCGTCTGCAGACTGCAGTGTTTCGCCTTTTGCTTTGATCATGGCCTGGATCTCGGCAGGTAAGCAGGATACGCCTATTTGATAAACCACGCCGCAAATACCACCACGCACACCTTCGACCTCACGAATAGATGAATAATGCTGTTCATTTACCCGCCAGCGGATAGTTCTTTCCGGCAGCCCCATAACTACCGCTAACTGCTGGGTGCTGATCCATTGTTCACTTACTTGTCCGGCTAACATTTGTATCACCTGCCAGCTGCTGGCTTTGTTTTACATTTTCCGAACCCGCATATTTTATAGTCATAGGGCTGTTGCCCATTCGTTTACCAACGCACAATACCTTGTTCATGGTCGGCCTCCTTTCATCCGTTCATAGCTTCTGCGCACTTCCTGCTCCTGTTTTTGCAGGTTACGTTTCGCCTGATTGATCTTTCCCAGTTTCAGCAAATATATTTCTTCCGATGTTACCAGCCTGCATCCGCAGGCAGCAGCCATCATTTCCATTAGCGTATAATCGCCTGTCACTTCACAAAAAGCAGGCACAATTTCCAGCGGAAAACGGTGATTTTCTTTCGATTCCGCAGTCCATGCGTTTAACATGGATTCTGTGATCTCCATTCCGCACCGTTCCGATAACTGACCTGCTACTACCCAGCGTTTACAGTCCATGCCTTTCAGAGCCTCACTCACAACTTCGCGCACCCTTGCGCTCATTGGTTTAGTGCTTGTCTGATAGTCAGGCAAGGCTAAAGTTTCTTGTGATATTTCCTCAATCATGTCAAACAAGTTCGGCATACTAGCCTTACTTTGGTCAAGTTTTCTTTTTTTGCCGGCCATTGCCTCACCGCCTTTATCTGGTTTAAAATATAATCACAATAAAAAAGTTACTATCTTTTTAAAAGAATAAAAAGGAAAACCAGTTTTCCTGTCGAATGTTTATCAATTAAGGATGTGGCCTATTCTTGGTTCTTCTTGGCGGTCAACCTTTCTGATCCTTGAACAGTGTCCGCATCCCTTTTCAAAAATAATGCTTTTTCAACTGGCCTTCACCTCCCATATTTCCATACCTTTACCGAGCGTCGCCGCAATCTCCATCTGTATGCGTTCGCTCTTTCTGCGCCCGGCTACTACATTGGAAACCATACTTTTACTTGCATTGCACTTCTTGGCAATATCAATAAGCAAAATACCTTTGCTCAATAGTGCAGCTCTGATCTCCATAGCCGTCATGTGCAGCCCTCCTTCCATTACGAATAACATATTGCTATCGCTATATCTTTTAGCAAATTGCATATATTGTATACAATTACAATTATTACAATGCACATTGCTAAATTTTTATAAAAATCATACATTTCGCAGGTTTCCACTACTACTTCGTAAACCTCCAAATTTTCATTCATCTTCTGCAGCACACGCTGCACTGACTGTACATCTTCGCGCAAAGCTTTTATTTCATCTTCATTATTGCAATTTTTTAAAGCCTTGCGACGCCGATCCACAGCATACCTTTTTCTTTTTTTCACTAAACCACCACCCAGAATTTAGTTAAGTTCTAACTTTTTTTCTTCATTTTGCATAATGATATCCAGATCCAACAACATATTTACCATCGTCTGAATTGACATTCCAGTAACTTTTGAAGCATTATATAATATTTTGTAAATCAAATACAAAGTTTCCTGGACATACTTTTTATCAGAACTAAATGGAATAGCAGTTATCCGAATTTTGTCTGAAGCAAACACGAAATTTTCATTATTTTCTATAGTTTCTGATACCCGTTGCAATATTTCTTTTTTCAAATCGTTTTTATCTATTTTGACTACCTCCTAACGAAAGGTTTTAACACGATGGAATATATCCAAGATCAAAAATTTTACCATATTCAAATCCTTCGTCCAGATTTACGACAATGGAATATTGGAGAAACAATTTTTATAGGTGATACAAAAAATCCATTTTTGGGATATTATGACACCTGCCAGTTCTATGAATCCGATAATATATCTGATCCGGATAAAATCATACTCCTCACCAATGTCTTAGGCGAATATATTCAATTTGTGCGTGAAACTGTCTTTGAAGAAGTTCGGCAAAAACATTTTCCACAACTTCCATCAAGGCAGCGTTGTCTTTGGCTTATTCCTGATACTCAGAAGTTTCCAGAAGCATTAAATTTCTGGTTAAATAAACTTATCACGCAAGGCCAACAATACCGAATTTTACGCTTAAATTGTTCTGGTAAGTTGCATTATGCAAACCAAAATTTCTTATCACGCCATACTGGTAATTTTAACCTCTTTCGTGAAAAAGCCTTTAAATACTGGTCTGGGTTTGACACTGACAAAGATCGTGCCGACATAGAATGCTTGTTTGAAGGGTTCGTAACTGTTGAAAGTATCCTATCTTCAACTATTCACACATAGCTTTATCAGAATAGCCTACGTGTGTATATTTGTTTTTTTCAAATACTTCCTGCAATTCTTCCTCAAAAGATTTACGTGGAAATCTACATGTTATGCACTGTTTTCTTCCTATAGCACCAACTGCTTTCAAATGAGCAACCATAATCAGCGCATCTGCAATATCATTGATATCCTCATTACTGAATGCAATAGAATCTTGAAGCTCTATATCATTCACGACTTTTAAAACATCAGTACGGAATTGTTTACGATGCTCCAATATGATTTCTTCTAGCTGAATCAACGCATCTTCAACTTTCATATTAACCTCCTTAAACGGATCTCCAAATATAAATCCCAAATTACCAAATATAGCCGGACAACTCACAATTTCCCTGGTCACTAATGACAAAGCGTCATTGTGTTCACACTTTCCTAAAATAAAACACCTTTGACATATTGGATGCAAACTACCATTATTCAAATAATGTACCATCATTCCTCCTTCCTTTCTAAAAACCAAAGTTTCTTTTGCTGCCCTGCCTCTTGTTCCCCAACAATGTTTTTGCAGCGTCAAAAGTAAACTTGTTTTCAAAATTATTTTAAACTAATTTTAAGTTGAAGTCAACCTTATTTTTACATCAAGGAGATTTGTCATGCAATTTCATGAACGACTTGCAAAGTTAATTGTCGAAAGTAAACTATCCCATAAAGAAATAGAAAAACTTACTGGCATATCTGCTGGTAATATAAGCTATTACCGAAATGGGAAGATTAAACCTTCCTTTGATGCAATTCTTAAATTCGCAAAACTTTTTAATGTTTCCACAGATTACCTGTTATTAGGTATTGGCGAAGAAAACGATAATATAATCTCGATTTCTGATCCAGATTTAGAATATATGACCTTAATATTAAAGCATATGCTTGATGACCCTGATCCAGATATGAGATCATGGGTACGCCGCCAATTTAAATATGCTTTTAAAGACTATCTTGAAGAATATGAAAAAAAACAGCATGAAATTAGCCCAGAATCTACATCTGACGCTGGTTAAATAGTTCATGCTGTGTATATGTTTTCTTTCCGGTATAGTGCCAGTCTATGCCGGATTTTTTATTTTCCTATCGTTGTATAATTATTCCGTATCAACGTTGTAATTATGTATTTTCTGTATATTCATTGCCGCAATGCGTTTTTGTTAAGAATGGCGCTATTAGTGGCGCTAGAAGTTATTTTCAGAATATTCAGTATTGCCGCAATGCGTCCTCTCCAAAAAAACACACTCAAAAAACGCCCTTATTTTCAAACCTGGATTAAACAAGTATTAAAGCGGCTTTGAATGCTCTTTCAAAAACTTCTTCAAACAACCTCTAAAATCCTACCCGTGTCCACGGCCCCCTCATTCGTCTAATTTCAACTGTCGCATCCCTCTTTAAAATTTCCCAATAAAAAATCCCCGAATCCAGCATCATCACTAGACTTCCGGGGATTTCCAGCCTTTTCCAGTTTTTTCCAGTTTGTCTTATATATTCTGTCGTCTTATAAAAATCCTCTGTCTGTCTTGAACATTTATTCAATTATCATTCACTTAGAACGTGAAGCGTAACCCGGCATTGATCTGCCAATCGGTACGGATATTACCGTTAAAGGTCTTTAATGCGTCAAAATACAGGTTACTGTTTTTGGCAAGGCCCAGATTTGCGCCCAGACCAATTTCGTACCAGGTCCCAGTCAAGTCACCTGTCTGCAGGGCCAGACTATCAGTGCCATAATACCCAGCCGCACCACCGTTGCCGCCAAAATCGTGCAGCAGCGACGCTTTAAGATAGGCGTTGCTGGGACGCCCGCCAATGCTAAACTCTTTACCACCCAAAATACCGACGCGGGTCACGGCGCTGTTGACACTGTCCTGTCTGACATTGACACCATTGCTGACCATATAATCAACGCTGTTGATATGTCCCAGGCTCAGTTCTGCCTGCGGTTCTACGAACCAGCCAGCACTCAGGTTCTGTCTGTAGCCATATTCGGCACTAATGCCGTAAGCCCAGGTATCGTAGTCGGCCTTAGCGGCATTACCGCTCAGGTCTACCAGCTTGAAGTCGTTAGCAAGCTTGCTGCCGCGGGCTATAACGTCCAGATAATGGCCTTTGCTGCCCAGCCAGCTGGCATATACGCCTACGCCGGTGCTGCTCAGATCGCCGCTGCCGGCAAAGTAAGCAGCATTACTGTCGATGCGGTTAATGGCGATACCTGTGTACAGCTTGCCGCCCTTATAGTCCTGCACCTTGTCGATGCCACCCTGGAAGGCTGTATAATCCTGGCTGAAGTTGCGGTCATAAGCGCTGTCGGCGCTCATTTCGCCCCTGTAGTAACGGGCCCAAACGCCGCCTTGCGCTGCTTCAGGGTCACTGCGCAGGTCACCCATGCGTTTCATCAGGTTATTGCCTTCGGCGCGCCAGATATTTCGCAGAGCCAGATGTGTATCGGCGCTGGTCATCGAGGTTTCCGAAGCGTCATTGCCATCTGGGCTGCCACCAAAATCCAGCTGCGTTATTTTTACATCATTGCCGTCGGCTTCTACTGTCGGCGTCACTGTAAAACGCTTCAGCGGCGAGTCCATCGTACTTGCTTTACCTTCAAAACTGCTCAGATCGTACCCGTTAAGCTCGCCAAATGATAAAACCACGGATGTGCCGGTGATGACGCTCAGGTCACTGCCGGAGAAGGATTTGTCGTAACCGACAGTGATATACTGTTTCTCCGTGCTGCTGCCGGCTGCCAATTCACTAAAAGTAAATTTATCGGCAGTATTATTTTTCAGGTCGGTACTGAACCGGAAGGTATTGCTGCCGTTCAGCTTCAAAGCTCCGTCCGAGGTTACAGTGCGGCCTGCGCTGCTGCCGCTGAAGCCCAATGCCGCATTTTCCAGCCAGGTCTCACTGGCCGCACCTGTGATAGTGGCATTGCTCAAGAAGTTTACCGTACTGTCAGCGGCATGGATCGCATGGCTGACGACGTTACTGTCTGCGCCTCCTGAAGCCGTAATGTTCATGCTGATGGTATCTGTGTCCTTGCCCGAAAGGTTCACTGTGGCGCCGCCTTCAGCATAAACGCCATAGGCTTCGGCAAGCTTACCATCCGAACCTTTATTGCCATCATTACCGCCTTTAGTGCCGGCGCTGCCGTTTCCGCCAGTACCCGCTGTAGCCGTAACTTTAAAAGTATCAGCATTGATATTTGTGATGCCACCTGCAGCTTTAGCGCCGTAAGCAGAAGCATCTGCTCCATCACCGCCGTCGCCGCCATTATTAATATGTTTATCGCTGAGAATCTGACCGCCATTGCCACCATTACCGCCTTGGGCCGTGACATCTATTTTTTGTGCAGTAACTGTTACAGCTGCGCCTGCATTTTTTATTCCATAGGCCAATGCGCCTGCTCCGTTACCGGCATTACCGCCAGAACTTATATTGTCACTGCCAGCATCAACAAAATCACTATTACCACCATCACCGCCGCTGCCGGCCACAGCGCTAATGGTTATATCTTTGGCTGTTGCTTCCAGAGTTCCGGCGACGGCTGTAAAGCCATATGCTTCGGCTGCACCGCCAATGCTTCCGTCTCCACCATTAGTGTAATTAGTATGACCTTTCCCAGCTGTGCCGCCTTCAGAAGTAATAGTTACATCTGCGACCGTAAGATTCATATCTCCGTCAATATGCTCTATACCTACAGAAATGGCTTTACCGCTCCGTCCAATATCAACAGCAGCATAACCAGCTCCCAACGCCTTGCCGCTTTGGGCCAAAACTTTCAAGTCGCTGCTTAAAATGACCGTCCCGCCGCTGCTTTTGACACCTGTAGCAGCGGCATTGCCGCCACTCAATCCACCATCTTCAGACCTGTCTGCAACACTGTCAGCACCTTTCCCCTCAACAGTAATAGCAGCTGCATTGATTTTTATATCATCCTTCACCTGGATGCCATATGCTGCAACAGCACCGGCAACAGAACCTAATTTATAGCTGGAACCGGCAATGCCGCCAGTTCCCTTAACCGTAATATTATTGACAGTGACCTCCTGCAATCCTTCTTTGATCGTGATCCCCAAATTGACATCACCGCCGGCACCACCGCCAATAATGTTCTCATAGGCATCTTTATACTTTAGTGGGCCGTCACCGCCAGTGCCGCCCACAGCATTATATACGATATCATTACTGATATTTGCATCTGAAATAACGCCTTGTAAATTGACAGAACTGCCAGCAGTTGGCGCAATACCACTGTCATCTATATATTTTTCACCCGCTAATCCCTGTATCGAAAACTCAGTATCAGAACCTGTTATTACACCAAAAAGTTCCGTTGCTCCTGCTTTAGGTACTAAAATACTCAACCCGCTGGAATAGACTATGGACATCGCCATTACCGTATGTAAAACCTGTTTTGCCAATCTTTTTTTACTGTGCATTTTGCAGCCTTCTTTCTCATTTTCATCATTTTTAGCGGTATTTATCTTTTAAAAAATATTTTAATAAAGCTTCATAGTAGGAAACCGACTCGCTGTATTTGCCATTTCTATATAAAAGCCTGGCCGTCATCATGATAGTTTCCACAGTCTGACCATCTACTGGCTTCAAAGCGCTCCACAATGATTTTTTTACATATTCCCAGTACAGAGCTTTAGCATTACTGTCAACATAATAGATGTGCCAGGGTTTTACGTAGTCTATATAATGCACGATCACCATATCCAAATCTTCATTCAGTGTCGTATTATTGATAACGATACCGTTAAAAATCTGCGGCAGTTCGGTAAACTCGCCGTCAATAACGCCATTGAGCGCGTCCTGGTCGCCCCAGAGGATTTTGGTATCGCCAACGGCTTCCAGCCACTGAAACAGCTGCTGTGTCAGCTTCTGCTGCCGCCATTTTTCCAGATCCATCAGCAATACGCCGGAATTGAAATAGCGTCCGCTTTTCAGTCCGATACGTTCACAGCTGCGATCCTCGCCATAATCGCGTACAGCACCCAAAACCCGGCCCTGCAAATCTGTCTGCCACAGCGGCAGAATATCCCCTTTACAGATAATATCGGCATCCAGATAGATGATTTTAGTTATCTCCCGCGGCAGCATATCGGCAAACAGATACCGGTAATACATAGCCTGCGTGATATGCCCCGGCGGCACGACGAAAGTCATGCCTTCCGTACTTTTGATTTGATAAAAGCGCAGCGTCAGATTACGGTACAGAGCTTCGGTCTGCAGTAATTTTTCCAGATCCTCCGGCAGCAGTTCGTCATAGATAATATGCACAACCAGCTCATGCCCGATATTATTGTGTGCCAGCGACGTAATGGTGATACCGGCAAATTTGCCAAAATTTTTATCGATGCCAAAACCAATGTTGATCTTTTCAGGCACTTTTCTTCTCACCTCCTCTCCCTGATCTAACAGCATTTTTGATTTATTTTTGCTTTTCAGCCAGCATCGACCGCCTCCTTCGCTTTAAAAATGAAAAATATATCCTCACAGCAATTGCTGCGGTTATAGCCTTTTATTGTTTCGACAAGCGCAGCAGCTGCAAAAGCTGCCGCACTTCCTCCAGCGTATAGGCCTCCTGCTTTGGCACGCCATTTTCAGCCTGTTCCTGCCTCCAGTCCAAAGCTGACCTGGTATCTACAAGTGTTTCCAGCGTGCAGCCAACAGTATTGGCTATACGCAGCAGCAGCTTCAGATTTACTCTTACATGACTACGCTCAATATTGCTCAAGTGGGTCTGGCTGATACCGATACGCTTGGCCAGCTCCTGCTGACTGAGCTGACAGGCAGCACGCAGGAAGCGGATATTGCTGCCGATATTTTGCAGGCATTTTTCGTCGTACACCTTCCCACCTCCACTCCTGCCTTGCCAAAAATATTGTTCTGCCTTTACCTTACTTTGCCAAAAGTCTGATTTTATTTATTAAAACTTTAAAAACATTTGTTAAAATAATATTCGCACCTATTATAGCACACTTGTACCCCCCCACAAGACATACTAACGGATATATTCGACGCAGTTTGGCTGTCTTTTGCCCTTACGGTTTGATAGCCGCCAGGAGAGAAGGGGAGCCGCACGGTGTCACGGCTTGCCGGACACTGGTTTAGTGTTTTTCCTTTAAATTTTCTTTTTCTTTGAAATTCCAATTTTTGCTTTTAAATTTAGTTTTTTGTTTTTTTAGACTTTTTTTAATGTTCATTTCTTTTGGCGACAAAATCACATTAGACTTTCTTGAAAGAAAGTCAGCAAAGAACTTTGCGCACTGTGGCAAGTCCTGTTTTGCTTTGCTCGCTGTCCGGCTTCCGGGCAACTCGGCATTGCCGAACAAAGAAAATCTTTAGCAGGCAAGAAGCAATGCCTCAAACAGTCCCTCCAGCGCTTACAGCTCGCTGCGCACACAACGGACTTGATCACAATGTGCGCTCAAAACCCTGCATCGTACAAATTATTGCTGAATTTCATAATAACGGTATCGAACTATTAATGAAATCAATCTACTAAACGAAATCAGTGATTATTGGCTAAAGCAGTAAAACGTACGATACAGAGGGTTTTACAGCGCATTGGGAAGATTTGGCAGATGAGCGAAACGCAGCTGCAAGCAGGCGCATGGTATGTCTGAGGCATTGAGGCACTGTTATATGCAGCGCATAGAACAGGACTGCCGAAAGCCCGCAGAAATACTGACCGAATAGGAAAGTATTTCTGTGTTATCCTCTAATTATTTAGGCAGGCTATGCGCAGCATAGCCTTTCAATCTTTCCCTGTGATGCCGAGTTGCCCGGAGCGCGTACAGTGAGTGAAGCGCAATCCAAATCTTAACAGCGCTGAAAGTTCTTTGGGTACCTTTCTTACCCAAGAAAGGTACAAGTCAAAAACGAAAAAACTTTTAGACTTTCTTTCAAGAAAGCGACATAAACAAAAAACGAAAAAAGGACATAAAAAACAAACCGCAGACTTGCATAAGCAAGTCTGCGGTTTGTTTTTATTTATACTTTTTTATTGTGCGGCCTGAGCCGGCGTTTTCATATCTACCAGCGGCTCATAGCCCGCCGGCGGTTCGGCCGCCCGCCAGCCACTGCTGTTTGCGGTCGCCTGCGGCAAACAGATGCGAGTCGAACCACATATAGAAGAATTTTTCAGCCGGCACAACGACATAGCCGTCCTGCAGATGATCGGCTGTATCATAAGGATCGGCCATGATCAGCACGTCGCTGCTGGTGATGTCGTCCGTACCCATGGTATCGTAACCGATAATGATGCGCCAGTGTCCGCCCCAGTCTACGTTTTCGACCATGATGGGGACATTACGCCTGAGATGATCAAGCACAAAGTTTTTAAATTCCTGCGTATTCTGCGGCGTTTTATCTTTATCAGCCGACGAAGTTACCTGCCAGCCTTTTTTCTTAAAATATTTGACCATGCCTTTAGTATTGGTACCGGTGTAAGCTTTGGTGCCCATGATCTTTCCGATGGCCAGCTCGTCTTCCTCGCTGCGTCCCAGGAAATGCTCGACCACCATCAGTGCTGCAGCAGGGCCGCAGGTATATTCGGTCGTCTGCTGATAGGTACGGAACCTGGGCAGCAGCACCAGCGAATCAGTAGGCTGCATATTATAAAAATCAAGCTGCTGAAAATAAGGTGATTTCGGCACATTGGCCAGTCCGTTATAAGACGAAGCCCCGGCGCTTTTGGTATCATACCCCTGCGGATACGGTATCTGATTTTCGTTGCTCATACCCAACAGCAGTAAAGCTGCTGTTGCAATCAGCAGTGCAGTAAACAGTTTCTTTTGTGGCATTAGTTTCCCTTCTTTCTCAGTGACGTTTCTGCCAGCCCCTGACCGCATCCTCTAAAGCGGTCTTTTCGTTAGGCAGATTGGTGCTTTGCACTCTCTGTAATAAATATTGCATGGCGGCTCTGATCCTGCTTTTATCTTCTAAAAGCGCAAGCACGTCATGGCCGCTGACTGCCAGATCTTTAGTATGGACAGGCATCTTGCTGCGGGCCAGTTCCAGCACCGCTTCCCCTAAAGCACGCCCTTCCGCCATCAGTTCGGTATTCTTACCGGCGTGAGTCGCGCCCATATCTGCTAAAAATACTGCTACCAGCTGCTCAAAAGCAACTGTCATTTCGTGATTATCTTTAAAGATCCCGCTGGCAGCCTCGCTGCGCAGCCAGCGCAGCAGGGTCCGTTCGCCGGTAACCAGCATGGGCGCAAAGCGCATATGCCTTGCCACCAGCCAGACTACTCTTTTGACAAAAGGAGCCGGGTAACGCAGCCTGTTTAAGATGACTTCTGCCATCACGGCGCTTTCAGCTTCGTGACCGTGGTCACTGGGCTGTCCTTCTTTATTCAGCTTGCGGATACCGGGCAGGCCTTTAGCTACATCGTGCAGCAGCAGAGCCCAGCGGATCGCCAGCTGGCGCGGGCTGTTATCGATAGCCGCCAGAGTATGCTCCCACACATTGTAACAGTGAAAACGCGGGTTCTGCGGTAATCCTGCCAAATGCTCCAGCTCCGGTAAAACATCGATTTCCCGATAAGCCCCCTGTTCACGCACACGGCAGCGTCCAGCAGCCAACCCGGTCGCCAACAGCAGCATCAGGCCTTTGCCGGCCCATTTGCCTAGCAGCAGCTTGTCCAGCTCCGTCCGTACCCGCTCCAACGACAGTCCGGCGCTGCGGCTGACAGGAAAGCTGTAGCTGTGCGGCAGGTAATAGGGAGTATTGGCCGCGCCAAATGCCGGCCCTGCACCCTGCTGCTGCACATAATCAAACCCCAGCTGCCCCACAAAGCGGCAAGCCCGGTACATGCGCAGCGCATCTTCCTGATAACGGCGCTCTGCAACACCGACAGTACGCAGTATTTGCTGCTGCAGGTCGAGCCGTCCGCCGTGATAATCATAAACATTGCCAGATAGATCCAGCGCCATGGCATTGACTGTAAAATCGCGCCGAGCCAGATCACTTCGCAGGTCGTTACAGTACCAGACCTGCTCCGGCTTATGGGCATCTACACCGTAGGCTTCGCCCCGGAAGGTGGCAACTTCGACTGTCTGGCCGTACTGATGCACAACGACGACGCCAAAGTTCTGTCCCAACTCGCCGATGACCGTGAATCCAGCCGGTTCCAGCAGTCCGATGACCTGTTCGGGGCGGGCGGAAGTCGCAACATCAAAGTCGCCGGGGACCTTTCCCAGCAGCAGATCACGTACAGCACCGCCAACTACATAGGCCTCATGGCCCTGCTCTGCCAGCAGCGTCAATATTCTGTTGATGATGGGCGGCAAAATAAATTGCCTGTTTTCAGCAGTCATAATCTCACTTTTTTTAATTAATTTATTCTATCATAAAATTTCAAATTTCAGCAATATTTCACACATAAAAATTTACTCACTCTGGTCGATACCGCCATGAGGCAGCGAATAATCGACGGCAATACCAAAGTATTCCCACAGCACGCCCTTCAAGTCGTCTTTAGTATTGATGGCATAACGGTACTTGACGCGCCCGCCCAGATAAAATTTTAAAAGATTGCCCCGGATCGTGATATTGCAGTCCTCACGAAACACCGAGATCGCCTTGCCTTTATTGATCGGTGAATCTGGGTGCAGGTCGGTATAAATACAGGCGGGAATAAAATCCATGTCCAGCTGCGGTTCTTCCGTGAAGCCAAACAGTCTTTTCCAGGGTTTGCGCCGTTCTTTCTGCCACAGCAGCCAGCCAAAAAAGGGATCGCGGCTGAATTTATAATCGCTGATACCGTCGCTCTGCACTTTCTCAACAGTCAGTTCCAGCGGGCAGCGCGGGCTTTCGCTGTTGACACCCACGTCAGTCAGGTATCTTCTGCCGTCCAGCGCTACGCACATTACCCGGTGCCGACGGATCTGATATTCTTCCAGCCGGTCGATAAAACGGGCCGCATAGCTGGTGACTTGATAACCCAAAGATTCCAGCAGCCAGTTATACAGACCGTTCAGCTCGAAGCAGATACCGCCGCGGTTCTTCATAATGATTTTGGCAAACATCTCGTCATGCTCCAGCGAAGTCAGTTTACCACTCAAAATATCCAGATTCTCATAGGGCACATATTTCAAATGCGCGTCCTGCAGCAGCTTCAGCGTTGCCAGGTCTGGTGCCGGTACGTTTTGCGGCAGGTGCAGCTTGCGCAGATATTGACATAATTGCCAATGGTTCATAAATGCGGTTTGCTTTTTCATTCCCATCACTCCATCTGCAATTATTCTCTTTCTTTTATTGTACCGCAAAATTGCGCCCAACGGCAGAAAAATTTCCTTTGCCGCAGCTGAGCTGCATTGAAGAAAATATGGCTAAAAGCGCATAAATAGGTTAAAATAAAGTTAGAATTAATCTTATCAGTGAGGCGATGAAATGGGCAATAAGCGTTACGCGCAAGTTGATAAAGAATATTGTGTAGCCTGTGGTACCTGTGTCAAGGTCTGTCCGAGGCAGGCGATCAGCGTTCCCGACGGTATCAGCGCCGTTGTAAATCCTGACCGCTGTATCGGCTGCGGTCTGTGCGCCCGCGAATGCCCGGCTTCGGTAATCAGGGTGGTGACTGCCGATGTCTAAACGCAATAACTGGTATGATTATCTTTGGCTGCTGACAGCGCTGTATCTGGCGCTGGGCTTTTTTAATATTCTTTTCGCCTGGCTGGGACTGCTGTGCTTTTTTTTTCCGCTTATCATGGCTTCCTCCTTTGGCACCAAATCATACTGTAATAAATACTGCGGCCGTGGTCAGCTGTTCGAGCTTATTGGCAACAGCTGGAAGCTTTCGCCCAAACGCGATATTCCTGCCTGGCTGCGCTCACATACTTTCCGTTACGGCTTTTTACTGTTTTTTATGGCGATGTTTGTCAGTATGCTGTTTTCTACATATCTGGTCTTTACCAATGCTCTCCAGCTTCATCAGACAGTCCGCCTGCTGTGGAGTTTTGACGTACCCTGGCACTGGGCTTACAGCGGTGCAGCCGAGCCGTGGGTAGCGCAGTTTGCTTTCGGGTTTTACAGCATCATGATGACCTCCAGTGTTCTGGGTGTGATCACGCTGCTGCTGTTCAAACCACGCTCCTGGTGCGTTTATTGCCCTATGGGCACAGTAACGCAGCTCATCTGCCGCTGGAAGCACCACAAATAATAAGAATATAAGAAACAAAAAGTACACGTTTAACAACGTGTACTTTTTATTTCTGCCATTTTAACCCAACTTCCGGGCGATCAGCACATCCATGCAATGCTGATGTGGAATGCCACTGCTGTTACAGTCAAAGACGACCTGCTCGCTGCGGTGAAAATACCAGTCGCTGAAATAACCGCACAGCTCGCCGCTGCGCCAGACAGTGTCAGATGGTTCACCGTCAGGCGGCGGCGCAATGAAAGGTTTCTGCACAAATACGTTCAGGGCACAGATTCCTTCATTCTTAGTATGATCGCGATAATTTTTCAGCAGTTCATCCCTCAGCTCCGGTTTGATATAATGAAAAACGCCACTGGAAAAAATGATATCAAAATCACTTTGCAGTCGGTAATCCAACAGATTAGCCTTAAAAAAATTTATTTCCACATTACTGGCTGCCGCCAGCTGCTTTGCTTTATGCAAACCCTCATCAGCAATATCAAAAGCCGAAACCACATACCCGTTGCGGGCAAAAAAGACGGCGTCTTTACCTTCCCCACAGCCAATATCGAGCAACGTCCAGGAACGAACAGGAGGCTTCAGCTTCATTACTTCATAACACATCTCCGAGGGGGCGGTGCCCCAATAATATTCCTGCTCACGATATCTGCTTTCGTATTCACTGATTTTATTCTGCGAGATCAGATAACCCAGCAGCGCGTCGATACTGACTTCAAAAATACCCGCCAGCACGGGCAGCAGCGCTACATCAGGCAGCGTTTGCCCTGTTTCCCACTTAGACACCGCCTGAAAAGTAACGCCAACCTGCGCCGCCAGTTGTTCCTGCGTCATCCGGTGCTGTTTGCGCAGTCTGGTCAAATTTTCTGCTAATAACATGTTTCTCACCTCTTGCTTCAAGTATAACAAACTTCTCGGCAAACTCAATAACGTGTTTTTTGAAGGTTGGCACCAACTCAACTTTCGGTTGAGCTTAACCATTTGGATTGCCGGTATATCTTTGCTTAAACTCACCGCCGATATTGACAAATGCCCCCTGCATGGCATACGATGATAGCAGTATACCAGCACAGACAAAGGAGCAGGCTAATGTTATTGATCAGGCAGGAAACAGACAGCGACCTGGACGCTGTTTATACACTCATACAAACGGCTTTTGCCACAGCTGAGCACAGCGACGGTACAGAACAGGATCTGGTAGTGGCACTGCGCAGCAGCGATACCTTTATACCCGAACTTGCACTGGTAGCAGTCGCAGACGCAAAAATCGTCGGCTATATCATGTTCACCAAAGCCAGCGCCGGCGACCAAACGCTCCTGGTGCTGGCAGTGCTGCCTGATTATCAGCAACACGGTATCGGCAGCGCTTTGATCCGTGAAGGTCACCGTATCGCCAAAGAACTTGGTTACGGCTATATTTCCGTCCTGGGCAGCGATACGTATTATCCCCGTTTTGGTTATCAGCCCGCCGTGCAGTTGGGTCTGGAAGTTCCGGCAGGTATCCCCGCCGCCAATTTCATGGCGCTCAAACTGCGCCCCGAAGCTCCGCCGCTGTGCGGCCCCCTTCAATATGCCAAAGAGTTCGGTCTGTAATTTGCAGCACCGGCCTTAAGGATAAATCTGACAGAAAAGAGGAATGTTTTATGTTTAAATATGGTAAATCGGAGATTGCAGCAGACCGGGAGGTTTGCGTAAACTAATTTTTTGCCGAACCTCCCATAAGGCTTATAAACACCTTTAGGAGGATAAAAAATTGTCTAAAATAAATTTACAAACATTAGGATTTACCGATAAATTTGCTGAAGAAGCGGCCAGTTATGGCAGTTTCCCGGTTGGCCGTGTTGCGGCCCAGTTTAAGGATCTTTACCGGGTCGTGACAGAAGCCGGCGAAGTACTGGCCGGAGTTGCAGGCAAGCTGCGCTTTAACGCCGCCACACCTGCGGCTTTTCCTGCTGTGGGCGATTTCGTCCTGCTTGACCGCAGCGATAATACAACAGGCCAGGCAGTCATTCAACAGGTGCTGACACGCACAAGCGTCTTTGTCCGCAAAGCGGCCGGCACTGCGAGCACAGAACAGGTCGTCGCCAGCAATATCGATACGGTATTTATCTGTATGTCGCTGAACAGCGACTTTAACCTGCGCCGTCTGGAACGGTATTTAGCGATCGCCTGGAGCAGCGGCGCGCTGCCGGTAGTCGTTTTGACTAAAGCCGATCTGTGCGCTGACGTAGCGGCCAAAGTAAGTGAGGCAGAGTCTGTCGCCATCGGCACTAAAATTCTCGTCACTTCTTCACTGGCAGAAGACGGTCATGACCAGATCCTGCCTTATCTGCACTGCGGCAGCACCGCCGCTTTCATAGGTTCTTCCGGCGTAGGTAAATCGACGCTTATCAACCGTTTGGCAGGTACTGCTTTTGCCACCAGCGGCCTGAGAAACGACGACAAGGGCCGCCATACAACCACCAGACGGGAGCTGATCGTTCTTGCCGATGGCGGCGTAGTCATTGATACGCCGGGTATGCGGGAACTGGGTCTGGAAACTGCTGATCTGGCCAAAGGCTTTGCCGATATCGACGAACTGGCACAGCAGTGCCGCTTTCGGGATTGCACACACACCCACGAAACGGGCTGCGCTGTGCAGCAGGCCATACAAAACGGCAGCCTTGCCGCCGACAGGCTGGCCAGCTACCAGAAGCTGCAAAAAGAACTAAGCTATGCAGGACTGGACGCCAGACAGCTTGAAATGACCAAGCTCAATACGATGTTCAAAGACGTCGGCGGGATGAAAAATGCCCGCAGGTTCCTGCATAATAAAGATAAACGCAGGCGCTGACGGCATCAATGATACAGCTGTAAACAAAAGCAGCGTGTACTTTAAAGTACACGCTGCTTTACTATTACTGTTCTTTAAATTTGACAAAGTCACCGATACCCAGACCGGGCGTAACCATTGGCTGCACCATGTTTTTGGGGTCCAGCGCCACTTCGATGATATAAGGCGCGTCCAGCTCCATAGCTTTTTCCACTGCCGCTGCCAATGCTTCGGGCGTATCGACATGCTCGCCGGCTACGCCGAAGGCTTCGCCGTATTTGACAAAATCAACATAACCAGGCATTTCGCAGGAAGTAAAGCGTTTGTCGAACTGAACGGTTTGCAGCTGCCGGATCATACCCAGACCGCTGTTATTAAAAACAATAGCCGTTACTGGCAGCTTGTAGCTGGCAATGGTAAACAGCTCCGAGCCGGTCATTTTAAAACCACCGTCGCCGCTGATGCTGATCACGCGGCTCTTGGGCCGGGCCAGCTGAGCGCCCATGGCCGCCGGTAAACCGAAGCCCATTGTTCCCAGACCGCCGGAGGATAACCACTGGCGGGCAAACTGGATCTTGAGATGCTGGGCCGCCCACATCTGGTGCTGACCAACGTCAGTAGTGATGATATAATCCTTATCTTTGATAACGGGATTGAGCGCCTTAAAAAACTGCGGCGCAGCTTCGCCGCCAAAATCTTCGTCCATACTGGGCCAGCTTTCGATCAGCTGCCACCAGGCATCAAGATCATGCTTGACGCTGCCTGCCTCCAGCATTTGCAAAGTTGTGTTCATATGGCCGGAAATACCGATACTGGAATAAATATTTTTATCCAGCTCCGCCGGGTCGATATCCAGATGGATAACTGTTTTATTGGCGCTGTAGCTGCTGCGCTCGCCGGTAACACGGTCGTTGAAGCGGCTGCCGACAGCCAGGATCAGATCGGCCTCTTTAACGGCATTATTGGCGCGTTCATGTCCGTGCAGACCGGTCATACCCAAAAACAGGCTGCGGTAAGCACTGATCGCGCCAAGTCCCATCAGGGTACTGACGACCGGGATCCGCAGCTTTTCACACAGGTGCATGGCGTCGTATTCCGCATCGGCATTGATAACGCCGCCGCCCACCAGCATGACGGGCCGCCGGGAAGCGTTGATCGCCGCTACGGCGGCATCGATCTGCTGCTGCTCCGGCAATTCCTTCGGCAACGGCTCCAGCTCCTGAGCTTCGTACTCGATCAAAGCTGTCTGCACATCACGGGGCACGTCTACCAGCACCGGGCCGGGGCGGCCTGTTTTTGCCAGCTGAAACGCCAGCCGCAGTGTCTGCGCCAGATGTTCGGGCCGTTTGACCAGAAAATTATGCTTGGTGATCGGCATCGTGATGCCGGTGATATCTACTTCCTGAAAAGCGTCGCGGCCGATCATCGCTACCGGCACCTGTCCGGTGATCGCCACAACGGGGATCGAATCTAAAAAAGCATTGGCAAGCCCCGTGACCAGATTGGTCGCGCCGGGGCCGGAAGTGGCCACACAAACGCCGACCTGACCGCCTGCGCGGGCATAACCGTCAGCAGCATGGGCAGCGCCCTGTTCGTGTGCTGTCAGGATATGCCTGATCGTCGTCGATTCGCGCAAAGCGTCGTAAAAAGGCAGGATCGCCCCGCCGGGATAGCCAAAAACTGTAGTAACACCTTGCTCTGCCAAACATTTGACCATTACTTCTGCGCCGGTCATCTGCATAAACTCACTTCCTTCCACTCTTCAAAAATCCATCAGGCCAATTCGGCAGCGATCAGCTGACCCATCTGCGAGGTCGAAACCTTAGTCAGTCCTGCGCCGCAAAGGTCGGGCGTACGATAGCCTTTTTCCAGCACACGGTCGATCGCCGCTTCGATAGCGTCGGCAGCAGCATCCTGATTTAAGGAATACCGCAGCATCATGGCTACGGAATAGATCGTTCCCAGAGGATTGGCAATGCCCTGTCCGGCAATGTCGGGAGCGCTGCCGTGGATCGGCTCGTACATACCGGTGCTGTCGCCCAGGCTGGCTGAAGGCAGCATACCGATACTGCCGGCGATCACGGAAGCTTCATCCGAAAGGATATCGCCGAAAATATTATTGGTCAGCACTACGTCGAACTGGCCCGGATTGAGTACCAGCTGCATAGCGCAGTTATCTACATAAAAATTGTTCAGCTCAATGTCGCTGTAATCCTTAGCCTGCATTTCGCCGACGATACGGCGCCACATCCGCGAAGAAGCCAGCACATTGGCTTTATCGACAGAAGTTACCTTGCCGCGGCGCTTTTTAGCAGCTTCAAAAGCAAATTTGGCAATGCGCTCTACTTCGGGACGAGTATAGATCTCTACGTCGGAAGCAGTTTCCACGCCGTCGGCGTTAGGTGCTGCTTCGTTTTTAGCACCGAAATAAATACCGCCTGTCAGCTCGCGGACGATCAAAAGGTCTGTGCCTTCGACGCGTTCGTTTTTGAGCGGCGACAGATGCGCCACAAAGCGGGAAACCTTGATCGGGCGCAGGTTGCAGTACAGACCCAACGCTTTGCGGATACCCAACAGCCCTTTTTCAGGACGGATCTCGGGAGCTACATTATCCCATTTAGGGCCGCCGACAGCGCCTAAAAGTACGGCGTCGGCAGTTTTAGCCGAAGCGATAGTCGCCTCCGGCAGCGGTACGCCAGTAGCATCGATAGCGGCGCCGCCGATCAGTTGTCTGTCATATTCTATGGTCATACCGAATTTTTTAGCGGCGGCATCAAGGACTTCCACAGCGGCGTCAACGATCTCTACGCCAATGCCGTCGCCCGGCAGTAAAGTAATCTTCATTATTGCTGTTCTCCTTTGACATAGTTGATAAGGCCGCCGCAGTCGGCGATCTTCTGGATAAATTCAGGCAGCGGGCGGGTCTGGATCGTGAGGCCTTTATTAACAATCTTGATCTCGCCTTTAGCCATATCCACCTCTATTTCATCACCGGCTTCGATTTTTTCCACATCCTTACCGATTTCCAGCACCGGCAGGCCGATATTGATCGCATTGCGGTAAAAAATACGGGCAAAGCTGTCGGCAATGATACATTTTACACCTTTGACCTTGATGACCATCGGCGCATGCTCGCGCGAGGAGCCGCAGCCAAAATTCTTGCCGGCTACGATGTAGTCTCCGGGCTGTACGTTGGGTGCAAAGGTGGTGTCGATGTCTTCCATGGCATGCTCGGCCAATTCTTCAAAATCGGCAATATTCAAATAACGGGCGGGGATGATAACGTCGGTATCGACGTGGTCGCCGTAACGCCATACTTTACTCATTTCATTACCTCCTCGGGGCTGGTGATATAGCCTGTGATCGCGCTGGCTGCCGCCACATAGGGGCTGGCCAGATAGACCTCGCTGTCGACATGGCCCATACGGCCGCGGAAATTGCGGTTGGTAGTCGAAACAGCGCGTTCGCCTGCCGCCAGAATACCCATATAGCCGCCCAGGCACGGGCCGCAGGTAGGTGTGGAAACAGCAGCGCCGGCGTCGATAAAGGTATCGATATAGCCTAAGCGCATCGCTTCTTTATAGATCTCCTGCGTAGCAGGAATGATGATCGCACGCACATGCGGATGTACCTTGCGGCCCCGCATGATCTCGGCAGCCTGCTGCAAGTCTTCCAGACGGCCGTTAGTGCAGGAGCCGACAACGACCTGATCGATCTTGATATGGCCGGACTCGGCAGCCGGATGCGTATTTTCCGGCAGATGCGGATAGGAAACTACCGGCACCAGCTCGTCTAATTTAATAGTGATAACACGGTCATACACTGCATCAGCGTCGGCAGTTACCGCTTCCCACGGACGGCTGACGCGCCCTTTGAGGTAAGCGATGGTTTTTTCGTCTACCGGGAAAATGCCGTTTTTGCCGCCGGCTTCGATCGCCATATTACAGATAGTGAAGCGGTCAGCCATTTCCAGCTCAGCCACGCCATCCCCGCAGAATTCCAGCGACTGATAACGGGCACCGTCAACGCCGATCATGCCGATCAGCGTCAGGATGATATCCTTGCCTTTGACATACTTCGGCAGCTTGCCGGTCAGTTCTACCTTGATCGTAGCCGGGACCTTGAACCAGCTCGTGCCGCTGGCCATGGCCGCACCGATATCGGTTTGGCCCATGCCGGTACTGAGCGCATTCAGAGCGCCATAAGTACAAGTATGAGAATCGGCGCCGATAATGATCTCACCGGGGGCAACAAGGCCGCTGTCGGGCAAAAGCGCGTGCTCGATACCCATGCGTCCTACTTCAAAATAATTGGTGATCTCATGCTGGCGTGCAAAGTCGCGCAGACGTTTGCACATCATGGCCGATTTGATATCCTTGCACGGAGAAAAATGGTCCGGTACTAACGCGATCTTATCCTTATCAAAGACCGGGCGGCCGATTTTTTCAAATTCATCGATCGCCGGCGGGCCGGTGATGTCGTTAGCTAAAACCAAATCTACCTGGGCAACCAGCAGCTCGCCTGCCTGCACTGCGTCGCGGCCGGCATGTCTGGCCAGGATTTTTTCCGTCATTGTCATACCCATAACTATAACCCTCCTAGTTTATACGAAGCAGACCGCGGGGCCGCAGCCCCGCTCTGCCTAATGTGTGTACTGATTATTTTTTCATCCAGCTCATCATGCCGCGCAGGTTTTTACCCACCTCTTCGATCGGATGCTCGGCACCTTTACGGCGCATAGCATTGAAAGCAGGGCGGTTGGCCTGATTTTCAAGGATCCAGTTTTTAGCGAAGGTGCCGTCCTGGATCTCGGCCAGAACCTGTTTCATAGCGGCTTTGGTTTCATCGGTAATGATGCGTTTACCGGTCACATAGTCGCCGTATTCGGCAGTGTCGGAGATGGAATGACGCATTTTAGCCATACCGCCTTCATACATCAGGTCAACGATAAGCTTCATTTCATGCATACATTCAAAGAATGCGCTTTCCGGTTTGTAGCCTGCTTCGACCAGGGTTTCAAAACCGGCAGTGATCAGAGCGGTGATACCGCCGCAAAGTACGGCCTGTTCGCCGAAGAGGTCGGTTTCAGTCTCTTCACGAAAGGTAGTATCGAGTACGCCGGCACGGGTGCCGCCAATGCCTTTAGCATAAGCAAGCGCGATGTCATAGGCTTTGCCGCTGGCATCCTGATGTACGGCAACGAGGCAGGGCACGCCTGCGCCTTCGGTAAATACACGGCGAACGAGATGTCCGGGGCCTTTAGGAGCGACCATGAAGACATCGACGTCAGCAGGAGGCACGATCTGACCAAAATGGATGTTGAAACCATGCGCAAAAGCAAGCGCTGCGCCGGCTTTCAAATTCGGGGCAATATCTTTTTTGTAGGTAGCAGCCTGTTTCTCGTCAGGAATGAGCATCATTACTACGTCGGCAGCTTTGGCAGCGTCGGCGGCAGTCATAACAGTGAGGCCGGCAGCTTCTGCCTTAGCCCAGGATTTGGAGCCTTCATACAGACCTACGATAACTTTAGCGCCGCTTTCTTTTAAGTTAAGGGCATGTGCATGGCCTTGAGAACCATAACCAATAATAGCGATAGTCTTACCATTCAGCATTTCCCAGTTTGCGTCTTTGTCATAATACATTTTTACCATTGTCTCTACATCTCCTTTTAATTTACCAGTTTTATTTAAATTTGAGAACTGACTGTATCAGATAGCGGAATGCTTGCAGCTGCTTTGCGGCCAGGCATAACGCGATTTGCCGACATCCATTGCCGCATCGCCGCGTTCCAGTGCTACAAGACCGGTCTGCACCATTTCCAGAATACCGTAAGGACGCATCACATCGACAAAAGCATTCAGCTTATCGTCGATACCGGTCGCCAGAAAAATCAACGATTCGCCGGTAACGTCAACGGCATGGGCCCTGAAAACATCTGCCAGCCGCAGCAGCTCCAGCCGCTTCTCACCGGCGTGCACCTTGACCATGACCATACTGCGCTTGGCACTTGCTTTAGGCGGCAGGACTTTCACAGCCTCTACCTCGACCAGCTTGGCCAACTGCTTGCAGACCTGCTTGATCGTTGCGTCGTCAGCCTGCATGGTAACAGTCATCCGCGAAAATTCAGGATTTTGCGTAATGCCGACAGCCAGACTGTCGATATTGAACCCGCGCCGCGAAAACATACCTGCGACCCGCATCAAAACACCGGGCTGATTGCGCACTACGATAGATAGGATCTGCTCCATTTTGCCACCTCCCATGAAAATTGGTATAAAAAAACGCCCCCACCTGCTTAGCAGACAGGGGCGACTTTCACCGCGGTACCACCCTAATTTGACCTCATTGTCTCAGAGCCATAGCTCCAAACGCCTAACGCTGCGCCGGCGTCGCCTCCTACTGTAAATTCAGAGACGCGGCTCCCGGGTGAGTCTCATTACTGTACCGTTACGGCTTGCACCAACCGCCGTTTCTCTCTGCCCGGTATTATCAGCAACTTTATTCCCGTTCACTGCCTTTATTATCAAGTTGTACAAACAAAAACTAATTTGTTCGTGCTATGTTTTACATTATGCCAGCATTTTCTATGCTTGTCAAGATTTTTTTGTATCATTCTTTTGTGATTTTTCTGAATTTTGTTTTTTCTTTACAAAATCACTGGACTAAATCTCAATAATATCATATCCTATAATATTATAAGAAAGTAAAAAGTTCGAGGTGCTATCCATGAAACTGCTCAAAGAAAAAATCATGTCCGAAGGCCTGGTCTTAAATGACGCTATTTTAAAGGTAGATTCTTTTTTAAACCATCAGATCGACCCGGAGCTGATGATGGAGATCGGCAAAGAATTTCACCGCCGTTTTGCCGGCTGCGGCATTACAAAAATCTTTACCATCGAATCCTCAGGTATCGCCTGCGCTTTGCCAACAGGGTTGTGCCTGCATGTACCGGTAGTCTTCGCCCGCAAACAGAAATCGGTGCTGATGAGCAGCGAGGCTTACAGTACCAAAGTCTATTCGTTTACCAAAAAAGTCACCAGCGACGTGACTGTACTGAAAAAGTTTTTACCAGCCGGTGAAAAGGTCCTCATCATCGACGACTTTTTAGCTAACGGTGAAGCGGCTCTCGGTCTGGCCAACATCGTCCAGCAGGCCGGCAGCGAAGTAGTCGGCATCGGCATCGTGATCGAAAAATCCTTCCAGCCGGGGCGTCAGCGTTTGATCGACGCCGGCTTCCGCGTCGAATCGCTGGCCCGTGTCCAAGCCTTTAAGGACGGCAAAGTGATTTTTGCAGAATGATTTATCTGCTGATATGCAAATACCCGTTACTCAATGAGTAACGGGTATTTTTTTAATCATTACGATGTCTGTATTTAATAAACATATGACAAGCAGCAAGCATCATCACAATATAAGCAAGCAGATTGATATCATCGTTCAGGTCTTTAAAGACGACGTACCCCATTAAAACAATGATACCGATTTCTCTGTTAAAGCTCATACCTTACAGCTTCACAAGATTGACCTGCAGGATACCGTCAAGCCCCTGCAGCAGTTTCAGAGTTTCTTTACCTACCTCGCTGTCCACAGTCATGAACATCATGGCATTGCCGTCTTTAAGATTACGGCTGACCTGCATGGTAGCGATATTGACCTTGCTGGCACCTAAAAGCGTGCCGATCTGGCCGATCATGCCTGGTTTATCCTGATTGCGGGCCACCAGCATGAACGGAGCCGGAGTCAGGTCGAACTGATAGCCGTCGATCTCGATGACGCGGATCTCTTTTTCGCCAAAGACAGTACCGGCTACGGTAAAGACATTCCCTTTAGTATAGATCTTGACCTCTAAAAGATTGTGTTTGCCTGCGTGTTTGCTCTCTATAACATCAACCCCGCGGCTTTCAGCCGTCAGCGCTGCGTTGACATAATTAACGCGTTCCTTGAGGACAGGTTCAAAAACGCCTTTTAAAACAGCACGGGTCAGCATGCCTGTTTCCATATTGGCAACCTCGCCGGTATAGATGATCTCCACCTTTTCAACGGCTGCTTTTTCCAGCTGATAATACAGCTTGCCCAGGTATTCGCCCAAAGTCAGGTAACCCTGCATCTCTTCCAGCTCTGTCGGCTGCAAGGTTGGCAGATTGACTGCATTCGGCACCATTTCGCCATGCAGGGCCGCAATGACCTCTTCGGCAATGGCAATACCAACATTATCCTGCGCCTCGGTAGTATCGGCGCCCAGATGCGGCGTTAAAACACATTCCGGCAAATCGATCAGCGGTGAGATCGGTTTCGGCTCATCTACCAGCACATCGATACCGGCGCTGGCAACGATGCCTTCCTTGATCGCCGCTGCCAGATCATTTTCGTTGATCAGTCCGCCGCGGGCACAGTTGACAACGCGCACACCGCGTTTGCATTTGGCAAACTCTTGGGCGGTGATCATATTAAAAGTTTCTTCTGTTTTCGGCGTATGGATCGTAATAAAATCAGCCTGCTCCAGCAGTTCGTCCAAAGTTTCACATTTTTCAGCGCTGTATCTGCGGAAACGGGCATCGGCAATATAGGGATCATAAGCAATGATCTTCATACCGAAAGCCTGCAGCCTGGTAGCGACAAGTCCGCCGATACGTCCCAGCCCGATGATGCCCAGAGTTTTGCCCAAAAGCTCGCTGCCTTTCAGGCCACTGCGGTCCCAGACTCTGGATTCGATCATTTTATGAGCCTTGACCACGTTGCGGGAAGAGCTCAGCAGCAGGCCGATAGTATGCTCGGCTGCCGATACGATATTGGATTCCGGCGTGTTAACGACGATAATGCCGCGCTTCGTAGCACCCTCCATCTCGATATTGTCGACACCGTTGCCGGCACGGCCCACTACCTTTAAATTGGTCGCGTGTTTATAAAATTCTTCATTGATCTTCGTAACGCTGCGGACGACGATCGCATCATATTCAGGGATGATCTTCAACAGCTCTTCCCTTTCGATATCAAAACGTACGTCTACATCAAAATCCGGCACCGCCTGCAGCAGAGCCACACCTTTGTCGGAAATTTTTTCAGTTACAATAATTTTCATTGTCCATCGCTCCATTCACCTGTAAAATAAAAAACTCCCGGCTTGATCAATTACAATCAAGGACGAGAGTTCTACTCACGTGGTGCCACCTTTTTTCGCCGCATGATGCGGCCTCATTGCCGATATATCGGTCGGACCCGGACAGGTTGCTACCCCTGCCTCCTCCGGAGCGGAATTCGGTTTTTAGACGTTACGGCTTGCACTGACCGCCGCTTCTCTCTGCCGCCTGCTGACTTACTTTTCTCCATCGTCGGATAAATGAACTATGTAATTTTCAAGCTTGTATCAATTATAGTCCGACCCTTTTGGCTTGTCAAGCCGCACAAAAATGTTTTTGTGTAATACATCTTACAGTTTTTCCAGCATTTTGATCAAAGGGTACAAGCCAACCGTCAAAGCAAAGGCCATGCTGACGCTGTCAATATCTATTCTGCCAAGATGCAGACTGTTGAGCCCCGCTGCAAAGATCATTGTCAACCAGAACATGGCGTACATCATTACGATGACCTGTACCCACCAGGGCTGCTCTTTATAAAGCGGCCGTTCCTGCTCATTATTATTCCCGTTCATGCAAGGCATCCTCCTGCCAGTCCAGAGTATCATCTTCGGCTTTGCTGCCGTCAAGGCGTTTATTGATCACACGGCTGCGTCTGGCTGCGGCATCGATGTGGCCGCTGGCCTCCTGCAGCTTCTTTTTGGTTTTATCAAGCAACAGGCTGAAAGTCACAAAATCCTGCTTCACTGCGGCGATCGTCCGCCAGACTTCGCCGGTACGTTTTTCAATAGCCAGCGTTTTAAAGCCCATTTGCAGGCTGTTGAGCAACGCAGCCAAAGTCGTCGGTCCGGCCACGCACACACGGTAAGTACGCTGCAGCTCGTCCAACAATCCCGGAAGATTTACCGCTTCGGCAAACAGACCCTCGATAGGCAGATACATAATCGCAAAATCAGTCGTCTGCGGCGGACACAGATATTTACTTTGAATATCCTTCGCTTCGCTTTTCAGGCGGCGTTCCAGCTGCTTCAGGGCAGCATCGGCGGCAGCTGTATCCGCCTGTTCACGAGCCTCCAGCAAACGCTGAAAATCCTCCTGCGGGAATTTGGCATCGATCGGCAGCCATACCGTGTCGTCTTTGCTGCCCGGCAGCTTCAGGGCAAACTCCACCCGTTCGGCGCTGCCCTGCTTCACGGCGACGTTTTCAGCAAACTGTTCCGGCGCCAGCAGGTCACGCAGCAGGATGCCCAGCTGCATTTCGCCCCAGATACCGCGGTTCTTCACATTGGAAAGAATACGCTTCAGATCGCCGACGCCGCCGGCCAGTGTCTGCATTTCGCCCAAGCCGCGATGCACCTGTTCCAGACGCAGGCTGACCTGCTGAAAAGATTCGCCCAGACGCCGTTCCAAAGTCGACTGCAGTTTTTCGTCCACAGTCACGCGGATCTGCTCTAAATTAGCCGCGGTACTTTCCGTCAGCTTGTCCAGCTTTTTATCCAGCTGCTCGCCCAGACGGTCAGAAGCTGCCTGGCTTTCCATGCGGGCCGCACGAGCCAGAGTGTTCTGCTCACTGCGCAGGTCGCGTACATTTTCATAAAAACGCCGTTCCAGACTTTCCAGCTGCCGGCTTACTTCACCAGCCAGTTCGTGCTCTTCCCGCCGGCGCGTTTGCAGCAGCCGCCACAGCATTATGAAAATCACTGCCTGCACTAAAAGCACCAGCAGCAATAAGGTCATTTCCACTGTCATAGTAAAACTCGCTTTCTTTGATGTTTATTAATTTATTATAGCAGATTAGCAAGTATTCTACACGGTCTTTTCTCATTTTTACATATTTACGTTCCTGTCTGGTTGGTGATATAATTATTAATAATTAATTGTTTAATTAATACTCAAAGGAGTGTTCTCTATGAATCCAGTTGAAGCATCAGCCTCTTCGGCCGAAAAAATTCTCGAAGCCGCAACCGATTTATTTGCCGCTAATCACTTTAACGGCGTTTCCATTAAAGAAATAGCCAAAAAATCAGGCGTCAACAGCGCTTTGATCTCTTACTATTTCGGCGGTAAAAAAAATCTTTATCAGGAAGTCCTCAACGAACAGTCAAATTTATTTTTGAACCTGATCGCCCGTGTCAGCAGCAAGGAAATAGCGCCGCTGGCCAGGCTGCGCGAATATATTGCCGCCATTTCAGAGGTGCAGAAGCTGCACCCGCACCGCATCCATCTTATTTACCGCGAGCTTTTAACGCCCACCTTTACCTGTGACAGCTTTATCAAAAACCGTTTATATAAGATCCATAAATTTATGTCCGATCTTGTTACCGAGGCTATTGCTGACGGCAGTATCCATAAAGATGTGCAGCCTACCCACGTAGCCTTTACCCTGGAAAGCATCATCGTCTTTTTTTTCCTGACGCATGACCAGATCCGCGATCTGGGGCATTTTAAAGCCGGCACTGAAAACACTTATCTGGAAGAAGCTTTAAACACCTATTTGTCTTCCATCACCAATTAGTTCAGGAGGATACCGATATGTCGATTAAAGAAACTTTCAACAAGCTGCCGATCAAAAAGCAATATCTGTACCTTCTGGCCGCCGCTGCAGTCTTATTGCTGCTGTATCACATAGTCAGCAATATTCTGGCCAGGCCTGATATAGTTAAAGACGTGCCTTATGTACGTACCGTAACTGTCGGCAAAGAAACCGTCGATAATACATCTACTTATCCCGGCGAAGTGCGCGGCCGTTACGAAAGCAACCTGGCCTTTCAGGTTGCCGGCAAGATCATCAGCCGCAGCGTCAATTTGGGAGATACCGTAAAAACGGGCGATATTTTGATGCGTGTCGATCCTAAAGATATTGAACAGAGCTTTGAAGCCAGCCAGGCCGCTGTCACAGCAGCCGAAGCCAATTATAAGCTGGCCCGGGACAATGCCGTTCGTTACACTACTTTATACAACAGCGGCGGCGTCAGCAAGGCCATGATGGAACAATATAACACGCAGATGGAAGCAGCTGCTTCCAGTCTACGTCAGGCACAGGCACAGCTGGTCGCCAACAGTAATCAGTTATCCTATACGCAGCTCATCGCCGACCATGACGGCGTCGTCGCCAATGTCAGCGGCGAAGTCGGTCAGGTGGTAGCGGCCGGCACTCCCGTAGTGACCGTCGTCCAAAGCGGCGAACAGGAAGTGCAGATCTATGTTCCGGAAAATCATCTGGATAAGATCCATCCCAACCAAACAGCTACCATCGATTTCTGGGCTTTGGAAAATGTCTCGGCCGACGGTTATATCCGCGAAATAGCGCCAATGGCTGACAATGTTACCCGCACTTATAAGGTTCGTGTCGCAGTACCTAATCTGCCCGCAGCAGTCAAGCTGGGCATGACCGCTAAAGTCCACCTGCAAAACGGTACGGACAGCAGTATCCTGCTGCCGGCCGCCGCCATTTACCAAACCGGCGGCAAACCGCAGGTCTGGCTCGTAACTGATGACAAAGTGCATACCCGTGACGTCTCCATCGGCGGCTACGAAGGCAACAACGTCAGGATCGCTGCCGGGCTGCAGCAGGGCGACATCGTCGTTGTCGGCGGCGTCAATAAACTGGCCGAAAACCAAAGCGTCCGTCTGGAAGCTGGTGGCAGCCAATGAAAAACAACTGGGCCGCCTGGTCGATCAAACATAAGCAAATAATTTACTTTTTTATGTTTCTCTGTCTGGTAATGGGCATCTATTCCTATAATTCTTTAGGCCGCAGCGAGGACCCCAGCTTTACGATCAAGCAAATGGTCGTTTCAGCAGCCTGGCCGGGGGCAACTGCTAAAGAAGTAGAAGAGCACCTGACTGATAAGATCGAAAAGCAGCTGCAGACGGTACCTAATATTGACCGGATAACCAGCTATTCCCGTCCGGGTACGGCAGTTATCAACGTCTATCTGCAGGATACCGTTCCGGTCAAAGAAATCAAGCAGCGCTGGCTGGAATTACGCAATATCGTCAACGACGGTAAAAGCGACCTGCCTGACGGCGCTTTAGGGCCGTTTTTTAACGACCGTTTCGACGATGTATACGGCAATATCTATGCAGTCACCTCGGACAGCTTTTCTTATGAGGAAATGCGCGTCGTCGCCGAAAGCATCAAAGATAAATTTTTCCAGATCCCCGATGTCAAAAAAGTAGAACTGGTAGGCGTACAACCGGAAAAAATCTATATCCAGATGTCCAATGCCAAACTGGCACAGCTTGGCATCCCTGTCAGCACGCTGGCTTCCACCATTCAGGCGGAGACGGCGGTCACACCTGCCGGCATGGCAGAAAGCGACACTACTAACACCTATCTGCGTCTGACCGGTTCTCCTGATACGCTGGACAATATCAGCAATATTCCTATCCAGGCCAATGGCCGCACCTTCCGTCTGGGCGATATTGCCGAAATCAAACGCGGCTACGCCGAACCGGCAGAACCAAAAATGTACTTCAACGGACAGCCTGCCGTCGGTATCGCCATCTCCATGCAGGATGGCGGCAACAATATCAAACTGGGCGAAAATCTTGCCCGTGCTGTCCAGCAGATCCAGAAGGAACTGCCGCTCGGCTTTGAGCTTGGCCAGGTCGCCAACCAGCCGCAGGTAGTAAAAAATGCGATCGATGAATTTACTGACAGCCTGCTGGAAGCTATCCTGATCGTTCTGGCAGTCAGCCTGCTCAGTCTTGGCCGGCGCTGCGGCTATGTTATTTCGGTCTGTATCCCGCTGGTACTTTTAGGTACCTTTATCGGTATGTATGCCATGAACATCGACCTGCAGAAGGTTTCCTTGGGAGCACTGATCATCGCTTTGGGCATGCTGGTCGACGACGCTATCGTTGTTGTCGAACTGATGGAAGTAAAAATGTCGGAAGGCTGGGAACGCACCAAAGCCGCCAGCTACGCCTTTGAAACCTGCGCCATGCCGCTGTTGACAGGCACGCTGATCACCTGCACCGGCTTTATGCCGATCTTCTTTGCCAAATCCAGCGCTGCTGAATTTGCTTCTTCACTTTTTCCAGTTATCTCAACAGCGCTGCTGCTTTCCTGGGTCATTTCCGCTACTGTGGCGCCTGTCCTGGGTCATGCCTGGATCAAACCCAAGCAGCTTATCAATGAAAATGATGTTTACAACACTGCTTTTTATCAAAAATTCCGCAATCTGCTTTCCTGGTCGATGCTGCATCAGAAAATAGTGCTTCTGACTACGCTTGCTGTTTTTATCGGTTCGCTGCTGCTGATCCCCCTGATCAAGCAGGAATTTTTCCCGGCTTCCGTACGTCCCGAACTTTTAGTGGAACTTAACCTGCCTGAAGGCAGCAGCATCAAAGCTACAGATGCAGCCGCCGTCAAACTTACCAATATGCTGAAGGATAATCCCGACGTCGCAAGCATCGGCTCTTATGTAGGCAAAAGCGCGCCGCGCTTCGTCCTGGTCATGGACCCTGTCCAGCCGCGCGACAATTATGCACAGCTGGTAGTAGTCGCTAAAGACATCGACGCCCGTAAACGCCTGGAACCGCAGATACGCGAACTGGTAGCAGGCAACCTGCCCGACGTCGTCAGTTATTCGCGTTCGATCCCGTTAGGGCCGCCGGCAGCTTACCCGGTCATGCTGCGCGTAACGGGGCCTGACGATAATATCGTCAAAGACTACGCTCAACGGGTACGTACAGTTATGGCCCAAAATCCCGCCGTAACTATGACCCGCTTCGACTGGATGGAACAGGCCGGCGCTGCCAGGCTGACTATTGATAATGATAAGCTGCGGCAAATGGGGCTGAGCCGGAAGGAAGTTGCCACTGCCCTGCAGGCCGAAATTTCCGGCTATACAGTAGCGCAGTATCTGGAAGGTGACCAGGCTATCGACATGGTCTTTCGCCTGCAGCCCATCGACCGGGCTACCGTCACCGAACTGGAAACCTTAACGATCCCTACCTCTGCAGGCGCTGTACCGTTGTCGCAGGTAGCACGCCTCAGTTACGAATCAGAAAACAGTATGCTCTGGCGCCGTAACCTGCTGCCGACAATAACCGTCTGCGGCGGTATCGGCGAAGGTGTAACCGGCAACGACATTACGCAGCAGGTTTATAATGACCTGGCCGAGCTGCGGCAAAACCTGCCCCCGGGAGTTACGATCGAGATCGGCGGCAGTCTGGAGGACAGCGCCAAAACCCTGGGCTATCTTTTAGAACCGGTACCCGTAATGCTGCTGCTCATGATGATACTTTTGATGCTGCAGCTGAAGGACATCCGCAAGCTGTTCATCATCCTCTGTACGGCACCGCTTGGTATAACAGGCGTCATGCTGGGACTGATCATCTTCAACGCGCCGCTGGGTTTTATGGCCGAGCTTGGCATCCTGGCCCTGACAGGCATCATCATTCGTAATTCTGTCGTTCTGATAGATCAGATCGACCTGCATCTGCAGGCCGGCAAATCACCCTGGGAAGCTGTCCTTGAATCGGCAATCGTGCGTTTCCGCCCCATTATCCTGGCGGCGCTGACAACGATCCTGGGGCTGATACCAATGTTTGCCAGTCCCTTCTGGAATTCCATGGCCGTAGCCATTGCCTGCGGACTTTCCGCAGCGACGCTGCTGACCCTGATCGTTTTACCGGTCATCTATGCGGCTGTTTTTAAAATCAAACCTGAATAAATCAAAAAAAGAAGACTGCGAGTCATATAACTCGCAGTCTTCTTTTTTATTGCAACAGCTTAATCCTTTTTCAAAATGACACGTGCCAGTTTGCAAATAACCTTCAATTCTTCCATATCTGCTTTTTCAAGCACTGTCTTCAAATCATCGTTAAAAATAACCTGACTGTTGCTGACAGTATCACTCAAAAACTCATCGACGGAAGTATTCAGCGCATTGGCGATAGCGACCAGGGTTTCCAGACCGATTTTAGTATGAGCAGTTTCAATATTACTCATATGCGGTTTGGAAATACCGATTTTCTCTGCCAGATCTTTTTGCAGAACGCCTTGTTTGATCCTCGTCAATTTTATTCTCTTGCCAATGGAACAGTAATCAATCATCATGAATAAGCCTCCCCGTATATTTTTTCATATTCGTATTAGCATATAAATTTCACTATCAGGTATGCAAAATTTGCTATGCATAAATTATATAACATAAAATTTAATTTTGTAAAGTTCTTAAACGCTATTTATTAGCTATTTTTGATGTTTATATACGAAAGTATATCCAACTTAACAAAAAATAAAGCACAACGATGTTGTGCTTTACATATTTTCTCTGTTTTTGTTTTTACAGCCTAAATTCTTTCCACCAGCGCCCTTAACGCCAAAGCATAGCCCTGAAACCCCAATCCGCAGATCTGACCCAGGCAGCCGGCCGCCGTTACCGACTTATGCCGAAACTCTTCCCGGGCGTGGATATTGCTTAAATGCACCTCGACGGCAGGCAGCGCAACCGCCTTGATAGCGTCCAGCAATGCCACGCTGTAATGCGTAAGCGCCGCCGGATTGATAACAATACCGTCAAATTTGCCATAGGCCTGCTGGATCAGCGTTACCAATTCACCTTCAAAATTACTTTGGACCAGCTCTACTTCCACATTCAGCGCCGCCGCTTCCTGCCTGATATATTCGCATAGGGCGGCATAATCCTGTTTGCCATAAATATTTTTTTCACGTATGCCCAGCATATTGATATTCGGGCCATTCAAAACCAGAATTTTTTTCATCAGCTTTCTCTCCTTACCAGCTCCAGCAATGCCTGCAGTGCCGCCTCCCGCTCACCGTTGTTATCGACGCTGTGATCGTGGTATCTGCGATACAGCTCGATCCTTTCAGCATATAAATCAAAAATCCTCTGCCGCCCTGCCGCTAACAGAGGCCTGCTTGCCGTATCCACGTCCTGCACGATTTTTTCAGGCAGACGGTCCAGGAACACGATCATCCCGCTGGTTTTAAATATCTCTATATTCTCGGCGCGTTTGACCACGCCGCCGCCAGCTGCGATCACACAGCCGTCCAATCCCGAAAGATACTTTACTGTCCGCGTTTCTGCATCGCGAAAGCACTCTTCGCTGACTGCGAACAGTTCTTTGATGCTTCTGCCTTCGCGCTCTTCCAACACACTGTCGGCATCATAAAAGGGACGCTGCAGTTGTTGTGCCAGCAGTTTTCCCAAAGTTGATTTACCACAACCCGGCATACCGATCAAAATAATATTTTTCATAGCTGTTTTTCCATAGCAGCAGCGATCCTGATAATAACATCATTGGAAATCTCCCTCTGCAGCCAGATCTCTTCTGCCGCTACAGCCTGCGCTACCAGCATAAACATCCCGTTCACAGCCTTCTTGCCCATTTGTTCCGCCTGCTGTAAAAACAGCGTTTTCGCAGGATTATAGATCAGATCCACAGCAGTCTCAAAATGCTCGATCGTTTCCAAACCGACCGGAGCAGCATCAGATTTGGGATACATGCCCACAGGCGTACAGTTGATCAGTAAATCGCCTGTATACCGCTCTAAATGCACATAATTAACGAATTGTGTCGGTACACTGCTGCAGAGAGTTTTCATATATGGGGCGATGTGCTGCGTGTTGCGGGAAACCAAAAATATTTTGGATACTCCGTGATCGATCAGATATTGCAGTACCGCCCTGGAAACACCGCCCGTACCCAGCACAGCCGCGCTTTTTCCCTGCACTTCAATGCCATTGTTTTCCAGCAGACGTCCAAAACCTGCATAATCAGTATTATAGCCGCGGATAGCGCCATTATAAAAATGGATCGTATTGACAGCGCCAATCTCCTGCGCTTCCATACTTAAGGTAGTCAAAGCCGCCATAACATTGATCTTGTGCGGAATAGTGACATTGACCCCACTGTATTTACCACGCAGCTCATGCACGCTCGTATATAATTCTTCAGGAGCTATCTCCAGCAGGTCATAAGTTCCTTCAATACCCAGTTCCTTAAAGATCATCTGATGTATCTGCGGTGACAGGCTGTGCCCCAAACGCGCTCCAATCAAGCCAAAATGAACCATGATACCAGCCTCCTATCTGCCGTCGGCAGGATAATTGCCTAAAATCTTACAATATGCACAGCTGTCAGAAAGCTGCTCTAAAGCCTGACGAACTCTTTCTTCACGCAGATTGCCCACCAGATCGATATGGAAGAAATATTCCCATGATTTACCCTCGATCGGGCGTGATTCCAAATTCATCATATTCAAACCACTGTGATAAAAATGTCCTAAAGTCCTGTAGAGTGAGCCCGGCTCATGCTTCACAGCAACTACAACTGTGATCTTATTGGCATTGGGAGCCTGTTCCGCCTCTCTGGCGATCACGATAAACCGGGTATAATTATTGGAATTATAGTTGATATTGGCAGCCAGGATCTGCAATCCATACATCTCTGCGGCCTGCTTGCCGGCCACAGACGCCAAATGCCTGTCCTGCTTTTCCCTCACTGCTTCGGCACTTTTAGAGGTGCTGAAATATGGCACCAGCTCCATCTGCGGGTACTGGTGGAAAAACTCTTTACTTTGCGCGAAGCCCTGCGGATGCGAATATACAGTCGTAATATCTTCCAGCTTAGCACCCTGGATACCCAGCAGGTTATGCTCGATCTTTACGCATTGCTCGCCAACGATGGAACAGTCATGGTGCCGAAGCAGATCATAGACTTCGGTAATGCCGCCTGTCGAAGAATTTTCGATCGGCAAAACGCCGTATTTGATCTCACCATTTTTAACAGCCTGTACGACATCTTCAAACAGTGCATAATGATGCCTGTTGATATGCTGCCCTGCAAAATATTTTTCCAGTGCCTGATGGCTGTAAGAACCAGGCATACCAAAGCAGCCTACCTCCATGACCTGATCCTGCGGCAAAACTCTTGACTCGGCCAGCAGCACATGCTCCAAAGCCTTGCTTTGCTCCATGATCGTCTTCATCATCGCCGCCGCTGCCGGCGCATACTCCTGATGCTGCAAACGCGCGCAGGCCTTTTCCAGAACCTTCGCTTCCCTCGCTGCATCCAGCACCGGCAGTCCATGCTGCTTTTTATACGCCGCCACTTCCAGCACGGCCTCCAGCCGTTCTTCCAAAGCCGCTATCAGCTGGGCGTCGATCTTATCGATACGGCTGCGGATCGCCTCTAAATCCAAATTTTCCATGCTTACACCTCACCGTTAATATCAGCAGTCAACAGCATATCCAAGACAGTCCAGGCCGTAACACCCTCCACAACAGGTACAGCCCGCTGCACGATGCAGGGATCGTGACGGCCTTTGATTTCCAGCACCGTGTTTGTATGCTCAGCCACATTGATCGTTTTCTGCGGCAAAGCGATCGATGGCGTCGGTTTGAACCCGACTTTGAATACTACCGGCATTCCGTTGGTGATACCACCTAAAATACCGCCGTTGTTATTAGTCTCCGTCAGCACCGAATCGCCGTCATAATACAGCGGATCGTTAGCTTGTGAACCGGTACTGCGGCAAAAACCAAAGCCCAGCCCAAACTCCAGTCCCTTGACAGCCGGAATGGAAAACAACACATGCGCAAGACGGCTTTCCAGCGAATCAAAAAAAGGTTCGCCCAAACCGGCCGGCAGATTGAGCGCCATGCACTCCACACTGCCGCCAACAGAATCCTGCCGCTCGCGCGCTTCCATGATCAGCGCCTGCATTTCTGCTCCCCGCACATCGTCCAGCACGGCAAAATCTTTCTGCCGCAGGCTCGTCAATAATTCGGCAGTTTCGCCCAATGGGTCAAACTTCCTGTCACAAATCTCACCCACATTATTGATATGCGCCCCTACCACAATGCCATACCGTGCCAATGCCAGTTTGGCAACAGCGCCCATAAACACCAACGGCGCAGTCAGACGGCCGGAAAAATGGCCGCCGCCGCGGTAATCATTAAAGCCTTTATACTTGATCCTGCCGGAATAATCAGCATGCCCAGGCCGCATATTATCTTTTAAAATACTGTAATCCGTAGAATGACTGTCACTGTTGGGGATCAGCGCGCACAAAGGCGTCCCCGTTGTGCGGCCTTCAAAAACGCCGCTTTGGATCGTAAAGGCATCTTTTTCCTGACGCTGGGTCGAAAGCAGGTTCCGACCCGGAGCACGGCGCTCCATTTCGCGTTTGATGAAAGCAAGATCCAGCTCCAGGCCCGGCGGTAAACCGTCAATGACAAGACCAATAGAGGACCCATGAGATTCGCCAAAAATCGTCATTTTTATTTTTCTGCCATAAACACCACTCATACGCTTTCACCCATTCCCACAGTTTCAATATTTCCGCCCAGCGCTGCAAAATCCTGCCAAAATTCAGGATATGATTTTTGAACACATTCGCTGCCGCTGATAACGACCGCCTCCCGGCAGACCAAGCTCGCTACCGCCAAACTCATGGCGATGCGGTGATCGTTCCAGGCGTCAACACAGCCGCCCCGCAGTCCTTCCGGCCGCCCCTTGATAAGCAGTCCGTCAGGCAGTTCGGTAACAGCCGCTCCCAGCTTATTCAATTCACTGGTCATTGCTGCCAGACGGTCACATTCCTTGATGCGCAGCCGCCCGGCATTGATTATTTCCGTTGTACCTTCACTGACAGCCGCCAGCACCGTTAAAACAGGAATAATATCGGGACAGTCGGCAGCGTCGATAACGACGCCCTTAGTCGGCGCAGGCAGCGCAGTATAATTACCTTCGGCATCGGAGGTTATTTTTCCTCCCATGCGGCTGATGATGCCGGCAACCACCCTGTCGCCCTGCAATGAAGCAGTATGCAGGCCAGTACAGGTAATCTGTCGGCCCAGCGTCCCGGCCACAAGCCAGAACGCCGCCTGGGACCAGTCGCCTTCCACCATGCTGCGTCCGCCGCGATACCTCTGGCCGCCGCGAATATGATATTTATAATAATTTTCGTGTTCGATAATAATACCGTACTTGGCCAGACACGACAAAGTCAGATCAACATAGCTCTGCGATTCCAGCCCTGAAGTAATTTCCAAAACAGAATCACCCTCCAGCAGCGGCAGTGCAAACAGCAGCCCGCTGATAAACTGCGAGCTGACATTGCCAGGCAGCTCATAAGCGCCGCTTTGCAGCACCCCGTTGACCGTCAAAGGCAAATCCCCTTTCGCAGCAGTTGTATAGCGCAGGCCCTGCCTGTCAAAAATATCATAATAAGCCTGCAAGGGACGTGTTACCAGCTTACCGTGCCCGGTAAAGGTCAGCGGCGCACCGCATAAGGCTCCCAGCGGTATCATAAAACGCAGCGTCGAGCCTGATTCGCCACAGTCAACAGCACTGCGTGCAGCCCGCACCCTGCCGCTGCCACTGATGGCAAAAGCCGTGCGGCCCGCTCTGGACGAAGGAACTTGCTGAAAGCTGATCCCCAACGCTTCCAGGCAGCGTAAAGTAGCCTCCATATCGGCAGACATACTGATATTATCAACAATACTGGTACCGTCCGACAACCCGGCACAGATGATTTCCCTGTGCCCCATGCTTTTAGACGAAGGCGCGCAAACGCTGCCGCCAAGCTTCGCCGGTGTGATCTTCAATGTCGTCATACGTTCTCCTGTCCAATATAGGCAGGCAATTCCTGCCAGTCTATTTTATGCAGGCGGCCAACGCCTGTTTTTTCAATGATTACCAAAGTGATTTTTCTGCCGCTTTTTTTCTTATCCAAAGCCATCACCTGCAAAATTCCCCGGGCATTGAACGACGCCGTTACCGGCAAGCCGAACTTCTGTAAGACGCTGCTTATCTGCGCAGCAGTACCAGCGGCTGTCAGCCCCAGCTTTTCTGTTTGCCGCGTCAGCTGCACCATACCGATACCAACGCCTTCACCATGAGTATAAGTAGTAAAGCCGCAGCATTGTTCAATGGCATGTCCGATAGTATGCCCAAAATTCAGCAGCATCCTTTCCCCTGTGTCAAATTCATCCTTTTCAACGATTCTCGCTTTGATATTACAGCAGGTCTCGATAATACTGTCCGCCTGCTCCAGCAGCTCCGCGTCACTGTCAATGGCAGCGATCTGCTCAAACAGTGCGGCATCGCAGATGCAGCCGTATTTGATCGCTTCCGCCAGCCCGTCATGCAAAAAGCGCAGCGGTAAACTTTGCAGCAGCTCCGGATCGATAAACACTGCTTTCGGCTGATAAAAACTGCCAACCAGATTTTTACCTGCCGGGAGGTCGATCGCTACCTTCCCGCCGACACTGCTGTCGATCTGCGCCAGCAGCGACGTCGGCACCTGGATAAAATCAATGCCGCGCAGAAAAGTCGCCGCCGCCAGGCCGCCCAGATCGCCGGGCACCCCGCCCCCCAAAGTCAGGAGCAGGTCGCTGCGCGTCAGCCCGGCCCGTGCCAGTTCATCATAAACGTAACCCAGCGTAGCCAGATTCTTGCTTTGTTCCCCAGCCTCAAAAACGATCCTGGTCACCTCAAAACCGCTGTCAGCCAAAGTACGTTCCAACCGCTCGCCATATAAAGGGTCCACATTACTGTCGCTAATGACAGCCGCTTTGGCAGCAGCGGAAAGTGCTCTGGCCTTCGGGCCGATCTGGTCCAGCAGTCCGGCCGCGATCTCGATCTTATATGTTTTTTCACCCAACGCCACTGTGATCGTACGCATCAGTATAAATCCTTTCTTTTCGCCGCCGCTTCCCGCATCATTTCCTGCAGAGCCGTGGCATCATTGGCCGTCAAAGCCTCGCTCCAGCGTTCCAGCTGCTGACGAAATGCCGCCAACTCCTGCAGAACGTTTTCCCGGTTCGCTAAAAACAGATCGCTCCACAAATACGGATTGATATCCGCGACGCGGGTACCGTCGCGAAAGCTGCCGGCAATAAAATATTTCGTGTTTTCATTATAAGAAGCACTGTTGATCAGCGCTACCGCTAAAGCATGCGGCAAATTGCTGGTATAGGCAATGATGCGGTCATGCTCGGCGGCATCTACCCGCACTACCTGCCCGCAGCCGATCGCATATGCGAAGCTGCTTAACCAGGCAATCGCCTCACTGCTGTTAAAAGCTGCTGGCACCACGATATAATTGGCGCCGTCAAAAATCTCAGCCTGGGACATACCCAAACCGCTGCCCTGACGGCCGGCCATCGGATGCCCCGCAATAAATTCCATCCTACCGGTAAGAAGTCGCTGCACGTCCTCTGGCAAGCTGCCCTTGATACCTGTGGCATCAGTTATCAAAACATCGCTTTTCAAAAAAGGCACTGCGCTTTTTACAAACCCCAGTGTAGCCGCCGGATAAACCGAGCAAATCACCACATCTGCCGCTTTCAGTTCAGCGCCGGCCTTCAAAACAGCTTCGTCGATAAGAGCCTGCTCCTGCGCCTGCCGCAGCACCTCGCCGTCGGTATCGACACCGATGATCTTTTTGACGCCCAAACGCCGCAGCGCTTTGGCATAAGACCCGCCGATGAGACCCATACCGACCACAGCAAAAGTAAGCTGCTGCCAATCCGTGCTTCTAAAACCACTTTCCACTGCCTTCACCTCGTTAAACTTTCTCCATGCTGCAATCCTACGATAATTGAAACGGCCCGTTGCTTTTCAGCAAACAAACAGCCGTTTTTAACATTATTATACTATATCCTACATCTCTCTGCCGATTATTTGCGCAATGCCCTTCAGCTCGCCCATCAGATGGGCAAAGCGTTCCGGCTTCAGGGACTGGGCCCCGTCGCACAAGGCATGCTCGGGATCGTTATGTACTTCGATGATCAGCCCGTCAGCACCGGCGGCAATGGCAGCTTTGGCCATCGGTTCAACCATCCACCACATGCCGGAAGCATGGCTCGGATCAATGACGATCGGCAGGTGGCTGAGTTTTTTTACAGCCGGGATCGCGCTAAGGTCTAAAGTATTGCGGGTATAAGTTTCAAAGGTGCGGATACCGCGCTCGCACAAAATAACGTTATCATTACCGCCGGCCATGATATATTCCGCCGACATGATCCATTCTTCTATCGTTGCTGATAAACCGCGTTTCAGTAAGATCGGTTTATTGGTCTTGCCCAGCTCCTTCAGCAGCTCAAAATTCTGCATATTGCGTGCGCCGACCTGGATCACATCCACATCCTCAACAAAGCGTTCGATCTTATCAGCCGACATGATCTCGGTAACGATCGGCAGTCCGGTTTCCTGTTTGGCGATCTTTAAAAGCTCCAGACCTTTTTCTTTCAGGCCCTGGAAGGAATAGGGAGAAGTACGCGGCTTGAAAGCGCCTCCGCGCAGCAGTGCCGCCCCACCGAGTTTAACGGATTTAGCCACGGAAATGATCTGTTCTTCTGTTTCCACAGAACAGGGGCCAGCCATAACAACGATTTTTTTACCGCCGATCTTGATCCCGTTCACATCGATAACACTGTCTTCAGGATGGAACATCCTGTTAGCGCGTTTGAACGGTTCCTGCACACGCATGACCTTTTCTACCCAGTCATTGACGCGCAGCAGATTGATATCCAGAGTACTGGTATCGCCGATAACGCCCAGGATCGTCATATTGACGCCGACGATCTCGTTGATCTGGAAGCCGTTATCGATCAGCCCGTTTTTGATTTTCTCACATTCCTGCAGCGGTGCGCCTGGTTTCATTACAATAATCATTTTTTGTTCTCTCCTTTTTTGTTCTCTCCTTTTGATTTATATGCTTAATTTTAATTATAACCTATTAAATCTCACGCCCAACAGCTCCTGCAATGATCTGCAGATCCTGCATCAGTCTGCCAAAGCGTTCCGGCTTCAAAGATTGGGCCCCGTCGCACAAGGCATGTTCAGGATCGTTATGCACTTCGATGATCAGTCCGTCGGCCCCTACAGCCACAGCCGTTCGACCATCCACCACATGCCGGCCGCATGACTGGGGTCAACGACGACCGGTAAATGACTGAGTTTTTTTACAGCCGGGATCGCGCTCAGATCCAAAGTATTACGGGTATAATTTTCAAAGGTACGGATCCCGCGCTCACATAAAATCACATTATCATTACCGCCAGCCATAATATATTCGGCCGACATCAGCCATTCTTCTATCGTTGCCGACAAACCGCGTTTCAGCAAAATCGGTTTGCTGGTCTTGCCCAGCTCCTTCAAAAGCTCAAAATTCTGCATGTTGCGGGCGCCGACCTGGATCACGTCCACATCCTCAACAAAGCGTTCGATCTTATCAGCTGACATGATCTCGGTGATGATCGGCAGGCCGGTAGCAGCTTGGGCCTCTTTTAGCAGATCCAGCCCGCTCTCCTGCAGCCCCTGGAAAGAGTACGGCGAAGTACGCGGCTTAAACGCGCCTCCGCGCAGGATCGCTGCGCCCATCTGCTTGACATCCCTGGCTACGCCGATGATTTGTTCCCGTGTCTCTACTGAACAGGGCCCCGCCATCACTGTGATCTTTTTACCACCCACCTGCACACCGCAGACATCGACAATGCTGTCTTCCGGATGAAACATCCTGTTGGCACGTTTGTAAGGCTCCTGTACGCGCATGACCTTGTCGATGCAGTCATACACCCGCAGCTGGTTCATATCAAAGGCTGCTGTATCGCCTACCACACCAAACAGGGTAAAATTAGCGCCGCGGCTTTCATGGATCTGGAAGCCTTTGCCCTCCATCAAATTTTTTACTTTTAATTCTTCTGCTGCGGGAACCCCCGGTTTCATTACTATGATCATTTATCTCCACTCCTTAACTTCATTTTTATTTACACAAGATAATAAAAAAATCAGGCCTCGTAAGAGAGCCTGATTAAAAATTCATCTTCTTAGTTTACAGCAGCATATCTCAGCTACAGTATCGGCATCTGTTTACGGTAATAGAATTATGCAGTTTTGAGCAAGTAAAATAACCAGCGCTAAAATAAAAATAGCCCCGGCTAAAGTCAAAAGCATATTCATTTACCAAATTAGTTTTCAAAACAGATTCCACGATTTTACCCACCCAATTTAAATTTCTTGTGTAAAACTTAATTGCTGTTATTTTAGCCCCGTATAAAAACAGTGTCAAGCGAAAGTATAAAATTCAAAAAAATTAATTTTTATACATCAACTATTGTAAACAATGTTACAACAAATTCAATGCAGCACGCCATTGATACCACTGCCCAGCGTCATCACTCCGCCTATCAACACCACCAGCAGCGCAATGCGTTTGAATAAATGCTGGTTGATCCGAAAAAACATTTTTTCTCCCAGCCACCAGCCTAAAAGCACCGCCGGCAGCACATACAGCGACAAAGCAAGCAAATTGCCGCCCTGAAAAGTGCCCGCCACAAAAAAACTGCCCAAAGTACAGAAGCTGCCAATAGCAAAAATCCAGATCATATTGGCACGCAGCAGATTTTTCTCCATATTCTCACTCAAAAAATACAAAGCTATCGGCGGCCCGCTGATACTGGTCGTAGCACTGAAAAAGCCGCTTAAAAAGCCGGCCGAGACACGGCCCAGCTTTTTATTCCTGACCTCAGGCACAAAATTCAGTTCCATTAAAAGCGTCACCAGCAAAAGCGCGACACCCAGTAAAATCTTTAAATGATTGGCATCGGCCACCTTCAGCAAATACGCGCCGGGAATAATGCCCAGCAGGCTTCCGCCAGCCGTTATCAGTACCGTCGACCAATCAAACTGGCCCCAGGTACGCCACATCATGATCACACGCACAATAACGCCGGCCACAATAACGAACACGACCGTCTCTTTCGGCCCCATCACAAGTGTCAGTACCGGCGCGGCAATCAGCGCAAAACCAAAACCCGTTACCGTGCTGAAAAAAGTAGCGGCAAACAAAATCAACGAAGCCACTGTTAATACAAAATAATCCATGATTTCTCTCCGCTCTCTGTTTGAAATAACTATCTGCATTATAACATAAAAAAGAAGCCCCTACAAAACGGAGCTTCTTTTCGGTCAACTTATTTCAGCCATTGCCGTATGGTTTTTTTCAACAGCTTTAGTTCAAACGGTTTCGCTATATGAGCGTTCATACCCGCAGCCAGCGCCATTTTCACATCTTCTGAAAAAGCATTGGCCGTAATGGCAATGATCGGTATCCGAGCGGCATCATTACGGGCGGCAGCTCTGATCGCTTTGGCCGCTTCGTAACCATTCATTACCGGCATCTGGATATCCATAAAAATCAAATCATAATATCCTTCAGGTGACGCCAGGAATTTTTCCAAAGCTTCCACCCCATCAGCAGCAGCCTCACAAGTCAATCCCACCAGCTTCAAAAACTCCAAAGCAATTTCCAGATTGATCGCATTATCCTCAACTACCAGCACCCGTTTACCGCTGTAATCAATATCAGCAATATTTTCCAAATCACCAACAGACTGTTCCCCAGCAACTGTAATATCATTCCGCTGCTGCATCTTCAGGCAAACAGAAGCAGTGATCTTGCTGCCCTTGCCTATACAGCTTTCAACATCTATCGATCCGTTCATCAGCTTTGCCAGATTCAAACTGATCGTCATCCCCAGACCGGTTCCCTGTATTTTACTGACTCGTGAATCTTCTGCCCTGATAAACGGTTCAAAAATACGCTCGATAAAACTTTTTTCCATCCCAATGCCGTTATCTTCTACAATAAAATCAAAAACGGCCAAATCATGCGGTAATGGTTTAACTAAAACAGTCAGCTTGATCACTCCGCCATCAGGCGTATATTTGACGGCATTAGAAAGCAGGTTCAACAATATCTGCTGAATCCTCAATGCGTCGCCCAGCACGACTATGTTCTCTAACGACGCCATTTCCACAACCAGTTGGTGCCGTTTTTCCTCAACCGAAGGTTTGATAATATCCACTGCTGCTTCCACTTTTTCCTTCAACGCGAAAGACTCCAGAGTTAATTCCGTTTTACCGCTTTCGATTTTCGACATGTCCAGAACCTCATTCAGCAGCTCCAGCATATGTTTTCCCGAAACAACGATCTTCTTCAGATAATCATCCACCTGCTTTTTATCGGCGCAATGCTCTGCTAAAGCGGCCAGCCCCATGATCGCATTCATCGGCGTTCTAATATCATGCGACATCTTCGAAAAAAATTCACTTTTAGCCTGATTGGCCTGCAACGCCAGCTGATAGGCGTCGCTGATTATCTGTTTATTAGCTTCTTCCTGCATGGTACGTTCATGAATATCGCGCATCGTAACCAGAATCTTATCTTTGATGCCGTCAAAATAAGATATTTTAACTTCTTTATGCCTGGCGCCAGTCTGCACAGAAGAACGAAAATAAAACATCACTGCATCCTCTTGCTCCAGCCGGGTTAAAAACTGCTCCAAGCCGCCGGCAAGCAATTTTTGCCGATCTTCCTCATGCACAAAACGTTCAATAAATACGGGCAGCTGCTCAGTAATGCACCCCTGTAACGGCAGGGGCTGTCCATTAAAATGGCTGGCAAACCGCATCACATAAGCACTATTTGGCAAATCGCAAATACAAACAGCATCATAATCCTGCTCCACCGTAAAATTATAAATAGACTGCAGCTCGATTTTTTCAAGCTCCATATCTTTTTGCTCATTGATATCCTCGATAATACCAATAACAAACTTTGGTTTCCCCGTCTCATCATAAGACATCACCGTCAGCGTGACACGCATCCAATACTGACCGCTTTTATCGCACAGCACGGCAGCAGACGTTTTAGCGCCGTTATCGATAGCCGCATACATTTCATAAAACTCTTTTTGCGTTTCTGGTGCAATAAAATCCTCAGCAAAACTTTCCGGCATATTATAATATTCTGCAGCACAGTTAAAATAACTACTGGTCCGTAAAGGAATAACCTCCAGTTTTTTCTGCGGATAGTAATAAAAATAGAAGATCTTCGTTCCTTCTAAAATCTGCCGTAAAAGTTCCTGAGAACCCCTTTCCTGCTCAATAAGCTCCAAATTGAGCAATTCGGTCTTCTTTTTGCTGTCGACGTCTATAAAAACGCTCTGAATAACCAATTCATCATCAATATTTCTCACATATTCCGCACTGCCAATGATCCAGCAGGTATCACCATCCTTGCGCAGCGAGCGGTATTCATATGATTGCTTTTTCCCAAAGGCCAGGACCTCCTGCAGCGCAGACATTACCCCATTGCGGTCCTCTGGCGCTACAAGCTCCTGCATCTGCCAGTTTTTCTTCTGCCAGAATTCTTTTTCCGTATAACCTAAAATTCTGATGGCCTCTCTATTAGCGCTCTTAAAAACCATTTTGCCATCAGAATTTACTGTATATTGGGTAATGCCACACAAAACAGATTGAAACAGCTCATTATAATACTCACGCTGCCTTTTGACCTCGGTCAGCTGTTTACCCTGCAAAATATTTTTTTGACGCAGAAATTCTATATCGCTGGCGTTTTGATGATAACCGCGAATATAATAATAATTTTCGTCTTCTTTATACAGCGTCCCGCTGCATCTGATAAAAATAACGCCCCATTCAGGATGCTCCCAGCGATACTGCACCTCCACCAGACGCTGGCTTTCTATTATCTGCCTGATATATCTCTGAACAATACCAATATCCTCTTCGATGATCCTCCGCGCAAAATGGGCATAATTATCCTCAGGTGACAGGCTTGCCTTTAAACCAAGCAGCTCCAGCATTCTTGTATCAGCATACAAAAATGACTTATCGCTGTGTTTATCTATTTCCAAAACCCACAAGCCTATATTACTGGTCAGCAAAATTTCTTTCATCCAGCTAAAGCTATTAAAGAGGTCCTCCGTATAATTTATGCCACTCATAACTATACCCCATTATTTATTGAAATATTTCTTTACTGTTTTAATTATACCTTACTATTATTTTATTTCCAATACTTAATATTTTAAAAACATTTTAGATTTTCAAAAAACCAGTTCAAAAAAATAATCCCGGCATAAGCCGGGATTATTTTCAGCCATTGCTGTTTTTTCCTTTTTCAGTCAGCAGCGTCCAGCCTTCTTCCTGCACGATCAGGCCTTCCTTCATCAAATGGCCTAAAGCACGTTTGAAAGCCGCTTTGCTGATACCGAATTTCTCCTTGATGATCTCCATCGGTGTTGTATCGCAGTAAGGCATCTTACCGTTACGCTTATGCAAAAAACTTAAAATATCTTCCGCATCGGCAATCATCGCATTTTCTTTTTGCTGCCGCAAAGAAAGATTTATTCTGCCATCCTCGCGAATATAAGTAATGCGCGCCGTGATCTCCTGACCAAAATCCAACCGTCCGCCAGGAACCTCGCTGCGGTGCAAAAACGCTAAAAAGCGCTGATTGGTAAAAATAAAGAAGCCTTCCGGCAGGATATTATAGATAGTTCCGGTCACGCTGTCGCCAACCTTGACGCCAGTAGCAGGCCGGGACGCCTTCAGCATCTCTTCCTCTACCCGCATACTTACGGCAGGGCGCCCTGTCTTATCACGGTACAGCTTGATCCAGACCAGCTGTCCCGGCGATACATGGCCGCGCATTTCACTGTACGGCAAAAATACGCCGCGTTCAGCGCCGATATCCACAAAGCCGCCGTCCCTGGTCACGCTCAAAACCTTCACGTAACCGATCTGGCCTTCGCGCATTTTCGGCAGCTTCTGACTGGCCGTCAACCGACCATGCGGATCTTTATACAAATAAACTTTTACCGCATCACCGACATTTACCGCTTCCGTCTGCTGCAGCTTATGCAGCAGGATATCGTCAGAAGTATCGCCGGTCCCTGCATCAAGAAAAGCACCCATTTCGCCCAGTCGTGCTACCTTTAAGGTAACAACGTCGCCGGCACGGTATTTAAGCTGCTTTGCCCCATCCTTTACATCAGTCATTTTTGATCTCCACAAATTCTTCCGACGGAGCATCGGCCCACAGTTGTTCCAGATTATAGAACTCGCGCTCTTCATCAATGAAAATATGCGCTACACAATTGCCGTAATCCATCAAAATCCAGCGGCCCTCAGCATAGCCTTCTTTGTGCGTCACAAAAACGCCTGCCTCCGCCAATTTATCTTCGATATTGTCAGCAATAGCTTTAACTAAAATATTATTTCCAGCGCTGGCAATAATAAAATAATCAGTTACAGGAGAAATATTCTCCATATTCAGCAGCAAAATATCCTTCGCCTTTTTATCGCTGGCTGCCGCCGCGATCCTGTTTGCAATTTCTTTAGTGGTTAAACCCATCTTTTCGCCTCCTTTATTCCTGCTCATCTTCATCATCTTTCATATAGGGAATGCCAACTTCGTCCAAAGATTTTTGAACTTCCTCGCGTGAGGTAGCCCAATAGCTGATACCTTCGGTATCGTCAAAATTACCATACAGCATACCCGACTTGACCTTTTCATCGCCAAACAGCTTAAAGCTGTTGGCCGCCTTGATCATCGTCAAGGTATTCATATCAGTCTCCACATGCCTGTCAACAGTCGAAAACAGTGCCGGAATCTTGGTCACAGTATCGATATTAAAAATCTGTGCCGCCGCCGCCTTCATAAACTTCTGCTGACGCTGCACGCGGCCAATATCACCCAGCTCGTCTTTGCGGAACCGTACATACTCTCCGGCCCGTTTACCGTCCAGATGCTGATAACCATGCTTGATATCGATCACCAGATCGGCATAAGGATCTTCATAATACATATCCTTTTCCACATACAGATCGACGCCGCCGATCAAATCAATGACATCGATAAAAGCGCGCCAGTCCACTAATACATAGTAATGGATCGGCACCTGCAGCAGATTGGCCACTGTTTGCTTGGCCATCATTACCCCGCCGTAGGCATAGGCAGCATTAAGCTTATCCCAGCCGGGACGACCGGGGATCTGCACCTTAGTGTCACGCGGCAGCGACAGCAGCGCTACCTTGTTTTCACCGGGGTCAAAACTGGCCAGCATCATGGCGTCAGTCCGCTTGGGCTCGTCCGGCGCGGCATCACTATCGCCATCATCAATGCCCAAAAGCAGAATGTTGATACGCTTGTTCAAAATTTCATTCTGGGTTATCTTATCGCTGGCGCCCACAACATCCACCTTCGGCGGATTGATAAAAGTATCGTAGACCCAGACCGTACCCCAAAAAGCACCTGTCAAAAGCGCCGCTAAAACCAGCAGTACAAATACCAGCCGGCCCCAGCGCAATTTGCGCTTCCTGCGAACCGGCCTGATTTCTCTATTTTCTTCCACAGACATGGCATCTCCTACAAATTCAATTTAAGCCTTTTAAACTTAGCCGCCAATTCGTTATAGCCGTCAATACAATTAGGATGTACCAAAAGATCGTATTCCAGCAGATAACGTATCGTCTGTGCGTAAGCCTTCATCATCGCCTGCTCCAGATCGACCTTTGCCAGCTGACGCATTTCATCGATACCGGCAAAATCGCGGGTCGGTTCCAACAGATCCGCCAGATAAACAACCATCGCCGTCTGGCTCATTCCGGCAGCGCCAGTAGTATGATACCTGATCGCATCCAAAATCTCCGGATCAGTAACTCCATATTTTTGCCGGGCATAATACACGCCCAGTTTGGCGTGCAGCAAAATCGGCTGGTTCCTTTCGACATCGTCCATCGGCAGCCCTAAAGTAATCGTGTGCATCAAAAGATCACGTGTAGGTATTTCGCGCCCACAATCATGCAACAACGCACCCACGCCAACCTTTTCCTTATCTAATCCATAAAACTCTGCCAATTCCAGAGCAGTATCATAAACAGCCAAAGAATGTTTAAACCGCTTATGCGGCAAAGATGCTTTAAGAAGTTTTTTCATTTCTGTGATATCCAGCATGATAACAACTCCTTTCCCTACCTTTAAGACCGGTAGAGGTGTTCCTCCAAAATATAATCTGCTACACGTTCAGGCACCAGCCCTTTAATGGAAAGTCCCTGTCTGACGCGTTCACGAATACCCGTCGAAGAAATATCCACTTCAGGCGTAGCCAAAAGTATAATTTTATTTTTAGCAGGTTCGCCAAAAAACTCGCACACCTTGTCGATCGTCTGCCCATAACCAGGCCTGTCAGCAGCGATAAAAGTGACCTCTGCCAGCAGCTCCCTGATGCGGTGCCAGGTATTCAGCATCGGTACGGCATCGGCGCCAATAATAAAATACAGCTCATATTCCGGATAGCGGTCTTTCAGTTCCATCACTGTGTCATAAGTATATGAAACACCGCTGCGCTGCAATTCGATATCAGTAACTTCAAAATAAGGATAAGGCTCTGTTGCCAGCTCCGTCATTCGATAACGGTCGGCAGCCGGAGCAAACTCCAGCCCCACCTTATGCGGTGCAATAAACGCGGGAACAAAAATTATTCTTTCCAAGCCCAAATGCTCATAAATAAACTTGGCCGTCTGCAGATGCCCCAGATGAACAGGATCAAAAGTTCCGCCCATGATGCCAAGCTTTTTGCTCTTCACTCGTTTACCCACCTTCCTTATTATCACTATATTATACCAAAAACAGGCAAGCTTGCACAACTATATGTAAATATTTAAATAATGAAAACTTCTTAGAATTTCTATTTTGCACTTACTTTCCCAATATAAAATCAAAATGTCTGTTTCTTAAGAAACAGACATTTTGGGAATTCCACATAAACTATTCTTTATACTAAAACCACAGAGCAACTTACACACAAGCCACTTTAACGCTTCTTACCAAAAATCTGCAACAGCCGTAAAAACAGGTTAATAAAATCAAGATATAACGTAAGCGCACCCAGCACCGCAAATTTAGCAATACTGCTTTCATCCTCATCGATACTATAGGCAATTTTTTTAAGCTTCTGCATATCATAAGCAGTAAGACCGACAAAAATAATGATTCCCACATAGGTAAGCACCCACATCATAGTGTCATTTTTCAAAAACATATTGACGACCGAAGCAATAATCAGGCCGATCAAAAGCATAAACAGGATACTGCCCATTTTACTTAAATCTTTTTTGGTAACATAACCAAAAAGAGCGGTGGCGCCAAAAGTACCAGCAGTTATCCCAAAAGTCGTGGCAATGGATTCCTGCGTATAAACAAGAAAAATTGCCGAAAGCGTAATGCCAGTGACAGCCGAGTAAACAAAAAACAGAAAGCTGGCCATACTTGCACTCAAAGAATTGATTTTACTGCTGATTATCATAACTAAAACGATCGGTGCAAATAAAAACACATAAAAAGTTATTTTGCTGCTAAAAATCAAATTTAACAGAAATGGTGAATGTGCCGTATAATAAGCAACTATCCCTGTTGTTAAAAGTCCAAAAAACATCCATCCATAAATCTGGGCAAAAAAGCTTTGCACAATACTTGCACGTTTAACTGATTCTACATATGATTCATTTTCCATATCTATGACCTCCTTAAAATATCAAGTATATGATACTAAAAATACATCATCCTGCCAAATTTAGTTACTTTCAAAAAAACATACTTTTCCAGCAAAATTTTCCAAAGTATATTTTAGCCACGAAATATGCAAATTATTTTAAAAGCACTTTCAGCAGATACTGTACGCCGATAATGATTGCTGCCAGGAGCAACAACGCTTTGCTACGGTCTTTTAAATCAAAAACAGTCTTAGGCCTTCCCAGATAGTCTGAGAAGGCCTGCATTTTTTCGTGCCAGGTTGCTTTTTTAGCTGCATTTTGTTTTACTTCATGCTCACCACAATAATTTTTATTCATAGCGCAATGCCTCGATGGGGTCTAAAAGTGCTGCTTTGCGCGCCGGGTAGATGCCGAAGAAGAGGCCAATGCCTACGGAAAATACCACCGCAATGATAATCGTGGGTATGGAAATGACGGTTTGCCAGCCGGCGAAGTAACTGATGGCATAGGATGAACCAATGCCTAAAATCACGCCCAGCGTACCGCCGACCACGCCAATGACCATGGCTTCGATCAGGAACTGCAGCAGGATATTGTTATAAGTAGCGCCCAGCGCTTTGCGGATGCCTATTTCCCTTGTCCGCTCAGTAACAGAAACCAGCATGATATTCATGATGCCGATGCCGCCGACCAGTAGGCTGATGGCCGCAATGCAGCCCAGCAGCAGGGTGATGGTATTGGCAGTTTCCATCATTGTTTCCATCAGGGCCGCCAGGTTCCGTACAGTAAAGTCGTCATCGTCGCCGGCTTTGATTTTATGTCGCTGCCGCAGCAGCTGTTCCACTTCAGCCTGCACCTGATCGATAACGTTTTCGTTTTCGGCCTGGATCGTGATCCTGCTGATATGGGTAATGCCCATCATTCTGTTTTGCGCCGTTGTCAGCGGAATATAGACTACGTCGTCCTGATCCTGACCGCTGGCCGACTGGCCTTTGGCTTCCAGGACACCGATGACCTGAAACGGAGCTTTATTGATCCGCAGGGTTTTCCCGACAGCATCGCCTTCGGGGAACAGATTATCAACAATGGTCTGACCGATAACGCAGACTCTGGCCCGACTGCTGAGATCACGTTCCGTCATATTCCGGCCTTCGGCCAGTTTATAACTGCGGATATCCAGCACATTAGGCGTTGTTCCTTCCACACTGGCAGTCCAGTTTTGATTGCCTACTACTAACTGATAGGAGGAGGAAACAGCCGGTGCAACATAGGCAATGCCTTCGATCTGTTTTTCGATAGCGTAAGCATCTTCCGCCGTCAGACGCGCGCCCTGACCAGCTGCGAGACGTGCGCCGCTGGCGGTACGGCCGCCTGACATGACGATGAGCAGATTACTGCCCAGACTGGAAATATTGCTTTTGACCTGTTCTTTCACGCCAAAGCCCAGACTGACCATAGCTATAACGGCACCAACGCCGATGATGATACCCAAAAGCGTCAGCAAAGTACGCAGTTTATTAGAGATCATCCCGTCGATCGCCATTTTGATGGATTCGTTAAACATGGTCAGTCCTCCATTCGTCGCTGACCAGCTTACCGTCACGCATAGTCAGAATACGCTTGGTCTGCTCGGCAATGTCTGGCTCATGAGTAACCATGACTACCGTTTTGCCGTCATCATTCATTTTTTTAAAGATGTCCATGATTTCATAACTGGACTTGGTATCCAGATTTCCTGTCGGTTCGTCTGCCATAATAATGGCCGGGTCGTTGATAAGGGCGCGGGCAATAGCTACGCGCTGTCGCTGACCGCCGGACATTTCTGTGGGGTTATGGTCGATCCTGTCGCCCAGACCAACTGCTTCCAGTGCTGTTTTAGCCCGTTCCAAGCGTTCTTCTTCGCCAACACCGGCATAAACTAAGGGCAGGGCTACGTTCAGCTGCGCCGATAATTTGGGCAGCAGGTTAAAGTTTTGAAAAACAAAACCTATTTTTGCGTTGCGTGTCCGTGCCAGTTCGTCGTCGCTGTAGCCGGCCACTTCTTTACCGTCTAAATAATACTTACCGGAAGTCGGACGATCCAGGCAGCCAAGAATATTCATCATTGTTGATTTGCCGCTGCCGGACGGCCCCATAATAGAAGTAAATTCACCGGTGCCGATCTCGACGTTGACATGATCGAGCGCATGGACTACGGCATCGCCCATAACATATGTTTTCATAATATCTTCAAGTCTGATCACAGCAGTCATATGCGCAGCTCCTCTCATTTTATCAGCGCATCGGCGGGCCCATGCGGTTATTATTGGTTTGTGTCGCTTTGGCGGCTTTGATCAAAAGCTTATCGCCGGCCTTGAGTTCAGAGCTGCTGACCTCGATCTTGTCATCACCGCTCATTCCCACTTCAACATTTACGTCGCGGATCTCTTTAGTTGCTTCATTATATACCTGCACATAACGGCGGCTGCCTTCTGTACGCAGGCAGTTGACCGGCACCATCAGCACGCCTTCAGCTTCGTTGACGATAATATTGGCGCGGGCCGTCATCGTCGGCAGCAGCTTGCCTTCCGGGTTTGCCACATCTACATATACTGTATAGTAAATAACATTATTTTCGGTAACTGCTTTACGGGATACCAGTCTGACGATACCTTCAAAGGTTCTGTCAGGGTAGGAATCAACAGTAAAGTTTACTTTCTGCCCTACTCTGACCTGGCCAATATCAGATTCGTCGACCAGCGTTTCGATCTGCATATTATCAAGGTTGGCAATGGACATGATGACCTGAGGTTCGGAAATACCGGAGCTGATCGTCTGTCCTACAGGGGTAGGCTTGCCGATAACATAACCGGAGATCGGCGTAGTGATGACTGTATCGTTGACATTGGAAGTAGCCTGATCGTAGTTGGCTTTAGCGACAGTATAATCAGCTTCGGCCAGATCATAGTCAGATCTGGAAATAGCACCCTGGGCAAGCAGGGCACTGTAACGGTTATAGGTTGCCAGAGCATTTTCCATTTTGGCCCGCATCTGAGTCTGTGTGGCCGCCAGTGAGGTATCGTCCAGGCGTACCAGCACCTGCCCGGCGTTAACATGATCGTTCTCTTCGACGCAGACTTCGACGATACGTCCGGTGATCTTGGAGCTGATATCCACATTATCGACGGCGCTCAAACTGCCTGTAGCTGAAATGCTGTCGGCCAAGTGTCCGTATTCAACAGTCGCCGTGCGCACCGTTTCTTTGACTTCAGTGCTGCTTTTATAATAACCGTAGCCAAAATAGCCGATCGCTATCAGGACCGTCAAAAATCCCAGTACATATTTATTGCGTTTTATCCATGCTAACATCATACATCCCTCTTTACTTTCGCAAAATTAACAATCCTTATCCTTATCAGCTCGTACCATGTTTAAAATTATAGCTTATTCTATTCTTTTGGTCAAAACCTATGATAGATGAATTCTGTGTTTTTTTAATGACAAATCAGTCAAAAAGTATGACAAAAAAGTGATTTTTAAAAACAGAAAAGCAGCCTGCGTCAAGCGCAGACTGCTTTCACTTTAAAATCAACCCCGTATTTGTCCGTCGCCGCTGATAAGATATTTGCTGCTGGTTAGCTCAGGCAAAGCCATCGGCCCGCGGGCATGGAGTTTTTGCGTACTGATACCAATTTCAGCGCCAAAACCAAATTCAAAACCGTCTGTAAAACGTGTTGAAGCGTTAACGTAAACTGCGGCAGCATCGACACGCTGCTGAAAGATGCGGGCATGTCCATAGTCGCTGGTAACGATACATTCAGAATGTTTAGTACCATATCTGGCAATATGCGCAAGCGCCTCGTCCAGACCGCTGACTATTTTTACCGATAAACGCAGATCACCGTACTCCGTGGCCCAGTCTGCTTCCGTTGCTGCCTGGATACGCTTATCAAAAGACTGCGTTTTCTCGCAGCCGATGACCGTTACGCCGGCAGCAAAATATTCGGCCAGCATCTGCGGCAAAAATTCAGCAGCGGCGTCCTCGTGCACCAGCAATGTTTCCATCGCATTACATACTGCCGGACGCTGCACCTTGGCATTGATAGCGATCGCGCGCGCCATATCATAGTCGGCTCCGGCATCTACATAGGTATGGCAGACGCCAATACCTGTTTCGATTACAGGTACCGTGGCATTCTGCACCACAGCCTGAATAAGTCCGGCCCCGCCGCGGGGAATGACTACGTCGACCAGTCCGTTCATTTTGATCAGATCAGTTACAGCCTGACGGTCACTGCTGTCGATAAACTGTATGGCCCCTGCCGGTATGCCGGCTACCTCTGCTGCTTGCGTCAAGATACCGGCAATAGCAATATTTGAATGCAGGGCTTCGCTGCCGCCTTTCAAAATAACCGCATTGCCTGATTTTACACATAAGCCGATGGCATCGGCTGTAACATTCGGGCGGGCTTCATAAATAATACCGATAACACCAAGAGGAACACGTACTTTCGTCACAGTCAGACCATTCGGCATTCTGCGTCCATCCAAAACATTGCCAACAGGATCTTCCAGCTGCGCTACCTGACGCAGTCCTTCGGCCATAGCATCAATACGCTCCTGTGAAAGCGCCAGTCTGTCCAGCATCGATGCTTTCATATTATTAACGCGGCCGGCTTCCATATCTTTGGCATTAGCCGCCAAAATTTCCGTCACTCCAGCTTCAAGCGCGGCGGCCATAGCCAGCAGCGCTTTATTTTTGATCACGGTAGAAGTTACTGCCAGTTCAGCAGCCGCACGATGTGCAGCTTCGGCCTTAGTACGCACCATTTCATAAGTTGCCATGCCGGTCTCCTCCTAGCCCAAAATAACCAGATCATCACGATGGATGACCTCGTCGTAATTTTTATGACCTATTCTGTCTTCTATTTCCGAGGTTTTTGCACCTTTGATCTGCTCCAGTTCCGCTGAAGAATAGTGACTCAAACCACGTGCCAGTTCATGCCCGGCCAGGTCGACAACGCTGACGGTATTACCGGCTTCAAACTGCCCTTCAACCGCCGTGATGCCTGCCGGCAAAATGCTGCAGCCGCCTGCTTTGCGCACGGCTTTGGCGCAGCCTTCATCAATAACAAGTTTACCCATGATGCGGGCCCCAAAGGCCAGCCAGCGTTTACGGAACTGCAGACGGTTCTCTTTGGAAACAAAGACCGTGCCAATATTCTCACCCTGCAAAATGCGGGCAATAGCATATTTTTCGTCGCCGCGGGCAATTGCCAGATGGATACCCGAACTGGTGGCGGCTTTAGCCGCCTGCAACTTGGTAAACATACCGCCAGTCCCTAAGCTGCTGCCAACACCACCGGCACTGGCCTCAATCTCCGGGGTAATATCGCTGACGATACTCACCAGTTTTGCATCGGGATGCGTCTGTGGGTTTGCTGTATACAATCCGTCTACGTCGGAAAGGATCACGACCAGATCGGCATCGACGATACCGGCTACCAGTGCCGACATATTATCATTATCACCGATCTTCAATTCATCTAAAGCGACAACGTCATTTTCATTGACGATGGGAATAACTCTGTTTTTTAGCAGCTCCATAAACGTATTGCGTGAATTGGTGTAACGGTGCCGGTCCAAAGATTCTGTTTTTGTCAGCAGTACCTGTGCCACGATCTGCCCGTATTCGGCAAAAAGTTTTTCATAAGTATGCATCAAAATCCCCTGTCCTACGGCAGCAGCAGCCTGCTTACCGGGGATAGTCCTGGGTTTTTCGGGCAGGCCCAGACGATCCACGCCTACGGCAACAGCGCCGGACGTCACCAGGATCATTTCTTTGCCCTGATTCTGTAAGTCGGCAAGTTCACGGGCCAATCGGTCGATCTGTTCAAAATTACGTTTACCGTTAGCGTAGGTTATGGTACTGGTACCAACCTTCACTACGATACGTTTGGCTTCTTTCAGCGCAGAGCGGTCAAAAGTCATCCAGCTCAGTCCCCTCGTTAAAATCTTAGTATTCTTTAAACTCAAACACCATATCGCGGATACGTACTGTCTGACCTTCCTGAATACCTTTTTCTTTTAAAGCCGCATCGATACCCAGACTTTTCCAGATCAGCTGGAAGCGGTACAATGCTTCGTCATTATCAAAATTTGTCATGGCTACAAGGCGCTCGATATTTTTACCTTTTACTTCAAAATCCGCATCTGCACAGGCTGTGATCTCAAAGCTGTCCGGGTCGATTTCATCTATCATGATATGTTCTTCTTCATCCGGCTCAGGTTCAAAGTTCTGCAGCATCTCATAAGCCTTATACATCAGTTCCTGCAGGCCTTCACCGGTAGCGGCCGAAGCTTTTACGATCTCATAGCCTTTGGCTTCTACATATTCTTTAACACGCTGGAAATTTTCCTGCCCTTCCGGCAAGTCCATTTTATTGGCAACTACCAGCTGTTTGCGCCGCCCCAAACGTTCACTGTATTGCGACAGCTCGAAATTGATTTTTTCAAAATCTTCGATGGGATCACGGCCGTCGGTACCGGAAACGTCCAAAACATGCAGCAGCACTTTAGTACGCTCCACATGGCGCAGGAAATCGTGCCCCAAACCTACGCCTTCATGCGCGCCTTCGATCAGTCCGGGAATATCGGCTAAAACAAAGCTGCGTTCAGCGTCGATACGCACCACACCTAAAACCGGGGTCAGCGTCGTAAAGTGATAAGCGGCGATTTCAGGCCTTGCAGCCGAAACCTGGGCAATGATACTGGATTTACCAACACTAGGATAACCAACCAGACCAACGTCAGCCAGCAGCTTCAGTTCCAGCTTGACCCAGCGCAATTCTCCCGGTTCGCCTTTTTCAGCAAAAGTCGGAGCCCTGTTGGTACTTGTAACATAACAGGCATTGCCTTTACCACCGCGGCCGCCTCTGGCAATAACATATTCCTGACCGTCCTCAGTCAGATCAGCCAGACGCACGCCGGTAGCATCATCGCGCACTAAAGTACCCATTGGAACCTTTACGATAACATCATCGGCCCGTGGACCGGTGCAGTTGGAATTACCGCCGTGCCCGCCACGTTTGGCAACAAACTTTCTTTTGTAGCGAAAGTCGATCAAAGTATTGAGATTTTTATCAGCTTTTAAAATCACATCGCCGCCACGACCGCCATTACCACCGTTCGGGCCGCCTTTTTCAACAAATTTTTCACGTCTGAAACTGCTGCGGCCATCACCGCCGGCACCGGCCTCAACATATATTCTCGCTCGATCAATAAACATGATTTTCTCCTCTATCTTCAATAAATTAAATATTCAGCATAAATACTGCGTTAAACTTAACGCCCGCCTACTTATCTATTTCTTTATTATAATACAAAAAGGCACGTGAAAGCAAAGTTTCTTTATTTACTATTATCTTTTTCCAGCCAGCTTTTAAGCAGCGGCGCGGCATATCTTCCCATTGCTCTGTAAACGTCTGCAGTCGGATGCACGCCGTCCAGATAGGCGTTCTTCCTGGCTGCCGCAGTCAACCCCACAGCTGGCTGCAGATCAAGCAGCCATACCGACTCTGCAAAATTTGTGCTTATAGCCTCACGCAGCGGTAAAAGATATTTGTTTAATCCGCTTTCGGCAGTTACCAGCGGCAAGACTATACCCGGTTTTAAATTTTTATTCTGACAATAACACACTGTTTTCTGCAGGTCTTCCACAATAAATTTCTGCGGCCGCATTTGAATGATATCGTTCGCACCGCCCCAAAATAAAATATGCGTAGTCTGTTCCGGTAAAAACGCCGTTTGCAGACGGGTTAAAATATCGTCTGTACAATCGCCGCAAACGCCATAATTTAAAAATTTATGCCCCGTCAGCTTTTCCGCTTCCGCGATCCACGAAACACGCGGACCGAAAGGAAAACCATAAATCAGAGAATCGCCAAAACACGCCACTGTCTGCATTTCTTCACCACCTGTCAGCTCTTAATGGCATTTTATCAAGCCTGCTTCCAAAAAGCAAAATAATTTTTTGAGTTTCAGTATGAAAAACTTTTAACTTTAATATAATTATGTAATTATATTAAACAGATTATGTAACCATTGTAAGATGCAAATCCTGTTGTCGTGAGGTATTATATAGACAAGGCAAAAGCATTAAATGCAATTACCTCCTCCCTTCTCTCTCAATTATTTTCATCCTTTCAACCTCAAAAAGCGGTTGCGACTACGGTGGTGCGAGTCGCAGCCGTTTTTTGCGTGTAAAACAATAAAAGACAAAAGCTTCCGTGGTGGAACCAGGAAGCTTTTGTCTTTTATTTATTATCTTCCGATACAACTGGCACACTTTGTTCATTAAAATACAATTTAGCTACTGTATCCTCTAACAGTGCTTTCTCATCAGGCTTCAAAGCACGTTCTTTACTCATCAGCATCAGATAGATCAATTTTCCGTTCTTCAGCGTAGCATAGATCTGTCCGTCATATTTCTGTCCCACGCTATCGGCTATATAACTGCTAAATTTAATAAAATACATGTTTTCATTCTGCTGTTCACCTGTTACCACAGGTTCCTGCCAGCCGCTGTTTTGCAGGTTTTCAGCAAAATAGTCCTTCATCACTCCGCCCGGTTTATAATCAAGGTCCGGCAATTCTTTAGTCAGCTTGCTGCTTTCCACCATAACATGCATAGCCAGCGATTTATCCGCAGGATCGCTGACAGAAAGCTGAGCGACCTGAACACCCAGTTCATCATTCGGATCAGTCGGACGTTCCACAACTGTCACAGCATAGTTATCCGGCAGGCTGATCGTACAGTTTCCTTCCGGCACTTCATATGTTTTATCTGCAGCAGCCGCAGCTCCTGCCGACAGGATAAACATCATACTCATCACTAATAAAATTTTACGCAGCATCATACCACTCCATTCTTAACTGTTCTGTTTATCATTATAACAGAAAGGAAGGTTTTTTGTATCAACAAAAAACCTTCCTGAAAAACTTTATTTTAATGATTCTTCCACATCACGCAGGCGCCCTTTCCCAATATTCTGGTACAGGTTATCATAACGCTCTTCCGCCAGATTACGACCTTCTTCCATAGCCTTTTTCACATCCTCAAAATAGGCATTGATCGTGACCGGAGACCAGGTCTGCAATTCACACAACGCATATTTTCTGAAAAGCTCTGCATTGGCACGCTCTCTTTTGACAGCATGCGGATATTTGAAAGCCAGTTCATTCATCCATTTTTCTTCTACATCCACTATTTTTACAATCTGCGGATTTTCCTGCAGTGTCGGTATCTGTCCGCCAATCAGAGCGTATTTTTCCGTCATAATATTACGCCCGTCTTTTTTTGCTGTTTCCAGATCCTGCAGCCATAAGGCAACTGTTTTATCTGATAAAACAGAATATGTCATACGGCGCATTTCCTTAAAAGCCGGTATGGTATTGGCAGGTACTGCTTCTTCCGCGTTGACTGCGGTAAACATCTCGGTTTCCAGGTCAATGATCCGCTGCATAATTTCATCTCTCTGCATTTTCTTCACTCCTTTGCCGCCGCACGTTTTTGAGCCAGAGTTTCAACTTCCTCCAAATCTTTAAATCCTAATCTGCAGTATAGATACTGGTAACGTTCTTCGACCAGATTACGCTTTTGTGTGACTGCCAAAAAGATATCACGATAGTATAAATTTAAAGTTTCATCAGAATATGTCTCCAATTCACAAACAGCATAGGTGGTGAAGCCGCCGTCGACAGCTACTGTCAGCGGATATTTTTGGTGTACCTCATACAGCCATTCCCTTTCAATATCCACTATTTTGCAGATCAGTTCATTTTCATTGAGCGCCGGGATCAGATTTTCCATACGGGCATATTTTTCTGTCATTAAATTGCGCCCCGTCGCCGCTGCCGTTTCCAGATCCTGCAGATATGAAGCAAGCGTGTCGTCTGCCAGGACCGAATGACTCATTTCCCGCATCAGATGAAAGGTTTTCAGCATTTCCTGACAATCGGCAGGTTCACTGGCTTTTACGGCAACAAACATTGCCGCTTCTTTAGCGATAATAGTTTGTAAAAGTTCTTCTCTATCCATTTCCAGCCTCCTCCTCAAATGATATTATCTGCTGCAAAAGCAGCCTGGCCAGCAGCTTTGACGCTTCCCTGGTCGGATGGATGCCGTCGCTGCCAAATACGTTTCTCTCTGCCAAGCACTTTACACTTTCATGCCAGTCCAGCAGGATTCCTTTGGCACCCGGCGCTAACCTTGCCAGCAGATTATTATACTGCGCGATCTTTTTTTCTAACCCTGTATGTTTAAGCAGATGCGGCTTACTTACAGGTGGACTATTTACAAGGATCACTTTGCTGCCCCTGCTATTGGCAAATTTTATAAAAAGCTGCAGATTATTTTTATATTCATCAGGCGTAACCCAGGGGTCACGACCGTACTGTTCCGAATAAAGCGGCCAGATTCTTCGTCCTTCGGCCGGCCATAAATCGACCAGCCCCAATTGCAGTATTGTATAGTCGGGACGTAAAAATTCTATTTCATTGGCCTCGCCTTTTATAAGGCTTAAACTGGTATTGGCATGGCGGCAGCGGTTTACCAGGCAGATGTCTTCTGCAAAATGAGCAGTAAGCATTCTGCGCAGCTGTTCAGGATATGTTCCCGCATAATCCAGTTCTACATTAAAACTGTCTTTGGCATAGCGCGGTAAACCGTAGCTGTCACCAATTACCAATACTTTCATATTTTCAGCCCCTAAATAAATATTTTATAATCACGCTAGTTGTTTAAAATCATATTTATTCTGTATAATCTTCGTTTTCTTCTAAAACTACATCTTTACGATCAGGGACCTTTATTTTCAGCGGCAAAATAAAGGCAATAATCGCTGAAATAACAAAGGAACACAGCGCAAACTTAATGGAGGCAATAAAATTACCGGTTGTGTCGGCCAGATAACCACCCATAAAGCTGCCCAGCGCCGGACCGATACCCATAACGATCAGGGTAGCAAGCCCCCACAATTTACCAAGGCTGACGCGGCCATAGATAGCGCCCGCATAACCAACGACGCCGCCCGGCTCGATGGCCCAGTAAACAGCAAACAATATGCAGATCAAAGCGCCTAAAGTAGTGGACTGCGGCCCCATGGTCATCAGCAACAGACATGCCACAGCACCTACCGCCGGTCCAAAGATAAGCATGGTTTTTCTGGCTTTGATTTCATTTTTCATCGCTACAACTAATTTATCGGATACGATACCCAACAGCGGCATCGTGAAGATGCCGGCGATACCGATGATGATATAAAGGTTAGTCGCGTTATCCAAGGTCATCTTCAAATCTTTGGTCCAATAGGTAACGACCTGCGTCCAGATCAAAAATTCTGCAACCATACTGGTCAGGAAAGCAAAGATCGAACCCCAAATAGGGAAAGTACTGAACGCTTCGCCAATCTTCCAGGGATATTCCTGCTGAGCAGCCGTACCTTTGGCTGGTGGAACTTCACCAAAAGCATGCAGTCCGTACTGTTCCGGATTCTTTTTCGCCAACAGAGCGGCAAGCAGCAGCGCTACCAGAGAGACCCAGCCCAGAATCGTCATAGCGTCACGCCATTGACCTGCATTCTGTACCAGCATCGGTTTTACGCCCAGACTGAGCAGGATCTGCGCCATCGGAGCACCGGCAAAAGCAATGCCCCACATTTTGGCATAATATTTGCCGACAAACCATTTACGAATGGAAATAGTTGACGATACCCACAGCATACCGGTACCGATACCGGCAAAAATGGCATAGGCTGCATAATAAGCATACAAAGATTCAACTTTAGCGGTCAGGTAAAAGCCCAGCATACAAAAAACTGCGGCAATAGTATAAACAGGCTTAGTGCCCCATTTATCCAAAATCATCCCGCTGAAAAAAGCTGTAACAGCATACATGCTCATCATCAGCGAATAGCCTAACGATACCTGCGCACCGGTCCAGCCCATCGTCTGTGACATCGGCCCGGCCAGGATCGCAAAAGTAGAGCGGTAACCAAACAGGCAAAATACTGCTAACCACGCAGCAACAACTACAAAGTAAGAGGTTCTTTTCGCATCCATACAAACCATCCCTTCATCTCACAAATCTGTAAAAGATTATGAGTTAATAGTAATTACAAATTTCAGCCCCATTTTGAAAAGAGGCGGATGCAGGCTCCTGCATCCGCCAACTTAATTTAGTTAAGGAGGAAGTATTGTAATAAACTTATTTTCTTGTAAACTGTTCGCAATATACAGCTTTCAGATCGCCATAGGTCCAGTCTTTTTTCTTAAAGCCGTCGCAGATACCAATGTTGTTTTCATCAGCTTCTACAAAGCATTTGCAGCATTTGCATTTAGCGATAGGATCGAACATCGGGCAGGTTTCACTGTCAATAAGGATAATACTGTCATTATTGGCGTGGCAGATACCTTTCGCAACGTCAATGGGGGTAAAATTACGGCAATCAGCATGATTATTTTTAGCCATTGTGACTCACACTCCTTCGTATTCGGTTCTTGCAACAACTTCGTCCTGGATCGGCTTGCCGATTTCTACCCAGTATTGAGTAAAGCCGGCTACACGAACTAAGAGGTCACGATAGTTGTTAGGATGTTTTTGAGCATCTTTCAAAACTTTGGAATCGACGATATTGAATTGGATATGGAAACCGCCTTTTCTCATGTAAGAACGGGTCAGATCCAACAATTTCTTGGAACCCTCGATGCCTTTGACTGCATTCGGATGCAGTTTCAGGTTCATCTGCGAGTTTTGAGATCTGCTGTGATCCCAGCAAGTAGCGGATTCGAACAAGGCATAGGCGCCATTGCGGTCGGTACCGGGGTATGCGGACATGGAAGCGTCAGCAAAGGTAGTGCCGGAAAGACGACCGTCGGCAGAAGCCAGAGTGGCAGCGCCTTGCGGTGCATGAGTGGATACGGACATCTGGCAGACATAGAACGGTTTGGCATACAGAGATTCATATTTATCGCCGCAGCCGCAGTACCAGTCTTCAAACTCAGCCAAAATGCTGTCGACTTCAGGAATATCGTTGCCATATTTGAAGGATCTCAGGCAATCTGCATGGATCTGATCGTAACGTCCGTCATCATCATCGCGTTTTTCCTGAGCTTCAAGCGAGAAGCTGCCGATTTCATCAGCATTTTTGAAACCGAAGTTGTTGATAAGCGCATCTGTAAGTTCTTCCAGAGTGTATTTCTTATCTTCAAATACCAATTTCTTGATGTTGTACAGGGAGTTGACCATATTGATCGTACCGGTATCTTCAATGTTATATGTAGCATTGTAGCGATAACCCATATTGCCGATATGCTGGCCTTTTGCCAGGCAGTCAGGTTTCAGGAAGGAGTTGACCAGCGACATATTGTGTTTACGCCATACGTCATGCTGGATATTATTGGTAGTTACCAGACAATCAATGACGATGTCATAGTATTTAAGGAATTGTTCATACAATTCTTCATAAGTTTTGAAGGTTTTGTTATGAGGCGGCAAAACCTGCAAATCAATACGTCTGTCATAACCGTTAGTAAGTACCATTTCCAGAACTTTCGGGTTGGAAATAAAATGTACACCTACGGAAGTCGGTTGGCCTGCGCCGCCCGGAATCCAGTATTTCTTGCCGTTCAGTTCCAATTCTTTCCAAATGCCGGGAGACGTTTCCAGACAGCCGCCGATAGAGAACGCGCGTGCATCTTCCAGATTCATGCCTTCCGGGCCGTAGTTCTTCATAATGAACTCGATACCGCCGCGGTTGTTCATCCAGGCCGGGTAGCCGGTGCCGCTCTTTTCGCACTCTACAGCTTTCAGCAGGAATTCTTCAGGCAGTTTGTCATCATACAATACAGACAGAGTCGGCTGCGTGGTCTGGCAGGTCATACCAGCTTCCAAAAGCAGCATTTCCAGTCTGTTAGCAGCTGATTGACCGTCACGGGTCAAGCCGCCGATGCAGACATTGTTGAAAGTATTGCCGGAAAGTACGCCGCCAACAACGCCCATCGAAGCGAAGCAGTCGATACAGGTCATTTTTACGCGGTAGCATTCCAAAAGTTCCAGTACTTCAGCTTCGGTGATACGTCCAGCTTCCATATCCTGCTCGAACCATGGCCAAAGAACCTGTCCGATACGTCCGGGAGACATGCCGGAAATAGCATCTTCATTGACGGAGGCCATATGGACCATGTAGATCATCTGCAGAGCTTCACGGAAGGTACGCGGTTGTTTATGAGCGATATGTTCCATGATCTCGGCGATTTCTTCATATTCTTTCTTTTGTTTGGCGTTCTTTTCAGTAGCAGCCAGACGTTTTGCCTCTTCAGCATAATGCAGATGCCAGGTTTGGATACCTTCAAGAACCAGTTTAACGGCTTCATAGAAATACAGCCTGCTCATACCGATAATGCCATCACCATCAGGACGGCCAGCCGTCTCAGCAATGCCTTCTTCGCACATTTTGATCAATCCGTCGTAACCATATTGCAAAGGATAGAAGTAGTTGATTACTTCACGGCCCTGCGGCAGGGTATAACCGGAGTCAAACATACAGATCAGGCTGCGCATAACAGCTTCTTTGATCGGATATTCGGGAACCATTTGCTCATAGCGATGGCCGACATCGTCAACAGATTTACCGACCCACTCGCGGGCAAGTTTAGTTAAAACACGGACCTCATCTTTACGGATACCATATTTACCAGCTATAGAAACAACATTACCAAAACTTTCAGTTACGTTGCCGCCGCCGGCGCCATAAGCACTGACCTGGTCAGCACTGGCAGAACCGGAAGCCAAAGCAGCCTGGTATAATTCATCTTCCTTGGCCATGAAGAAGCCTTCAGACAGCCACGGCATCGGGAAAGAACCGCGATAATATTGAGTTTTGGCACCAACAAGTAATTCACCAGGATAAATACTGGGAGTTAAATGCTCGAAGCCTGCTTTCAAAGCTCTGCCGCGGCGTACTTCCATGATGTCACCCTCATTAGCCTGGAATACGCGGTTATACCAATAGGGGAATTCGCAGGTTACAGAAGACAAAGTCTGCAGATAAATATCTTTCAATTTAGCAGCTCTTTCTGTAGCCCCTTCTTTTACTTCACGGTCAACCATCTCTTTCGGTGCTTCACCGCCGGCCTGAAGATTCAAGGACATACCTTGCTCTTCCAATACATCAACGAGTTTTCTTGCCATAATAAATCCTCCTTTTTCACATAGAATTCACGATAAGGGTTACAGTAATTTTTTAGAAGCAGTCATCCATTCAACATTTACACTTGCTGTACCCTTAGGTTGCCTTAAGTGTACTATGCGAAAAATCTTAAGTATTGAGCCGCCAGTAGGAGCGGAAGTCTGAAAAATAGAACGCTGCCTAAGCCTCTGGAACTAGTTGTCCTACAGCTAAAAAACAGAAGCAGCACACCGGTCCAAGCAAAACCAGTGCGCTGCTTCTGTTCTATAGAGGAATTTTAAAATGGGGTGTCTGAACCAACATAAGCTTTGATACCTAAATCAAGCAGTACCTTCTGTAAAGCTTCTAATTTTTCAGGTGGCGTTGCTTCGTACATGCTATAGGGATAAACCATCCCACAGGATTTCCATTTGGAATCACCCAGACGGTGGAAAGGCAGCAGATTAAATTCAGTTAAGCCTACACTGTGCATAAATTCTGCAATAGCCGCCATATTCTCTTTACTGTCATTAAAGCCTTCAATAACAGGCGATCTTAAAACCAGACGTCCCGGCCAGTCTGATTGTGCTAAAGCTGCAATATTAGACAAAATAAGTTCATTGGGAACCCCTGTTTTCTCTTGATGCTTCGCCGAATCCATATGCTTCAGATCATTAAAGGCAAAGTCAACATATTTCATGGTTTCCAAATAAGTTTCCTGCGGGAAAAAGCCGCTGGTTTCAATCGCTGTATGAATATAAGCATTACGACATTCTTTCAAAACCGCCTGCAAAAAATCTTTCTGATACATGGGATCGCCGCCGCTGAACGTAGCGCCGCCCTTACCTGACCAGTAATGCCGGTCGCGGTCAAAAATTTTCATCAATTCGGAGACTTTCATATCCCTCGAAGCAGGAACAAAGGCTTCCTGCAAACAGGCATCCACACATTCGTGACTTTCACAGTGTTTGCATTTTTCCCAGTCGATAGCCAATGGTATTTCTTTTTCATCACTAAGAGCAATCGCCTGATGCGGGCATTTGGAAATACAACGTTTGCAGCCCTGGGACCTGTTGATGCACTTCATAACTCTGAATAATGTACGTACACGGTTTTCCAAACCTTCCGGATTTGCACACCATTCGCAGCGCAGCGGGCACCCTGATAAAAATACCAGCGTACGGCAGCCGGGCCCGTCATGTACAGAATAAGACTGGATGTCAAAAATACGCCCAACTAAATCCTGTTTAACACCAATAGGGGATAATGATCTTGCCATAAAAATCTTCCTCTCTGTCAGAAACTTTGCGTATCATTGCTTTCTGTTTCGATTGTACAATATTTAGCACTTGGCTTCGTGAGCCTTAGGCTGTATTCTTGCATAAAAAAAAGCCATAGGACTACGACCTTAGTCCTATGGCCTCATACCAATTACTTGTATTTCAAACTTTTCATAAATAATTCATCATTAACGATCTGTTCCAACAATCTTACCACATCATCCGGATAGGCATACTGACTGCTCTCCTGCCGCAGTTTTAACAGTGCCTTGTTATCGTCGCCATTTTCACTTACTAAAATACTGCCATAGCGGTCTAAAACAAAACTGATCCCTGCCAGCTTTTCCAAATGACATTCCCTGATTTTTCTTTGCAGGTTTTCGTCGACACCACTCAGATAATTACGAATATACAATAACAGGTATTTTGCCCATTTTTCCATTTTCAATGGCTCTAAAAAATCCATTTCTTCCTCCGGCGTCGAACCTTTCTGTTTACACAGGGTTGCTATGATATCCTGTATCCTTACCAGCAGCAGTCCCTGTTCAGTCTCATTCTTTGATAGATTAAGATAATCACAGAGCTTCCTGCAATAATGAAATTTACGGTCAGCCATTATAACAGACTCCGGAGGTAAGATTTGTTTCAGCAAAATATTGAGACTTTCAATCACAGTCCATCTGCTTTCCATCTCATCGTACATACTTTTCTTGCCAAACAGGCTGCCCAAAATAGCGTGCAGTTCATTATAATCTACCGGTTTGACCAAAAATTGGTCCGCGCCTATTTTATAGCCATGAATCCTGTCCGCAATATCATTAAGCACAGTGATCATCACCACCGGAATATGCTGCGTTTTAGGATTCTCTTTTAACTCGCGGCATACCTCGTACCCGCTCATGCCTGGCAGCATAACATCCAAAAGAATTATATCCGGCAAATATTGTTCAGCAAAACAGATCGCGTCTTTCCCCTGCTGGGCAGTAATAGTCATATATCCCCAGCTTTCAACAAAATCTTTGAATAAATCCAGATTTTTAAGATTATCGTCCACTATTAAAACAGTTTTCATCTGTACACCTCTTTCTTTACTGTTTTTGTATCTTCGGCTGTAAAGGTATCAAAAAAATAACTTCCGTGCCCTGCCCTAAAGCACTTTTTAAATAAACATAGCCGCCATGCATCTCTACCATCTTTTTGACCAGCGGCAAGCCTAAGCCCGTACCTTCATATTCACGGGTATAAGAGCTGTCAACCTGTTCAAATTCCACAAAAACTCTTGCCTGATCCTGTTCAGCGATCCCGATGCCATTATCACGCACAATAAACTCTGCCGCATCTTCGCGCCGGTAAACATATATTTTTATCTCGCCGCCCTGCCGGGTAAACTTTACAGCATTCGAAAGCAGATTATATAAGATCTGTTTGAGTTTGGCCGCATCTGCTTCAATCATAAAATCATCTGGTTCAAAGGTTAAATTTACCTTTAACTGTTTATCGACAACATAGCTTTTTACGTTTTCTACTGTCTGTAAAACAATTTCCTTCAGATAAAATTCACTGTAATTAAGCGTCATTTTTCCGCTGGCGATCTTGGAAATATCAAGAATATCATTGATCAGCTGCAACAGATGAGTACTGCTGCTGTAAATGTTGGCAACATATTTTTCCTGTTTCTTATTCAACGCACCCAAAATATCATCTTTTAAAATATCGGCAGACCCGATAATAGCATTGAGCGGTGTCCGCAGTTCATGGCTGATATTTGCCATGAACTGTGATTTGGCAACATCTACTTTCTTCAGTTCATTAAGAGCTTCCTGTAAATACTTAGTCCTTTCAGCAACATTTAACTCCAGCTGTTCATTATTTTTCTGCAGCTCTGCAGCTAATTTTTTCTGATGTTCATGCTCGCATTCCAATTGTTCCAAATATAACCTGCTCTCCTGTTTTCTCAGCTCCAGCTGTGCCGTAAACTTTTCAAACATTTCCTGCAATATAGCGCCTTCATCATCCTTTCTGCCGTTTAAGACAGCTTTATTGCCAAAATTCTTTTCGTAATAGTCACGGGTAAGATCAGTAACGTGTACGATCGGACAGCTTATTTTTTCAGCCAGCAGCTGGCCCAAGATCAGCATGGCCAGCAGGCACAGGAAAAATAATCCCAGCACATATTTATAATTATTGCTGACAATACCCGAAAATTTTTCTTCTGGAATACCGATACCAACAATAGCGATCGGTTCCTCCGCACTGTTAAATATTTTCTGGTCTAAAAAAACATGTACTTCGTCATCGACCTTCACCTTGCCAAAATACTGTTTATCATCTGCCAGATATTTCCCGATACCATGCGGGGCCCTGCTGCCAATAAAGTTATTTTTAGTATTGGTCTGGATGTTAGAAGCTATTCTGATACCATCAATAGAAAAAGCTAAAAAAGAATTATCCAGATTTCTGCTGTAACGTTCGGCAAAATAATTATCATTATTAAGCAAGTCACCCAAAATGACAGCACCGATAATCTCGTTATTTGCAGTCCTGTCCCTGATCGGCACTATAACTATTCCCATTAACGCTTTACGCAGGTACTCTTCCGCACCTGCAGGCTGATTGAGGATTTTTATCGAAAATTGATTATACTCAAGTGAATCCCTGGTAAACAGCTCTCCCAGACTGACGACTTCTTCCGATACATGCGTTTGACCAAACAGCATACTGCTGGCAGCCAGGACTTTGATCTTACTGCCGTCAGGATATAATAAATAAGGAGAACTGCTGACCAAAATACTGTTTTCCCTGTCAACAATAGCTATATAGTCAAGATAGCTATAATTACGCTCTAAATTATGCAGCGCCAGATCGAGCTTGTTTTTATCCTTGTCATAGATGGCTTTATAAAGATTGGAATTTCCTACGCAAAGCCAGCCGGCTTTGCGCATCTCTTCCATCCGGTTCTCCATGTCATTGCGAACAGTTTTCATCGCAACCTGTAAATAATTACGCTCGTTTTCCTGAATCTGCTGATCGAAAAAATGCTGCGTTGAGAGCAGTAATAACAGCATGGGTATCAATAATAACCCCAAAACAAAAATACTCAGTTTTTTCTTTATACTCATTTTTCACCTGCCCCAGCTGCTTTTATTTGGCATTAGGCACAATTCTGCAATATTCAAGAATCAGCTGCATGCGATCTTTGATATCCAGCTTGCTCAAAATATTACTGACATGAGTCTTAATCGTTTTTTCGCTGACAAATAGCTGCTCTGCAATTTGCTTATTACTCAGACCCTGGCAAATCAGCATTGCCACTTCCGCTTCTCGTTTACTTAAAATGCCGTTAAAAACATTCAGCTCCGACTCGGCTTTTTCCGAACCAATATTTTCTATCACGCTCAAATCAAAATTGACCAGTGCCATTGTCTGTACCAGCAACTCGCCGATCCTCTGCAACTTACGCTGAGGCATCAAAGGTATATTATAACGGTCTATGATCTCCTGCGGAACTGTGTGTACCTCAGTAGCAATACCGCCGCCATAGGCAATCGCAACCATTTTATTGTTGTAATAAACAGGGCACATAAAATATGTTAAACCCAAGTAGCAGGTAAATAATTTGATCTGCTGTGTCTTTTTTAAGAAACACATAGATTTTTCTTTTTCCTGCTGACAACGCTTTTTGTTATTTTGAATGATCTGATGACAAAGAAGACTTGAATTTGACCACACTGTTAAAGGAACACCTTCTAAATCAAAAAAACATAAACTAATATTATCTACGCGAGCGAAAGAATCCTGAAAGGTTTGTAATTTTTCCTTACCAATAAATTTCAGCCACTCTTGTGAAGAAAAAGTGTTGCGCATCATTTTCATCTCCTTAAGTACAACATCAAAATAACTACAGTTCAGTGCAAAATGATTATATCGGTTTTAGTATATTTTTACAACAAAACAAATATAATCTTAAAGAAATTTTAATTTTAATATTACATACTTCTTCCTTTTGCATTACTTACAGATATTTGCATAATTTTTACTGTATTTCTTTTAAATTATCAAATGTTGTTATCAGCTGAACATTCCCCAGCCCACACTTATATTTTAATAGAAGTGGCTATCCGCAAATAGACTGCCAAAGTTAGAATTATGTTATTTATTTTACTCCTTAGGGATGATTATATAAACAAACAACAAGCTATATTACAACCAGAGATGTATAAAATTACTCCTAAAGTTGTAATATTTGAGCCTGATTTATAAATTTTTATATTTTATAAAAAAATAAAACCTGTCCGGTAAACGGACAGGCTGCATAAGTGCTGTAAAATCTTATCACTGCAGTTATTTATAAAAAAAGCACTCACCGAAGTGAGTGCTTTAAGCTTTAATTACATTGCTGCTTCTTCTACCGGATAAACGCTGATTTGACGTTTGTCACGGCCTTTGCGTTCAAATTTGACGCGGCCTTCGATAGTAGCATAGATGGTGTAATCTTTACCCATGCCAACATTGTTGCCGGGATGGAATCTGGTACCACGTTGACGTACGATAATACTGCCAGCAGTTACCAATTGGCTTTCGTGAGCTTTGGTGCCCAAACGTTGAGCGTTGGAGTCACGGCCATTGTGAGAGCTGCCGGTACCTTTTTTATGAGCATGCAATTGCAGGATCAGTTTAAACATTGCGATTCACCTCCTGTGTGTATGAATGCGAACGTACTTCGGATACTGCTCGGCTATTCCCAGCAACCCACATTCCATAGTTGCCAGAATCGCCTGAGTCAATTCATTCGGAGTATTATTCAGATTTACTTCTAAAATGCCGTCTGCCTCAGCTACGTGATAGGACGGCTGACATTTCAAATGCTGTTCCAATCCAAGGATCGGCGTTTGCGTCAAAACAGAGACCGCTCCGCAGACTACATCTTCGCCTGCTGCTGCAAAGCCTGCGTGACCGCTGACCTTATAGCCTGTAATCAGCCCCTGTTCGTTCTTGAATAAATCTACTGTAATCATCGCTGTTAAGCTTCGATTTTAGAAATTTCAACTTTGGTGAACGGTTGACGATGACCCTGGCGTTTGCGGTAGTTGGATTTTGCTTTATATTTGAAAACAAAAATCTTTTCAGCTTTACCATGTTCAACAACTTTAGCAGTTACTTTAGCGCCGTCAACAACGGGCTTGCCGATTTTAACATCGCTGTCAGCAACAACAGTCAAAACTTCGTCAAAAACAACTTCACTGCCAGCTTCAACGTCCAGTTTTTCAATGTTCAGAACGTCGCCTTCGCTAACGCGGTATTGTTTGCCGCCGGTTTTAATGATTGCGTACATCTATTTGCACCTCCCTTATGATAGACTCGCCAAATTCGGTACTCTGAAAGAGTTTACGGAACCTCTCTGCGCGGTTGGGGACAGACTTAATCAGTCTATACTTGAATATTTTATTACAAGCGGCGTTATTTGTCAACACCGGTATTATCTAAAATTGAAAAGGTTTCTATATGCAGTCCTGTATCCGCTTCGACTGCGATCTTGCAGGCCAGTTCCCGTTCCCACTGCCGCAGATCCTTGGCACGCAGCCATTCTACCATCCAGGGATTCGCAGAAATAAGAATACTGCGCGATGCGCAGGGCTTGGCCAGAAGCGTCCGCAACCGCCTTTTTATTTCCAGCGCAATCGTTTCTCGCGACTGCACCCTGCCGCCTCCCTGGCAGATAGGACAGGGGGCATACAGCACCGTTGAAAGGTTCTGGCGCGATTTTTTCCTTGTGATCTCAACTAAATTAAGCACTGTAATGTCCTGCACACGCGGTTTCATCTTATCGTTCGCCAGAGCCTGCTGCAATACCTGCAGAATTTCCTGCTGATGCGCTTCGGTATGCATATCAATGAAATCCACTACTATGATACCGCCAATATCTCGCAGTCTCAGCTGCCTGGCTATCTCGACGGCAGCCTCACGGTTGATCTGCATGATAGTTTCTTCCAAATTTTCACGCCCGCTGTAGCGGCCGCTGTTCACATCAATGACAGTCATCGCTTCTGTATAATCAATGACCAGATAACCGCCGCAGCCTAAGTCTATCCGTCTGTCAGAAATAGTCTCTATTTCTTCACGCAGCCCGTAATGTGCAAAAACATCTTCCTGCTTTTCATGCAGCAGCACACGTCCTGTTGTCCCGCCCGGCATATTTTTCAGTAATTCGCACACGCGGCCATACACAGCTTTGTCATCCAGAATGATTTGCGAAACATCATTAGTCAGGTAGTCGCGGACGATCCGCACGGATAAATCCAATTCGCGGTACAAAGTCGCCGGCGCTTTTTCTACTTTGGCCCGTGCTTCAATAACACGCCAGTTGGCGCATAAATGCCTGATGTCTTCGACCAGAGCTTCCTCGCTGGCACCAATAGCCGCCGTGCGGATAACGATTCCCATCCCCGCAGGTTTTGCCGCTTCGACAATATTTTTTAAACGTCCGCGTTCTTCTTTATCTTCTATTTTATGTGACACGCCAATATAATCGGCCAGCGGTAAAAGCACTACGTAACGCCCCGGCAAAGTCAGCTCACGTGTAGCTGAAGGCCCCTTACTGCCCCGGGCATCTTTGGTTATCTGGACTAATACAGACTTGCCTTCAGTAATATCATTGCTGTCTCCTAAATAAAGGAAGGCGTTCTGCTGCAAACCAATATCGATAAAAGCCGCCTGGATACCAGGTACCACGTTATTCACACGGCCTTTAAAAATATTGCCGACAAGATGTTTTTCACTGCTGCGCTCTACTAAATATTCCATCAGCTGTCCATTTTCAGTAAGGCCCATGCGCGTTTCTTCTGCCGTAGCACTGATGATGATCTTTGTTTCCATCCAGAAGCCCTCCTTTCAAAATTATTGGTCAGCCCTGCGTATGTTCCAGCATCGGCATTCTCGTGCCGTCAGCAGCTGTACGATACAGGTCCAGTCTGGTAATATCTGCTTTTTCGACTGGCAGCTGCATCCCGAAATGCTGATTCAGGGTATTTAACAGATCTGCTGCTTTCATGCTGCCGTTAGGTGTAATACGGCAGGAAAATTTCAAAGTCAGCAAACCATTTTCCTGACTTGCAGCTATTTCAGGGATATAAAATTTTACATCAATTTCTTTGATTTTGTTTTTAAGCTTGGGAGCAGCCTTGGCATAAATAACACTGGTTGCCGCATTAAAAGCCGCTACGGCCTCAACATACCCGCCGTCATAAGGCAGTGTCACAATATACTCTGCGCCGCCAGCAGAAGCCATCAACGCCGGCGCGTTATTAGCCGTAACGTCGGCCGCCAGGATACGTATCCCCCGTGGCAAAGCCGCCGTCATTTTCCGCACTGCCTCAGCTGCTTCCATCGGTTCAGCCAGCTCGATCTCCACAAATTCAGCCATGCTGACGACCCCGACGCCAAGCGCCGACGCCAGCGAAAACTTTAAGTGCGGATTGAAGCCTTCGGAATAGGCAGCAGGTAATTTAGCGCGCCGTATAGCTCTCTCTATAGTCCGCACATATTCTAAATGGGAAATAAAACGTATTTCTTTCTCCTTAGTTATCTGCATCCTTAATTTCATACTAAACCCTGCTCTTTCCAGTCGATTATTTTTACGCCCAGCTTCTGGCAAACGCCACAGCCGGTGCAGGTACCATGACGGCAATCATGGGTCAATTCTTCCGCCAGGGCTTTTTCATATTCCCGACGCAGAAAACTACGCGCTACGGCAGGCTGGATATGTTCCCAGGGGAATAGTTCCGCAGCTCCACGTTCACGTCCTATATAGAACTCTTTGGTCAGACCTGCGTCCTGCAACGCTTCCAGCCAGCGGTCATAAGAAAAATGCTCGCTCCAGCCGTCAAACTTCGCACCGCGCTGCCAGGCCAGATACAGGGCCTTGCCTAAACGGCGGTCTCCTCTTGCGAAAACAGCTTCCATTACGCTGGTCACTGAATCATGATATTGGAAGGTGATATTTTTTACCTTAAGCGCATCCTTCAGTAAAAATTGCTTCCGCCGCAGTTCGGCTATATCATCCTGCGGCACCCATTGAAAGGGTGTATACGGTTTCGGCACAAAGGAAGAAGCGCTCACTGTTACTTTTGCGCCGCGGCGTCCGGTAACTTCCTGGTATTTATATTGTACTGCTTTAGCCAGTTTGGCGATCGCCAGCACGTCCTCGTCAGTTTCACCGGGCAAGCCTATCATAAAATATAATTTTACTGACGACCAGCCAGAAGCAAAAGCCGCCCCTACTGCATTCATCAGATCTGCTTCTGTGACGCCTTTATTGATCACGTCGCGCATCCTCTGGCTGCCGGCTTCCGGTGCAAAAGTCAGACCGCTTTTACGCACAGCCTGCACTTCTTTAGCCAGATCAACAGAAAAACTATCGATCCGCAGAGAAGGCAGCGATACGCTGACCTTTTCGTCTTTAAATTCTTCGATCATCTCGTGTATCATCGGCCCCAGGCAGGAATAATCGGCCGTGCTTAAAGATACCAGCGAAATTTCGTTATAACCTGTATTATCCACCAGCTGACGCGCCAGTTCTTTTAAAAGCTCGGGCCTGCGTTCACGTACCGGACGATAGACCATCCCCGCATGGCAGAAACGGCAGCCACGGCTGCAGCCGCGAAAAACTTCCAGCATGATCCTGTCATGGACGATTTCCCCAAAGGGCACGATCGGCGACGTCGGATAATCGACAGTGCCCATATCACTGATCACCCGTTTTTCAACGGCCGCAGGAGCGCAGCTGCGGTTAGGAACAACTGCCGCTACCGTGCCATCTTCGTTATATGTAACGTCATAGAACGACGGTACATAAATGCCCTTGATCTGCACTGCAAGTTCGAGAAACCCCAGTCGGCCGCCAGGCTTGCCTTCCCGCTGCCATTTTTTATAAGCATCCATCAGTTCAACGATCACTTCTTCGCCTTCACCAACAATCGCAAGATCAAAAAAATCGGCCAGAGGTTCGGGATTATAGACGCAGGGCCCCCCAACGATGACGAACGGATCTTTTTCCGTCCGTTCCCTGGTTTGCACAGGGATCTGCCCCAAATCGAGCATATTGAGAATGTTGGTATAAGAAAGCTCATATTGCAGAGTAAAGCCCACAAAATCAAAATCCCGCAGTACTTTTTCTGTTTCCAAAGTTCGCAGCGGAATAGCATTGGCACGCATCTGCGCTTCCATATCCACCCAGGGAGCATAGACCCGTTCTGCAGCGACGCCGTTTTCGCTGTTTAAAATATGATATAAGATTTTAAAGCCCAGATAACTCATACCCACTTCATAAATATCAGGAAATGCCAAAGCAATACTTACTTCGGTTTCCTCCGGGCTTTTGACAATACTGTTAAATTCTCCGCCTGTATAACGGGCAGGTTTCTGCACACTGCTGAGTATATCAATCCTTAATTCTTTTCCCATGCCGTTCCTCCTCTAAAATTGCAGCTGTTGACGCCGCATATTGATGTTCAGCAGCAAACCGGCCAACAGCATATTCGTAGTCAGCGAGCTTACCCCATAACTCATAAACGGCAGCGGCACACCTGTAACAGGCATAATTCCCGCGGTCATACCAATATTTACCAGCACATGGAACATAAACATAAAAGTTATCCCTACCGCCAGCAAGGTACCAAAGTCGTCTTCAGCATTCAGGGCAATAGTCAGCCCGCGCCAAATAACGATCAGATATAATAACAAAATAATAAGAATACCAATGAACCCAAATTCTTCACCGGCAACGGCAAAAATAAAATCCGTATGATTTTCGGGCAGAAAGTTGAGCTGACTCTGAGTACCCAAAAACCAGCCTTTACCTGCCAGCAGTCCTGAACCAATGGCTATTTTAGATTGGATAACATGATAACCGGCACCAAAAGGGTCGAGTTCCGGATTTAAAAAGACCCTAATCCGGTTTTTTTGATATTCTTTTAAAATATGCCACAGGGCAGGCATCAAAGCAATAAGTGCTCCGCCCATATACATCAGCCATTTGACCTTAAAGCCGCTGATGAGCAGCATCCCCAGCAAAATGGCCATAAAAACCAGTGATGTGCCAAGATCCGGCTGCTTCATGACCAGCACGAAAGGAAAAAATACATAGGCCATAGCGGGCAAATAATCAGTAAAACTATCCAGTGTTTCCAGTCTTTTATTTAAAAACGCTGCCAGGCACACTATCATTATCGCTTTGGAAAATTCAGATGGCTGGATACTCAGCGGTCCGATCTGGATCCATCTTTGAGCCCCCAGTTGGCTGTGCCCCAAAAACATTACCGCCAAAAGCAGCACGATATTAAAGATGTATAGCGGGGTTGCAATATCTTTGAGCAGCCGATAGTCGAAGCGCAGCGAAAAGATAACCAGCACCAGATCAATCATTAAAAACAGGCTTTGACGTTCAACATGCCAGGCTTTGCCTGTAGCTACGGCAAAAGAGTGAGTGGCACTGGCGATCAGGCAGATACCTATGCCGACCAGGCCTAAAATAGCGATGACCAGCCACCAGTCTAAATTGCGAAAATATCTGTTTTGCTGCATTTGCTGTCCTTTCTGCAGGTTCTGCTTATTTTACCGCCTGCGGCGGAATCAAACCTTCTTCTCTAAACCATTCTTCAAACACTTTATAGACGATCGGCCCTGCCGAAGTGGAACCAAAGCTGCCCTGCTCAACAACTGCGGCAACAACCAGTTCCGGCGCATCCACAGGTCCATAAGCAACAAACAGGCCATGATCCCGGCCATGCGGATTTTCTGCCGTACCTGTTTTAGCAGCCATTGCTTTCGGCAGATTGGCAAAGTAAGAAGCCGTTCCTCCCGGCTGCGTTACACCCATCAGACCCTGCCTGATCAGTTCCAGCGTTTTTTGCGATACCCCCAAAGCATATGGCTCCTGATGCTTACGCACTTCAAAAACACTGCCGTCATTGTTAAGCACTTTATCTACCAGATAAGGCTGGTGATAAATACCACCGCCGGCGACACAGCTCATCATCACAGCAATCTGCAGCGGAGTTGCCAGGTCTATGCCCTGACCGATAGAAGCGTTAAAAGTATCGCCCAGTGTCCAATCCTCGCCTGTAAAAATCTTACGTTTATTTTCCGGTGTCGGCAGCAGACCTGATGCCTCACCTTCCAGTTCGATGCCTGTCTTTTTGCCCATGCCGAATTTGCGCGCAAATTCAACCAGATTATCGATACCCAGCCTGTTACCCATTTCATAAAAGTATACGTTATCCGACATACTTAAAGCCTGCTGAAAATTGATCCAGCCCAAAGCTTCACCGCCAGCATTGCCCATCGGCACCAGCCAGTGCTGACCGGAGTCAAAAATCAGTTCTTCCGGTGTTACCTTGCCAAGCTCCAGCGCTGCCGTGCCGGTGATGATCTTGAATGTAGATCCCGGAGGATACTCACCGGATATAACTTTATTGCCCATAGGATAATTCGGGTCATTATTGATGACCTGCCAGTCTTTTTCCGATATCCCGTTGACAAAAAGATTTGGGTCAAACGCCGGCCTGCTTACCATAGCTCTTACAGCTCCGCTGCGCGGATCGATCGCTACAATTGCCGCCGCCCGGGCATTCGGGGCGATACCGCTTGACCGCAGATAGGCCAGCTGTTCGTCAACAGCTTTTTCCATGACCATCTGCAGATCTTTATCGATGGTCAGCTGCAAACTTTTACCAGGAACCGGATCACGCTGCCCCAGCTGCTTGACGACATTACCGGCAACGTCTACCTCCTCATCAAAGCTGCCGTCTATCCCGCGGATCATTTTGTCAAAAGTTTTTTCAATACCAAATTTACCAACAATACTACCACCTGGCATTCCTTTGTAGGCACCTTCGGTAATATCATATTCACTGGCCTCGCCCACATAGCCCAGGGCATGGACAGCCAGTTCTTTATACAAATAATTGCGGATCGGCTGCAATTCCAGTAAAACTCCCGGTAATTCCAGCCTGCGTTCTTCTATCTTGGTCACGATCTCAGGTGAAACGTTGCTTTTTAACCGAACAGGCTCATAACTGTTTTGGTTGGCAGCGATACGTTTTCTGATCTGTTCTTCCGGCATATTCAATATTTCTGCCAGTATCCCGATCACTTTTTCGTTGTCCATCTGCCCCTGACGCTGCAAGGCCACGGCATAACCTGGCAGGTTATTGACCAGCTCCTGCCCTTTGTAATCAAAAAACAGTCCCCGCGGCGCCGTGATTTTTGTTCTGCGCAATCTGTTACCGTCTGCCTGACTGCCATAATAGTCGCCTTTATAAAGCTGCAAATAGGCCATTCTGCCGAGCAAAATCAAAAATATGCATACTGCTGCTGCCAGCATGACTTCCAAGCGGCGCGCGTATTTTTTGTTCAGCACGATTTGACCTCCTTTGTTTAATGCAATCCATCATCCAGCTCTATCCATTTCTGCATTTTTTCAGTCAGCAGATACAGCGGGATCACAAAAATAATATTTCCCAGGCAATAAGCAAGCGCTTCCTCCAGAGCCAGTTCAAACAGTAAAACGCTAAAGCCTTTAGCCATGATAATCTGCAGAATAAAATAGCAGCAGCGTAAAGCCAGGGTTATAGCGCCCACAGCAATGATATTATAAAACATACTGTCTTTAAAAACCTTTTCTTTAGTATAGCCTGCATAATAGCCTACAGCAGTTCTGGTCAGGATATGAAAACCAAAAACACCGCCGGTCAGAATATCCTGCAGCAGGCCTGTAATAAACCCGGCTATACCGCCGGCTACCGCGCCTCTCAGCATAGCGTAGCAGTAAATAAGCAGCAGCGGCAAATCAAATTTGAACCACTGAGTTTGCGGCAGGCTCATCTGTAAAGACAAACAGAACAGAAACAGGACGGGCCAAATCAGTTTCCTCATTGTGCCTGTCCCCCTTCGGTATTACTATTTAGTTTACTTATTGCCGCCGGATTATTATAACCGGTCACAACAAAGACTTCCTCAACCTTACTGCTGTCAACAGCAGGATCGACATCGGCGTTCAGCAAAAGTCCCGCCGCCTCAGGACTGGTCTCTCTTACTGTTCCTATTACCAGCCCGGCCGGATGCCTGCCGCTGAACCCGCTGGTAATAACGACATCACCTTTTCTTACATCCGCTTCCCTTGGCAAATGCTCCATTGATAAAGGCAGATTTTCCATACTTTTTCCGCAGATAACGCCTACAGCCCTGGAATCAGCCCGCAAAATCCTGGCCCCTATCTTACAGCGGCTGCTGGTAATGAGCATGACCTTAGCGACATCGGGATAAACTTCTTCTACCAAACCGACGATGCCATCGCCTGTAACTACAGCCATCTCTTTGTCTACGCCATCTGCAGATCCGCGGTCAATTATTACCACATCCTGCAGATCGCCCATGTTCCGTCCGACAACTTTTGCCGGCAGCAGTTTCTGTTCAGGCGACTGCTCTTTATACTGCAAAAGCTTCTTCAGGCGCTGATTTTCGGCATAGAACTCAGCCATAGCTATATTAGCCCGGCGCAATTCAGCATTCTCTTTTTTTAATTGCTCATTTTCTGCTTCCATTGTCGTAACAGCTTTCAGCTTATTTCCCAAAGAAGAAGCCGCGCCTGTGATTGTCTGAACGCCGCTGTTGACAGGACTCAGCACGGCAATTACCATTCTGTTCAGCACCGGGAAACGTACTCTTCCATCAACAGCTAAAGCCATCAGTGCCACTAATGCTATTACGCTCAGAAGCAGGCTCATTTTTTTCTTACTCACAATAATCTTTCAGCCTTTATTTATTATTAGACGCCATAAAGCCTTTTTTATAAACATCTACATTTTCAACCGCAATGCCAGTGCCTAAAGCGACACAGGATAAAGCATCATCGGAAACATAAACCGGCATACCCGTTTCTTTACTCAACAAACGGTCAAGATTTCTCAGCAAAGAAGAACCTCCGGTCATAACGATACCACGATCCATAATATCGGCCGCCAGCTCCGGCGGAGTTCTCTCCAGAGTATTACGTACAGCGTCGACAATATTCGCCACGGGTTCGCTTAAAGCCTCGCAAACCTGATTTGCATTGATCAGAAGGTTTTTAGGCAACCCGGTCACCAGATCGCGCCCGCGAATTTCCATTTCCGTTGCTTCTTCAAGCTCCATCGCCGTGCCAATAGTGATTTTTATTTCTTCGGCCGTACGCTCGCCAATCAGCAGGCTGAATGTTTTTCTGATATATCGCACAATGGCATCATCCATAGCGTCGCCACCAGTACGAATAGAACGGCTGATAACGATGCCGCCTAAAGAAATTACCGCTACCTCGCAGGTCCCGCCGCCAATATCAACGACCATGCTGCCCGTTGCCTCCTGCACCGGCAGCCCCGCGCCAATAGCAGCTGCCATTGGTTCTTCGATCAGATATGCTTCTCTGGCGCCAGCCTGTACCGTAGCATCGATGACCGCGCGTTTTTCAACCTCCGTGACTCCTGAAGGCACACCGACAACAATGCGTGGACGTATTAAAGAATGTTTGCCAATAGCTTTTTTAATAAAATATTTAAGCATTGACTGCGTAATATCAAAATCAGCAATAACGCCGTCCTTCATGGGACGAATAGCCACGATATGCCCCGGAGTACGGCCGATCATCTGCTTAGCTTCGGCACCAATGGCCAATACTTCTTTATTCTCTTTGTCAACTGCAACTACAGAAGGTTCCCTGATAATGATCCCCTTGCCTTTGGCATGTACCAAAGTGTTAGCGGTCCCCAAATCGATCCCCATATCATGAGCAAAACTTTTAAAAATACCAAACATTCTTCAACACCTCATTTATCTAAATAACCTTGCTCTCTAAAACTAAAAAATATTCCATCGCCAATAACCAGGTGGTCAATCAGCGGAATTCCCATAATTATGCCTGTCTCTGCCAGGCTGCGAGTAAGCTCTTTATCTTCCTGACTGGGTTTAGGATCTCCGGAAGGATGGTTATGTGCTACCAAAATAGCGGCAGCGTGGTAAAGCAATGCCGGAGCAAACACTTCCCGGGGATGCACAACTGAGCTGTTAACAGAGCCCTCTGAAATCTGCTCTGTCCTTATAACCTGATTTTTACTGTCTAACAATAACACCAGAAATTTTTCATGCCGTTCATACCGCAATCTTGGCAGAAGTATCTCCGCACCTTTTTGCGGCGATTCTATTTTCGGCTTAGTCTGTCTTTTCGCTGCTGCAATACGCTTGCCTAATTCCAAAGCAGCCAGGATCGTTGCAGCTTTCGCAGTACCTAATCCATTTACCTTAGCCAGCTCTGCCACGCTGTGCGCGCAGGCTATATTTTGATACAGGCCACCAGAAGCAGTCAGCTCTTCTGCTATTCTTAAAGCAGAACGCTTTTGTGTGCCAGTACGGATCAAGATAGCTAAAAGCTCAGAATTACTTAACCCTGCAGCTCCCCGCTGCACCAATTTTTCACGGGGCCTGTCCTCCAAAGATAACTCTTTTATACACTGGCTCAAAAGCCTCTCACTCCAATTTGTGCCATCATTTGATACAAGCGGGTGAGCGGCAACCCCACGACGTTATTATAACAGCCTTCTATTTTTTCAACTAGAATAGCCCCGCGCCCCTGAATACCATAGGCGCCAGCCTTGTCCAAAGGTTCACCTGTAGCCGTATAAGCAAGGATCTCAGCCTGAGACAGGCTTCTGAACCAAACTTTAGTCTCTGCTACTTCGACCAGTTCCCGGTCATTATAAAAAACTGCAACGCCTGTTAAAACGCGGTGCATTCTGCCGGACAATTTGCGCAGCATAGCTGCTGCTTCGCTGCGATCAGCTGGTTTACCCAGTATTTCCTGCTCCAGAACAACCACCGTATCAGCAGCGATCACCGGGATTTCAGTACCCAGCTTTCCAGCAACTACACGGCCCTTGCCCAAAGCATTAGCAGCTACAACTTTTTCAGCGTTATCGCCACCGACTTCAGCAAAATTACTGGTACAGACATCGACCTCAGTCCCCAGCTGGTGCAATAATTCTAACCGCCGGGGAGAACCGGACGCTAACCTTACCCGCATCAGTTCATCTCCTGTTTCTTTTCACTTTCATCCTTACTGTCATCAAAAACTATCGGATCAGGCGCTTCTATTTCTACGACCACCGGCTGCACCCCTTCACGAACTGCATCACGTTTAAAAATGCGCGCATAATTAACGGCGATCAACAGCCAGATAACAACGCCTAACATCATGGGCATGGTTTTATCCATACCAAAAAAAATCGCGATACTGTTACCAAAAACAGCTCCGGCAATTACTGCCAAAACCGGAAATCCATATAGAACCATCTGCATTTTACGCTTGTTCATTTCCTGATATTCAATGCCGACCACATCTCCTACTTTGGCATTGATCGGACACCAGGTCTCTAAATATTTGGGTACTTTATCCCCTTTGCTTTTATCTTTATCAAGCTTTATTTTTGCTCTTTCGCCATGCTTCTCAAGCACCAGGCCTACAAGCTCAGCTCTCATTTGCGCCATAAATACTCTCCTTAATCAATAAGCATGTACGAAAACATACCAATAGCCAAATCCAAAAATAACGCCATAAATAGCAAGAAAAATAGCAGCCCCCTGCCAGGTGACAGGATAACCAAAATTAATATATTCCCCAAAAATTCCCCGGCGGTTAAAAAAAGTATACGACATTCTTCTTTTAAACCATTTGGCTTTGTTTTCCGAGCCAACTGCCTTGGCAATCACGAAAATATAAAAAAAAGCGCCGACAAAAACTTGAATGATGCGTGCACAAATCAAAGAACTGTCTACATTTACCAATGCTTCCATTGCGTTCATCCTTTCCTGCTAACTCAGTTTAAGTTTAAAAATTTATCAGGCATCTGTCTCCGCAGCTCACGCAAAAATTTTTCACTGCACTTAAAAATAATGCCTGCCAGTTTCTTATTATCTTTACCTTCAGTAAACACTAATAAACGCTGCTCATTAGGATCGACCGAAGAATACCTGTGGATATAGTGACGGATCTTAGTTTTTCTGAAAAAGCTTTTGATGTATTTATTCGTATAACTTTCTGTTTTTGTCAGATCCACTTTAAAACTGCGTTTGATCCCCACGCCGTGGCTGATGATCTCCATTTCACCTTCACGCAAAATATACGTATACTTGAAAACAACACGCCAGATCCACATCATCAGAAATAAAATATTAAAGCCCCATCCTAAAGGGCTAAAATAGCCTGTATTCATATAACGATAGCCTTCATAAATCCACAAGATAGTAATAACAGCCAGACCGCCGTAAGATATCTGCATCCTGCGATCGCTGACCTGAGATTCTTCTCTGTATATTTCGTTCAAACAAAACAATCCCTTCATCATCTATTATCCAAGTACTGACTGCACCTTTAGACCATTTCTTATTATAACAAATTTTTGCTCTAAAGGATACACTCTAAGGGCTTTCATCTAAAAAAATTCACAAACCGGATATTAAAAAACAGGCGTGAAGACCACGCCTGTTTTAATATACTTCATACTATAAAATTTTCTATTTCTCCGCCAAGAATTAATTGCCTGGGAAGAAAGGCCATACGATAGGAATTACAACCAGAGATACGATAAAGGATACGATAACGAGACCGGTACCTGCTTTAACATAGTCCATGAATTTGTAACCGCCAGGACCAAGCACCAAAGTATTCGGAGGAGTACCTACCGGAGATGCAAATGCGCAGGATGCTGCAACTGCAATTGCCATCAATACTGCTTTCGGGTCAGCACCCAATTGCTGGGAGATAGCAATACCGATCGGGCACAGCAAAGCTGCGGACGCAGTGTTGGACATAAATTGGGTCAAGCCACAGGACAGGATAAAGAGGATCGCGGTAACTACTAACGGAGACGGAGAACCGCCCATCAAGCTAACAGTCCATTCAGCGATCATTTTACCGGCGCCGGTTTTGTCCATTGCAGTGGATACAGGCATCATACCTGCGAACAGGAAGATGGTTACCCAGTCAATAGATGCATAAGCCTGTTTCTCAGTTAAGCAGCCAGTCAGTACGGCAATAATAGCGCCCATAATAGCTGCCATTTCCAAAGATACACCAGGAATGCCGATAGCCATAGTTAAAACTACGCACAGCAAGATAATAGCGGAAACAATTTGCTTAGAAGCAGAAGTTTCGTTAGCTTCAACTTCCTGTTCGATTTCCTGATCAGCATCGATTTGTTTGTTCGGGAGCAGATATTTGCCCAGGAACATCATGTAAACCATACCAGCTAAAGTTACAGGAATACCGATCCAGGCATATTCGAAGAAACCAAACTGTTCTTTCATACCAGCTGCCTGTAAAGCGCCGTTAGCAATGATGTTCGGAGGAGTACCAACCATAGTGATGATACCGCCGAGGCCGCAGG
>OBAO01000131.1_pt1 | contig 107725 bp, 103 predicted proteins | sample 1517541 | NCBI WGS metagenome assembly OBAO01 (sample SAMN04571698, study PRJEB22368) | human gut metagenome | biome: human gut; material: stool | host: Homo sapiens | place: Luxembourg | collected 2012-08-10
TATACTTGTCAAGTTCTGCCCTCGAAGCGATATAGGGAAAATCTTTTTCAAAACCGGGAAGCAGTTCTTCCCTGCTTCCAGTATAAAATTCAATGCTATGGATATTTTTCATGTCTGTTCACCTGCACATCTAGGAGTTTCTATCTGCTTTATGGATTAAATATACTGGAATAATTCGGTAATTGTCAATCAATCAAAACAGTTTAATCCGGAAGATTATAAATCTTATTACTAAAACATCCCAGACAAGCCTGACCCACCGTACCATAAGTCTAATTATTTTTGGTGCGTGGCAGTTCAGCTCCTGTCTGGGATATTTAATTTAAAAGTTATACCCTATACTGATAATCAAGGGGATTACAGATAATTCTCCATTGGGTATGTTGGGTAAGCAATCTCTTCAAGCTGATCCATTGTGACAAGTCCGGCTGGTGCACGGAGAACAGCAGGGATTCTGTTGACGATAGTAGCACATGTATGCTCAACAGTAGCAGGCTTTACAACATGGAATTCAGTATCTGGCTCACCAGTTATCTTCCAGTCACACATATCTCCATCATCAGGACCATAAACCTTGCCTATACACTGGGTTTCAATGATAGGTCCCTGGAAAGTCTCAGTTGTGACAACAGCAGCCATTCCAATACAATTTCCCTTAGGAATAGTAGCATTCATTGTAGATGAATAGAGGTCAGAATCGTGGAAATATGGAACACATTTCTGAGTCTGGCTCTTGATTGTCCAGCCCATCTTAGATGCAAGGGCTTCATTAGAATTCCATACATATGAAGGCTCGATTTCTTCAGGATGAGCAATCTGCTTCTCAAATTCATCAGGTGTAAGACCTACACCGTGAGCCTTGGCAAGGGCAAGACCATAATCCTCTACATTGTAGCTTACAGCACCCTCAATCTTAGTAATCTTATGGCATCCGCCGGCAACCATTCCGACCATGTTAACCCAGAAGATATCCTCCATACCACTTCCTACGAATGTACAGCCATTCTTCTTGGCAGTTACATCAAGGATATTCGCATGGACAGGGTCAGTTGTCCAGCAGTAAGTAGCCTCCTCGCATGTAGTGATAACGCTTATTCCACGGCTTAAACATTTCATATAGTGAGGGAAGCAGTCGCTTACAAGGCTGAAAAGTGTTACAACTGCAATGTCAGGGTCTGTGTTGTCAAGAACCTCATCAGCATTGTCACTGATAAGAATACCAGTCTTTACACCAAGTCCGGCATAATCGCCGACATCCATGCCTACGATAGCAGGGTTACAATCGATTGCACCTACAATCTGGCAACCTGTCTCGTATAGATATCTTAATGTGTATTTACTCATTTTACCGCATCCATACTGAACTACTTTAATTTTCTCCATAATAAAAACTCCTTTCAAAAAGAATGTTAAATATTTATCAAGTTGAGTTTAGTATAGAGTCTTATGTAAGATTAGAGTCAATACATTTTTGTAATAAATTTTAACGATTAATCTCGACAGGAACCTGCAAGCGAAGATACATCGAGCGTTTCTGGCTGTCAAAAATGTTCATTTCATTAATTTCCTCACAAATATAATCTCCACATATTGTAAGATGGTTTGAATGGCAGTAGTCTAGAAGCTTAGCTGCATATATACGTTCATCATCAAAAGCTTCTGTGTAAATGCACGCATACATGCCGCTGTCAAGTTCACGTACATTATTATTGACCGGAAATTCATCATCGGCGAATATGAAGATTTCATCAGAGTAAAAATGCTGTTCTTCAAAATATTTCTGCGACATTATTGTTCCTGCATTGCAGTAATATATAGTTGGTATGTTAAATTCTTTCAGATTATTCTTCAGCTTTTTAAGAATGAGCTCATACGTATCTATATTGTAATCGTAGAAATTTGTATCAACATGAAAAGCATAGATTTTTCTTTTGTGGATATATTCAAGCGTGATAGTGCCAGCAGGTGGAGACTTGCGGTACCGCTCAATATCATCAATGGTTCGGTCAATGGCAGCAATTTTAAGCCTTATGTCAATAAGCTGCTGTCTGGCCTGCTCCTTTTTCTTGCGCAGAAAGTCTTCAATAAGATTAAGGTCACGCTGGTCGAATACATCTTTAATCTCACGAAGTTCCATGCCAAGTTCTTTCATATACTGAATCATGTCAAACCGCGCATTCTGCTTGATGTCATAGTATCTATAATGAGAGTTTTTATCAATATAACAAGGCTTCAACAGTCCCATAGAGTCATACAGGCGCAGTGTTGTCACAGTTGTCTGGTTCATCTTAGCCATCTCGCCTATGCTTATGTAATTCTCTGATTTATTGTTCATGGCAGTACCTCTTAATGTGTGCAAAAGTCTAATGTAACATTAGAGTTATTATAGCATTAATGTGTGATAATATGTATTAATTCTTAAAAATGTGCCGCTACCGTTTTGTGATTAACTTACATGCGGGTGTAAGTCTACTTGACGACGAAGAACGAGCACCCTTGCTTTAGACATTTGACAGCGGCTTATTTTGGTTCTATACTTCAAGTAAGTGAAAACTAACTGCATAGTTTGATATGGATAGAAGGTGGGATTATGGTATTTAAAACAATAGGTGACAAATCAAATCCAGTTATCCTTTTTTTTCACGCAATGGGAGTTACTGGGGAAAGCAGCATGCCGGTTGCAGAGAAAATGGCAGATAAATTTAATTGCGTTATGCCGACGTCAACAGTGTATTGTTCCGGGCAGAAATATCGCGGTAAAAAAGACGAAGTACAGCAAATTGTACAATTCCTAGAAAAGCAGGGAATCACAGAGATAGAACTTGTAGTTGCATCTTCGATTGGTGCAGATCTTGCGATGGCATTCCTGACAGATGCAAAAATACCAGTGAAATATATATTTTTTGACGGCGGGCAGTTTGCGCAGATTGGAAAGATGACACGCAGGATTATGGTTCCGTTTTTATATCTGGCAATTAAAAGCGTGTACTGGTCAAAAGGAAAAACATTAAAAAGAATCATGTGGTGCGATGATGAAAAAATCAAGCCTTACTTTATAGCAGCAGGAAAGAATCTGACATATGGAAATATGAGAAGGCATATGACAGACAGCCTGGAAGATAAACCACTTCCGAAACTGTCAGAAGAATTGCAGAAACATACATTCTGGGAGTTCGGAAGTAAAGAAGAACATTTTAAATACAGAAATGCAGTTGTGCAAACCTATATAAACGGTAATTTTCCGGTTTTTGAAGGATTCAACCATATGCAGTATCAGATCCGTGAGCCGGAAGGATTTGCCAGAATGCTGGAAACGATTATTGAGACAGGCAGATTACCCAACCCGGTTGTTACCCTTTCTGGTAGTATTCAAGAAGTCATAAAGTTCCGAGAGTAATGGAAGAAGGCAATGATTCGAGAAAAAGAGAAGTGTAATATTGAAAACTGCTTGAGATTTCGGGAAAAATCTGCTATGATACTACTATATATATGGGAGTGGGGAATTTATATCCTTTTTGCATTAGAAATTATGGAAGGAGGACTTGACTATGGCAAACGTAAATGCACAATCATTATCGACTCGGCAGGAGCATCGCGCCGTTTTTTCAGTGTGTCAAGTCTTATTTCATACAATTTATAACGAACCAGTTGCCGAAGACATGGAGCATTATGCCCTGTCTTCGGCTTTTTGCGTTTGCTGAAAGGATGGTGGTTTGATATTGAAGTCCTAACCACGACCGGCAAATCAATCTTTTCCGGCGTGTCCGCTGCCGAAGAAAGAAAATAGCGGATAGAATTATTTGGGAGGTATGAATATGAATAAGAAACTTCTAAGCCTTCTGCTTGCGTTGTGCCTTGTGATGGCACTTGTTCCGATGACAGCGTTTGCAGAGGATGCACAGAACATAAATGTCTGGGATGGCAGTACAGCGGCAGCGTTCGCAGGTGGAACAGGTACCGCAGAGGATCCTTATCAGATCGCTAACGGAGCACAGCTTGCATATCTTGCAAGCTCTGTGAATAGCGGAGAAACCTACGAACAGAAGAACTTTGTTTTGACGGCCAACATAGACCTGAACGGGCTGCCTTGGACACCGATTGCAAATTCTTTTTCTGATGCACTGTTGGGAGGTTCGGATTATCGCGTCTTCGCCGGTAATTTTGACGGTAACGGATATACCATCTCTAACGTTTCCATTGGGTCAGAGACCGCGCCGCTAGAAGCGGATGTGTTAGGGTTGTTTGGTGCAACAGAGGGAAAAATCAGCAACTTGAATCTGGATACTGTTTCTATCCACGGTGTAGCAAAGATTGCTTCGATAGGTGCTGTCGTCGGATTTGCCGGCGGTCTGGTTGGTTATTCAGGTGGATCCATTGAAAATTGTCATGTGACAAGTTTGACGATGGATATGAGCGCACCGAGCAACGTTTATGCTGCTGCATACTGGGTCGGCGGGCTTGTAGGTGCACTGGATGGAACGCAGCTCATCAACGAGTGCAGTGTATCCGGCAGCATTACGGAAAAAGCCGGCAAGGGGTCTATCGGCGGACTGATCGGTGAATTGGGAAAAGCAGCGAAAATCACATACAGCAGATCAAATGTAACGGTAAATGTGAAGGCCGATTCCCGTGGCGGTGCGGATGTCGGCGGATTTATCGGCAAAGGAAACGGCAAAACAGATGCAGAAACGGTTATTCGAAATTGTTACGCCACGGGCAATGTTACCGGCGGCGCATATACAGGCGGCTTTGCCGGCGGCCTTTGGGGACTGAATATCAAAAACTGCTATGCGAGTGGCAATGTATCACAGGCTGCGGCTGCTATGGGCTCTTTTGTAGGTACCGATGCCTCTGACTCAGCGTACTATGGCTCCATTACAAATTGCTTTACAACCGGCAGCGTAACAGGCTCATCACCCTTTCAGTATGCCTTTGCGGAGCAGTCGTCTGCGACTAAGAGGAGCGAAATAACCAACTGCTATTTTGCAGTGGAAAACCTCGGTATTAAAAACCAGAACGAATCCGCAACTGAAAAGCCGCAGGAAGAAATGAAAACCGAAGATTTTGCATCCGCACTGAATAATGGTGACAACAGTAACGGATGGTCTTTTGTGAACGGACAGGTTCTTTGCGGTGCAGAGCCGGCAGATTACAGTGCTGTGGAAACAGCGATGGCAGCCATTCCCACTGATTTGACTGTGTATACCGATGAATCTGTTGCCGCATTGAATACGGCGGTGGACGGAGTTGTCAGGGGCAAGGCTTTTGTGAGTCAGGCTAATGTTGATGCAATGGCACAGGCTATCGAAGATGCCATTGCTGCCCTGCAATATAAGGATGCTGACTACACCAAAGTTGACGAAGCCGTTGCCAAGGCAAATGCACTGAACAAGGACAACTACAAGGACTTCTCTGCTGTAGAAGCTGCCGTCAATGCTGTTGTCCGTGACAAGAACATCACTGAACAGAGCGAAGTGAATGCAATGGCGAAGGCTATTGAAGATGCCATTGCGGCCCTGCAATACAAGGATGCTGATTACACAAAGGTTGACGCAACCATTGCCAATGCAAATGCCTTGAACAAGAATGACTACAAGGATTTCTCCAGTGTGGAAGCTGCTGTCAATGCTGTTGTCCGTGGTAAAAATATTACGGAGCAATCTGAAGTAGACAAGATGGCAAAGGCTATCGAAGATGCCCTTGCTGCTCTTGAGAAAAAGCCTGCCAGTATCATACCGGGAACATCCGATAAAAGTCCACAGACCGGCGATACAGGCAACCTTGCTCTGTGGATTGCCCTGCTGTTTGCCAGCTGCGGTGCAGCCATTACTATAACGGTTGTCAGCAGAAAGAAAAAGTACAACAGATAATTGAATAATGTTCCCTTGCTCCATCTTCCGAGCAAGACAAAAGCGTCGTAGCAATACGGCGCTTTTTTGTTACCCGGAAGCGACAAACAGCGACTTTCAGTCGTTTTTTATCGGTTTTGCATCCTTCCCCTTCTCAACAACAGTCAGATTGCCAACAACATTATATTATTTTTGTATATCGTCAGTCTGACAAACTTCTATTTACACAACCCTTTAAAAAAAGCCTTTGCATTATCCAGATCATTCTTATCCGGATGTCCTTTTGATATGCCTCCTATAAGCTTGAATGGTCCAAATGTATCGTATCCTTTACAAGAAAATTCTCCCACAATTCTTCCCTGCTTTTCTTTTATAATTCCCTTTATTGAATCAAAAACAGGTCTTCCACCATAAGTACACATAAGAAAAACATCCTTATTCTCTGGAAGATTTACTTCAGCAAAGTTGATTACGGCCTGGTGCATTTTACCAAAATAAATACCAGAGGCAAATCCTATAAGATCATACCCGGATAAGTCCTTTTCAGTAATCTTAGCTGCATCAATAATATCAACCCCATATTCATCTGCTATGGCATCAACAATTTTCTTGGTATTATTGTGATGAACCGATGCATATATAATAACTATTTTCATATCTGCTTCACTCCAGCTCATACGGATATCATACATCATCCGTGTAAGTGCAATACTGTCTTTAGCTGTATATACATCACTGCTGCAATATCCAAGTTTTACGCATCTGCTTACTTCCCTGATTTCATATTCAAAGCCATTTATATCAACCGGACACTCGATTGTTTCCGGTTCTTTTCCTTCCACCTCAAGTATCATGGTCTCGGCGTGTTGGAAATCCGGTAAAAATATACTTCCCTTTGTTCCCTCAATTCTGGCATTACGTTTTAATTCCTGCCCAATTGTCTGGACTGATTCTGCAGTACATCCATCATTATATATCAGTTTGAGACAGCTGTAATCATCTGTTCCATACTCATTAATATGTACTTTTTGAGTTTCTACATTCTGCGGCTCATTCCCTGTAACAATACGCAGAAATCCCAGATTGTAAATTCCTATGTCCAACAAAGCACCTCCACCAAGTGCAGGGTTAAATTTACGCTCTTTTCTGGCACCTGTTGCAACAAACCCATACTGGCATGAAATATGTTTTATTTCTCCAATTACTCCTTGCTGTAAGATACTGTGTAAACGATCATACAATGGAAGAAACCATATCCAGAGTCCCTCCATGATAAAAAGATGCCTATCCCTTGCCAGCCTGTACAGTTCCTGTGCCTGTTTATCATTTATCGTAAACGGCTTTTCGCACAATACATGCTTTCCATGTTCAAGACATAACCTGCAATTCTCATAATGCAAAGTATTTGGTGTTGCTACATAAACAGCCTCAACATCCTGATCTTTAACCAGTGCTTCATACGAATCATAATATCTTGGAATATCATGCTCCTTAGCAAAGGCTTTTGCACTTTCAATGTTACGTGAACCAACTGCTACTAACTGTTCATTTTCTTTACTCATCTGATTAATGGTTGATGCAAATTTTTTTGCAATATTACCTGTAGCCAAAATTCCCCACTTCATCTTATCTCTCCCATCAATTTTATAAATTTATATGTAATATATAGCCATTTAGCAATTATTAAAGGAAACAAGTCTATTATACCTTATATCACCAGCTTCGCATATCCATTTTATATCATATTTTATAATACAAAAGGTCAGATCCGCCAAGCCCAATGGTTACTGACGAATCTGACCTTTTACAATTACAAAAAATTATATATATTATCCTTCAATCTCTTTAATAAGATTAACCATCTCAATAGCACCTTCAGCGCACTCAAATCCCTTATTGCCTGACTTTGTTCCGGCGCGCTCAATTGCCTGCTCGATTGTATCTGTAGTAAGCACTCCAAACATAACAGGAATATCACTTGCTAAAGAAACATTTGCAATGCCTTTGGAAACCTCGCTGCACACATAATCGTAATGACTTGTAGCACCTCTTATAACTGCACCAAGACATATAACTGCGTCATACTTGCCGCTTTTTGCCATCTTTGAAGCTATCAATGGTATCTCAAATGCGCCCGGCACCCATGCAAGATCAATATTTTCTTCTGAAACATCATGTCTTACAAGCCCGTCTTTAGCTCCCGCAACAAGCTTAGACACAATAAATTCATTAAACCTTGCCGCTACAATACCTACCTTAATTCCACTGTCAACTAACTTACCTTCTAAAACTCTCATCATCAATTCCTCCTTATAAATAATCCATATTTTTACACTACATTTAAAATGTGTCCCATCTTTGTCTGCTTTGTCTTAAGATAGAACCTGTCAAAGCTGGTCGCATCTATCTCAATAGGCACTCTCTCACTGATTTCGATTCCAAAATCTGCAAGCTGGTATACCTTATCGGGATTGTTAGTAAGAAGCCTTAAGCTCTTAGCGCCTAAGTCTTTCAATATCTGTGCTCCTATGTAGTACTCGCGTGCGTCTCCCGGCAGACCAAGTGCCAGATTAGCCTCAAGTGTATCCATTCCCTGATCCTGAAGTGCATATGCCTTAAGCTTATTAACAAGCCCGATTCCTCTGCCCTCCTGTCTCATATAAAGAAGCACACCTCTGCCTTCATTGTTAATCTGTGTCATCGCTGACGCTAGCTGCTGACCGCAGTCACATTTCATTGAGCCAAATGCGTCTCCAGTCAGGCACTCTGAATGTACCCTGCACAAAAGATTGCTGCCATCACCAATGTCTCCCTTTACCAATGCAACATGATGCTCGCCATTTAACTTATTAACATAACAGTGTGCCATGAATTCCCCATACTTTGTCGGCATTCTTGTAACTGCCACGCACTCAACCAAGTTGTCATGTCTCTTTCTGTATTCCTGAATTGCTTTAATTGTTATGAATTTGAGATTGAATTTTTCGGACATTTCTATGAGGTCTTCTTTTCTCATCATTGTTCCGTCCGCTTTCATTATTTCACAGCACAGACCACATTCTTTAAGTCCTGCTATTCTCATAAGGTCTACTGTTGCCTCTGTATGTCCGTTTCTTTCAAGAACTCCATTAGGTTTTGAACGTAGTGGAAACATATGTCCCGGTCTTCTGAAATCCTCAGGCTTTGCTTCATCTGACACACATGCTCTTGCAGTAAAGCCTCTCTCCTCTGCCGATATTCCTGTTGTCGTCTTAACATGGTCTATTGACACTGTAAATGCAGTTTCATGGTTATCAGTATTGTCAGCAACCATCTGTGTAAGTCCCAGCTTTCTGCACAAATCTCCACTCATAGGCATGCATATAAGTCCTTTTCCATATGTCGCCATGAAATTCACATTTTCAGTAGTTGCAAATTCAGCGGCACATATAAGGTCGCCCTCATTCTCTCTGCTTTCATCATCTGAGACAAGTATCAGCTTTCCATCCTGTAAATCCTTAACCGCCTCTTCAACTGTGTTATACTCAAACATTTTCTTTTACCTTCCTTTCCCTTTGATATTTTAAAATCCATTCTTTAGCAGGAATTCTCTTGTGATTCCCATCTGCGGTTCTTCTTCCCGCAGAGCAAGAAACCTCTCAATATATTTTCCGACAATGTCATTTTCGAGATTAACTACATCACCAGCTTTCCTAAGTGACAGCGTTGTCGCACCTGCCGTATGTGGTATTATTGATACTGAAAAGCTCTGGCTGTCCATCTTGGCAACCGTAAGACTTATTCCATCTATGGCAACCGAACCTTTTTCAACGATATATTTTAATATTCCGCTGTCTGTCTTAATCTTATACCATATCGCGTTATCATCCTTGGTTATCGCTGCAACTTTTCCTGTTCCATCAATATGTCCTGAAACTATATGCCCTCCGAACCTTCCATCTGCTGCCATTGCCCTTTCAAGATTAACAGCACTGCCACTCACCAGCTTGCCAAGTGATGAGCGGTTCAGCGTCTCATGCATTACATCCGCAGTAAATGTATTATCATATATCCCTGTCACTGTAAGGCACACACCATTGACAGCAATGCTGTCTCCTATATGTGTTCCCTTAAGGACTTTTTCTGCCTGTATTGTAAGAATTGCTGATGCCGTTCCTTTTTTTACATTATTTACATGTCCGATTTCTTCAATAATTCCTGTAAACATTACAACTCTCCTTCAATCAGAATATCGTCACCAAGAAGACGAACGGTTTTGTTTCTCAACCGATATGCTTCATCTACATTTGCAATACCCTGCCCTTCAACTGCTGTCTTACTGTCTGCCCCGCCAAATATCTTAAGTGCAATATAAGTCTGAACCCGGTTCACAATTCCAGCCTGCAATGCCGAAAAGTTAAGTGTTCCGCCTCCCTCTAGAATCACGCTGTCGATACCTTTTTCTCCAAGTATGTTCATAAGCTCTTTAAGGTCAACGTGCTGCTCTGATTCTTTTGTAATTATCACTTCACAGCCTGCATTTTCATATAAAGATTTCCTGTCGCTGTCGGTACTACATGTAGCAATTATTGTTGGTATCTGCCCTGCACTTTTTACAATTCTGCTGTCAAGCGGAGTTCTCAATCTGCTGTCGCATATGATTCGCACAGGATTGTGTGGATTGCTGACGGCTGTACTTCTACAGTCAAGCATTGGGTTATCAGCAATCACAGTGCCGACACCCACCATAATTGCCGCGTATCTGTGACGGTCTGCATGCACATTTTCTCTTGCCTGCTCACCTGTAATCCACTTGGAAAGTCCCTTATATGTGGCAATTTTTCCATCAAGTGTCTGTGCTGTTTTCATCACAACATATGGCTCTTTATTCCTTATGTAATGAAAGAATACATAATTCATCGCAAGACATTCTTCATTGCATACACAACCTTCAACTTTAATCCCGTGTTCTTCCAGATATTTAACACCTTTTCCACTTACCAGGGGATTAGGATCCATCGAACCTATCACAACCCTGCTTATTCCTGCCTGCACAAGTGCTTCAGTGCAAGGCGGCTGTTTCCCATGATGGCAGCACGGCTCAAGTGTCACATATATGGTTGCTCCACTGGTATCCTCCATACATCTTGAAAGTGCATCTCTTTCCGCATGAAGCTCACCATATTTCCTGTGCCAGCCTTCACCTATAATTCTGTCATCCTTTACAATTACAGCTCCAACCAGCGGATTAGGATTAACCCAGCCTGTTCCTCTCTTTGCCAGTTCAATCGCCCGCTTCATATATAATTCATCCTGTTGTAATTGTTTGTCTGTCGTTTGTTTCAACTGTTCATCTGTCTGTTGACGCATATTTACACCTTCTTCCTGTATATGCCTGGATTTGACCTGCTTCTTGTCACATGATACCTACGCATAGTCGCATTTTGCTCATTTGAAAAAAAATCAGTTCATCCCAGATATCTCTCTCCAGCCGCTAAATCTTCCCATCACGGACAGAGCATACGAAAAAGCCCCCAAAGCATCTCTACTTCAGGGGCTTGTAATACGCTGGCATCTTTCCAGCATTTAAAGCAATAAAAAACTCTGAGATAACTAATTCATCTCAGAGCTGATATCCAATCAATTCAGGCTCACCATGTATCATCCACATATCAGCGTCTCTTGCTATGTTCATAACACAGGATAAACCGTCAATCACTTCTTTCATCCAGACTTTACTGTCGGCTTCGGAATTACACCGAATCATGCTCTGGCTCGCGCCTCGGCTCGTGGGCTTTACCACCGGTAGGGAATTGCACCCTGCCCTGAAGTTCCATATGTATTAAATTATTTATAGTATACACCTGATTTTTAAAAAATCAAGTACTTGACACATTTATTAATATAAGGAAATGAATAAAACCAAAACATGTAAAAACCGGAACCTCGCACCCACACAGTAAGCGAAATTCCGGTCTCCTTAAATATTAATTTTCTATCTTTTTACCTTTAACCGTTAATCCTGCTGCCGCTCCTCCTATTACAAGCATAAGAAGCCATACAAATACATGTTTATTATCTCCCGTATCAGGCGCCTGTTCTTTTACTGTCTCTGTATTATCGTCTTTACACGTATCGGTCAATGATGTTGTATCTGTAATCTTTGCAACCACAGTCTGTGATTTTTCAATCTCAACAAGCCCATCCTGCTTGATGTAATATCTGTCACAATCTTTACAATACCAGTATTCAATATTTCCTTCATCTGTCCTGGTAGCCGCCTTTGCCGCTACTGACTGCAAGCCTTCATGCATACTCATATTGTAAGTACCATATTCTTCGCTGCAGATCGTACACACTGCTTTCTTCACACATGTTGCACTTCCGCCTGCGTGTTTACACTGATAACCACAAACCGTGCAGACACCGTTTTTCCAACCATGTGCTTCACTTGTCGATACTTCCTTATCACAGCAATCATATGCCTGCTTATGAGTTTTTTCTGTCTGTACCCAAACCTGTTTTCCACTGTGGTTTGCCATATCTTTATCTGTATACTCCTTGCCGCAGATTTCGCAAACCGCACCTTTTGTACATGTTGCTTCTCCTCCGCTGTGTACACATACATAACCACATGTTTCACAAGCACCATCTTTCCACTTATGATTTTCTTGTTCTAGCGTCACTTTACCGCAGCAATCATATCTCTTTTCATGTGTTGTTGCTGTCTGTATCCATTTTTCCACACCCGAATGATTATCTGCATTTATTTCTCCATATTCACTATGGCAGATATTGCAAACCGCTTTCTGCGTGCAGGTTGCTTTTCCGCCTGTATGAATACAATCGTATCCGCATACTGTGCAGTGTCCATTCTCCCAGATATGATCTGCTATATTAGTTACCTCAGCACCACAACAGTCATATTTTTTCTGATGAGTTTTTTCTGTCTGTACCCATACCTGTTCTCCACTGTGGTTTGCAGGATTTAAAGTACCATATTCAGCATTACAATCCGTGCAGACGGCTCTCTTTTTACATGTTGCTGCTCCACCCACACAGCTTTCTGTTTCTTCTATTGTACAGCCTGCTGTTGTACATTTGTGGGTATGTGTGCCGTTATCATTTGACTTCCATTCACCATATGTATGTTCTGCCTTTGCTGCTGTAACAATCTCACCACATTCACAAATTACAGGTGTTGTACAATCACCATCATCTATACCACTATGTTTTGTCTTTGTTGTTGTTACCGTACAGCCGTCATTCTCGCACTCTTTCCAATGATAAGTACCGTCTTTTGTCCATGTGTCGCTGAAATTATGATTTGTCTGTGCCAGAAATATTTTCCGGCAGACAGAGCATATTGATTCTTTCGTACAGTCGCTGTTATCCATTGTATGATTCGCATTTACTGTAATAGACAGATAAATGCTGTATCCTTCATTATCTGTCAATGTTATTGTCTGTGTGCCATCTGCTGCAGATACAGTATAAATACCGGCCGCATCAGGTGTAAGCGTTTTATTTCCTGTCATTACCTGTGTATAATCTAAAGAAGTTACTTTAAACTGTGCCTTCTCGCAGTATACTCCATTATTTTTAATACCGTCTACCACTGTATCCGGATTAATCGCATTATAATAATATGTAACTGTCTGTGTTTCTGATGTATACACACCCTTTTCATCGCCTGTCTTGCTTAAAAAAGTATATCCTGATGGAATCTTAATATTTTCAGGTACCGCATAATTCGTTCCCGATGTGCCCTGAAGTGTAATCGATTCACGTAACTTCTGCTCACTGTCTTTTATCACATAATTAACAATTACTTTTCCTTTACCCGATGTTACAGCCACATCATCAAAGCTTTCCTTATCTACAAGAATCATTGTAGTATACGCAGGTACAGTTATAACGGAGCCTGAGACTTCACCAAGTGATACAACTCCTGCACTTTCGCCATTTGCAATAACAACCCAGTCCGTAGCAGCTCTTCCTTGAACAGGAATTGTAATTTCTTTTGACACATCTGACTCATTATTTAATACTGCCATAGTATTCCACTCGTCGTCTTTTGTACCTGAAAGCACATAAGCTTCAGAATTTTTTATTGTCTGCCTTTTCGCAAGCGGTGAAAATGCTTTTCGTATATCCATAAGTCCTCTGTAATATGAGACTACATCTGCATACTCTGCTGAATCCTTCCATTCAACGTAACTGCTGTCTGCAAGAGTTGTTCCCTCAACGCTGTTACACATTTCTTCTCCGCCATCCATAAACAATGTTCCCGGCTTAGCATATTTCATTGCTGCTTTCTGCTTGTATATTTTTACGGCTTTTTCGTTTCTTTCGCCATAAGTGCCACCTGTGCTGCCGATTATTTCATCATATAAGGAAATTTTATTCTGTCTTTCTTCCTTTGTATAATTGTCTCCCCATATAACCAGATTGGCATCTTCCTTTGCCAATGATGTCTTTATCTCATCCAGCCATTTATATACATACGAAGAACCTTTGTACTTCACATTGACACAGTCAATCAAATCCAGTGAAAATCCATCAACATGATATTCCTCTGCCCAATATTTCATGGAATTAACCATATAATTACGATACATCTTCCGCTCTGTAGAAAACTCATTGTCATATCCCGTATTTGTTGTATACCTTGTACCGTCAGTATTCAATCTGTAATAAAACCACGGAACCGACTTTTCAAGAGGATTTTCCTCTGAGGCATGCGTATACGGCATCTCCATCACAACAGAAAATCCCGCACTGTGAAGTGCCTGAATCATCTCTTTACATTCTTTTATAACAGTCTTGCTGTCTGACGGATTGGAAGCATAGCTTGCCTCAGGTACATTATAATTTAAAATCTCATACTCACTGTCGCCATCAAAATCCGCAAACGGTGCAAGCTGTACTGTCGTAACGCCAAGTTCCTTCAGATAATCAATACCAGATACAAGCTCTCCCGCACTGTTTACTTTTGCACCCTTTTCCGTAAAAGCACTGTACTTTCCGCCTGCAGTCATGCCCGATGCGGTATCTGATGAGAAATCCTTGACACTTATTTTATAAACAGTATTTGCTTTTGTCGAATCAACATACACATGTCTGTCCCTGTCCCAACCCTCAGGAGATACTGAAGATGTATCTGTTATATACGAACGCTTTCCGTCTTTGCTTACCGCAACCGAATATGGGTCCTGAATTTTATATTTTGTTGTTCTGTCGCTGCCAATATGGGTAATATCTGTTGTGGTAATCGTATAGTCATAATACAATCCGCCCCAATCACCAATAAGTGTTATAATCCAGAGGCCATTCCATTCCCCATTTACAAGCATTTTCTCTAATGTATAAGCTCCTATATTACATGCATTGCTGTCATTATCATCACCTGTTGCATAAATATTAACTTTTACATATGTTGCCGCAGGTGCCCATAACAAAAATTCAGTTGACTGCTTTGTATATGTCGCTCCAAGCTGCCTGCCCTTACGTGTATGCCCCCAATCATCAACATATGTTCCATCATAAAAATATTCATTATCAATATCTTCTGCCACTTTATTAATATAGCTGTTAGGAATCGTAGGTATCTTTTTACTGTTATCTGCCGCAAACCCGGTAACGGCACTGCTTGAAAATACCATTCCAATTGACAATACCACCGCAGTAGTCTTTTTTAAGTTTAAATACTTCATAAACTATCCCTCCTTTTATTATACTCAATATATCTATGCAACACTCTAAAACATTACAAAATCACATTCTATCTTAGTGGTATTATACAATAAAAAGCATCAAAAAAAATGTCATTTACATGAAATGACATTTTTTCGACACGAACGATATTAAAATGAATGTTTATTCTTCACTTTTTAATCACAATTTATTTATAAAGTTCTGGACCTGATTTTTAAAAAATCAAGTACTTGACATATTTATTAATTTTATGATACTATACCACGGCACAATTAAATATGGTTATATTGGAAACGACACATCCCCCGGATGATAACGAACAACACATGTTTTGCTTAGGTTATTATTTAAGGAGGATTTTTTTATGCCAAAAAACAAGTTTCAGGATGTTATTTTCACAATTATTATGGCAACAATTATGGTCTATGGAATGGTCGTATATAATGTTGCCCTCAACACAGGTACTGTAAATGGTACTACTTTCTTAGCTGCAACACATGAATTGCCAATCATGGTTCCAATTGCATTCGTACTCGAATTCTTCGTTGTAGGAAAGATTGCTAAAATGCTTGCATTTACAGTCATGCGTCCTACTGACAGACCTCAGTTCATCACATATGCAATATCAATATGTATATGCTGCATTATGTGTCCGGTTATGAGTCTCGTTGCAACATTTCTTTTCAAAGAGCCATCCTTTGGCATGTGGGTTAAAACATGGGCAATGAACTTTCCTATGGCAATCTGCTATCAGATGTTCTATTGCGGACCACTTGTAAGGCTTATATTTAGAGCAATATTTGTTAGAAAAAATGCTGATGCAACAGAAGCTGTAACGGCTGCAGAGGCAGAATAATATTAATCACTAAGGGGCTGTCAAGTGACAGCCCCTTAAAAAAATCAATTATTTATAATATTACATTTTCAAACAAAAATACCATTACCGGCATGGTTACTATAGCACTAAGCGTTGTAATCACATTTATGGCACTGGCATATTTTGAATCATTGCCATATACCTGACACATCTGCGTAACTGTTGATGCTGAAGGTGTAATAACTGCCAAGAAAACAATAAGCATAATTTTAGGTGCATCCTGAGAAATACCAGCAAGATGGCTTAATTTTATCAAAAGAAGTGCTATAAGCGGTACAACAACCATTCTCAACAAAGAAACAAAATACAGCCTTCTGTTAGCAAAAATTTTCTTTAAATCCATCCCTGCAAAAAGAATTCCTGTAACTATCATGCTGGCAGGTCCTATCATATTGCCAACAGAACCTATCGTATCATTAATTATTAATGGCAGTCTAATTCTTGTAAAGAAAAGTATTACACCAACCACAATCGAAATCATATTTATATTTAACACTATCTTCTTCCAGTCATAGGAACTTTCACGGCTGATTATTTTTTTGCAGTGAGTCCATAAAAAGATAAGCTGCACACTCATGAAAACGCATCCATAAAGTACCCACTCCTGTCCTAGAATGAATGTCACAATTGGAACAATAAGATTACCTGAATTTGAATAATAAACAGATGCTATCTCCACCTCATTCAGGTGAAACAATCTCCCCATAACTAATATAACTCCAAGCAATACAATCTGTAATGCAACAGATGCCGCCAAAGCAAGCAACAACCCATATACTGTCTTTGATGTATAATCCACCTGAAAAGCCTTTATAATGACACATGGTATAATCAGGTATAAAACAATTTTGGATAAAACTTTACTGTCCTCATCTTTTACGATACCTGCTTTTACAATAATAAAGCCCATAAGAATCATAATGAATAGCTCTACTATCTGTTCCATAAGAAGTATGCTAATATGCATAAAAATCATCTCCTATTGTTATGATACGCCCAACGCATTATATACATCTTTTGCAATTATCATTCATCCACCAGGCATAACATTCTTTTAAGCAAAAGCCTCCTCTTTTATATAAAAACTCAATATATAAGCAGGGGAAACTTTTCCCCCACCTATATTACATATGTTCTTTGCAAATATCAAGATGCATGACTAATGCCATAGGTCGTATGTCTGATTGAATAATAGCTCCTGTCCCATACGCCGCAAATTCATATGGGAAAAGCTATTCTCCACAAGAGAACATAAAAATAAATATTATTACTGAAAAATCGTATCATGCATATATGTTAAACGCAATATTCATCAACCTTTTTAAAATAAATTGGTTATATGTTGTCTTTTTATGGTTATTTACTGTATAACTGTTAATGCTCCAAATGTAACCGCTACTGGATGATTATTAATTAATCTTGAAAATACTCCGACTTTCTTTATTGTTACTACATCTTCATCGGCAAGCACTTCACCTTCCAATGTATAATTTCTGCAAAGTATACCATTATCCTTATATTCTTCTTCGTCCCATTCAATGGAGTTTATTTTATATATTGATAATCTTTTATTTTTTTCGCATAATCCGTATATTTCCACCAGAATATGTTAATATATGAATATCAATCCACAGATTGGAGAATTACCATGAAAGCATATGAAAGATTATTAAAATATGTCACTTTCCGTACACCAAGTGATGAAAACAGTGAAAACACGCCCTCATCTGCATGCCAGTTTGAGTTAGCCAGATTTCTTAAAAATGAGATGGAAGGATTGAACTTATCGGACATTGTACTTGACGATATGTGTTACCTGTATGGTAAACTTCCGGCAACCAAAGGTTATGAAAATGTGCCTGCTATTGGATTTATTGCACATATGGATACCGTGTCCGATTATTGCAACCACGATATTACACCAGTAATAACAGAAAACTTTAATGGTGTATCACTCAAACTTCCTGCGGGAATAACCCTGTCTGTGCATGAGTTTCCTCATCTTGGCACTCTTAAGGAACGCACACTTATCACATCAGACGGAAGCACTATACTTGGTGCTGATGACAAAGCAGGTATTGCTGAAATCCTTACTATGATAGAACATTTGCAGAAAGGCAATATACCTCATGGAACAATATGTATTGCATTCACACCTGATGAAGAAATCGGCATGGGAGCTGAACATTTTAACATAGAACAGTTCGGTGCCAAATACGCCTACACAATTGACGGCGACACAGAAGGCGAGATTCAGTACGAAAACTTCAACGCATGCAAAGCGGATTTTCATATTAAAGGCTTCAATGTACACCCAGGTTCTGCCAAAGACACCATGATTAATGCCAGTCTTGTTGCAATGGAGATTAACAATGCACTTCCTGCTATGGAAACCCCTCGCAGCACAGAAGATTACGAGGGCTTCTACCATCTTGTCAGCATGTCTGGCGATGTCAGTGAGGCTTCGCTTAATTATATAGTAAGAGACCATGATAAGAATTTATTTGAAGCAAAGAAAAATACTCTGCGATTAATCGAAAAGAATATGAATGAAAAATGGGGCAAGGGAACTGTTACACTCACCATTAAAGACCAGTATAAGAATATGTCCGAAATCATTGCGGGCTGCATGAATCTTATTGATAATGCAAAGAAAGCCTGTGAACTGGCTGATATAACACCGCTTATTCTTCCTATCCGAGGGGGAACAGACGGCTGTCAGTTAAGCTTCAAAGGACTTCCATGCCCTAACCTTGGAACTGGAGGACACGCATACCACGGTCCTTATGAACATATTACTGTTGAAGGCATGGATATGACCGTTGCTATGCTTGTTAAATTGGTTGGAACATTTATCGAATAATATGCTCATATAATCAAAACAGCCGTATGGTCTTATGTAATACGCAAGACTTCACGGCTGTTTCTTTATTATCACGGCTTGCACACTCCACAAGCCTCATATCCCATATCAATAAGCTCATGCCTGCTTCCCGTATAAGTCTTTCTGTTGGAAGCCTCCATACTCTTTGCGCTGCTGCACGACTCCTTATGAAACTTCTTGGTATTCGTGTTAAGCACATAAGTCTGTACATTTGCAGAGTCTGAGACCGTCTGTGAACCACTCTCCGCTACCGAATCATCGGCATGGCTGCTGCCTGTTGCATAATCAATAGCAATTCCCGGCTGTGCATTAAAACAATACACATTGAAAAGAACTCCTTCGCCATTATCCTCAACTGACTTCGCCTCCATGTGCACACCGCTGGCAACAAGATTATCGCCAGAAAATACAGGTGTTACGCGGTACAGAACATGATTACCAGTTTCCTTTATGTAATCCGCCACCATATTTTCAAAAGGCAGCATACCATCAACATTAAGATATCTTGTTCCTGTAATCAGATTCTTTTCATTGGCATTCTCACCAGTAAGCTGATAACCTATAAGATGGCACCTGTTATACAGATATTTACCATCAACACTATCGTATTTCGCTGTCTGCCATCCCGTAGGTTTTACTTCACCAATTGCACCACGTTTCTCAGTAGGCATAATGTCTTTACCTATATTAGCAAATGCAGTAGTACATCTTCCAAGTCCATCCAGTTCTCCGTAACTCTCAAATGATATAGTCGTGAAGTCAGCATCATTAAACGCTGGGTTATTATCATTAATTACAACATATGGTTCACCCTGATATACTAAAGACGCCATATCATCTGCCACAGCCGTACTCTGAACCTCAGTACTACCAACAGTACCAGCCTGATTATCCTTCTTAGAAGAGCAACCGCTTAACCCAAATCCGCTTCCTGCAATAAAGAACACTAGTAAAAATGCGGTTACTCTCCTTAGCACTTCTAACCTTATATTATGCATGTATCATAACTCCTTATTTCTTTCTTACATATCTTTCTTCAGTAATTTTCTCATGAGAATTACCCTCAAAATCAGTAGAACCCTCCAGCTTAAACTCATTAAGCATGTCCTTAGGAAACTTCACATCAGAAGGATACTTCCTGTTCCACTTATACAGATAAACCTCATCCACCATATCCTCATAAGAAACAATCTCAGAGTCCTCAACAAAACAGAAATCATCCCTTCCGGCAAAACCAAACTCCTGATTAACCTCAAGATTCTCATAATCACAAAAAAGCTGCTTGCTATATAAAGAAAGCCATAACTTCCTGCCATCAAGCATCTTAATAATATGCTCATTCAGAACACTGTCCTTAGAAACACGTCTGTTATTAAACATAATTCCATAATCATCATCAACAATAGATATAACCTTCATAAAAAATCCTCCTTTTATATTCCCAGCGATGGAGCAACGCGACCAAAACTGAACCACACATCTCACCCCACCACTACAGCGAGGGTGTGCAAACACCCAACGCTGGCAGATAAAAACTCCCCGGGGTGGTGGGCTGGGTGTGGTTGTGTGGTTTAATTGGAAACCGTGTGAAGACGCCGGTACTTAGTGCGTGGGGAGAGCCGCCGCAAGGCGGCAAATCCCCACAAACTTAGTACCCGCTGCGTCTTCGCCCGAGCGGGAGCGCGTTTTCAATTAAACCATACAGCCATCCCCAGCCCCCTCTCCGGGGAGCCATTTCTTACCTACTTCTTAAAGGGAAACCTCCCCGATTCCAGCCTCTTCTTAAGCATCACCCCACCTATCGTCTGAGGCTGCTTAGCCGGACTATTTTCAGCTTCTCTTTCCTCCGCTTCTGCAATTCTGCGGCGAATCTCTTCCATCTTGTTATCCATTGCAGCAATCTGATCTGCACATGAAGACAATTCTGCAGCCAGCTGTTCTGCTTCAGAATCTGGAATATTCTTCTTATAACGAACCTTATGCTCCACGCTCGCCCAGAAATCCATGGCAATTGTACGGAACTGAACCTCAACCTTCATCATCTTCTTTTCATTCTGAAGGAATATCGGTATCTCAATTATAAGGTGAAGACTTCTGTAACCGCTTGGCTTAGGATTCTTGATATAATCCTTTCTCTCGACAAGCACTACATCGTCCTGCTTTAACAGGCAGTCGGCAAGCATATAGATATCTTCCGGGAAAGAGCATATTACTCTTACCCCCGCAATATCTCTTATACCTTCCTCAATGCCTTCCATTGTTATAGGAATATTTTTCTTCTTCGCCTTCTTAAATATGCCATCCATAGACTTAATTCTGCTCTTGATACTCTCAATAGGATTTCTGTCATACTGTAATGAGAACTCCTCATTAAGCACCTTGAACTTAGTCTCAACCTCCATAATGGCGCATCTGTAATAAGCCATCAGTGTGTTAAACGGCATAATATTTTCTTTTAATAACTCAATCATTTCATCAGAAAGGAGATTCTCTTTAATGAATCTTTCCTGTTCCTGCTTGAGTATCTCTTCTAATAACATAGTAACCCCTTTTACCTTTGATGCATCTTAAAGTGCCTTCTTAATAGCAGCTAAAAGCTCATCATATGTATCAAATGCCTCTAATTCAGGATTATCAGCCTTAATCTGCTCTGTACTCTTAAAGAGGAAGCCTGCCTTGCTTGCCTTAATCATTCCTAAGTCATTGTGGCTGTCTCCTGATGCAATAGTATCATAACCAATAGACTGTAAAGCCTTAACTGTTGTAAGCTTTGACTGCTCACAACGCATCTTGAAACCTGTAATCTCACCATTGTCAGCGACCTCAAGTGAATTACAGAAAATAGTTGGCCAGCCCAGCTTCTTCATAAGCGGAGTAGCAAACTGTGTAAATGTATCTGAAATAATGATAACCTGTGTTATACTTCTTAATTCATCAAGGAATTCCTTTGCTCCCGGAATTGGGTCAATCTTAGCAATAGTATCCTGAATTTCTTTAAGTCCAAGACCATGCTCCTTAAGAATACCAAGTCTCCAGTTCATAAGCTTATCATAATCTGGTTCGTCTCTTGTTGTTCTCTTAAGCTCTGGGATTCCGCTTGCCTCTGCAAATGCAATCCATATCTCTGGTACAAGAACGCCCTCAAGGTCTAAACATACAATATTCATATCATTATCTCCTCGCTTATTATTCTTAGATACACTCGTATCTCATGTGTTATTTCACTTATATTATTGTAACCCACTACCTGTCAAAACTCAATATGCCATTTTTAAGTCTTTCAAGCCCATCCATTAAAGTTGTCTTAGGACATGCAACATTCAGTCTTAAGAAATGTTTTCCATCTCCGCCAAAGCCTTCTCCCGCTGACAGTAAAAGTCCTGTATTCTTTCTTATATATGCCGCAAGCCTTGTTGAATTGTCTGTGATATCAGACACATCAAGCCAGCAAAGATAAGTCGCATGTGATTCCACCATTGACACTCCCGGAATATTATCCTTTATGAACTTTTCGGTAATCTGTTTATTCTCATAGATATATGCTCTTAACTGCTCAAGCCATTCTTCGCCCTTTGTAAATGCAGCTATAGCCGCATCTACTGCGAACACATTTGGCTCAGCTACCTCATCGGTATTGATTGCACGCCATACCTTGTGACGTAGTCGTTCGTCCGGCACACATATTGCTGCTGTCTGTAAGCCTGCCATGTTAAATGTTTTCGTAGGTGCTATGCATGTTACAGATATCTTCTTACACACCTCCGAAACACTTGCAAATGGCACATAATCAATGCCCGGGTCTGTAAGCTCGCAGTGAATCTCATCAGATATAACAACAACTCCATACTTGTAAGCAAGCTCTCCGATACGTGCAAGTTCTTCCTTACTCCATACATTTCCACCCGGATTCTGTGGGTTGCACAGAATAAGAAGTGTTGTCTGTGGGTTCTTGAGCTTAACTTCAAGGTCTTCAAAATCTATTACATACCTGCCATTCTCATATGCAAGCTGGCTCTGTAACACATTTCTGCCATTATTAAGAATACTGTTAAAGAAAATGTTGTATACAGGTGTCATGATTACAACATTCTCTGCTGGTGTCGTAAGCTTTCTTACAGAGCTTGATATTGCAGGTATAACGCCTGTTACAAACATAAGCCAGTCGTCTTCCATCCTGAAATTGTGGCGTCTTTCCCACCAGCCTGTGTATGCGTCATACCAGTCCTTTGATATCTCAGTATAACCGTATACACCGAGGTCTGCCTTTGCCTTAATAGCCTCAGTTATCTCAGGTGCTGTCTTAAAATCCATGTCAGCAACCCACATAGGAAGCTCATTCTCTGCCACATTCCATTTTAAAGAATCCGTATTACGGCGGTTCACTACTGTATCAAAATCATATTTCATTCTCGGATTTCCCTTCTTAATTCTACTTATTAATTCCTGCATACTATCTTAGTAAGTGAAGGATTAACCCTATCCTTCTCAATTATAAGCTTATCTATACTGTCTGCTGTTATAGTTCCAGAAGTTGGATTTAACACGCTGTCAACCCTGCTTGTGATATCAGCATCTACTGTTGAATACTCAAAAGCAAGTGTTGTATTAATAAGCTTGCAGTTCTTCATAACAAGATTGTCAATGTAGCATAATCCCTGAAGACTCTCTATTGTACAGTTAATAAACGTAAGATTCTTTGAATTCCAGCCAAGGTACTCACCTGAAATGTATGAATCATACACTGTTATATTTTCAGCATTCCAGAAAGCATCCTTGCTCATAAGTCTTGAATTTCTTATCTCAAGATTCTTACTTCCGTCAAATGGATAATTGCCAACAAGCTTAAGACCATCAATCTTCATATCGTTGCTGTTCATTGCAAAATAATTACCCTTTGCCACTACATTTGTCATAGTAACATTATCACAGCTCCAGAGAGTTTCCTCTGCATTGACAAATTCCACATTCTTAAGACCTAGTCTGTTACATCTTCTGAAATTCTTAGGTGCTTCAATAATTGTATCCTCAACATTAATATCGTTAGTGTACCATACTCCTGCTCTTCCCATCTCAAAGAAATAACAGTCCTTTACATTGACATTGTTGCAGTACCAGAGTGGATATTTCCACTTAAAGCTGCTGTTTACAAGCTCTATATTACTGCTCTCCTTTAATGGAGACTCACCATCATCAAATATAGAATCTTCAATACGAAGGTCTTTGCTTGCAAAAAGAGCACGTTCTCCTGTAAGAAGCTGCTGCTTAACTAATTTCTTTTCCATATTTACTCCATTCTTATCTACAAACATTAAAACCCAATCACCATATTATAAGTGATTGGGTTACATTCTAAACATTCTTAAGGTTCTCTACCATCTCTTCCATTGTGTGCCAGCCAAGTACTGCACATTTAACTCTTGCTGGCATATGAGAGATATCTCTTAATGCTCCGGCTTCATCAAGCTCATCAATCTCTTCCTCAGTTGCCTCGTCCTTAATCATCTTAAGGAAAAGTTCTGAAAGATGTACAGCCTCATCAATAGGCTTTCCAATGATAAGCTCAAGCATTATATCTGCTGATGCCTGCGATATTGCACAGCCATCTCCTGTAAATGCCCCATCAACAATAGTTTTCTTAGCATCATCAAACTTAAGCTTTAAGATTATGTCATCTCCACAGCTTGGATTAACACCCTCAAGCTCTAAGTCTGCATTGTCTATATCATGCTTATGATATGGATGCATGTTGTGGTCCGTAAGAACCTCATTATAAAAAGTTTTAGTCTCCATATCCCATAAGCCCCCTGATCTTAGATAGTTCTTCTATAAAATGCTGTACTTCTTCTTCTGTGTTATAGAAAGCAAAGCTTGCTCTCGTTGTTGAATTAACCTTAAGAAAATCCATTAATGGCTGTGCGCAGTGATGTCCTGCTCTTACTGCAATATGCTGTGAATCAAGTATAGAAGCAACATCATGTGGGTGTACTCCGTCAATTGTAAATGTGACTATACCCTCATGGTCTTCTGCCTTCGAAGAACCTATTAAGTTAACTCCCTTCATATCATTAATGGCATCTACAGCAATCTTAGTAAGCTTTCGCTCCTGTGCCATAATTGTGTCAAATCCAACATTGTTAATATAATCAATTGCCGCATGAAGTCCGACTGCGCCGCCTGTATTAACAGTTCCTGCCTCAAACTTATGTGGAACCTCTGCATACTTAACTCTGTCCCAGTGAACAATCTCAATCATCTCACCACCGCTTAAGAATGGTGGCATCTTGTCAAGAAGTTCTTTCTTTCCATATAATGCTCCGATTCCCATAGGTGCTAACATCTTATGTCCAGAAAATACAAGGAAGTCAACATCAAGGTCTGTTACATTAACCGGCATATGAGGAACACTCTGTGCTCCGTCAGCCACAATAACCGCACCATGTGCATGTGCAACCTCTGCAATATGCTTTATATCATTAACTCTTCCTAATACATTAGAAACCTGGGTAACTGCTACAAGCTTAGTCTTATCTGTAATAACCTCTAAAGACTTGTCTGTAATCTCTCCATTCTCATCAGGTGTAAGCTGCTTTAATACCGCTCCACATTTCTCTGCAACCTGCTTCCATGGAAGGAAATTGCTGTGGTGTTCCATAACACTAACAACAATCTCATCACCCTCTTTAATGAAATTCATCCCATAACTGTATGCAATTAAGTTAAGACTCTCTGTAGCATTTCTTGTAAATACTATCTGGCTTGCATCTTTAGCACCAATAAACTGAGCTACTGCCTTTCTTGCATTCTCATAACTTTCTGTAGCAATCTCACTTAATTCGTATACACCTCTGAACGGATTGGCGTTCATCTCCTGATAATACTTATTAACTGCATCAAGAACAGCCTGTGGCTTCTGTGTAGTCGCTGCATTATCAAGATATGCAATATTGCTTCCCGAAATAAGTGGGAAATCTTTTCTTATAGACTCAATCGTCTTACTTAACTCACTCATTAATAAACCTCTTTAATGTAGTCATGTATCTCGTTCCTGATACCATCATCAGGGATTTTGCCGCATACAGCTAAAAGCTTAGCTGCTGCCAGCATATTATAACATTCTTGTGCCGGTATTCCTCTTGATTCAAGATAGAATAAAAGCTCCTCATCAGGCTTTCCTATAGTTGCACCGTGATTACCGACAACATCTTCTTCTGCACATAGAATAATAGGAATAGTCTGGTTGACACATTTTTCATCAATAAGAAGAACTTCTTCCTTCTCATTACCTACAGAACCTGCTGAACCCTTAACGAAATCAATAGTTCCTCTGAACAGCTTAAATGCTGTATCTCTCAATGCACCTGCCGCATTGATTGCACATTCTGTCTTCTTGCCGGTATGTCTTACGCAGTAGTTCATATCAAGTCTTTCTTTACCTGCTGCAACATATCCAATCTCTGCAGACATAGAACTTCCATCACCTGCAAGCTTAATCTCACAGCCTTCGTATCTGTTCTTTCCGCTTAAATAAAGCTGCACAAGTTCAATTCTTGCACCATCTTCACAGTAACCACCGATATCATTAATAAATGTTGTCTCACTGCCTACCCTCTGAATCTGGATAAGACGGATAACCGAATCCTTGGCAGCATATAGTCTTGTCTGTACTGCTGCAAAGCCTTCTCCATCTTTATCTCCGTTAAAATCCATGTAAACATCAATGCTGGCATTCTCTTTAGTCTCAATACCAACAACATTAATGTCTGCATTGTTCCTGCCATAATTGAAATCAAGTCTTACGAAGCCTGCATTCTTCTTATCTGTTATATAATATACAGGTTCAGTCTGTGATTTCCTAGCTGCCTCTGTAATCTCCTGACCACATCCACCAATGATATTGTTAAGCTCACCATTATTAAGCTTTCCATCATCAATGAGACTTACATCATTAACAGAAGCATTTAACTCACCTGTACGATTAATCACAACCTCTCCAACCCTGCTCTGGTTCATATGAAGATGATTCCATGTCTTGGCTGGGATACGGTTTATTATCATGTCCTTTTCTTCGATACCTATCATATCATATTCCTCACTCTGATTAACTTAACCAATGCTGCCCTTCATCTCAAGACGGATAAGATTATTCATCTCCATTGCATACTCAAGTGGAAGCTCCTTAGATACATTATCAGCAAATCCTGAAACAATCATTGCTCTCGCATCATCTTCCGGAATTCCTCTTGACATAAGATAAAATACAGCATCATCACTGATTCGTCCAATTGTTGCCTCATGTCCTACATCCGCATCATTAACACGGATATCCATAGCCGGAATTGTATCAGATCTTGAAATATCATCTATCATAAGTGACTGACATGAAACTGATGATTTACTCTTCTTAGCCTTGGTAGTCATTGTTACCGCACTTCTGAAAGTACTGATTCCGCCACCCTTAGATATTGACTTAGTACTTACAACTGATGTTGTACCTGGTGCATTATGAACTACCTTCATACCTGTATCAAGGTTCTGTCCTGCTCCTGCAAATGTAATTCCTGTGAATTCACAGCTTGAGCGTTCTCCATTAAGGATACTCATAGGATACAGATATGATACATGCGAACCAAATGAGCCTGAAACCCATTCAATCTTACCACCTTCAGCAACAGTTGCTCTCTTAGTGTTAAGATTATACATATTCTTGCTCCAGTTCTCAATTGTTGAGTAACGAAGCTTTGCATTCTTAGCCACAAAAAGTTCAACCGCACCTGCATGAAGATTGGCAACATTATATTTAGGTGCTGAACATCCTTCAATAAAGTGAAGGCTTGCACCCTCATCAACAATAATAAGTGTATGCTCAAACTGTCCTGCTCCTGCAGCATTAAGTCTGAAATATGACTGCAGAGGAATCTCAAGATTAACTCCCTTTGGTACATACACAAATGAACCACCAGACCATACAGCTCCGTGAAGTGCTGCGAACTTATGATCCTGTGGTGTAATAAGCTTCATAAAATGCTCGTGTACCATATCTGCATATTCACCTGTAAGTGCACTTTCCATATCAGTGTATACAACACCCTGGTCAGCAACCTCCTTACGGACATTATGGTATACAAGCTCTGAGTCGTACTGTGCTCCAACTCCGGCTAACGACTCTCTCTCCGCCTTAGGAATACCTAATCTGTCAAATGTATCCTTAATCTCTTCTGGTACATCCTTCCAGTCACCCTTCATATTCGTATTGGCACGAACATAAGTAGCAATATTATCCATATTGAGTCCATCAATAGACGGACCCCAGTCAGGCACCTGCATATTATTATATATCTCTAATGACTTAAGTCTGAACTCTCTCATCCAAGCAGGATCATGCTTCTCTTCTGATATCTTCTCAACGATTTCAGGAGTAAGACCCTGCTTTATTCTGTAAGCGTCCTTCTCTTCGTTCTTAATATCATAAACACTTCTGTTTATGTCATCTACAAATGTCTTTTCTTCCATTACAAGCCTCCGAGCCTTAATTACCTGATGAATCTTTCGAAACCATTCTCATTGATATCATCAATCATAGCACTGTCGCCTGTTGCAACAACATTACCATTGACAAGAACATGAGTATAATCCACCTTAAGTGCCTCTAAGATACGTGTGCTGTGAGTGATAATAAGAAGTGCTCCGTTCTGAGTCTTCTGATATTCTTCAACACCTAGCGATACTGTCTTAACAGCATCTACATCAAGTCCTGAGTCAGTCTCATCAAGAATAGCAAGAGAAGGCTCAAGCATAAGAAGCTGTAATATCTCAGCTTTCTTCTTCTCACCACCTGAGAAACCAACATTAAGGTCTCTGTCCATATATGATGGATCCATCTGAAGGAATTCCATCTTCTCCTGAAGGAGCTTCTTGAACTTGAAGTATGTCATCTTCTTTCCACGCTGCTCCATAGAACTTCTTATAAAATTACCAAGTGTGATACCAGGAACCTCAATAGGATTCTGGAAAGACAGAAAAAGACCTGCCTGTGATCTCTCAGCAACATTCTTAGAAAGTAAATCTTCTCCGTTAAATGTAACCTTACCACCTAATATCTCATATCTTGGGTTACCCATGAGAGCATAACCAAGAGTAGACTTACCTGCTCCGTTAGGTCCCATAAGTACATGAGTCTCTCCCTTATTAAGAGAAAGATCAACCCCATGAAGTATTTCTTTATCTTCAACACCAACCTTAAGCTGGCTCACATTTAATATTTCCTGTGCCATAATGCCTCCTTAGCTGTACATTCTTTTAGCAACACACATAATATCATTGAAAGAAAAGGTTGTAAAGTTATTCATAATAACAATTGTTACTATTGTTTAACATAGTTACTTCTCTTTCTTTGTTTCAGAAACTATCGTATTCTCATATATATCTTACTTCCCTGAGATAAAATATAAACACGGGTATGTCTTCACTGTAATCCTTGCTCTTTGATACTGTCATCTCCACCCACTTATACTCTCCATCAAGAAGCCGTCTGTATCTCAATCTTAATGATTTTTTATTATTTCTGAAATGTTCAAGCACCTTGTCCGGATTGACAAAATCTCTATATACCATGGCATCCTCCGGATGAACTACTCCCATATCAATATATTTATCAATATATTCCTTAATGCTGCCTGATAATCCGGCATCTCTAATTATATCCTCCTGAGTTGACTTTATAAGCTCATATCTGTCATGCAGGAAATCGGCTCTGAGTATCTTAATAAATGTATTATATATAATATCCATTGCATCTTCTCTTGCACCTGCCTGATAATCAGCTTCTTTCCATGAGAAAAGCACTCTCCTGTTATCCTCAGAATAATTTGTTGGCTTAGTAACCTCAAATACATACCATTTGTATGTTCCATCCATATTATATCTTATCTGGTATCTTCCTCTTTCTTTCCCCTCATCAAGATGTTTCTTAATTCTGTTAAAATCAATAGCTTCCTTGTAAATCGAAACATCTTCTGGGTGAATAACACCATACTTAATATATCTGTCTGCATATTCTGCAATAGTCTTAGGTCTCGGTGTCATAACATAATCAGGCTCATCTGCCCTTCTTATAAAGTGATATGCTCCCGTATCCAGATCAACATCTGCAATCTTCCAGAAGTAATCAGTTATCTCCTTAAGATAAGACTTATCATTCTTTCTTGTTCTTAAAATAATAAGCTTATCCGCTACGTTATCCTTATTATCAACTAGCTTCTCAAAATCACTTATAGGCATAGGTCTGTAATAATAGTATCCCTGTGCATATTCACAGCCTAAAAGTTCAAGCAGCTTAAGCTGTTCATCAGTCTCAATACCCTCAGCAATAGCCGGAAGATCCAACTGTCTTGCCATATCAAGAACTGAAGTTATAATGCTTACACCTTTATCATTATTTTTCGAATTAAGATCGAGAAATTTCATATCCAGCTTCAGAACATCTGCATCGATATCCTTAAGCATGTTAAGTGATGAATATCCACTTCCAAAATCATCTATAAGAATCTTAAAACCTGCATCCTTAAATGCCTTCTCTGTATCCTTAATTATAGAGCCATTCTCCACATATGCACTCTCTGTAATCTCTATTTCAATATACTCTGTTGAAATATTATATTTTTCAATCATGTCTTTAAGTATTCTTACAACATCCATAGAGTATATATCTGCTCTCGAAACATTTATTGATATTGGCAGTGCTGTTCTTCCCTCATCAAGCCATCTTCTTATAGTCTGACATACTTTATCCCATATATACACATCAAGTTTATTTATGAATCCGTTTTTTTCAAGCAACGGAATAAACTGTCCAGGCGAAATAAATCCTTTCTCAGGACTTATCCATCTCACAAGTGCCTCAGAACCAATAATCTTACCTGTCTGTAATATACACTTTGGCTGCAAATAAAATGTAAATTCTCCATTATCCATTGCACTGCATATCTCCGGCATAAGCCTTGCTTCTGCTTCCTGTTCCCTTGCCATACTCTCATCATACCAGCATATGTCCTTATCAGGGCGCTGTTTTGCTATCTCTAGCGCTCCATACGCATAATCACACATCTCTCCAGTGGTTATATCCTTATCTGCTGTCTTATATGCACCATAATATGCCCTTGTAATATCATATCCCCTGTATCCGTTAACAATACCTGATATCTTTTCTCTGATAATATTAATTATATCATCGTTCTCTTCAAATATAACACAGAAATTGTCTCCACCCATATATCCGGAAATTGTTCCATACCCGGCATCTATCATCTTAAGAGCTTTTCCAATCTCTATAAGAAGCTCATCACCAGTTTCACGACCATACCACTTATTAATAAGATGAAAATTCTCTATATCTATCGCCAGTATGCAATATGTTTTGTTATTAAAAAGTACTGTTTTATCAGCTATTCTCCAAAAAGTTCTTCTTAATGGAAGATTCGTAGCCAGATCATAATTATATCTATCAGGGTTAATCCTTAACTTATTGTATCTGCTCATGTCTACCATAGCTGCCTCCTTTGTACCAGTAATATCCTATAAACCCACATTGCTCAAAATACCGTTCCTATTTTATCATTAATACATTGATAAAACAATAATTTAAATATAAAATAACTATCAACTGGATATGTTTAAGAAAATTATATAAAGGGGACTTTAACATGGCAAAATACATAATGGCTCTTGATGCCGGAACAACAAGCAACCGCTGTATTCTTTTCAACAGAAGTGGCGAGATGTGCAGTGTTGCACAGAAAGAATTCACACAATATTTCCCAAAACCCGGTTGGGTTGAACATGATGCAGATGAAATCTGGTCAACAATTCTGGAAGTTGCCAGGCAGGCTCTTGCAAATGTAGGTGCTAATGCGTCAGATATTGCCTCAATAGGAATAACCAACCAGCGTGAAACAACAGTTGTATGGGACAGACATTCTGGTGAACCTGTATACAATGCTATCGTATGGCAGTGCAGAAGAACTTCAGAATATGCAGATTCTCTTAAAAAGAAAGGGCTTACAGAAACAATCCGTAATAAAACCGGTCTTGTTATTGATGCATATTTTTCTGGAACCAAGTTAAAATGGATTCTTGATAATGTTAAAGGTGTCCGTGAGCGTGCCGAAAAAGGAGATCTGCTTTTTGGCACAATTGAAACATGGTTAATCTGGAAACTTACCAAAGGTCAGGTTCACGCCACAGATTATTCCAATGCATCAAGAACAATGCTTTTCAACATTAATACACTTGAATGGGATGATGACATCTTAAAAGAGCTTGATATTCCAAAATGCATGCTTCCAAAGGCAGTCCCGTCAAGCAGCATATTTGGTGAGACCTCCGCTGAATTCTTCGGCTGTCCTATCCCAATCGGAGGAGCTGCCGGCGACCAGCAGGCTGCACTTTTCGGACAGACCTGTTTTGATGCCGGAGAGGCCAAGAATACATATGGAACAGGCTGCTTCCTTCTTATGAATACTGGAGAAAATCCTATTTTCTCAAAGAACGGTCTTGTTACTACTATTGCATGGGGACTTGACGGTAAAGTCACATATGCCCTTGAAGGCTCGATATATGTAGCCGGAGCTGCCATACAGTGGCTTCGTGACGAAATGCATTTTATTGATTCTTCACAGGATTCGGAATATATGGCAAGAAAAGTTCCTGATACCAACGGATGCTACGTTGTTCCCGCATTTACAGGACTTGGTGCGCCATACTGGGACCAGTACGCAAGAGGTACTATCTTAGGAATAACCCGTGGTGTCAACAAATACCACATTATACGCGCCACACTTGAATCAATCGCTTATCAGGTAAACGATGTTCTTACTGCAATGAAAGCAGATTCAGGCATAGAACTTTCTTCTCTTAAGGTCGATGGTGGAGCTAGTGCTAACAACCTTCTTATGCAGATGCAGGCTGATATATCCGGCGCTCCTGTAAACAGACCTGTATGTGTTGAAACAACTGCCATGGGCGCGGCTTACCTTGCCGGACTCTCAGTTGGTTACTGGAAAAGTACCGACGACATAAGAAAGAACTGGTCTGTAGACAGAACATTTGACCCTGAAATCAGCCAGAATGAGCGTGATTCCAAGGTCAGAATGTGGAAAAAAGCTGTCTCTTATTCATTTAACTGGGATAAATAAACACATAAAAGCGATATTGTATAAAAGTAAATTCATACAATATCGCTTAATCTTTTTTACTTTACAGGTTTTACATTTTTATGAGGGAATCCATAATTATACTCTTAGCATTCTGTATCCTATACCAATATGCGTCTGTATATACTGTGGGGAATTGACATCTTTTTCAATTTTCTTTCTTAATGTTGCCATAAATACTCTAAGTGATGCCAGATCATTTTCCCATGAACTGCCCCATATATTCTTAGTAATATAAGTGTATGTCAGCACTCTTCCGACATTTCTTGATAATAATATGAGAAGCTTATATTCAATAGGTGTAAGATGCAGCTCTTCTCCATTCAGATATGCACAGCCAGCCGCATAATCAATTTTTAAATCTCCATTCTCAAATACACTTTTATTCTGAGTCATATCCGTCTGCATAAGCGACAGTCTTCTTACTGTTACGCGTAATCTTGCAAGAAGCTCATCTACTGAAAATGGCTTTGTAAGATAATCGTCTGCCCCTGCATCAAGTGCCTCTATCTTATCCGCATCTTCAGTTCTTGCGCTTATAACAATTATTGGTGTATTAGTCCATGTTCTTATCTTTTTAATAACTTCCACCCCATCTATATCAGGAAGCCCTAAGTCTAGCAGAATTATATCAGGATTATGTGATGCAGTCTGTGAAATAGCACTCTCTCCATTCACAGCAGTTAAATACCTGTAATTATTAGTTTTTAATGTTGTTGTTATGAGATTTCTTATTGGTGAATCATCCTCAACTACAAGAACCTGTGTTTTATTCATTTAAATGTACCTCACTTAACTGCAGCTTGAATTCAAAAATGCATCCATGTGGCGTATTATCCCTTAATTCCAGTTCACTTCCATGTGCATTTATAATAGTTTTACATAAAGATAACCCAAGTCCGAGACTTCTTCTGTTATCTGCAATTTCATTGTTACAGGTAAAAAATGTATCAAATACATTTTCTTTCATATCATCAGGTATTCCCGCACCATTATCTTCAATGGATATAATTACATATCTGTCTTCTTTTCTTGCTTTAATATATATATCAGAGCCTTCCTGTGTATACTTTATGGCATTATCAACTATATTAATAATAACCTGTATTATAAGTCTGGCGTCCATTTTCACAAGAAGCAGTTCTTTGCCGCAATCCACATGTATTTTATGTTCACAGCTTTTTCTGTTGATATGTTTTAACGCTTCAGCAATAACTTCATCTATCAGCTGGTCAGACATATTAAGAGTTACTGTTCCATCCTCAAATCTTGTTACAAACAATATATTCTCTACAAGACTGATTAACCATTCTGAATCATCATATATATCTGTAAATATCTGCTCTCTCGTATCATTATCAAGCTTATCATAATTATACATAAGATTATTGGCATTACCTGATATTGACGTGAGTGGTGTTCTTAAATCGTGTGAAATCGTCCTTAAAAGATTAGCCCTTAACTGTAGTGTCTTTTCCCTGTAAGCAGCCTGTTCTGACATACGAACATGTTTTTTCAGTTTAGATGCCAGAGTTCCTGTAAGCATTGACGCAGCAAGCATAATAACACATGTGAGCGGATATCCTGTGTCATATGTATGAAAAGTAAATCTTGGTTCTGTCAGGAAGAAATTCATCAGAACAACACTTACAAGCGAACCCGCCACACTCCAGATATATCCATTAGTGAATATCGAAAGCAAAAGCACACACAGAAGATATACCATAGTAACATTTGATTCTGTAAATCCAATATATATAAGCAGCATTCCTATTAATGTTGCAATGCTTAAATAGCCTATTGTTATTAAGAATTCTTTTACAAGTTTCTTCAATGTCTTTTCCGTTATAATTACCACCTTATTTTATTTTGTATATAATAACACATTTTCAATTTAATATCTCTTTTTTTCGTTATCATCACTTTCATTCAATACAGCATTCATTGTATCTTTGTCATTGGTTCTTCTTGTTCTGTTCATAAATCCGTCTATTTTATTCATAACATACCATCCTGCTGCCATAAATAATAATATCACAACTATCAGTATTATTATAATTAATCCCGTCTTCATGCTCATGCCCCCTAATCTTAAACCTTAAAGCATTTTTTCAGATTTTTATAATCTCCTAACACAAGTAATGTAATATCTTCTGTAAGTACAATATCTGGTTCAACATTTACATTTATTGAGTCATTATGCTTTATAGCCATTATGTTTACTCCATATTTTTTTCTTATATCAAGTTCAATAATACTTTTTCCTAACCACGACTCAGGAACTTCCACTTCAAGAATTGCATGAGTATTATCCAGTTGTATTAAATCAAGAATATGGTCCGCAGTGTAGCGTATTGCAGCCCACTTTGCTTCGTGTTTTTCAGGATATACAACCGCATCTGCACCATTACGCAGCAGGAATTTTTCCTGTACATCCCGCTCAGCTCTTGATACCACATATCTGGCTCCAAGTTCCTTTAACAGTGATGTCGTTTCCAGCGAATTCTGAAAACTGTCACCAATTGTCACCATACACACATCAAAATTTCCAACACCTAATGATTTTAAAAATTCAGCATTCGTGCTGTCTCCAATCTGTGCATTTGTGACTATATTCATAACATCGTTAATTCTGTTCTCATCAGTATCAACTGCCATCACCTGATGTCCAAGCTGATTAAGCTGCATAGCCATATGTTTTCCAAATCTTCCGGCTCCTATAAGTAATACATTCTTTTTCATATTGTGCTCCTATCCTATATTAATCTTTTCTTCAGGAAATTTTGAATAGCTGTTTCCATTTCTAGAAAAAGCAGCATATATTAATGTAAGACCGCCAACTCTGCCCATAAACATAAGAATAATAAGAACAATTCTTGATAATATTCCAAGTTGTGGAGTAATACCTAATGTCAATCCGACTGTACCTACTGCTGATGCTGTTTCAAAAAGACATTTTCCTAATGAAATTCCATCTGTGACATTTATAATAAATGCACCTGTAACAAATAATGTAATGTACATCATAGCTATCGTAGCTGCATTTTTAACTGTATCGTTATCTATTCTTCTTTCAAAAAAATGAATATTCTTATTTCTCTTAAATGTTGCAACCATGTTTCCCATAAGAACTGCAAATGTAGTTGTTTTCATACCACCTGCTGTTGAACCTGGTGAACCACCTATAAGCATAAGAATTATCATAATCATTACAGATGCCTGTTTCATTGCATTAAGGTCAACCGTATTAAATCCAGCAGTCCTTAATGTCACTGATTGAAAAAGTGCCTTAAATACAGGCATTCTCTCGCTTCCAGTCATCATATCATTTATCATAAATATAATTGCAGGTACTGTTATAAGAACGGCTGTTGTAACAATTATTAATTTGCTCTGCATCTTATATCTTTTAAAATGATACTTATTATTCTTAATATCTTCCCACGTAACAAATCCAATTCCACCTATCACAATAAGAAGCATCAATGTAATATTAATAACAGGATTACAGGCATATGTCGTCATTGAAGCAAATTGATTATCCGCTGTTCCTAGCACATCAAATCCTGCATTACAGAATGCTGATATTGAATGAAATATTGCAAACCAGATTCCTTTCAATCCATAATCTCTGCAGAATACCGGCATCATAAGCAATGCTCCTGATAATTCTATAATGAATGTTCCTTTTAATATAAATCCGGTAAGCCTGACTATTCCTCCAACCACCGGTGCTGATACGGATTCCTGCATAAAGCTTCTCTGCATTAAAGACACTTTCTTTCCTGACAATAAAGAAAATGCAACGGCAACAGTAATTACACCAAGCCCTCCTATCTGTATAAGCGTAATTATTACAAGCTGTCCAAATGAAGACCAGTAGCTTCCTGTATCCAGTACTACTAATCCGGTAACGCATACCGCTGATGTAGATGTAAATAATGCATCACCAAACGGTGTTACACAGCCACTAGCTGATGAAACCGGCAGCATAAGAAGCAATGCTCCTAATATGATTAATCCACCAAATCCAATTGTTATAACCCGGAATGATGACAAATGTTTTCTTATCCTGTTGTCAAACATAAAAAATTCCCCTTTTCTAACATAATTGAAATCTACCAGAATTATGTTAAAAAAGGGGTTAAGCATTTTTATATGATATTAAGATTATATTAAGATTATTATCTCTCCCGAATCATGATAATCAGAAGATGAACTGCTCCGAATACAACTATGCTTCCAGCCATAATTAAATACATCTGTGGCACGCCAACGACATGTCCCATGAATACAGGATTACAGTCCAGAGTGTTCCTTATGACTGTGACCGCTTCTGACGGAAGCCCTGTGTCTGCCATCTCTTTATACACTCCATTGAGCATGTGGTTCTTAACCAGGGAAGTTCCGTATGTACCCGGAAGGTAGGACAATGCTTTCTGCAGCCCTGAACTAAAATTAGATATCGGCATGTATGCACCGCACACAAATCCATACCCTGCACTTACAATAGTTCCAACCGCCGACAACTGCCCCTGCGTCTTTAACGGATAGCTTACAATGCTTGAAAGCGTGCTTCCGAATAACACAAGAAGAATCATATCCAATATAACAAATATTACATCTGACGCACTCATATACCAGCCCATTTTCAATATGTAAAGCAGGCATAATGCAAGTGCTGTGCCATTAACCATAAGCGAATTAAGTACTGTTGATAAGAAATATCCTATATAAATCTTTGTTTTGCTTACAGGCGAAACATCAAAATCTTTTCTTGCTCCGCTGGCTCTGTCCTGAACCATCGTAAGATTGACGCAGAATGTAACAGTTACACAGCTTACTGCAAGAAGTGCCGCAGCTAACTGTGCTGCCACTGTGCCGTTAATTATTTTGTCTGGTAAATCAATCATGTCCTTAGTTGCAGAAACAAAAGAATCTTTGTATACATTTGCTAAAAATGTTGCGTACAAAACAATAAGAATTACCGGAGTTATCATTGATGAGAATAACATTCCTTTGTCCTTAAAAAAGAGTTTTCTGTTTCTGCTTACAAGTGCGGTTATCTCTTTCATCACTGACCACCTCCCAATATTTTCCCAGTCACAGCAAGAAATACATCATCCATACCGCCTTTTACGACTTCATAATCACGGAATATCTCCTGATGTTTCACAATCATTTTCGTAGCTTCAAGTGTGTTCTTAACCTGAATCCTGTAACCATCACGGATTGCTTTGTACTCTGTTTCCAAAGCTTTAATCTCATCCTCTGTAACTCCATACAAAGATATCGTATCATGAACATATTCATTCTTTAATTCCAAAGGAGTTCCCTCTGCCACGATGCTTCCCTTATCAAGAATCACAACATATCCGGCACTTGCCGCCTCCTCCATATAATGAGTTGTAAGGAATACCGTCATGTTCTCCTCTGTACGAAGTCTCTCAATAACATTCCATATAAGAAGCCTTGTCTGCGGGTCAAGTCCCGTCGTCGGCTCATCAAGAATCAGTATCTCCGGTCTGTGAATCAGCGCCCTTGCAATATCAATTCTTCTTCTCTGTCCGCCTGACAGCTTACCAACCGGTCTGTTAATGTAATCCCCGAAATCAAGTATCTCCACCAGTTCTGCCAGTCTTTTTTCGAATGAATTTCCAGTAATTCCATACAACGCTGCCCTGCTTTTAAGATTCTCCTTAACTGTAAGAGGTTTATCAAGAACACTGTCCTGAAACACAACTCCCAGCAGCCTCTTTGTTTCACTGCCTGCCCTGTCTGCTTCTTTATCCTTAATCCACACATTTCCACTATCCTTGCGTAACTGCCCGCATATAATAGAAATCGTTGTGCTTTTTCCAGCACCATTTACACCTAAAAATGCGAACAATTCTCCCTTCTTTACGCGGAAACTTAAGTCATTAACTGCCTTCACATCGCCAAAACATTTATTCAGATGTTCTATCTTAATAATATCCGACATACGCCCCTCCTTAGTTTCATAATATTTTCAGAATATATCCAGCATATTATCCAGATATATATCTTCTCTCACATGTATCTGGTACTCCGGCTTTATCATGTAATACAATAGGAATTCCAACACCAGTGCGCTTCCAAGTCCCCGTCCTTCAATCTTAAAATTGGAAAATCCCATTGGCATATATGTATTCCTTATATCATCAACACTGATAAATGCCGGATTCTCCATTGCCTTAGAAAACCGGTATCCACTCTGTGAATCCGGTGCAACGCATACATGATCTGGACAGTCCTCACCAAGATTCTGACGGCTCACAATCTCATAACAGTTCTTTCTGTCGTAACATCCGAACCAGCAGCACTCATTACACAGGAATTCCACCTTATCTTTTTCTTTATCTGTAAGCTTCACCAGCTTGTCAAATACTTTATTCAGCCTGAAATCCGGCACTACATACTGGAAATCTTCTCTTTTTACTTCATTCAGAAAATCATTAAAATCAGTCAACACCTTCGTTGTCGATGAGACAAGATAAAGATTCGGATAATGCTTCTTGATATACCTGGCAAGAATGTCAGAATGTACAATCACGCCATTGCTAATTTCCTCGCTGTCATTAAGTGCCTTACATAACGCATTACATTTTTCATCAGCTAAATGTTCTTCGCGAAGCAGTGAATTGCTGAATGTCAGCCTTGCCGATATCCCATATTCGCTCATCAGATTCATAACTTCCTGCACACCATGTTCACCGGAACCTATTCGTCCGCCGCCCCAGATACAGTCTGCAGGCGCACCATATATTGAGCCAATCCCGCACCAATCATAGAAATACTCTCTGTGCTCCCGATATATCGGCAAAAATGCTTCATACAACTCATAGAATTCAAACAGCCCCGGAAGATGGTAATATGCCTTCTTTATACTATTCATATAATGTATCTCCCTTCCTGCTGTCTACAATCCCATAATTTCATATATATACTTCATATCCATATTTTCACGGATTGCATCTGCCAGCTTGTCATACTCTCTCTGCTTATATTCTTCAAAACTCATGTCTGAACCGCCGTGTGTCGCAATCCCACATCTTTTACCAAGCATGTTTATAAAACTGTCACAGAATTCTTTCTCATCAAATATTCCATGAAGATAAGTTCCTGCCACATTCCCACAGACACATCCGTCCATATATTCGGTTCCATCGACAGTATTATATATTTTTGCAAATGCATGTGCCTGTCCTTCATTCACAGTACTCTCTCCCATATGAATTTCATATCCGGCACATTTTTTCTCTCCAAGCATTTCCCACATTCCTGACTGGCTGCAGATTATTCCTCTTGATCTTGTACGGTGCTTAGACAGTGTAAATGTAGTTGTAACCGGCAAAAGACCTATTCCCGGAATAACCTCACCGGTTTCTGCATTACATGAATCATCAATAACATTTCCTAAGATCTGGTAACCACCACATATTCCAAATACAGGTATCTCCTGCCTTGCACATTTTATAATCTGTGCTTCAATTCCATTCTTACGCAGCCATTTTAAATCATTAATGGTATTCTTGCTTCCCGGAAGAATTATAAGATTGGGATTTCCTATCTGTTCTGCCTTATCGACATATCTTAAATTAACCTCCGGCAGCCTTTCGAGTGCATTAAAATCCGTAAAATTCGAAATATGAGGCAGTCTTATTACAACTATATCCAGCTTTTCCCCTGAAACAACTGAGTCCGATGTTTCAAGCCTTGAAGCAAGGCTGTCTTCATCTTCAATATCAAGCCTGACATAAGGAATTACCCCGGCAACAGGAATCGGACATATGTCATATAACTGTTTTATACCTGGCTCAAGTATCTTCCTGTCTCCACGGAACTTATTCATGACCAGACCTTTTACGCGCCTGCGTTCCTTTTCTTCAAGAAGCATGATTGTTCCAACAAGCTGCGCAAACACGCCACCACGGTCAATATCTCCAACAAGAAGCACCGGTGCATCTACAAGCTCCGCCATTCCCATATTAACAATATCATCTTTCTTAAGATTAATCTCTGCCGGACTTCCTGCGCCCTCAAGTACTATCACATCATATTTTCTGTCAAGAGTGTCATAGGCTTTTAATATGTCCGGAATCAGTTTCTTTTTATACTGGAAATATTCTTTAGCCGGCATATTTTTAAGCGGTGTTCCGTTTACAATAACCTGTGAACCCACATCGCTTGTCGGCTTTAACAATATGGGATTCATTTCTACACATGGTGCTATTCCTGCCGCTTCTGCCTGCATAACCTGTGCTCTTCCCATTTCCAGACCATCCGCTGTTATGTATGAATTCAATGCCATATTCTGTGATTTAAAAGGTGCTGCATTATACCCGTCCTGCTTCAGCACTCTTAATATTCCTGCCGTTATAATGCTCTTTCCTGCATTAGACATAGTTCCCTGAATCATAAGATTCTTTGCCATAATCACTGCACCCCGCCTTTCTTTTACACTTCCAGTATCTGTCTCATATTATTAATAAGAACTTCATTATCTGCATGCTGCTTTACTGCTATACGGTAGCAGTCAGCCGGCATATTATGATAACTCCCACATGACCGTATAAGTATCCCATGCTTTAATAATTCTTCCTGTAGCATGCATCCTGCTTTACTTTGTGGCAGTCTGAATGTTAAATAATCTGCCTGTGACGGATAAACAATACATTTCATATCTGATAATTCATTGATAAGAAACTGCCGTTCCCTCTGAATAAGTTCATGCGTATGCTTCTCATAATCTTTATCCGCAAATGCTGCAATTCCTGCACGCTGTGCCACAGACGACACATTCCATTCCGGAAGCTGTAATGAAACCCTGTTAATTAATTCTGTATTGGCACTCATCATATATCCTAATCTGATTCCCGCCATTGCATAAAACTTTGTAAATGCATTTATAATCACAAGATTATCATAATCATCCAGAAATCTTTTACAGCTTATAATTTCATACTGCGGATTAAACCTTAAAAAGCACTCATCAGCTACAACTACAATGTTCCTGTCCCTGCATATATCAAGTATATTAACAAGAATACCTTCAGGTATAAGGTTTCCTGTAGGATTATTGGGATTACATATAAAACACATCTGGATATCCATATCCTTAAGCTGACTGCATGCATCTGCATAACCAAATCCATTCTTTTCATCAAGTTTGTAATATTCAGTTTCTGCACCATACGCACTGACAGCGCGTTCATACCCCGAAAAAGATGGGGCTGCAACTGCACATTTATAAGGTTTTTCTGCCCTAACCACAGCCATTATAAGTTCAGAAGCACCATTTCCACACAGTATTCTTTCTGCCTGTACCCTCTCCTTACCGGCAACTGCCTCTCTTAACGCCGTATACCTGATATCAGGATATGTCTCATATCCGCTGATATTATTAAGAATTGCGTCCTGCACTCCATCCGGCATTCCAAGCGGATTAATATTAACCGAAAAATCAAGTGACACTTCCTTGTCATAGATATTCCCGCCATGTATCTGTTTTTCCATAAATGATAACCTTTCGTCTGATTAACAAAAATAACACATCACTGCACTTCTTATAATAAGCACAATAATAATCATAATAAATGCTGTGATATACAATAAAATATTACTTCTTTTTATATCTTCAATTTCCAACTCCCGGATTGAATCTCCAATCTGTGGCTTATGCACAAGTCTGCCAAAATAATAGTTGTCTCCTGACAGAGAAACTTTCAATGCTCCTGCACATGCCGATTCTGTCTGTGCAGAATTAGGACTGCTGTGTTTCATTCTGTCCCTTAAAAAAATCTTCCATGCATTGCCCATGCTGTAATGTGATAAATCTTTATTCCTTCCCATACACTTTTCTGCAAGCTGTGCAATTCCGGCAGCTGCAACCATAAGACATCCGCCTGCTCTTGCAGGAATAAGGTTCACAACATCATCCATTTTAGCTGCAAATCTTCCGAAATGCAGATATTTATCATTCTTATAGCCAATCATTGAATCCATAGTATTAACTGCCTTATATACGAAGCCCCCGACAGCACCGAAAAACATCATATAAAACAATGGTGCAACAACACCATCTGATGTATTTTCCGCAACCGTCTCAACAGCCGCACGCGTAATACCATGTTCATCAAGCTGGCTGGTATCTCTTCCGACAATCATTGATACAGCCTGTCTTGCCTGTGGAATCCCTTCATTTTTCAAAGCATAATATACTTTCATGCTCTCTGTTTTTAGTGATTTCACAGCAAGAATCTGATAGCACATAATCGTTTCGACTACACATCCAAGCACTATATTAATATAATAGCAGACCGCAAGTATGCCCGCTGTAATAATACCTGTTATTAATGGTATTAAAACTGCCAGAACTATGCCTCTTTTATATTTCTTTGCTTGTGAATACTCTTCTTTTAACAAAATGCTTTCCAGCCATGAAATCAGTTTTCCTATCAGGCGTACCGGGTGATACAGCCAGTGCGGATCTCCGATAATCAGATCAAGCACATATCCACACACGATTGCTATAGTCTGACATGTAAATATACATCCAAAAATATTATTATTCATTATTTCTCCGTAATCTTTTTTATTGTACTTATATGTCCTTCCTCAGTAACATCGCAGATATATCCATCCCCATTGCCACAATGATAATCATAATAATCTCCACCATAGATTTCTGACAAAACCGCCATTATAGTTCCTCCATGAACAACACATGCAGCCGTTCCCACCCCTGATTCCATGCACTCATTAACAACCTTGTTCCACGCATGGACACATCTTGTCCTGAAATCAGCTATATCTTCTCCCTGCGGAAAAGGTATTGTTCCATTACTGTCAATCCATTTCTGGTAATACTCATCGCCTGTCAGTTCTTTATAATTCTTTCCCTCGAATTTACCAAAGTCACATTCCCTGAAATCCTGCACAATTATCTGCTTCGTGTCAGGATATATAAATGCTGCTGTCTGCCTGCATCTTTTTAAAGGACTTACATATAATGCCTGTACCTGTGGATAACATCCGGCTCTCATATACTCTTGTATCTGTACCATTCCTGTATCACACAATGGTTCATCCGTAGTTCCTATATATCTCTTTTCAATGTTTCCTGCTGTTGCTCCATGTCTGATTAATACAATCTCCATATTTCTTACTGTCCGCCTTTCAGACACTGTCCTATTCCACAGGTTACTCTTTCCACATGCACAGCCTTCTTAACTGCACTGCAAAGTACGCGTCCGACTGCTTCCCTGTATATTCTGTCCTCTTTTTCTAACGGAACTATTCCGCTTCCAACTTCATCACATATTATAATAATCTCCGGATTGATATCATACAGACTGTCTATCAGAATATCTGTTGATTTTCCTTCTTTAACATATCTTTTTATAAGCAGATGCATATGATTTAATATTTCAGCATTTTCCAGGTCTTCAATATTACAATCTGCCCCATCTGCCACAACCGACATATTCTTTTTACTGCATACATAATCAAGCTTTCCCTGATAAGCCCCACCAAAATATACTTCCATATTATCTCCATTCTGCTGGCTAAATTAATGTAATTACTGCAATTGCAGCCGTCATGCACAACTCGCTCACACAAAGCAGATAACCCGCAAGGTCACCTGTTACCCCGCCAAACTGCTTATATGCCATATGCCTGTAATAGAGTAAAACAAGGAATGCTACAATGACAACAACTATTGCTGTTATAATACTGCACATACACATACATGAAATACATAATATAAGCTGCATTACAAGCATTATATTTACCCTCTTTCTGGCTGTAACACTTGTAAATGTATGAAGCATTCCGTTATTTCTTGCACCGCGGAAATTAACTGCTGCCAGTCCGCTGATAATTCTCGACAGATAAAAAGTAAATACCATAATAATAATCTGCATATTTCCCGCCTTCTGTACAACAATAAATGCAGCAGCAAAATACAGCACATAATAAACCAGAAGTTTAATAACTGCAAATGCACCAATATGCGAATCCTTTAATATTGCCAGTTTCTTTTCCCTGTCACCATATGAGTTAAGTGCATCACATGTATCCATATAACCGTCAACATGGATTCCCCCTGTTATAATAACCGGCAGTATGATAAGTACCAGAGTCCTGCTTATATCCGGCACATATAAAATTTCCCCGGCATATATCCATCCATAAACCAAAGTTCCAGTTATAAGTCCAATCAGCGGAAAGAATCCCATTACATATTTCATGTCTTTTTCATCTAATTCAAGATGTGGCATTGGTATTTTGGAATACATTGAAAATGCAATCACCAGTGATTTAATTATCGACATCGCCAATATCCCCCTTTAAAAATACAGGAATTGAATATACAACTTCTACAACTGCATCTGCTGCTCTGGAAAGCCTCACATTAATCTCCCCAAGCCGCTTGATATAATCAGTTGTACCGGCATCATATTCACATCCGTCTGAAAATACTTCATTTGTTACAATAACAAGATGCCTGCACTCTGAATACAGTTTCATACAGCCATCAAATATGTCATCAGGTTTTCCGGCTTCTCCAAAACATTCGTTGGCAAGAAGGTTAGACATGCATTCAACTAATACCACCGGTCTTTCTTCTTTATCACAGCAATCCAATGCACTGCCTATATTCTGATACTGCTCTATCGTTTCAAAGCCTTTTCCCTCACGCTGCCTTTTATGCTTTTCAATTCTTATTCTGCCTTCCTCTCCGAAAGGCTGCATAGTTGCCACATAATATTTTTTATTATCTTTAGCAAGCTGGCAGCATATCTGTTCAGCATATTCTGACTTGCCGCTGCCGCTTACCCCTGTAATTATAATCAACATTTTCCATAATCCTCATATGCAGCTATCTGTATATCGTCAAATGTAGTATTTTCCCTGTACACCTGCAAAGCCATGTCAAGAAGCGGAAACATCATAACTGCCCCTGTTCCTTCGCCTAACGCAAGCTCTGCATGAATAACAGCTTTCTTTCCCAGACTGTCAAGAAGTGCTTTCATTGCAGGTTCTTTTCCCTGATGCGATACAATAATGTAATCATTAATCTCCGGCTGCAGCTTCACAGCAATAAGTGCCGCAACCGTCGCGATAACACCATCAGCAACAACTGGTATCCCATACACTGCTCCTCCGATATACACTCCCACAAGTCCTGCTATATCAAGTCCGCCTATACTCTGTAAAAGTTTCAATGGATTATCTGCGTATCTGCCATACATTTCTTTAGCCTTTGCAATGACTTCCACTTTCCTTTTAAGCCCTGAATCATCAAGTCCTGCACCTCTTCCGGTAACAGCTTCCGGCTCAAGGTTTAATAATATACTTGCAAGTGCTGTACTCGTAGTTGTATTGCCAATCCCCATCTCTCCTGTGGCAAGAATGTTATATCCTTGTTCACTGCACCATTCTACCTGCTTAATTCCTTCGTGGACTGCCTGTATAAGCTGTTCCTGTGACATTGCAGGTTCTTTAAGGAAATTTCTCGTACCTGTCATAACACGCCTGTTTACAAGATCTTTATAAGTTCCTACATCTGTTCCATCTGCAAGTTTATCTGCTGCAATACCTATATTCACAGGAATCACATCTGTTTTACTGCAAGCTGCCATTCTGCATACACTCGATATTCCATCCGCCATATTGCAGCTTACAACTGCGGTCACATCCTGTCCTGTCTGTGTAATTCCCTCTTCAACTATTCCGTTATCTGCACACATTACAATAACAGCCCTTTTGTCTATATGTACATCCACTGTATTCTGGATTCCTGCTATCTGTGTTATTATTTCTTCCATAAGCCCAAGACCATGTAATGGCTTTGCTATTCCATTCCAGTGAGCTTTTGCTTTCATCACAGCGTCTCTATTAATACCTTTTATCTTATCCAGCTCCGGAATAAGTTCTGCTTCCTGTATGCTGTTCTTCTTATACTTCATGCATGCATCCATGAATCTCTCTGCTACATTTTCATTACCATAAAAATAAATGTGTGGAAATCCGGCATATAAAGTATCACTTCCGTAACCAACAGAAGCTGTGCTGTTATCAGAAGCCTTTATGACTTCATAATCACTACCCGGACAATCACTGTTCCAGTAATGAAATTCATGTGCACGGAAGCTTTGATTTTTATCTGCAAGCATTGTATTTTTTACAGCCTTAACTCTCATGTACCCGAAACGCTGTAATTTCCCGGCATTATACCCTGTCCCTCTGATAATTCCTGCCATTGGATATTTTTCTTTATCCGGAGTTTCAAGATACTCATGCAGATATAGAAAACCGCCACACTCCGCTATACACGGAAGACCTGACTGTATCCTGCCTGCAATATCCTCTCGCATTGATATATTTTCTGACAATTCCTCTGCATGAAGCTCAGGATATCCTCCATATAACAATAATCCGTCTATATTCTCAGGAAGAATGCTGTCTTTAAGAGGGCTGAAATATGTAAGTTCACATCCACTCTGTCTTAAATAATCAAGGTTATCTTCATAAAGAAAACAGAATGCTTCATCCTTTGCAACTGCTATTCTTAGATTTCTCTTTTTCTTTTCTTTGTAATGTATTTCATTCTCTGAGGCATTTTCTGCAATCTTAAGAATCCCGTCTATATCCAGTGTTTCTTTCATCTGACTTGCAATACAGGTGACTTTTTCCTGAAAATGTTCAACCTCTGCGGATGTAACAAGTCCAAGATGACGGCTTTCAAGAACAGCCTCCTTCTTATATGGCAGATAGCCTAATGGTTCTATCCCCATCTCTTTAACCATCTGTGCAGCATCTTTATATAATCTGGATGATAAATTGTTAAATATCACACCTCTGATATGACTATCTTTTTCATATCCTGTATATCCTTTTATGACTGCACCTATTGAATTACTCATACCACGGCAGTTTACTATAAGTATAACCGGTGTATCCGTAATGCCTGCTATATCATAGGAGCTTCCCTTTGTGCCAAATCCCTGACCGTCAAAGTATCCCATAACGCCCTCAACTACAGTTATATCACTCTCACATTCTTTGCGTGCAAGCAGATATTTTATTGTCTCATCATCACAGAACCAGCTGTCAAGATTGCCTGTACGCATATTCAGTACACGGGAATGAAACATAGAATCAATATAATCAGGTCCGCATTTTAATGCTGATGTCTTAAGTCCCATATCTTTAAAGCACTGGCATAAACCACAGACAATTGTTGTTTTACCACATCCGCTGCCTGTTCCGGCTATCATTATACGACTCATTGCATTCTCCTTCCCTCTATAATAAATACTGGATTATTTGCAGACATCATATGATATCTGCCTGTTTTCTTTATCTGCGTTACTGCAATCTGGACTATATCAAGTACGCTCATATTATTCTTTTCCATTAATGAAATCATATCCTGTAGTGTTTCTAAAGTTACTGCTGTAGCCACAACATGGACATTGGGATTTTTTCTAAGAATACTGTCAAAAATATATTCTGATTCGCCGCCACTTCCACCAATAAACACTTCATCCGGCACTGGAAGATTATCAATTACATCTGCTGCATTGCCATGTATAATCTCTATGTTATTAAGTCCGAATTTCTCTGCATTACGGGCAATAAGACTGCATCCTTCTTCTGTTCTCTCAACCGCATATACAGTTCCGTATGGTGCATGCAGTGCAAGCTCTACCGAAACAGAACCTGTTCCTGCGCCTATATCATACACACATGAATTCTTTCTGACTGCCATACGGCTGATTACACTTGCCCGTATTTCCCTCTTAGTCATTGGCACATCTGAACGGATAAAATAACTGTCAGGAATTCCTGTTATAGAAAATGTATGTGAATAATCATTGTATACTGCCATTACAGTAAGCCCTGCTGACTCATATTCTGTAAATTCTGACACTTCACCACTGGATATCTTTTCATTTTCATATGAAAGATTTTCCCCTATCCAGACATGTGCCTTTGAAAGCCCCACACTCTGAAGCTGCTTACATATCTGTGATACATTTCCCTGTGTCAGAAAATATGTCATCTCATTCTGTAAAACTACAGGTATGTAACTCTGTTTTTTTCCATGCACACTTACAAATGCCGCATTTTCCCAAGGTTTGCCAATTCTTGCGGCAAAATATATTACAGAAGATATTCCAGGCAGGATACGGTATTCATATTTTCCTTCAAGCGCATCTGCAAGCTTTCTTGTTCCACTGTAAAATCCAGTATCTCCAGACATAAGCACAACATATTCTTGTGCTTCTTCATGCTCAATAATACTTATTATATTATCTGCTGTCACAGCATAAAATGTCTTTTTATCCGGATATTCCTCTATCAACCGCTTTGAACCTATTATAATTTCTGCATTATCAATTGCAGCTTTTACTTCCTCTGTAATGCAGCTTTTACTGCCTGGTCCCATTCCAGCTATAATTACCCTTTTCATTACTCACTCCATCTTAACCTGTTAACACTGTGAATCAATATTTTCTTCAAGATACGCTATAATTTCCGAAAGCTTCTTACCATCATTCTCCAATGGCCGCCTGATTACAATGCAGTCAGTTCCTGTATTTAGTGCTGCGGATATTTTTTCTTCATACCCACCGTTATTTCCTGATTCTTTTGTAACAAGCACTCCAATATTAAACTGCCTGATTACTGCTTCGTTTAATTCCTGTGAAAATGGTCCCTGCATTCCAATTAAATGTGCCGGCATAATCCCTGCCTGTATTGCACTTTCCATCATCTGTGGATTAGGCAGAAGGCGAAGATACAGCCTGTCTTTAAAATCCTTAATATGGACATACTCAGGTATGTTCTTGCTTCCTGTCGTCATAAGAACATTTTTATGAATGAATCTGTCGTCATTCAGCAGTCTGACTACATCCTTCATTGTTTCAGTATATATGATATTGTCTGCATTATTACCAGCCCCCTCTGTATTCTCTTCTCTCAACACCCTGACATAAAAAATGTGTCTGCTGTCACATGCCTCTTTTATATTGTGGGTAACCTGTGTGGCATACGGATGTGTGGCATCAATAACTATGTCAGGATGGATTGCCTTTATCTCATCAGACATCTGTTTCCCATCCATTTTCCCGACATGTATATGCACATTATTCTGCTCAGGAAGCAGCTCTTTTCCATACTCAGTAGTTACATACACATGGGTAATACATTTTTTAACTGCAAGAAATTCACATATTCTGCGGCCTTCCGTTGTCCCGGCAAAAAGCATTATTGTCTTTTTCATACAACCTTATATCCTCTCGGTGTAACCATCTTTCCATTAATAATCTTAGTATGGCTGTTTCCAATATAAACTGTCGTGAACATATCTGCCTTGAAATCAGCCAGCTCCTTTAATGTAAGAACCCCGGCTGTCTCATTATCCCTGCCTATATTCCTTACATATCCACATACTGTATCAGCCGGCTGTACTTCCATTACAATGTCACAGGCTTCTTTTAAATATCCTGCTCTCCTGCGGCTTGAAGGATTATATATGCACATTACCATATCGCTTTCAGCCATTGCCCTGATTCTTTTCTTTATCAGTTCCCACGGAGTCATACAGTCACTTAAGCTTATAACCGCAAAATCATGTGACAAAGGTGCTCCGAGACAGGCAGCACCACTATTGGCGGCTGTGACTCCTGATATTACCTTAATATCAGTTCCTTCATCTGCAAGTTCATATACCAGACTCGCCATGCCATATACACCACTGTCTCCACTGCATACAAGTACTACATCCCTGCCTTCCTTTGCCATGTCTATGGCATACTGACAGCGCTCCTTTTCCTGCATCATATTAGTTGAATAATATTCTTTATCCGGAAAATACTGCTTCAATATATCAACATAAGTACTATAGCCAACTATTAACTGTGCTGACGATATTGTAGCTGACGCTTCCAGTGTCATATTATCTTTTGCACCACTTCCAAAACCAACTATCTTAAGCATATCATACTCCTTAATCTATACCATTTTATATACCGCAACAGTTATTCCGTTATCTGCCGTTTTTCCTGCAAGCTTTCTGCCTCCACCCGATGCTGCACATGCGCTGCGCTCACATACATTATCCACACCTATCTGCTCATTTACAAAAGCTGATGATGAAAAATCCCCCTCAATCTCTCTTAATGCTTCAGGTGTATATGTCCTGTATGGAACTTTAAATTTCCTTGCAAATTCAATAATTCCCTGTTCATGTGCTTTTCTGTCAACAGAGGCAGCTACTGCAATAGCTTCTGGCATCAGATTATTCATATCAAAAACCTTCTTAACCACCTGCTCTATCTCTTCTGCTGTCTTTCCCTTTTTGCATCCGATTCCAACTACCAGATTTTGTGGCACAAGTTTTAATGTTCTCTTAAATACCACATTTTCATCAGGATGAGAAATTATCTGTACACCGCTTTCATATTTACCGTCTGCATTATCTGTATATATAATCTGCCCATTCCATTGTTTTTCTGTCTCTCTTAACATTTTGACAAATGTTTCATCTCCTGTAATTCCAACAGCTTCCCCATTAAGTATCCGTCCTGATATATCCTGTATCATGACAGGATTAACTATTTTCATATTATGCTCTGCTGCAAATAAATCAACCGCAAACATTCCTCTTGTATCTGTAGCTGTAGTAATTACAGGTATTGCACCAATACTGTCTGCAAGTTCTTTGCACCATTCATTGGCACCACCTATATGCCCTGAAAGCAGTGAAATAAGAAATTTGCCACTCTCGTCTGCAACAAGTACTGCCGGATCTGTTACCTTACTTTTAAGATATGGTGCTATTGTTCTTACCGCTATTGCAGCCGCACACACAAATAATATCCTGTCGCACATTGCGAACTCGTTCTTAATAACACTGCCGACAGTGGCAAAAGAAACTGCATCTTCCCTGTAATCATCCGCACATCTTTTATGGCAGTAAATTGTAACTTCTCCATCCGTCACCGCGGAAGCCTTTTTTGCCACCTTCATTCCCTCATGTGTAAATGTTATTATAACAGTTCTCATTTTCTATACTCCGTTGTAAATTCAGGATCATATAACTTGGAAAATGAATATTTATCTCCTAAGAATTCTCCCACCATTATAAGTGCTGTCTTTGTAATTCCTGCCTTTTCGGCTTCTCTGTCAAGATTTTCCAATGTGGTCTTTATACATTTTTCATCCTTCCAGCTTGCCTTATAACATATTGCACATGGAGTATCCGGTGTATACGCTCCCTTATATAATTCTTCCTTAAGCTCCTTTAAATGTGATGAACTTAAGAATATAACCATTGAGGTTCCATGTGCCGCCAGCTTTGCAATGCTCTCATTATCCGGAACAGGTGTCCTTCCCGGCATCCTTGTAATAATTACTGACTGTGCAACCTCCGGCACTGTATATTCACAGTTCATTGCAGCTGCCGCAGCAAGAAAGCTGCTGACACCAGGACATATTTCACATGTAATTCCATGCTTTGCAAGTTCCTCAATCTGCTCCCTTATAGCTCCATAAAGTGAAGGATCTCCTGTATGCAGTCGCACTATATTCTTTCCTTCGCTCTCCGCCTTCACAATTACATTAATGACCTCATCCAGATTCATGTATGCACTGTTATATATCTCACAGTCTTTTTTTGCATATTCAAGCAGTTCTTCATTTACAAGTGAACCTGCATATATAATCACATCTGCCTCATTAAGCATATGCATTCCGCGCACCGTAATTAAATCTTTAGCCCCAGGTCCAGCCCCGACAATTTTAACCATAATTATTCTCCATTATATCTTCTAACAGCTTATCCGCTGTTTTTGTCTTACCTAATATTCCGTATTCATTAGAGAATACAATTGCCCCGATTCTTATTTTACCGCCGCTTCTTCTTTGCAATACATCCTCTATGCGGATCATAAGCTGCTTCATTGTATTCTCAAGCATGTCCGATTTTTTCAATATATCAAGTGCAGCCTCTGTCGTGACACAGTCAAGTATTTTTCTTGCAGTATCAGCCTCTGCACCTGCTCTTATGGCACAGGCTGCCAGGACTTCCATACGCCCGTCTGCAGCTTTTGAATGTGTATTCATTATTCCTGCACCCAGTTTTACAAGTTTTCCTATGTGTCCTACAAGAAGCATCGCTTCTGCGCCTGCATCACACACCATATCTATTGTATCACCTATATAATTACTGCATTTGATACTTCTTTTAAGTTCAATTCCAAGAGTATTAAGCAGAAAATCCTGCCCATAATTTCCCGGTGCAATCAGAAGAACTTTTTCGCCTTCTGCTATATGCATTTTAATTTCTGTCCTTATTGTATCAATAAGTGCCTGTTCACTCATAGGCTCTACTATTCCTGTTGTTCCAAGAATTGATATTCCCCCTGTTATTCCCAGGTTCGGATTAAATGTTTTCTTTGCAATTTCAACTCCCTGTGGTGCTGATATTACAACCTTTAAACTTCCCTCATAAGAATAATTCTCTGCTGCTTCCGATACACCTTCTTCAATCATTTTAAGCGGAACCGGATTAATTGCCGCTTCTCCTACCGGGCGCGACAGCCCTTTTTTAGTAATTCTTCCTACACCTGTTCCTCCATCTGTTACAATTCTTTTATCTGTGCTGTCACCTTCTATATAAGAAACACTGGCATATATTAATATTCCGTTAGTCACATCAGGATCATCCCCGCTGTCTTTTTTTATAGCACATGTAACACTGTCCTGTTCCATTGTTATTTCATAAACAGGCAGCGTAAGTTCTACTCCCATCGGAGTAATCACACTGACACTTTCAATTCTCCTGCCTGATAAAAGCATACATGCCGCCGCTTTCGCCGCTGCACAGGCACATGTTCCTGTTGTATATCCACATCGCATTTTTTTCTGATTCTTATATACATATCTCTCTAACATCTGCGCCACTCTTTATCATCATCTGCTGCCATATAAAACAATGCGTTCATAATTGCCGCCGCAACATTGCTTCCGCCTTTTCTGCCTCTTGCAACTATATATGGCATACCGCTTTCAATTATTTCTTCTTTTGCCTCAACTACATTTACAAACCCAACTGGAACTCCGATAACCAGTCTTGGTGCAAATGTGCCTTCATCATACAGTTCTCTTATTCTCATAAGTGCTGTTGGCGCATTTCCAACTACCATAATACATCCCGGATTGTCCTTTGCCGCCTTCTCCACACTGACCACTGCCCTTGTTATCTCACGGCTTGCAGCTTCTTTTGCAACACCTTCATCTGCCATATAACAGTTGAGTGAACAGCCGAATTTTTCAGCTATCTTATGACTTATACCTGATTTTGCCATGTTGGTATCGGTCACGATCTCCGTACCCTCACGTATTGCCATCAGTGCTTTCTCTATAACACCATCTGAAAACATCATGCTTGTCTCATATGAAAAGTCCGCTGTTGTATGAATAACTCTCTTAACAACCGGCTTGTATTCAGGTGGAATATCTGTTGTAAGTTCTTTTTCAATTATTGCAAACGACTGTTTTTCAATATCCATTGGCTTCATAATATCTATTCTCCTGTGAATAATGATTTCAATGTATCTATGTCTGGTTTTTTAAGAATAATTTTTTTCTTTTCTGCTGCATACTCCAGTACATCCTTTAACATGGCATTCATCTGCCCTACCGGACACCCCGTATCTATTACATAATCTGATTCATCAATCTTTCTGCATGCTGCTTCAAATGTATCTTTTCCTATAGGTTCAAACATTTTTTCTGTAATAACTTCTGATGCCAGTGCTTTTGCTACAGGAAAATCGCAATCATTTTCATAAAGAATCCCCGCTCTGAATGCTATTCCTAAGCGCTGTAATTCCCTGTATATAAATACACCTGTTCCTGCACCACCTGCTACAAACACCTTAGGCGTTCCTTCCGGCTTCTTTAATTCTGTGCTTCCATACATACAATTATAAGTTCCATGTGTAAGTCCGTAAAGACTGCTTATCCTGTCATCCGTAAATATTTTTTCCGGTCTTCCGAATTCAATTTTTCCATCTGCCCCAACACACATAACATAATCTGCTATTTTCGCCGCCAGTTCAATTTCATGTAATGATACTATAACTGCAACATTATCTTTAACCGCCATCTCCTGCAGTATATCAAGCAGTTCTATCTTATGTCTTATATCAAGAAATGAGGTTGGTTCATCAAGAACAATGACCTCCGGTTTCTGGCATATTGCCCTTGCAAGCATAATACGCTGGCGCTGTCCGTCACTAATCTGTGAAAAATCATTTTCGGCTATATCCAGTGCTGACACTTTTTTAAGTGACTCATTTACAATCACTTCATCTTCCTTAGTCAGTCTGCCAAAATAATTAGTATATGGATATCTTCCCATTGCCACAACATCACGGCATGTCATCATTTCTGTTTTAATTTTTTCCGTAAGAACAACCGACATTGTCTTTGCGTATTCTTTACTTGTAAAGTCACTTATCTTTCTGCCCTTGACATATATATTACCGCCTATTGGGTTCATTTCTCTTATAATATTCTTTATTATTGTTGATTTGCCTGCACCATTAGGTCCGATTAATACAAGAATCTCGCCTTTTTTTACCTTCAATGCTATATCTGACAAAAGGACTTTTCCATGATATCCAACGCTTAAATCCTCTGTCTGCACATATATCTGTTCCATATATTTCTCCACATTTTATCCAATATTACTTTTTCTGCTTTATCATAAGCCAGATAACCACTGGTGCGCCAAATACAGCTGTAACTGTTCCTATTGCCAGTTCTGATGGTGAAAATATTGTTCTTGCAATAAGGTCACAGAACATACAAAAGACTGAACCACACAGGAAAATCGCTGGAATCGTAACTAGTGGTTTCGTTGTTTTAAGTGATAATCTTGTAATATGCGGAACTGCTATCCCCACAAACGATATCGGGCCTGCAAGTGCTGTAACACAGGCAGAAAGCATACTCGACAGCATTACTATACACACCCTGAAAAATCTGATATTAATTCCCATACTCTGTGCATATCCCTCTCCCAACAGATAAGCATTAATTGGTTTTGAAAATAAAAAAGTAATGATTGATGTTGGAAAAACAACTATAGCTGCAAGCTTTACAGCAGTCCATGAGCTTCCGGAAAAGCTGCCCATAGCCCAGTGGGTAAGATTGGCAATATCTGAATCATTTGCAAATGTAATACATAAATCAGTTATTGCAGAGCATATATAACTGATCATAATTCCTACAACTAAAAGCATAGACATGCTCTTTACTTTATTGGCAAAAAGCAATACATACAGCATTGCAAAAAGTGAACCTATAAATGCTGCTGCAATCTGAGCCCATAATGGCATTCCTGACACATATTTCAACAAGAAAATCATTGTAATGGCAACAAACATTTTGGCGCCTGACGAAATACCAAGCACAAACGGGCCTGCTATAGGATTCCTGAAAAATGTCTGTAATAAAAATCCCGACAATGACAATGCACCGCCAAGAATAGCAGCCATACATAATCGTGGTAATCGTATTTTCCAGATAATATTATATTCTGGTGTTCCAACATAATCCTTCAGAAATATTATCCTGAAAATCCTTGCGGGAGATATATTTATATTGCCTGTATTAATATTGAATATGACTGCTGCAACAAGTAATATCACAAGCAGCACATAAACGAATTGATAACGGAGTATCTGTTTTATCTGCATTTTTTCTCCATTCTTATCTCTATTCTCAAAATGACTGCCTCATTAAGTACTATTTGCTTAATGTGACAGTCACTTTCAGACATAAGTTTTATTTTAACTTCTTTAAGTATGTAAGCTCTGATGTATCAGCATCAGCATTTAACATAAGGTTAATATCGTTAATCATACTTCCAATTGTATCTGCAATCTGGAAGAAATCTGGTGTTGTACACCATACATTTCCATCCTTAACAGCCTTTATATCAGCAAGAATACTGTTATATCCTGTAAAATCACTAAGAGTTGATGGCTTTCCGCCTAAGTTCCATACATAAATTATATAATCTGCATCCTTTGCCTTTTCATAAAAGCTTTCTATTCCCATTTCCTGTGTGCCTGTTTTATCAGCATTTAAATCTGAGAAAATGTAATCTCCACCTGCTATATTTACCATCTGTGCAAGATAGTCTCCTGCATTTCTGACATACAGCTTACCCTTTGATGTAATATAAAATACAGCTACAGATTTTCCTGTTTTTTCCACCTTTGAAAGAGTATCAACATATGCAGCCTGCGCGTTAAACATATCTGTTGCAGCATCCTCTTCATTACAGAGTGCAGCATAAAGCTTAGCCCACTCTACTCTTCCTAATGGATGATCTTCATAAGTAGACTGGTCTAATATGTAGTTAATTCCTAATTCTTTTAACTTTTCTGCAACATCAGGAACACTTGTAAGCATTGTTGAGAATATTGCAAGTGTAGGGGCACCTGCTATTATTGTTTCATAATCAGGAGCTTTGTAATCTCCTACATAAGTCAGCTTTCCATCATCAAATGCCTTCTTAACGGCATCAATATACCATGATTTTTTATCGTAAGTAACCTGGCTTATGTTATCAAGACAATTGCTTGCATTCATAAGAGATGTTACAGGTGTAGATGAAACAAGCATATTAGTCACAGGTGTTTTTAATATTACTGTATCAGAATCAACTCCTGATGGTGCAGACATTCCGTCCGGAACCAGTAAAAGCTTTGACTGCTTTGATACGATTGCTGTATCCTCATCTCTGTTAGTTATTGTGATGAGTTTGTAGCCACCCTTGTAATAATCTACAGAGAACAGCTTTGCATACTGTAATTCCATTGAATGGTCATATACAAGTTCTCCATCATAATTACCCTCGTTACCTGATTTCTTTTCTGTTCCACATCCACTCATTACAAGTGTAGACACAAGCATTACAAGCATAAGTATGAGTGACAGAAATCTTTTTTTCTTCATTTTCATTCTCCTTTTCCTTTCTCATGAAGTTATTGGATGATTCCGTCATTATCTGCAGAAAAGGAACAGACTCATGTGTCTGCATAAAAAACAATAGTCAGTTGTTCTCGCAACGACTATTATGGTTCTGCCTGTAAGCCGGTCTTCTGACTCACAGATCATAAGCAATATCCGCCTTCCCAGAATAAGAATAAATACTTCTTCCAGTGGCATAATGGATATCGCCTCCCTGTATACAGCAGCGGAACTGTTCAGGATTCGCACCTGATTCCCTGAAGTACATATATACTTCGCTTACAGTGATTATTTCGTTATCATCTGGATTATATCCAGCGTTTATTATTCCATATTATTACTAGAAATGCAATTGTTTTTCTTTTTTACTATAACTGTTGTAAGATACCCCTGTGCCTCTTCAAGTTCATCCAAACCATGATATATCTTTTCATTGTCCATGCCACAATTCGAAACTGCATTTATTTCATATGATTCCCCTGTTGTTTCCTGTCTGAGACACAGTGCTGAAATCAACGCCTTCAGCCCCTTTCCCGACTTCATATACACACATGTTCCATCATATGAAAATGTATTCTCAGGTTTATACGCTGACGGGATAATATGAATTTCTTCATTCTTCTCTCCAAGTGATATCCCAAGTCTTGCTGCAACAGAGCAAAACGAAGGAACACCAGATATTATCTGTGCTCTCCAGCCATTTGCTTCTGCTCTTTTATGCATGTACATATATGTAGAATATATAGACGGATCACCTATTGTAAGCATTCCTACTTTCTGGCCTTTGCTCAAATATCCTTCTATGTTTTCATATATTTTATTATGTGAAATTTCAAGTTTTCCTTCATCCTTAATCATTGGAAATGGCATGCATAATACAGGCTTTTCCGAAATTTCATGATAAGCCTGCTCTGCTATGCGGTATGCATAACACTCTTCCTTTGACACTGCCGGAATCACTATCAGGTCGCACTCTCTGATTACCTCCAGTTCCTGCAATGTCATCTGCTTCGGATTACCTGTGCCAACTCCAATACCATACAATATGCCTGATTGTTCATCCGGTATGTACTCAAGCTGTGTTACGGCTTTCTGCAAATGTGACAGATACACCTGTCTTACTGCCGGATATTCGCCAATTCCTTTCAGGACACATTCCGGCGCATATCCTTCTTCTTTTAATATACTTGCAAATGAATCACTCTCTCCTGCCATATCATTATTGGCATGATCTCCTGCCACTAACATAAATGGTGCAAGAACTACTCTTGTATTAACAATCCCTTCATCTTTCATCTGCCTGATTACATCCTGAATTGTTCTCTTTCCCTCAACTGTTGCAATATAAACAGGATGTCTGGCATACGCCCTTAATGCCTGCTCAATTATCATATAGCTTTCATCAGCCGAATGCTCCGTTCCATGCCCCATAAAAATCAAAGGTGAATCACCGGCTGTTTCCTTTAATGACTCCCACAGTGCCTTCGAAACATCTGTGTAATCATCCACATTTGACAAAAGTGCATCAGCTGTAACTATCTTTTCAAAAAAAGTTCTGCATTGTTCAACTGCATTTTTCATCTGATTGTTCTCTATGCCATCTATTACATGGGTTGGAAATACCACAACCCCGGTTGCGCCCTGCTCTTTTAGACTCATCAGGGCTTCCAGCGGACTTTTTGCATCAATATGCTCATCCTGCTTCATATGATTTCTTACAATCCTGCTTGATACAGCCTCTTCTATAATCGTATCAGGATAAAGCATTGATACCTGATTCTTAATAGCTGTAATATTCTTTATTCTTGTCTCTGTATATGTAGTTCCAAAACTTACTATAAGAATAGCCTTTTTCATTGTGAGTTTCTTCTCCTATCTCATCTTTTCAGATAAAAACTTTACTATGTAATCATAATTTTCCGGAATATGCGGAAATGTACAATTCGTACAATCCTTTATCCGTTTCCCGCTTTCTCTTGTTATATACCGCGGTGTTCCCGGACAATCCTCATAGCAGTTCATGGGACAATAACAAAAAAGGCAGTTGAAATCCTGCCCTTCTTCTATCTTATGACATGGGTAATATTTACACTGGTCGTTCTTAAAATACCTGTAGCTGTTCTGTGTCATAACAGTCTCCTTATAACCTCACCAATATCCTTATTAACACATACAGATTTGTCCCTAATCTCATCCGGCGCATATGCCTGTCCATAGTTAAGACATATATAATGCGCATGCTGCCATTTATCTGTCATCTGCCAAAACGGATATTTTATTATAACAGGTGTATTATACCCTATACCAAGTTCTATGAAAACAATATTTTAATTTTTATGTCTCTCTAAAAACTGTTCATACCTCTGCACATATTCTTCTGCATTTTGTCGGTCTTGCCATATCTTCTCAGCCATTTTCTCAGCTTGTTACAGTAATAGTTTATAACAATAGTACAATACAGATGTGGGTGAATGCTTATATTTTTGTACAATCCATTATGATTTTCTGACACATATCATATCCTAACACAGAGCTGTTCAAAGCAAGTGTATAATTACTGGCTTTTCCCCATCTCTGCTCCGTATAAAAGTTATAATTTGTCATACGTCTTTTATCTGTGTCCGCAATTATTTTGACTGCTTCATTCTCTTCAACATTATATAAGCCCATGATACGCTGTACTTTTTCTTGCATATCCCCATGAATAAACACATTTAACACATCATCCCTGTCTTTAAGAATATAATCAGCATTTCTTCCAACGATTACGCAAGGCTCCTTTCCAGCCAACTCCAAAATAACTTTCCTCTGTGCTTCATATACGATATCTTCTATGGACTTTCCTGTAATGTCACGTCCAGCAAATGCATATGCAAATAAACCTTTCTTTGGAGATAACTCAGCATTTTCCTTAATATACTCCGGTGATAAGCCTGACTGTTCTGCAATCTGTCCAATAATATCCTTATCATAATATGCAATGCCAAGTTTCTTTGCCACTTCTTCACCGATAAAACGTCCACCGCTTCCAAATTCTCTGCTGATTGTAATAATCCTTTTTTCCATTTCCGGTTCCTCCTTAATTCAAAACATCTACTTTATTCTTTCTAATTCTCTTTAAAAATACATATCCTGCCAGACATGAAATAACCTCAGTTATTGGGAATGCCCACCAGATAAGAGAAACTCCCATCTGACCATTTCTGACAACCACAGAAAAAATTCCAGCCAGTGGCAGGATAATGATAAGCTGTCTCAGAAGAGAGATTACCAATGATTCAATGCCGCCATCCAGTGCCTGATAAATTCCCTGATAAGCAATATTTATCCCGGCAAACAGAAAGCTTATTGAGATTATCCTCATTGCTCCGATAAAATATTCCCTTGACTGTCCTGCATTGAACAAAGTTGCAAAAGCTCCAGGGAAAATTTCTGTAATTGAAATTCCCAGAATCATTAATACAACTGTATAGAGCAGTCCATACCTGATCCCATCCTGAATTCTCTTTTTACTTCTCATACCATAAGCAAATGCAATAATCGGAGTGATTGCATCTCTAAGCCCAAAGGCAAGGAACAATACAAACTGCTGTACTTTATAGAACAATCCATATGCAGTCTGTGCTGAAGGGCTGAATTTCAAAATCAGATTCATCACATATACCATGATAGACATAAGTGCCTGTGCAATAATTGCAGGAAGTCCAATTGCATATATTTCCTTGATTATTCTGCTATCCGGTTTCATATACTTTACATCATGTTCAAATTCCTTATTCAGTTTCATATGAAATACAAACAATAATATTGCAGACGCAACCTGTCCAATAACAGTTGCATATGCAGCCCCCTTAACTCCCATTTCAGGAACCGGTCCAATACCATAAATCATAATAGGATCAAGAATAATATTTACCACTGCTCCAACTACCTGGCCAATTGTAGAATAAAGAGAACGTCCGGTTGCCTGCAGCAGCTTTTCAAATAGTGAAAAGAAAATAATTCCAAATGAAATTACACAGCATATTCTTAAGTAATCTGTTCCCATTAATATAACTTCAGGGTCAATTGTCTGTGATGAAATATATGCTCTTACTCCAAAAATCCCAAACAACAGGCACACCACATAAATAATCACTCCAAGAAACAAACTGTTTCCCGCAACTTTTGCTGCTTTTTTACCATTTCCCTGTCCAAGTGTTCTTGCAAGAAGTGCATTTGTTCCCACACCTGTTCCGATTCCAACTGCTACCATGAGCATCTGAACTGGAAACACCAGTGTAAGTGCATTAAGTGCCGCCTCACTTCCTGATCTCATGTTTCCAACAAAGGCACTGTCTACAATATTGTAAACCGCTTGCAATGCCATAGATAAGATCATCGGTATTCCCATCTGAACCATGAGCTTATTTACCGGCATCTCTCTCATCTTGTTACTTTCTGCCATTTTATAATCCTCCTTGTTTTGCGAAGCAAAATCCGACCCCTTTGGTGAGGAGAGGATTCAGCCTCCTTTTTTTGCATAAAAAAAGTGTGTACTTATCTCATAAGCTGGACTTACGCTGATAAGCTACACACTTTAAAATGCATTATATATTTTCATAATGTGCGACAGCAGGAGCACAAAAAAACGAGCAGCAAAACTGGATTTACGCTAGTCTGCTACTCGTTTAGAAGTTATTATATTTTTCTTTTTAAAAAATGTCAAACAAAAATTGGAAATTAGTATTTATCAAAATCAATCAACTTTTTCAACCGGCCATGACTTTCTGAGTGCCACATAGGAAATCAGAAAATTTGCAAACCAGCCAGCTGGTACAGCAAGCCAGACAAATGCTATACCAAAACGCGGTGCACAAATCAGAGCAACTGACAGGCGGATTGCAAGGTTAACCATATTAGCTATAAGAAATGGCCGCATGATTCCCAGCCCACGAAGGACTCCATCCGTTGCCATCTTGATACCCATGAAAATGAAAAAGTAACCTAACCATTTCATATAATCCCCTGACACCTGATATGCCAAAGCTGTTCCATCTTTACCAAGGAACAGTGAAGAAATGTGTGTATGCAGTGTCTCAATGACTATGAAAGCAAGGACTGCAAAACATATATCTAACACAAGCGCAGCGTGATATCCTTTTTTAATACGCCCAATTTTCTTTGCACCAAGATTCTGGGAAACATAAGGTGACACTGCATTTCCAATGGATACAAATATAAGTGAAAATACATTTTCTACTCTCATTGTTGCAGCATAACCTGCAAGTGCCTGTGTACCAAACGGATTTACAACTGCCTGTACTATCATCATGCCAATCGATACTGTAGACTGCTGAAGAATTGATGGTATGGCAATCTGAAGCATTGAACGTAACTCCTTCCTGTCAAACCAGTCAAAATGACTTTTATACCGACGCATCCGGCAAAAGAAAATTACAAATGAAAATACCGCTGAGATACCCTGTGCAATCAAGGTTGCAAGAGCTGCACCAAACACGCCAAGTCCTAAGCCAGCAACCATCCAAAGATCCATCAGAATATTTAAGACGGAAGAAAATATCAGAAGCACTAACGGAATCTTTGATTCACCGATTGAAGTAAACATCGTTGAAAGAATATTGTACATAAACAGAAACGGAAATCCCACAAAATAAACACGAAGATACAGTACAGCTTCATCCAGTATATCAGCCGGTGTCTGTAATAAACTCATCATTGGATGTGATAACCCGAAACCAAAGATTCCCAATAATACACTTAAAATCAGAAAACTGATTAATGATGTTGATACAATGGTCTTCATTTTACTATAATTTCTTGCACCAAAACAACGGCTCACAAGCACTCCGGCACCTACCCCGGCACCAAGTGCCACACAAATAAATACATTTGTGAGAGCAGCGCATGCTCCGACAGCCGCAAGTGCAGATGATCCGACAAACTGACCGACAATAATTGAGTCAGCCATATTATATACCTGTTGGAAAAAACTGCCCAGAATCATGGGCATGGCAAAAACAGTCAGTGCTTTAAGGGGCGCATCGGTAATTAAATATTCATCCTTTGACATTCTCTTATTTCTCCTTGAATTTCTCGTTTTTATTCTCTCCCCATATACCCCCTGATATAATTCACAGCATCACTTATTTCATCAATAATCTTATCTGGAATCTGCAGATTATACTGTCTTAAATCCACATCCTGTAATAACTGTCCAAGGCTTGTACCCTGATTGTATTGAACAATAAACAGGCTGTATAGAGGTATTTTGTCCCCGAATACATCCATATAATTATTAACAAGTGAGAAGTTGATAGTTCCTAGCATTGTGTGACATTCAACAAGATACAATTTATCAGGAATGTAGTCATACACATGCATTTTATCATTCTTAATCTCTTCTAACAATAATTCCTGCCCATTTTCTGATTCAGCATCCATATCTTCTTCATAAAAATCTGATTCTGACGCAGCAGTTGTATCCTCACTTGAAGGGATTTCTTCTGCTGTCTCCGGGAATTCTGATATATCAATTCCTTCAAACAAAGTACTCATATCCCCTAGATTATTATCTTTTTCTCTCTCTCCAGCGCTGTTTATATTATAATCTTTTTCACATGTAATTCCAATTAATTTATTATAAATGCTGTTATTCATACTTTTCCCCAGACAACCCACGCACTAACTGAACAAATCCTGAAAATACATCATAACCAACCCCAATCCCGGCAAAAGCAAAGGACACATGCCCTTCCTAAATGGTATGTGTCCCTATTATATATCTATATTTCATCTTTTCCATCAAACCGGTTTTTATACGATATATTTTTTACTCCCAGTTACTCTCTGCTTCATCCAGCTTCCTTGCAAGTGTATCTTTAAGAGCTGTAAACGCAGGAATAAAGCTGTCGCGTATCAGCAGAATCAATTCATCTACTTCCTCCTTATTATATATATGAACAGAGGTATTGCGTTTTTTTAACATAAGCAACCATGTTTCGGAATCATTTATAAATCCAAATTTATAACCAAGCTGCAGAATCTCTCGTGGTGATCCAGTAGAAGAATCTTCTACGCCATGTTTTCTCATAATCTCCTGCAACGCTTTCCATGCAAGTTCAAAAGTAAGATTAAATTGTCCAATAACCCCTGTCCGGTATATATCATTATTTTCTGCCATCTTAAAATCCGCATTAGCTAATATAGTCAGACAATTACTAAAGTTATCAAGCTTTTTCATAAATCACTACACCATCCTTTTCTATCTCCTCTTTTAATTCATCTGAAATTGATACATCTGCCTGTACAATATCGAACATCAGCAGAGAATGTGTTTTTTCCTTTACATCCCAATAAAAACCATCAAAATCCCCACCATACACAGCAATATCTATGTCACTCCGTTCCGTGTTCGTACCTCGCGCACGAGAACCAAAAAGTATAATTTTAGTAATAGAATGTTCCTTCGCAAAAGAAACAATTTCTCTTAATATACGGTCTGGTAAATTGTATTTCATATTCAATATTGCCCCCTTATCTGCACTCATTATACTTAATTCTGTTCATAAGCACAATAAACTTACCCCATTGTTTTCCGATAAAACATATATGAATAAACTACTGGCAGAATGCATGGTACAATGACTAGAGCAAGAAATATCCACACATTTTGAAATGGTGAGGTTACAATCATGGCAATTCCCCCAATTACCATACATTTTCCGCCAAATCTATGTGTATGATACCAGTTGTCAGAATCATTCAATGCCCACGGAATGCGAAAACCAATGCTATAGTTTGGTTTTACCTTTGGAATAAAATTGCCTAAAATAAGATACAAAATTCCAACGAACAATCCGCAGACAAATCCAATATTGAGCTTATATCCCAAATTATATACATAGAGAATATTGCAATTAACCAAAGAAATCACCGGACAAATCCACATAACAACATGGAATACCTTTTTGCTTATATTTTTTCTCTTGGGGTCAATATTAGTTGCAACTATACATATAAGATGAAAAAACAGCAGCATTACCGGAAGTCCAAAGACCGCAAATGCTTTAGAACAATACCCATCTGGTTGATTGTCAACTCCAAAATGTGTTGCGACAGAAGCTGGCAGCTGTCTCCATAAAAGTAAACCTATAAAGATTGGAAGTAATGTTATGACAGATGTTAATATTAACATTTTTTTATGTTGTTTAATCATGGTCTTTTTCTCCTTTTAATTCACTAATCCATAATAAAATCTCCTCAAGCACAGTAGCGTTAAGCTCATAATAAATATATTTGCCCTCCCGCTCGTCTCGAATTAAATCAGCTTCCTTCAAAACAGACAGGTGTCTGGAAACTGCCGCACCCGAAATTGAAAAATGATTGCTAATCTCTCCAGCAGACATTCGGGACTGCTTAAGCAGATTAAGTATCTCGCGTCTTGTAGGATCAGCAAGCGCCTGAAGCGTATCCTGCATGCTCACATTCATTCCTCCTTCATTTAACATTTAACTTAAATGTTAAATGAATTATAACACACCACCTTTATTTGTCAAGAACACAATTCCTTTTATCAATGCTGAGTACCTTTCCGTCTTATTTTTAATATTGTCTTCATTAACACCATAATAACTGTATAAATCTTTTCTCTCAAACTCTGCTATAAACACACTAGTTTCCTATAAATTCATGAAAAATACGCTGGTTAAAAAGAGTGGGAAGAACCTAATCTTCCCACCCATTGTACATTTACTATTCTTATTTATCGTATTCCAGATAAGCACCCTTCATTGGGCTTGCTGCAAGTTCACTGAATAATCTTAATACGCCCTTCTTATATTTGCGTTGTTTAGGTTTCCACTGTTTTCTTCTTTCCATAAGAATCTTGTCTATCTCTTCAGGTGTCATTCTCTTTCCTGCAACACCTACTATGTTAAGCTTTCTTTCCTCAACATCGATTTCAATAAGATCTCCTTCTTCAACGAGTGCAATAGGACCTCCATCTACTGCTTCCGGGCTGCAGTGTCCAATTACCGGACCGGTAGATGCTCCCGAGAACCTTCCGTCTGTAATAAGTGCTATACTCTTACCCAGCTCCTTATCACTGCTTATTGCCTCTGATGTATAGAACATCTCAGGCATTCCACTTCCTTTAGGTCCCTCATATCTTATAAATACAGCATCACCCTTCTGAACCTTATGATGAATTACTGCATCAAGACATGCCTCTTCGCTATCGAATGGTCTTGCATTAAGTACTGCCTTAAACATTTCCTTAGGGCAGGCTGTATGCTTAATTACTGCTCCCTCTGGGGCAAGATTACCTTTAAGAACAGCAATGCTTCCATTCTCTCCAATAGGCTTATCGTATGGTCTGATTATATCTTCCTTGGTAACATTTACATTGTAGCGCTTGTTGAAATCATCAAGCCACTTATTACATCTTTCATAGAATCCATTTGACTTAAGTTCTTCAAGATTCTCACCAAGAGTCTTTCCTGTAACAGTCATTACATCAAGATGGAGATGTTCCTTAATTTCTTCCATAATTGCTGGAACACCGCCTGCATAATAGAATACTTCTGCTGGCCATCTTCCTGCTGGACGTACATCAAGAAGATAATGTGCACCACGGTGTAATCTGTCAAATGTATCTCCTGTAATCTCAATTCCGAATTCATGTGCAATTGCAGGAATATGAAGCAGACAGTTAGTACTTCCTGATATTGCTGCATGTACAAGAATTGCATTTTCAAAGCTATCCATAGTTACTATATCTGATGGTTTCATATTCTTCATCTTTGCAAGCCTTACTGACTGTCTTCCTGCTTCTCTTGCATAGGCTAACAGGTCAGGACTTGTAGCTGGCATAAGAGCACTTCCAGGCAGTGCTAATCCAAGTGCCTCTGCCATTATCTGCAATGTTGATGCTGTTCCGATAAATGAACATGCACCACAGCTAGGGCATGCATTACATTTTGCCCAGTCAAGCTTCTCTTCGTCAATCTCGCCTCTTTCATACTGTGCACTGTACATTCCAAGCTGCTCAAGTGTAAGCATTTCCGGACCTGCATTCATTGTACCGCCTGGAACAAATACAGATGGAATATTAACTCTTGCAAGTCCCATCAGATTACCAGGAACTCCTTTATCACAGCTTGAAAGATATACACCTGCATCAAATGGTGTTGCATTTGCATGTATCTCTATCATATTAGCTATCATTTCCCTGCTTGCAAGACTATAATTAATACCGTCAGTTCCCTGACTTTCACCATCGCATATATCTGTACAATAGTACCTTGCTCCGAATCCGCCTTCTTCAGCAACACCCTTTCGAACCTCTTCCACAAGTATGTTAAGATGTCCGCTTCCCGGATGACTGTCACCATATGTACTTTCTACCATGACCTGTACTTTTCCAAGGTCTTCCTTCTTCCAGCCTGTGCCAATTCTCAAAGGATCTAATTCTGGGGCTAATTTTCTCATTTCCTGACTTACTAAACACATAATAATTACCTGCCTTTCTTCTTATCTTAATAAATTCATCTGTTCTAATTTTTCGTACACCTTGTCTTTCTCAGTATCATCCACACACATCTCTACATTGTCAAACTGTGGAAGACTAAATACTCCGAGCATCGACTTGGCATCAACTAAATACTTACCACACATAAGGTCTACATCTTTATCGCAGCCTTCTGCTATCTGTACCAGATGCTTTGCATCAGTCATATTGTTCAAACATACCGGTATTTTTACCATTTGCAACCTCCTGTTTTATATCTTCTTAATTAAATATTGACCTTTAATAATATCTAAGCAAATATTGAAATAATCAGACTTACAATTAATGCTGTTATACCTATAAGTGTTTCCATAATAGTCCACGACTTTAATGTAGTTTTCTCATCTATCTCAAGAAATGTTCCTACAAGCCAGAAACCAGCATCATTTACATGACTTAATGCTGTTGCACCACCACATATTGCACAACACATTGCTGCTCTGTATAACATGCTTGTTGCCATAACTGCAGGCATAGTTGCCATTATTCCTGATGCCATAGTCATTGCAACCATAGAACTTCCTACAGATGCTCTTACAAGTAATGCAATAAGAAATGCTACAAGTATAAGTGGCATTCCGCTCTTCTCCAATGCCGGACCTATTATATCTCCAAGTCCTGAATCCTGAAGCATCCATCTGATTACTCCACCACTTGCTATTACCAGAAGTATCATTCCGACTGGGCGTAATGAATGATCAAGTATCTTCTTTAACTGGGCTCCTGTATATCCTCTTTTTATTCCAAGGAAATACATTGCAGCAAGTGTTGCTATTGTCAATGCAAGGAATGGTTTTCCAATGAATCCCAGCACATTTTTCACATCAACCGGAATCGGCATGTATTTAGAAACAGTACTTACCAGTATTAATACAAGTGGTATAAGAATCACTCCAAGCACCAGTCCAAATGGAGGCAGTTCCTTAGAATCTTCCTTAATCTCTTCCACATTAACCGGTAATTTAGTAAACACTTTGTTTCCAATGAATCGTCCCCATATTACACCTGCTACTATCATACATATCAATGCAGTTGGGATACCAACCATAATCATCACTCCAAGATTAACTCCAAGTGAATCTGCCACGAGAACAGAACCTGCTGATGGTGGAACAAATGCGTATCCACTTGCAAGACCTGCAAGAAGCGGTATTGCATAATATAATGTTGACTTCTTAGTCTGCTTTGCAACACTGAATGCAAGTGGTATAAGTACAACCACACCTGCTTCAAAAAATACTGTTGTTCCTATAACCAATCCTGTAATTCCCAGTGCAATTCCAGCCTTCTTCTGACCAAGCTTATCAATAAGTGTCTGTGCTATTCTTTGTGCCCCGCCACTTACCTCAAGAATTCCGCCAAACATTGAACCGAGACCTACAAGTAATGCTATTCCCTGAAGCGTTTTGCCAACACCCTTTTCAACCGTATCTGATATCATTGTAAGCGGCATCCCTGCTCCAACACCTATGATAATAGCTGCTATCATCATCGATATAACAGGATGAAGCTTAAATTTGATTATTAACAACAGTAACACAATAATTCCGACTGCTGCCGCTATCAGTAATCTGGTTGGATTTGCAACAAATACTGTCTGCTCCATATCGTTTTACCTCCTAATCATCTGATGTATCTTAGTTAATACATCATACCTTTTCTTTGTTTCTTGTAACTTTTTTGCCTTTTTCTGAGATTTATTTCGAAATTCATCTGATGTATTTAATATAATACATGGTATTTAGAAAAACAATACTGTAAAATTGCTCAATTTTTCTGTGCTTTTTTGTGCATTTTTTCATTTTGACAATTAAATAGAAGCATTATATCATTAATATTACTAACATAGGAGCATAGGAATCGTATGATGAATTTTGAATCTGATGAGAGAAATCTTCCACAGAAGATTTCCGAAGACATAATATCTTTTATATTAAATGAACATTTACAGCCAGGTGACAAGCTTCCTAATGAAGCACATCTTGCTAAAGAACTCAATATTGGAAGAAGTTCTCTTCGTGAAGCCATGAAATTACTTGCTTCACGTAACATTGTGACAATCAGACAGGGATCTGGAACATATGTAGCATCATCACCCGGTGTAGTTGATGACCCTCTCGGATTTACATTCATACCTGACAAAAAAAAGCTTGTCCAAGATCTGCTTGAAGTCCGTTTTTTACTGGAGCCAGCTATCGCAGCTATGTCTGCAACGTATGCAGATAATAATGATATTAAGAAAATTGTTTCTTTGTGTGATGAGGTTGAAGAGCTTCTAAAACAGAAAAAAGATCATACCCAGAAAGATATAGAATTCCACACCGCAATAGCAATGGGAAGCAAGAATCTTATTATCCCAAGACTCATTCCGATTATCAACAGCTCAATTCCTCTTTTTGTTGAGACAACCGGTAATGTTCTTAAAGTAGAAACTATTGAAACACACCGTGAAATAGCTACTGCCATTGCACAGCATAATGCAATCAAGGCACAGGATGCCATGACCATGCACCTTATGTACAACAGAAGATGTATTAATTCTAAACAGAATTTATAATATATTGTAAACAGCCTTAATATAATGCTTTACATTTATATGAATATGTGCTTTAATAGTGCCTGTACAAATCAATTATATAAGCAGAGTAGGAATATGTGCGTTAAGTGCCATATGGACAGGGAGTTGCCATACGGACGAAAAGATTTCTTGCGATACATAATCCGCATCCCGCTGCTACATATACTGGTCAACAGCCTCTTATGTAGTGCGAATACTACTGCAAAGGAGGTTATTTTTATGTCAATTCTATTAAAGAATTTTGCATTTTCAGCAAAAGAGTTCAGATGTCTCAAGTCAATTGTTGCTGCGGCACTTCTCGTCGCACTTCACACTGTTTTAGCAGTTTTTGTATCTATTAATGTAACCCCGGCACTCAGAATTTCAGTATCTTTCCTTGCCAACTGTGCAATTGGATACATGTTCGGTCCTGTTATGGGATTCATGTGCGGAGGACTTGGTGATATAGTCCAGTATATCATTAAGCCAACCGGTCCTTATTTTCCGGGCTGGACATTAAGTGCTGCTTTAGCTGGTCTTATCTATGGTTTATTTTTCTATGACTGCAACATCAAAATTTCCAAGAAAAAAGTAACAGGTGAAAAACGCAGCCTTTTAGATATTATAGATTTCAAATTCCTTATTAGAGTTGTGCTTGCGCTTACTATTGATACACTTCTTGTAAATGTTCTTCTTGGAACATACTGGTGCAGCATAATGTACGGCAAAGGATTTATGTTTTATCTTACAATGAGATTTACCAAAAATCTTATCCAGCTGCCTATCAACATTTTCTTAACTTACAATGTTATAGGAATCGTTAAAGTAATTAATAATAAAATATATAAAAACGAATAAACAAAACGCAGGATATAGTGACTAACTCCCATATATCCTGCGTTTTTTGATTTATCATTGCTTACTGCGTATTTAAGCCGCTCTCCTGTTAATCTTTGCATGGCTTCAATTATTGATATGGAACTCTTATGAAACAATATATCCTAAAAAAGTGAGATTTCCCCTGTTTATACCCTCTTATAAATAATTGGTTCATCATATCCAAAAGTTCTTTTTCCGTTAACTTCCATGCTTTCAGATACTTCCAGGCAGCTATCAGAAAACTTTTCCCAAAGCTTAAATGTCATTACCGGTGAAAACTGGCTTATGCTGCCTCCCTCCCAGATTCCACTCTTTTCATGATAAAGTGCGGGTGTAAACTTTTCAGATTTTTTCAGTTCAGCATAATCAACATTCTTCATAGAATTATATGAAAATGTATTCTTGTCTTCTCCTGCTGGAATTTCATATGAAGAAAGAACAATTCCGTCGTCAGTTTCCATAATAAGGAAAATATGTGGTGATGCATGGCGTTTTCCATTGGTTTCATAATAACTTTCTTCAACAACAAATTTTCCATTAAAATCCTTAGGAATGTTTTTTATTTTATCATTACATATAGTATTGATGTGTTCTGCATAAGGATATATTTTTCCTGCCTTCTGCATCATATCAAACTGTTCTTTGTTATCAAAATGTCCTGTCATCATTCCTATAAATTTATCAAGTTTCATCTTATTTTTGCCTCCATCTTTAAATTTTATATAATTAATTTCGATGATTCACTACTCCATACCATCCTTAAGCCATTTGGCAATATTGGTGAAATCTATCTTAAGATTATCATCATATATATTCACCGGAACTGGCTTGTCAAATCCATAAATAACAGGATACACATCACTCTCGAAGAAATACACCAGAACCTTCTCCTGCATGTAATCAACTATCCAGTATTCACGCACCCCTGCTTCAATATACTTGGATAACTTCAAAGTGTAGTCCTTTTTCTTAGTAGATGGAGAAATTACTTCTACAAGAAAATCCGGTGCACCATATACACCAAAACGCTGAATCTTAGAAGAATCACATACAATGCCGACATCTGGCTGAACCATAGTCTTTTCATCACAATCAAGCTGTACATCTACTGGTGCAATAAAAGGACGACAGTTACCACCATTCTCCACAATAAAATTAGCAATCTGACGATGAATCTCTCCTCCAATTGACTGATGTCCAAAGGTTGGTGAAGCCATATCATAGAAATATCCATCAATCAGCTCAACCCTCTGTTCATCAGGCAATGTACTGTAATCATCTACAGTATAACTTCCGTTCCTCTCATATCTGTTGTATACATGCTCTCTTACCTCAAGCGGTTCTTCAAAAAAATGCTCCAAAGCCAGAAGCGTATCGTATCTTGGATTCACCGTCTCCCCGGAAAAAATCTTCTGCACAGTACCTAATGGTACACCTGATAAATTGGCAATCTGTGCATATGTATAACCCTTTTCCTTCTTCATGTTATGCACTTCCATATTTTAACCGTTTTATGATTGAAATAAGAACATTTACCGATAAATTATCCGACATAACCACATTTGACATGATAACACTGTAATGAAATTATCAAGATGATTGCCGGAGATGGAAAGATTTAATCTTTCTGAGAAGGACGCTGAGCAGACTATCTGAAAAGATGACAAGCGACGCGCCGACAACTACCACTACTATACAAACCGTATGTTAGGCGCTGCTGGCAACTTTGATATTACACTGAATACTGAACTTGGCTCTGATTATATTTTTTCTCTTCCAACCAGTTCTCCCCAATCATATTCCCCATCAAGCATCAGATCACCGTTAAATTCCATTGCCCGTTCTTCCAGTGATTTATGTTTATTACTAGTTGTTAATTTGTCATATAAAATAATCTCTTTTCCTGTATTTAAAAGCGAAAGATTCGCATTCACACAATCTTTAATATTTCGCAAAAACTCCAATCCCCCTATACATATAAAAAGGCTCTGCCTCACATCAGCAGAGCCTCTGACATTTTCCTTCAAAACCTATGGTTTCTAGCCAGATTGTGGTAAATGTCAAACCCGTATAAAGCTCATAAGGCACTGCTCTCTGGCACAACACCTTACTTCTTAGCTTGGCAGGTACTCAAGTTACCTATCTTTAATATTATATTACCTATCTTCAAGAAATATGTCAATTACAAATATTTTATTTTACTAAAAATTTATAATTTGTATTTTATAAATCAAAATCCCATCTTCTTAAGTCCCGCAACAACCTGCACATAAAATTCCCGAACATCAAATCCTTTAATGTTCTCCCTGTTAAGATCTATCATATCACCATGCGATATGCCTCTTTTACCGCTGACAGTAAGAAACTGATAGTTCTGTCCCCATCGAAAGGATTCTTCTCCAACAAGTCCGTCATTTGGTCCGTCAAAATATTTCACCAGTGGATATGTAAAATTAAGCGGAAATCTTCCAGAAGCCGGATGGTTTAGTTTAGAACCAACGGACTGATAATAAATGTCTGGATTATCCTTTATTTCATTGTTGAATTCACTGCATTTTTCTGATGTAAGGTCATATACGGCAGCAAGAAAATCAGGGTTAATATCTCCGAGTTTAGCCGCTCCAGCGTTATATGTATTGGCAACCATCTGCTGCTGTTTTTCAGGAATTTTTCCAAGAAGATAATCAGCAAACTGACAGCCCCTGTGTGGTGTATTTATCGTTGTAAGAGAAGCCACATAAGGTGCAATATCTGTAAGTGCTATCGCTGCCCTCATGTCCAGTCCGCCTTTTGAATGGGCAATTACATTTACTTTCTCACAGCCTGTCTTAATGACAATCTGGTGAATCCTTTCTGCCAGCTCTTTAGCACTGTCTCGCACGGCCGCCGCACTGTTATGATTGCCATAACAAATCACTGCACCATTAGCCTCAAGCTCTGCCGGTATTCTTCCCCAGTAATTAAGATGTTCAAAATCCCTGAAAAATACGCCATGCACCATAAGAACAGGATATTTCGTACTGCATATCCGCTGTTCTTTGCGCTGCAGATTTCTCTTAGCACGCATTTTCTCCATGCGGACTTCCTCACCAACTGTCTTTATAATAATATGAAGCATGACAAGATGTGCAACAGGTATCCATCCACACACGATTCCAAGCACTCTCCATCTGATTCCAAGCTGCTCAGATGTCGCATACACCATAATAATTCCTATCCAGAATATTATGCTTTCCACAAGAATTCCTATCCCTGCCCGGATAAGCCAGTAAACTGGCGTTTTTACTATTCCTGCCGGACCGCCAAACCATTTTTCATAACAGCCTGTAAACCCTATTATCAGATATATTGATAATATTACTGTCGTCCAGCAGAATATTTTCAGCATAATTCTGCCAAAGTTACATACTTTAATTCTCCCCATAATTAATCTCCCCTATTGTTTTTCTCAACTTTCTTGCCGCCGAACTCACCGGGTGTCTGCTGTCATAGACAAGACATATATTTCTCTTCGGAATATTATCCTTAAGAGATATCTTCACAATCTCTTTCTTATCAATCGATTCCTGCGCCATTGTCTCTGGTAAGAATGCAAGTCCTAATTCACATTTTACAAGAGGAAGTATCTGGTCTGTTGTCGCAGCCTCCGTATCAGGCTCTAATTCAACCCCATGTGACATAAATAAATCTTTATAGAATCTGAATGTCATAGTCTCTCTGCCAAGGCATATCAGTGGATAATCCGTCAATTCTCTTATTGATAATTCCTGACTTCCCAATGCTGTAAATGTAGTTCCTCCGACAAGTATTTCCTGAAAAGAATGCAACACCACCGTCTTTAGTGATGAATCTGCGTACACAGGTGATGATACCACTGCAAAGTCTACCAGTCCATTTTTTACTGCATCAACCGCCTCCGGCGTTGAATGATTATATATCTTAAGCCGGATTCCGGGATTGACCATGTGAAATGCTTTTAACTTATCAAGAAGAAATATATTAAGCGCAGTCTCACTTGCCCCTATGGAAATACTGCCATGTGAAAGACTTGCACTGTCCGCAAGCTCTTCTTCTGCTGCCATAAGCTGTGTCATAGCCGCTGTAACCCTTATATACAGTTTTTCCCCCTCTGGTGTAAGCTGTATTCCCCGGTTATTTCTTACAAACAGTGTTGAATTAATCTGCTGTTCCAGACAGTTCATTGCCCTTGTAACATTAGGCTGGCTGCTTCCTAACGCCTGAGCAGCTTTCGTAAAATTCTTGTACCTGGCTACATAATAAAATATCTTGTAATACTCAAAATTAACGTCCATAACTTATCACTCCGTAATATCTGACATATCATATTGTTATAGCATTTATATCAATTATAGTTTTTACTTATTTCTGCCACAATAGTATAATCTAGCCGAAAATGAAAAACAAGAAGGAGCTGATGATTATGAAAGAAAAAACTATCTTTCCAAGAGAAGAAAAATCTGAGGTTTTATTTGATAAAATTCTAAATGACCCATGGGCTTATAATAAACTTTTCCAGACATTCTGTAACAATCTGTTTTGCAATGATGATTCTGAAGCAATACTTTCTCCGCTTCAATTCACGGAAGCATTATTCAACTGCTATTCTAATAAAGACTTATCTGCATTTCTTATGGCTATCACGCAAAATACCATGTTTGATTTACTGAGAAATTCATTTCTTATTCCATACCGCTTCAACGCTGATGGAAAGCAGAATCCCATAATTATGACCGACGATAAAGGTATGCTTCTTCCAGAATTTGCTGATTCTGTTCACGAAAAAGACTATCAGCATTTTTATAACATTTATAAGAACCTTGATAATAATAAAAATATGTTTCTTGCCGAGGCTTACAGATACAGTCACACATATGGCGATGACCCGTCTGTAGTGGAGCAGCAGGTTCTTGAGAGAAGCACTGGTATACTGCTTATCCGCGAACTGCCTGACACTGTCAGAATGAAGGAAACCGAGGCAGAGGCCTATAGTGCTGTATGGGATCTTATGCTTGAGCTTGAGAAGAATCTTCCAATGGCATACATATTCTATGGTCAGGATTCATTCGTTGAACACAATGAACATTTTGACGAACTTGGAATTTTCCTTCCCAATTCTATATTCTTACGAAACCTTGAACACCATGTTAAGAAAGCAGAGGCGATTATATATGCCAAGGACTAATTACATTGACATTATGGAAAAAAATCATATGGAAATTCCGTGGCACGACTATACGAATGCCGACAGCAATGCATTAATTGCTAATGCAGACCTTATAGAAAAAGCCTCCGTTATCGGTCGTGTAGGTCTGATTATGCTATCATGCGGCACTGGTGCATGGCGTGTCCGTACATCTATGAATAAGCTATCCAAGGAACTTGGAGTAACCTGTACCGTGGATGTTGGCCTTATGTCTATTGAATTTAACTGCTTTGATGGTAATGACTGCGTATCACAGTCGTTAAGCATTGCCAATACCGGTGTTAATACCTCCAAGCTTTACAGAATGGAACAATTTGTTGACAATTTCCCTAATGAAGAGGCCCACCTTACAGGTGAAATGATTCATAAAAGGCTTGATGAAATTGAACAGATACATACCCTGTATTCACCGGTCAAGCTTGGACTTGCCGCCGCTCTAGCATGCTGCGGATTCACATTTCTGCTTGGCGGCGGTCCTATAGAGATGCTTTTCGCATTCATTGCAGCCGGAACAGGTAATCTTATAAGGACAAAGCTTATTAAACATCATTTTACACTATTCATGAATATAGCAGTTTCTATATCTGCATCATGCCTTATATATGCAATTCTGCTTAAACTTGCTATTCTGATGTTTAATATCCCTTCTGTACATGAAGCCGGATACATATGTTCCATGCTTTTCATAATACCGGGATTTCCTTTCATCACCAGCGGCATTGACCTTGCAAAGCTCGACCTACGGTCAGGTATTGAAAGGCTGACTTATTCAATAATTATTGTACTGGTTGCTACCGTATTTGCATGGATTATGGCTTTGTTACTGCATTTGCAGCCAGAAGAATTTACTACATTACATATTGGAAAAATGTTACATATGATATTAAGACTTATTGCAAGCTTCTGCGGTGTATTCGGATTCTCTATCATGTTTAACAGTTCTGTTACGATGGCGGCTATGGCTGCTCTTATTGGTTGTATCGCCAATACGCTGCGTCTTGAACTTGTTGATTTTACAGGCATGCCTGCCGCTGCTGCCGCATTTATTGGTGCTGCTACTGCCGGATTACTTGCATCATTTATTAAAAATTATAATGGATATCCTAGAATATCACTTACAGTTCCTTCCATAGTTATTATGGTACCCGGACTTTACTTATACCGCGCAATATACAATTTCGGCATAATGTCCCTGACAGAAGCGGTCTCATGGTTTACATCTGCAATTATGATAATTGTTGCACTTCCGCTCGGACTTATATTTGCCAGAATTATTACGGACCGCACATTCCGTTATTGCACTTAGTATTAACTATACATTTATATAAGGAGGAATTATTATTATGCTTACTTCTGTAACAGGTATTAACTGGGGCGACGAGGGCAAAGGCCGTGTAATTGACCTTCTTGCTGAAAATGCAGATATAGTCGTCAGGTATCAGGGCGGCAATAACGCCGGTCACACTGTTGTAACTAATCAGGGAAAATTCGTTCTTAATCTTCTGCCATCAGGAATACTTCACTCCGATGTTATATGTATTCTTGGAGACGGCATGGTTGTTGACCTTGAACACCTTGCCAACGAAATAAAGCAGATTGAAGACAGAGGAATACAGATTAATCCAAAACATTTGAAATTATCTAAAAAAGCTACAATATCTATGCCATGGCACAGGGTACAGGATGAACTTGAAGAAAACAGACTAGAACGAACCGGCTCTGCTTTCGGTTCTACAAGACGAGGCATAGCATATGCCTACAGTGACAAATACAGAAAAAAGACTCTGCGTCTTGGTGACCTTCTTCATTTGGATGATACAGCTGTACAGGCAAGACTTACAACTATTCTTGAGTCCAAGAACCTTGAGCTTGCCGGCTGCTATCATCAGGAGCCAATGTCTTATCCGGCACTTCTTGACTGGTGCAGGGAACAGGCTGAAAAGTTCAGTAAATACATATGCGATACAGGCACATTTATAGACAAAGCATTATCCTGTGGTAAAAAAGTTATTCTTGAGGCACAGTTAGGTGCATTAAGAGATATTGATTACGGTATCTTCCCTTACACATCAAGTTCATCAACCATATCAGCCTATGGTCCTATAGGTGCAGGAATCCCTGGAAGACACGCTGACCATGTTGTTGGTGTACTTAAAGCCTATTCTACCTGTGTCGGTGCAGGACCTTTTGTTGCTGAAAATGCTGTTTCAGAAAAATGGCAGCAAGACTTAAGAGCAGCCGGTGGTGAATTCGGTGCTGCAACAGGCCGTCCTCGCCGTGTTGGTCCTTTTGATGCAGTTGCAAGCAGATACGGACTCAGATGCCAGCATGCAGACAAAATCGCACTAACCAAGCTTGATGTATTAAGCTCTATGAAAGAAATTCCTATAATTACAGGCTACAATGACCCAAACGGCTCTCTGGTTGAATTTGACCCAACTGATAACCTTGATTCATGCACTCCTGTTATATACAAAGTTCCCGGCTGGGAAGAAGATATATCACATTGCAGGACATTTGACGAGCTTCCTGCTAATGCAAAAAATTACATTAAAACAATTGAGGATATGCTTCATGCAGAAATCAACTTTATATCTGTCGGTGCTAAGAGAGATGAATATTTATTAAAAGGAGAGTGGCTATGAGACATCTGATAACCCCTATGAATCTTTCCGTTGAAGAAACTATGAATATATTAGATCTTGCGGAGCGGATATCCATTGGACCACAATTATATAAGCATGTTGCCGATGGCAGACAGCTTGCTACACTTTTTTACGAACCAAGTACCAGAACCCGTTTATCTTTCGAGTCTGCTATGTTAAGTCTTGGAGGACAGACACTGGGCTTTTCAAGTGCAGCTCAGTCTAGTGCTTCCAAAGGTGAAACCGTTGCTGACACTGTAAGAGTTGTAAGCTGCTATGCAGATATAATTGCGATGAGACATCCAAAAGAAGGTGCTCCACTACAGGCATCAATATATTCACGCATTCCTATAATAAACGCAGGAGACGGCGGTCATGCACACCCTACACAGACACTTATTGATATGATGACTATAAGACAACGTAAAGGAAGGCTTAATAACCTGACTATCGGTTTCTGTGGCGACCTGAAATTCGGACGGACGGTACACTCCCTTGTCAGCAGCCTTACTCGTTTCTCTGATAATAAATTCTACTTCATATCTCCCGAAGAATTACGGATTCCGGATTATCTGAGAGACGATGTATTAAATCCATCTAATTCAACTTATGAGGAAGTGTCAAGCCTTGAAGATACTCTTCCTAAACTTGATGTTCTGTACATGACAAGAGTACAGAAAGAAAGATTTTTCAATGAAGAAGAATATCTCCGTTTAAAAGATGTCTACATTCTTGACGAAGAAAAGTTAAAGCTGGCTGATAAAGATATGCCTGTTCTTCATCCTCTGCCACGAGTCGATGAGATTTCCCTTGATGTCGATGACGATCCAAGAGCTGCATATTTTGACCAGGTCCAGAATGGTAAATATATAAGAATGGCACTAATCATGGCATTGCTTGGTATTACTGATCCGGTAACCGGCAGAACAGTTCTTGATACACACAGCCTATAACTAAACATTCCATATAAAAACTGCCATCCGCTAAACTTAATGTTAAACGGACGGCAGTTTTATGTTTTTATATATTTATCCCCATACTTCTTCAGCTATTTCCTTAACTAATGCAAGCTTTGCCCACTGCTGTTCTTCTGTAAGCTTATTTCCAATCTCACATGAAGCAAATCCACACTGAGGACTTAGGCATAATCTATCAAGAGGAATATATCTTGATGCATCATGAATTCTTGCAATAACATCTTCCTTATTCTCAAGCTCTGGATTCTTAGTTGTAATAAGTCCAAGCACAACCTTTTTATCTGGTGAAACCTTTGCAAGTGGAAGGAATCCGCCTGATCTTTCATCATCATATTCAAGAAGAAGTGCATCAACATTTTCCTGTGCAAATACATAATCTGCAACAGAATCATATGGACCACTTGTAAAATATGTAGAATGATAATTGCCTCTGCAAATGTGTGAAGTAATAACCATGTCTTCTGGTCTTCCCTCTAATGCAAGATTATTTACCTTAAGAAGCTGTGCCTTAACCTCTTCAATATCAAGTCCGAGAGACTTATATCTCTGCTTTGCAGCCTCACCTACAATTGCTCCCCATGTACAGTCATCTAACTGCAGATTACGGCATCCGGCAGCATAAAACTGTTTAATTACATCCTGATATGCCAATCCAATATCCTGAATTAACTCATCATCACTGGCATAGATCTTTCTTGTCTGCTCAATATTCTGAGGAACAATCATCTGCTGATACATCTGTGCTGGTGCCGGGATTGTATATTTGGCAACTGTATTTTCATCTTCAAACTGCTTTAAGAACTTAAAATATTCTACAAACGGATGTGCCTTAGCCTTAACCTTACCAACAAGGTAAGTTGCTTCAAGGTCAGCAACCTCTCCATTAAACTGTACTCCGCCGCCTTCTTTCTCATGTGCAACGCCTTCAAATCCCCACATGAAATCGAGATGCCAGAATTTTCTTCTGAATTCTCCATCAGTTATAGCATGATAACCTGCTGCCTTCTGCTTTGCAACAACATCACGGACGCAATCATCAGTAATCTGATTAAGCTCGTCCTGTGTAATCTTTCCTTCTTCAAAATTCTTCTTAGCTTCCTTTAACTTCTCTGGTCTTAAGAAACTTCCTACAAAATCATAACGAAATGGTGTCTTTAATGTACTCATCTTCCGATAACCTCCCTGATAATTCATGTGTCAATCTGCTGCTGACATGTGTTATCCTATCATTTCGTTATTGTTCTGTATAATACATAAAATGTTGTGTTGGTTATAGTTTCAGACTATGGCTGCTTTCTCCACCTGACTTCCGCTGGCTCTGCTCCATGTTCCCCAATCATCTTCTCCATCCACACCATATCGAACCACTGGTTAAACTTATATCCGCTGTCATGAAAACGACCAACTTCAGAAAATCCCAATCTGCTGTGGAAACGGATACTATCGTCATTAAGGTACTTGCTTTCCTGTACAGGGCATGCAGCCATTCTTTCCACGAAGTTTTACTTCATAAAGTGCAGTATCAGCACAACGCATTAGCTTTGATGGTTTGTCAGCATGAACCGGATATTCAGCGTATCCAACTGATATCGTGAACTGCTGCTCTTCACCTTCGTATTTAAATGAACGTTTTAACTTTGTGAATTCCTCAAGTTTTTCCTTAACATCTGCACATGTGCAGTCTGGCAGGAAAATACAGAATTCATCACCACCATTTCGTCCTAAAACCACATTTTTATCAAAAAACTTCTGCATTTCCTCGGACAATGCCTTAAGTGCCACATCGCCAAAAGCATGGCCATACATATCATTGATAGTCTTAAAATCATCAATATCAAATTCTACTCCTACACAATGATTATCTGGATTCTGCTTAATATACCTTGTCACTCTTTCATCATATCCATGTCGGTTATAATTTCTTTGAAAATTCCACCTTAAATTCATCTTCAAATTTTCCGTCAAGCTCCGCCCTTGCTTTATCCGTATAGTAGAATTTGACGTCCGCCTTTTCGCCTGAAGCAATGGCGGAAAGCAAAGAAGCATCGGTTTTATCGTTCAGTTCAAAATGTCCGTCCTCAAGACTGTACTTTGAAATGCTCTCCCTTTGCCACGGAAAAGCTCCAGTGCCGTCATATCGTGGCTCAGCGTCTGTTTCATATTCGTCACCTCATCCAAGCGCCACATCTAGCGTCAACATAACCGTAAAGCCCAGTGCAAAGAATACCGTTCCTAAATTAGAATGCCTGCCCGCAGACATTTCCGGGATCAGCTCCTCCACGACCACATAAACCATGGCGCCGGCCGCAAAACTGAGCAGATACGGGAGAGCCGGGACAACAAGCTGCGCTGCTAATATAGTAACAACAGCTGCAATCGGCTCTACAACACCGGACAGTGCTCCGTACAAAAATGCCTTTCCCTTATTCATTCCTTCGGAGTGAAGCGGCATGGAGATGATCGCGCCTTCGGGGAAATTCTGAATGGCAATTCCAATGGAAAGTGCAAGAGCGCCTGTCATGGTGACAGCGCCGTTTTCTGATAACCAGCCCGCAAACAGAACACCGACCGCCATGCCCTCGGGGATATTGTGAAGCGTTACCGCAAGAACCAGCATGGTGGTCTTTTTTAATTGAACCTTAGCGCCCTCCGGCTGATCGCTTTCCAAATGCAAATGCGGGATGGTTTTATCCAGCGTAAGCAAAAACAGAATGCCAATCCAGAATCCGATTACGGCTGGAATAAACGACCATGTTCCCATAAATTCAGACTGCTCTATGGCAGGAATCAGCAGGCTCAAAACGGAGGCAGCAACCATGACGCCCGCCGCAAATCCGATTAAGGCTCTCTGTACCGATGAGCGCAGCTCCCGTCTCATAAACAGCACGCAGGCAGAGCCAAGCGTTGTTCCTAAAAGCGGGATCATTACGCCCTGAATCGCTTCTACAGGCACAAAATCACCTTCCTTTCATTTCGTGAAGCATGCCAACGCATTGGTTAGCAATGACTAACTGCTCTATATAATAAAAGCGACCGCGAAGTGTTAGTGGTCGCTAACTCTATATTTTATTATCGCACTGTTAACTCCGTTTTGTCAAGACACAACGGAGAAGTTTGCGAAAAAGCTAATTTTTAGATAACACATGTGTCGTTTGAATTTGTTAAATTGCATCTTCTGTTTTTCTTCCTTCGCTCAGTAAACAAACTTTACAATACATTTCTATGATAATAGTTATGCTTTTATAGCTGTTGAGTAATACCTCTAAACCCACTAATGTGTGTTATTCTTTTAATTGTGTAGGTTATTTTTCTTACTCTGTTGGCTGTATTCATACCTGCTTACCTACTATTTCATTGCATTAGTGCTTTTTCGTAGGTCTTTTTCTTGTCTTTCACCCAATTATGAAAGCTTGCTACCAGAAAAAGACCTACTAGCTTCGCACTTTATGCTTGATTAGTAGGTTTCTGTCCACTCCTCATGTTTAATCTCATGGATTTTGACCCACTCAATCTATAAATCATGCAACTTTAGTAGGTCTCCCGCTTATGCCAATACAAAGCACTTGGCAAAATGTCCCAGATTGTCTGACTGATTAAAGAGGCAAGATAATCTCGCCTCTTTGTCTCAGTTTTGATATAGCTGGTCGGAATTCTTCCATTCAGCTCTTTTTTGATATCCTTTTTGAAATTTTTTAAGGTGCAAATTTTACATAATGTGACGGATTTCCATCCTCATCGATAATAGTGTACCTATGTGGTTCTTCGGAACTCAAACAAATCCGCTCTCCTCCAGTTAATTTTGAAGGTTCCAGATAATAGATTGCTTTCTCTATTGTTACCGAATCAATCAGAATTGCATAGGCTCCGTATAGTTCCAATGTTACCTCTTTATCAATCATTACACAGCTTGCACTATTTTCCCCATGTACCAGAATACCGACATCATCAGGTGCGCACCTGTCTTCATTCAGTGTCAGAGAACCTGTTCCTGTAAAGGTTACACTTCCTCCATAGCCTGCGCCCCACATGATCAGCTCATCAAGGTGATTTTCTCCTATCAGGTTAATGGTAAACCCATTTCCCATAAGATTCACTTCCAGAACTTCCCCTGTGAAATTGTCTAATGTCAGAGTGTTCGTACTGATATCATACCATGCATCCGGCATCGTAGTCACCTGATTAGGAATGAAGTTTCCATTCGCGTCGTAGCTTCCTGTGGAAGCAAAAAAAGTTCCCATATGCAGATATTCCCGGGTATCTTTTGCCAGTGACCAGAACATAATATATTCCTCAGATCCCAGTCCGCTCCACGCATATTCTCCCGCAAAGTCCGGTTCAAGATTTGGCAGAACCGGAAACTCCGTATCAGCCACTCCCGTTGGGGTGATATTGTCCGGACTGTTATCATCTTCCATGGCATAAGCCTCATAATAAGCAACATAACGTTCTGTTCTGTTAACAGTTCCTTGAGCAACATAGCTGTTATAAGGATCATCAGGATCACCGACAACAATAGCATCATCACTGTATTCAACCAAAGGAGTAATATCCGTGCTTATGTATTTCATTGTGTCCGGATTGCCCCCCTGACTTACAACCCATACTTTTGCCTCTTCAAGTCCCTCACTGCCGGTAGCATATGAAGTATATTCATTGCCAGCAGGAACGTAAGTCACATGAATATACGCATCTTCAAACACTGCTGATGGGTCATCATACTCCGGTGTATTAAGCCCGTCACCATTGCCGTCATTAATATCACTGACTGTCGTATCACTGTTAAAAGCATCTTTTCCCAGCGGATCATACCCCAAGGAAGAAAACACAATGGAAACAACCGCAATAGAAGCAGCAACAGGTGCAAACAGGATACGTTTTATCTGCTTTGATCTGTCTGGTTTCTTTTCTTCCCTGCCCTGTGTATATTTGTTATTAAACTCGTCATCCGGTATGTTTACTTCTACTGAAGTGGAAAATTCTTTTGACTTATTGGTTGGTTTTTCAGAGTAACAGTTCAGTTCCTCCGGATATCGTTCCTCTACAGGCATATGAAATTCATTATCAATTATCCTGTTAAAAATACCTTGCACCCCCTTATCTAAATAGGTCCAGAAGTTATAGGTTCGCAGTCCATCTACTGTTTCATATGTACATCCATCTGTGGAAACGGACATTCAACACCCAGCTTTCTCAATCCAAGAAGCAGATCATGATTCATAATCCTTGTACATGAGAATATATCCTTTTCCTTAACGTCAACCACAAATCTCAATACAATGGAACTGTCAGCTAACTGCTGTATTCCAAGGTATTTCGGAATATCCTGCATAACGTCTTTGTGATTCTCATACATTGACTTCACAAGCTCCGGAATCTGCTTTTCCAATTCTTCAATATCCGTTTCATAAGGAATACTGATATCACTGACACTGCGTGATAATTTGTCGGAACGGTTCAGAATATTCCGCATGGCAGAATTATTTATGATTTTCACATTATCCCCTGTATCGGTAATACTGGTGGTTCTGATTCCTATATTGGTTACCTTTCCTCGAAAACCATCCACTTCAACAATGTCACCTACATTATACTGATTTTCAAAAATCATAAATGCACCGGTAACCACATCTGCGATAAGGCTCTCCGCACTGAAACCTACAATCAGTGCGATAATTCCTACACTGGCTACGATTGTAGAGACATTCACACCAATAATGGAAAGCCCCCAGCACAAAATCACAATACCGGCAATGTATTTCAGCATACTTGAAACGATTGACAGCAAGGAACGTGTTCTGTGGTTTTTCGGATCAGGAAGACTCAGAAGCATTGTGATCAGGCTTACAACAGCAATCACAGCTGCCGCCATAACAATTACTTTTAAGATGGCTGAAAATTCTATCCCCACAGTTTTCAAATCTTCAAAATCGAAAACATCAGTCAAAAAGCCAACCGGAACCGTGATAACCAAAATAGCTATGCAGGCAATAAGTCCAGTAATCTTTGTCTTGTTTTTACTCATAGTCAATATCTCCTTTGTTTTTTTGGATTACATGTTACATATTGGTACTTGTTATTGTACGAAATTTTACACTTTTTCAGGCAAAAAAATAAGAGACATAATGTCTCAATGTACTCTTTTCAACGTTTTTCTCAGAACAAAGAGTCACTTTGTGACTCTTTGCGCGCCCATGTGGGCACGCAAGTGCATCTTCATCTCCACATGGGTCGCATCCCCGCGGAGCGTTTTTATTTTATAGGAAATGCAATTTCCTATAAAGTAAAAAAACTTCTCTGACAGACTTAATGTCTATTCAAAGAAGCATTTCAACACTTTTGTTATTTTATTTCCAATCATGAAAAAAATGTAAAAATTCCTTACGTGAAGTGGTATTCGTCTTATCACACAGCTTATCAACATAACGATAAAAACTCGACCTGGATATGTATAACTGTTCAATCATGCTATTTATCCCCTCTTTATTCGTAAGCAGCTGAATTAATACTTCTTTTTCCCGTTCAGTAAGAGCATACGCTTCTACAAAAGCATCTATCTTATCTGTATTTGCATCCTTTGGAAGATTTTTCATTATATCTTCCTTTATAGCTGCATCTTTTATTTTTCTGTATGCAGCAAAATATGGCACATAGTAGGCAATCATTGCACAGGTAATCAATACAAACAAAATTAATGAAAAAATCAAAATAAATATCTGGCTGTTCTGCTTTAACAAATATACCGAAACAGATGTAAGAAGTATTGCACATACATTATTCAGTCCTCTGCCCATTCCAGCCCACAATCTCGGATTTTTCATCATGAAGGAAATATCCATAAAACTTGTCATAAAAAACACAACAAAAAATCCCGCAGAAATGTAAAACACTGACAAACCAATTAAAAAGGGTCCACCCATTGTAATGATTACAATAGAAGCAACGGACATAACTGTGACCAAAAACATGATGAAAGGCATAAAGCATCTGCCTTTTATATCATATATAAAACCCGCAATCAGGCCACTTACTGCCAGCAGCAGCCTTGCCCATTGTCCAATATTGTAATCTCCTGATGCATGCACCAACGTAACAGCATTATCCAGTGTTGAAAAAATAACTGTCATCAATGCAACACATACGATTAACGCACTCAAAGCATTTTTAGGTTTATCCGGTTTTATTTCATAAAAGGAAATTCCTTCCTTACTTTCCGATGATTCAATGGTATCCTCTTCGAAAAATCCACCACTTACAATATGCATTCCACATATAAAAGCAATCATAAATATGGAAAACACAATTGGTTTTATATAATTATCATTTACATAATTAGTATGTATATACTGAATAAAAACACCTAATGCATATGCAATACCAATCATTTTGGCTAAATGCTTATGATTAGAAATAGTTTTGCTTGTTATATAGCAAACTGAACTGCCTGCAACCCCCATAATGACAAAACAAACGATACCAGCCCCCATTACCAGTTCATAATTATGATGTTGCATAATAACAAACACACAGGCAATGCATATGATGCAAGCCATTACGCTCACTATTCTTTTCATTTTATCAGAAATATACTTGCAAAAAACAGGATATACGATAACACCAATAAAACTGACTCCTAAAATAATATTCTGCGCAGTTACTACACCTGCGCTATCCGTCAGAGTCGCCATCATGTCATCAAAAAAATACTCTGTACCTAAAAAACAAAAATTGTATATCGCCAATAGAAAAATCATTACTATGTCTTTTCTATTGATTACATTCTTTAACACTAAATTCATCCTCTCTATAAAGGTTGTCTCTTATTCTACCATATTTATCATATGATTTCCATGTATTTATAGGTTGAATATTTACCGTTATTCCCAATAATATCTGCCCCGTTTTTTGTGATTATATTTTGATATTCTGCACCGCTTTTAAAGTTTCCAGATTAGTTATCAATGCATAGATTACTCTTCCATATCGTCCATTCTCAACAATTCTTCCATGGTCAAACACCTGTATATGCCCGCCATCTGCTTTCTGCATATTAAAATGCGTATAACCATTAGTATGTCCTTCATCTATCTGCTTCCATATATCCGCTATAACAGCTTCCCGTTCATCCACTATAATGATATTATGGAAACTTCTTTTTGTATATTCAAGCAGTTCATCCATGTTCTTACAGCCTGCAAATCTGATAAATTCACGGTTTGCAAAAAGAATTTCATCATCATTCTTATCTGCTTTGTATATGATAAATGCTCCTGGAAGATTTTCAGAAACATCTTTAAGTGCAAAACCAAGCTGTGTACGAATCTCCATCCTGAGTCCGTTCTTATATGCCATGCAGCCATTCTTCCCGCGAAGTTTCACCTCATAAAGTGCAGTATCAGCACAACGCATGAGTATTGATAGGTTGTCAGCATGAACCGGATATTCAGCGTATCCAACTGATATCGTGAACTGCTGCTCTTCACCTTCGTATTTAAATGAACGTTTTAACTTTGTGAATTCCTCAAGTTTTTCCTTAACATCTGCACATGTGCAGTCTGGCAGGAAAATACAGAATTCATCACCACCATTTCGTCCTAAAACCACATTTTTATCAAAAAACTTCTGCATTTCCTCGGACAATGCCTTAAGTGCCACATCGCCAAAAGCATGGCCATACATATCATTGATAGTCTTAAAATCATCAATATCAAATTCTACTCCTACACAATGATTATCTGGATTCTGCTTAAGATACCTTGTCACTCTTTCATCATATCCATGTCGGTTATATATTCCTGTCAAAGCATCTGTTATAGCCAGTTTCTTAAACTTCTTTCTATGTTCGTCAAGCACAAGCAGCGCACATGTAAACCCTGTAAGAAGCAATACAATAATAATTCCGCCTATTCCAGCCGCATACAGATATCTTCTTTCAGACTGGGTCTCATATGGCATTATATCAAGCTTCCACTTGCTGTCTCCTATATCAAATGTATATGAAACAGGATTCTTTAACTCTTCTTCCGAGCCATACACTTCTTCAAATTCAGACTCCCACGGAAAAACAGTTTTACATAATGTATAATTATAACCAAAATCAGAAAGTGCCTTCATTGAATCAGCAAAAATCTCAGGAACACGGATTATAACTATTGCAAATCCCCAGAAATCTTCATGTCCGTTTTCTTCAATGTATACAGGATTTCTTACAGCTATACCATATTCCCCCTGCTTTAATTGAAATGGTCCCTGCATTGTAACAACTTTATTATCTCTTCCATAACGGCATATTTCACCACGGTCTTTATCATTTAACAGATCAATCTTTCCCGCATCATTACCTTCCTGAGGATAAATATCTGTCACAACACCATCTGGTGCAATCTGGATGCTCTGAACAGAATCTGCCATCATCTCCTCTGCTATCTCATAGAATTTATTAAGCTGTCCATCTTCACTTATAATTATCTGTCTTAATGTATCCGAAACGGCTATGCCTTTCATAATATCCGTCTTCATACGCTCTGCATAAGTCATTGCGTTAAGATTCGCCATTTTCCTGTTCTGCTTATTCTGCTCATTATTTATGCCACATACAACAACTGCCACAGCACTCATTCCGATTATAAATACAACTAGTGGAATAATAATATTTTCCCTTATAAAATGCATATTTTCACTTCCAATTAAAAATTCACATGTATCTTATACACCTTATCAAACATATCTGCAATTATTATATTATTAAATTTTCCTTGATTCAATTGTTTCTATCTTCTCATACCCATACCACAGCTCATTGATGAGTCATTGTCTGGTATTTCTGAGACATATCTTGCATTAAAGGCTGCATTAACTTCTGAAATCTCTTTCACCCCATCAATGTAGTCTTTAAAATATGTCATTAAATCTATTCCGCTGCTCTCGCAGCCTTCTGTTTCTTCCCATTCCTTTATTAACTGGATTCTTTCTGATTTAGTTGTGTCTTTAATTAATGTGCTTTTCATTGTGTGTCTCCTTAAAATATATTATTCTTTCTCCAGCTCTGCCCGAAACATCAGTCTTCTCGTTCCCCTGATATTCTCAAACTGGATTTCATATGTCTGTGTAACCTTATCTACCTTAACAATCTCGCCAGTTCCAAATACCTTATGTCTGACTTTATCTCCAACCTCGAATACAACCTTTGGCAGCATCTGCTCAGTCACACCTCTGATTAATACTCTGCTGTTGTTGATACAGTCAAGAAGATTAGTATCAATGTCACTTAAAAATGCTGATGGTCTTGCAGCGAAACGGCCATCTTTCTTTCTATAAGTGCTGAGGTAAAGCATATTCTTCGCCCTTGTCATCGCAACATACAATAATCTTCTTTCCTCTTCATATTCGTCTTCATTACGAAGCCTGCTGCTTGGAAACTGTCCTTCAACGAGTCCTGGTACAAATACTGTATCAAACTCAAGCCCTTTTGCTGTATGAATTGTCATTACTTTTACAACATTATACTCTCCGTCCTCATCTTGCGCTGAAAATAATGCAAAATGGCTTAACAGATCAGCCAGCTCAACCTTCTCCTGATTATCTTCCTCCAATGCCGTAATAGTCCTGATAAGCTCTGACACATTGTCAAGTCTGGTCTGGTCGATATCCTGCTCCAATGCCTGACGATATCCCATATCAAGACATTTGTTTACTATATCAGTACAGGTATAAGCAACATATGTATCATGCAATTCACTGATTGCATTGTAATATTCTATAACATTTTTCTGTGTTATATCGCCATCTTCAATCTGCTTTCCAAGTGCCTTGAAAAGACTGCAGTTGTTCTGTGCCGCTGCATTTTTAAGCTTCTCAACAGACTTCTTACCAAAGCCCCTTCTCGGTCTGGATATAGTATACATCAAATCCATGTCCGTAAGACTGTACACCATTCTCATGTATGAAAGCACCGTTCTTATCTCTTCGCTTTCATAGAATTTTGCACCGCTTAGTATCTTGTAAGGAACTTTTCTTTTTATAAATGCTTCCTCTAACGACCTTGTCTGTGAAGCAGCCCGTACCAATATAGTATGGTCGCTGTACTTCATATTCTTAGCGACATTATCAAGAATAGTATCAGCTATCCACAAAGACTCATTCTTCTCGGTGTCAGGTGCATTAAATACCGGCTTATGGCCATCTGGTCTGTTAGAAATCATCTGCTTTTCAAGCCTGTTCTGATTAGCAGATATAAGTGACTTAGCCACATTTACAATCTGAGGAGTACTCCTGAAATTCTCAGTTAGCGAATAATCCTGCACATTCTCATGTGTTTTGTCAAAATTAATCATGTACTCAGGGTCAGAACCACGCCATGTATATATATTCTGGTCGTCGTCACCTACCACGAACAGATTCTGATACAAACCGCTTAGAATATGAAGCAGCATATCCTGTTTCATATTAACATCCTGATACTCATCGCACAGTACATACTGGCACTTTTCCTGCCAGCGTATTCGCACATCTTCATTCCTGTTTAAAATATATAAAGTGAAATTAATAAGGTCTTCAAAGTCCAGAGCATAATTGTCACACTGTCTCTTAAGATAATTATAGAAAACCTTTTTATCCACATTTTTCTCGCTGGAAGCCCTTCTTTTAAGCTCTGTCTTATCAACGCCTGCCATAAGCTCAACATAGGATATATCCTGCTTGGCTATGTCTATATCACTCATTATCTTCTTAGCGGTATTATCCTTGAGCGATATTCCCATATCTTCAGCCACATCCTTAATCATCTCCAGCTCAGCCTTCTTATCAAGAATCGTGAATGTCTTGGGAAATGTCAGCCTGTGAATCTCCTCTTTGAGAAACATGTTACAATATCCGTGAAATGTTCCCGTAAAACAGTTGGCGTTATCACCAACAATATCCCTTAACCTGTGCTTCATCTGCGAAGCTGCCTTGTTCGTAAATGTAAGCGCCACAATAGATGATGGCTCAACAAACAGTTCTGTTATGAGATATGCTATTCTATATGTAAGTACAAATGTTTTTCCCGAACCTGGAACTGACGCAACCCTTATGTTGCCTTCTGTCTGTGTTATTGCCTCTGTCTGTTCCTTCGTTGCTCTTTCTGGTATGTTCATAGTCCTCTTTACCTGTTAATATTTAGTATACCTTTGGTATCTCTCCATCAATTCCATACATTTGTTTAAATGTATCTATATCCGCGGCCTGCTTAATCAGCATTATCTCCTCTATCTTACCGGTATGGATATCCTGAAATCCCGCAACCTGCTCCCCTGTGCATATGCTTGTCTTCAGTACTGGTTTCTTATTCATTTTATCATAGGATTGTGTGTGTTTCTTTTTAAATATGCTCATCATTTATAACTCCAAAGTCTGCCTGCTTGTATATATGGTGGTCACTCTGATGTTAAAAGTGACCACTTGTGACCACCTAGTGAACACTTAATCATAAAAGTGACCACATACTAGTCACTCTGATGTTAAAAGTAATTACTAATTTTTCTATTTTTTTGTTTTATAAAGAGTATTATTTCTTTCTCCTACTTTTTCTATCAAACCTGCTTTCATCATTTTATCTATTAGCTTTCTTGCTCCAGTTCTGGATTTATAATTACAGATTTCCACTACTTTCTGCATAGAAATACTTCCATTCTCCCCAATGTAAGCAAGTATCTTATCTTCTTTTGGCATAGCTTTTGCAGTATCTGTTTCGCTATTATCCGTTGAATTCCTTATATCTGCTGCCCCCGGAATATATACCACCTGTCCAACTTCGAGTTTTAATGTTACTCTGTCATTACGCTCTGAAAAATCAAATTCCGGCTTTTTCCAGTTTTGTTCTGCCCATGCTGTCATAATCTTATCGACACCACTTCCAGCACGCTCACCAACATTAACAAATCCAAACATTTTTAAAATATTAGGGTTTCGTGGATCACTATTACCACCCGCATAAAACTCCTCTTTTGTTACCCTGATAGTTCCTGGATTGGAAATGCTAAGTTCCTTTCCATTTTTGACAACAATGATTCCCCGTCTTCCATAATAATTTGCATGTGCCAGTGCATTTGCCAATGCCTCTTCCAACGCATCATGCACATCCACTCTGTCTACCCGGTATCCATCTCTTCTATTGGCAAATGGAACAGCTACTTCATCGTCTATTCTTGTACGCACTTTACAGAAAAAGTCGTATATATTACCGCTCCAATCGCCCTCATTAGAATGTGTACGGAACAACCAACGCACGGCTTTATCATCACATTCCTCACGATAATCCAGAAAATAATTAGGAAAAACTTCAGTAATATGATAAGCTTCTCCAAAAAATAATAATCCTGCTATCGTTGGCGATAATGTTCCCATCTTATTCTTCGCCGCTGCTCTTAATTTCATAAGGAACTCATCATTTTCAAGTGCATTCCATGGATGTCCACTATGAAGCTGCTCAAATACAATTCGATAGCCCTTTATTGTATCCTGATTCAAAACATCCAATCCAAACTCATCCAATACTTCCACGTCTCCAGATACATCTCTCTGATCTGCAAACATAGCCCTGACTGCCTCTTCAGTACAAAGAAAATCTCCTTCGTAATCTCTTTTATAAGTGCCTTTCATTGGATCAGTTCCAATATAAACCGGCTTATCATGCCTATCTGCTGCCGGTATATCAATTTTAAGTATCTTTTTATCTTCCACCTCTATAACCTGCACATGATGATTCAATAGTATATTTTTTGATATCTTATTTCTATCATTTAGGGTGCTCCAGAAATCCTTCTGATATTTAATAATCTGCTTATCTGTCAATCCCTCAATCGTAAAGGAATCCCTATGCTCCTTAATTCCAAGCAGAATAGTGCCTCCATTGGTATTAGCAAAAGATGAATATGTCTCCCATATGCTCTCAGGAAGTCCACCATTAGCCAGCTTACACTCTCGTTCATAATCTTCACAAAGGTTCAATTTATTTAATGTTTCCTGCTTCATCTTTTACCCCCTAACACAATTCAAATTGTTCTAAAACTGATATCTGCTCTTTATTATCCCAAACGTGCTATCGAACATTTATTTGTTTTCATTATACACTATTTTTATGTATACACAAACATCAATGTAAATAATATTACAATATATGTACCTATTATGGGATATATAATATTTTTTTAACACATAATTAAAAAACAGTCATATAAAATAAAAGCCCAGAGAAGTTTTTTCTTCCCTGGGTTCTTATTTTATTCAGTTTAAGACATTGATAATATTACATAAATCTCGCAACAACCTCAAGCTCTTTTCTCTTAGGTCTTTCAGGTGGCTCCTGTCCCCTGTAGCCGACAGCAATAACAGACACAACATTTTCACTGTCTGGAATATTGAGCAATTCTCTTAACGCCTCACCATCTCTAATGCCCATTACCAGAGTATCAAGCCCCTGTTCAGCCGCTTTAAGAAGCAGATTCTCATTCTGCAGACCAAGGTCATAATAGCCCCAGCCGTCACCAGCCTCATTAACCGGGCTGCCTGTATTCTTATCGAAACCAACCATTCCCTTTACAAATGTTGTGACTATATACGCACCTGCTCCATCCGAATTAGCTTGATTGAATTCAGGAAGACATTTTTCTCTAAGTTCTTTCACCGCATTTTCAGATAAGACACAGTAATATCTTGATGTCTGCAGATTCTTCCATGAAGGTGCATATGACGCAGCCTTAATAAGTTCCTCAAGCTGTTCCTTAGTAACCTTTCTCTCTGGATTATAATTTCTTATGCTTCTTCTTTTCTCCATTACTGCCTGTAATTCCATATGTATACCTCTTTTCTCTGATTATAGTTACCAATGTTTCCGCTCAATCTACACATCATTATCTGCTTATCATAAAATACCTCCTCTAAGTAAGTTCATATCCCTTTAACTGCTTTCTGTATGTTCTATACTCCGGACAGTATTTTTCAACCTCCTCCCAGAATTTTGCCGAATGATTCATATATCTTCTGTGCGAAAGTTCATGCACAATAACATAATCCATCAGCTCCTGCGGCATATAATACAACTGGTAGTTGAAATTCACATTGCCTTTAGAACTACAGCTTCCCCACCTTGTTTTCTGGTTACGGATAGTTATTCTTCCAACGCTCACATTCATTATATCACAGTAAAACTGTACTCTCTTTTCAAATGTATCCTTTATATTATCAAGTTCCTGCTTCGACAGACATTCTACCCCCGGTGCACCTGTACCATGCCTGTTATCTGATTTCTGTCTGACAAAATCCAGTTTCTGCTTAATCCAGGCCTCATGTTCATCTATAAATCTGTTAATCTCTGCTGATGACATTCGCAAAGGAGTTCTTACTATCACTTTTCCATCTGCATGAACCTCTATTCCTATTGTTCTTCTTCTGGATTTTATTACCTGTATGTTCATGATTCTACCTTGTAAATGCTTTATCTTCCCACAACCTTCTTAAGATATTCATTTTTCAGCTTATTCTGCTCTTCAAGCCTCTTATTTTCATCTTTTAAATGCTGTATATATTCCCGTGTCAGTTTAACACCTCCACGAACCGCTATGTCTTCATGCTTTTCCATCTCATCAAGCCACTGGAATAATGACTTTTCCCTGATTTCGTTATATGTGTTATCTTCTCTGTTAAACATTTTCCGCCTCCTTGCACACATCAACCCAGCCCTTAGCCTGTGAAGCGTCTTCTAACTCAGCAATTGTAAGTTTCACCGCAGAATGGTCGTCACCTGCTGCCGGATACACAATATCGAACTGTTTAAGGCTTTCATCAAGATATACATCAATGCCCTCATTAATGCCAAATGGACAGACTCCACCGGGAGCGTGTCCGATTATATTCTCAACCTCTTCAAATGGTATCATCTTTGCTTTTACATGAAATGTGTCTTTATATTTTCTGTTATCTATCTTCGCAGTTCCTTCTGTGATTATCAATACTGCCTTGTCGCCCTGAAGAAAAGACATTGTCTTGGCTATCCTTCCTGGCTCGACTCCAAGTGCCTCCGCTGCCATTGCAACCGTGGCTGTTGATTCACCAAGCTGTATTACATGCTCTCTGTATCCTGCTTTCTCCAGATATCCAAGTGCTTTTTCTAATGACATATAAACCCTGCCTTCTTTCCACATATTTTTAAACAGTTTCTATAATACCACACACGCGGCTTCCAATGGCATATATTCTTAAAATTTCATATTTAGCAATTGCTGATTAAATAAAAATCCCGCGACAGTCATACAACCGTCACGGGATTAAAATCATTTATTCATATGTGTGTTTCTTATGCTTACCAAAAGCTGCCTGTTCCTCGACACTGTGGTCTGCAACATTCATCTTCTGATGTACTTTCTTTTTCTTTAATGGATGCTTTGGATTCTTATCCATAACAATCGCTCCCTTTCTAATTCAATAATAAATGATTAGTCATTAGCCTTCAATAGCAATGTACTTCTTATTCTCAACTGCTTTAGCTTCTTTCTTAGGAACTGAAAGTCTTAAGATACCATCTTCATACTTAGCCTTGATATCTTCCTGTGTGACACCTTCACCTACATAGAAGCTACGGCTCATAGCACCAGCATATCTTTCCTTACGGATGTATTTACCTTTCTTATCCTTTTCATCCTTATCAAGTCCCTTAGCAGCACTTATTGTAAGGTAACCGTTATCAAGCTGTGCATTAATTTCATCCTTCTTAAATCCTGGAAGATCAATATCAACTTCATAACCTGTATCAGTTTCCTTAACATCAGTCTTCATTACATTATTTGCATGCTTACCATATAAAGCCTTGTCAACTTCAGGAAATCCGAAGTCCATCCAATCATCATTAAATAAATTCTCTCCAAAAATACTAGGCATCAACATAAGTCATTCCTCCTTTAACATATACCATTATCTTGTTACCTTGTTTCTTTGGAACCGGGATGTTTCAGTAACCTCTTGAGGTACTTTCCTTTACTTTCGTACCTCTTTTGGTTCCCTTCCTTTGTTCTTGGCTATGTTATATACCTTTTTATTAGCACTGTCAAGTGGTGAGTGCTAATTTTTTTTATTTTCCAATTATAAAATCCCGCAACCCCAGTATTTACATGGGATTGCGGAATTATAAAATATTTATAAACTATATTTTTTCAGTCGTTTCAAAAGAAAATTATATAATTCTTTATTAAGTTCTCCGTTCTTTTCCTCATCTTCCATATATTCAGGAAGCGGCATATTTGTATCACATTCTCCACATATATCAATACCTAAAACCTTCTGGTTTCTTATAATTATCCCAAGCATATGCTCTAATGTCCCAAGCTTCATATGTCCCTGACTCCAATTGGTTTCACTTATGCTTTCATCAAGAACATCCTTATCAATAGATATGTATACAGGAACTGATAAATCAATCTGGTTTGTTTTAGATTCCATTGCTTCGGCTCTTATCTCCTGTGCTGAATATGTTATAAGTTTATTACTTCTTAACCCAATCGCATTAATATCTTTCTTCTCTGGTCCCACTAGAATAAGCTGGCAAATATACGGATTGTCTTTAATCACCTTTCCTGCCCAGTCTCCGCAGCTTGTTAATCCTTCAATCATAGGTTTTTGCATATCGGTATGGTGATCAAATACAACTAAAGAAAACGGTTCCTTAATTCTGTCAGTCATTATCTTAGTAACATAATGGTAGTTACCCGAATCAAGAAAATGTATTCCATGAATTCCAACAGAATCAACTCTTTCACCTATCTGTTTTTCAGCTTCGTCTGATACATACATATCACATCCTGTAATATCAGTGCAGTCTATCCATGTAAGTGATGTTTTTTCCTTAGCAAATTCATCATCATATACACCTGTGAAATCAAGAATAAAATTGTTGTTTTTCTCTCTTTGCATTATACAATCACCTCAATGGATGTTACTTTTTCTCAAATTCCTCGCTTATCTTCTCCACAAGATTATTCTTTGCAAGTCCATAAGCAATCTTAACTGTATTATACACTGTTTTGTCCGTTGCTGCTCCATGTCCCTTAACAACCGGCTTCTTAACGCCTAGAAGAATTGCTCCGCCTTCATTGTTGTAATCAAACTTTGGCTCAAGTCTGCCAATAAATGCCTCTAGCTGTGCCTTTTGGGTATCAGATGCACCTGCTGCTGCCCTTCTTATATCATCAAACACAACCTTTGCTGTTCCCTCGATTGATTTAAGAAGCACATTTCCTGCAAATCCATCACATACAACAACATCTGCGTTGCCGTCTAACACTTCTTTGCCTTCAATATTACCTGTGAAATTAAAACCACATTTTTCTAAAAGCTCATGAGCTTCCTTAATAACATCACTTCCCTTTCCAGCTTCAATGCCATTAGAAAGTGTTGCAACTGTCGGATTCTCAATTCCGAGTGTCTTCATGTAAGCTACACCGAGTCTTGCAAAATCGACAAAACGGTCTGCCTTGCAGTCAATATTAGCACCGCAGTCAACTATACAGAATGGCTTGTCATTACGGCCATTAAGAACTACTGAAAGTGCCGGTCTTGTCGCATTTAACTTGCCAAGTATAAGGATAGAACTTATAAGCACAACTCCTGTTGCACCACATGTCACGAATCCACCGATATCCTCATTCATGCGGCACATTTTAAGTCCCTTGATTAAGGACGAATCAGTCTTATCGTGGTAAGCGTCAACCGGGTCATCATAATTAGTTATCTCCTGTGTGCAGTCCACTATCTCAAGCTGCGATTCATCATAAGTTACATTGGCAAGGAAATCCTCCAGCTCGGCCTTCCTTCCCATCAGATATACATACAAATCTTTATTCTCACTGATTGCCCTGATTGCACCCAAAACAAGCTCTGTCTGCGGCTTGTCAGCACCAAGCAAATCTACAACTATCTTTATCAAATCTCATCCTCCTTGTTTTACGAAGTAAAATCCGAGTCCATTGACGAGGAGAGGATTTAGCCCTCCTTCTGCTCCCTCCAGAAATTATCAAGCAGATTCTTATACACTGCCTCTGAAAATGGAGCTTTTGACAGCTTCTGCTTTGTCTCCTCTGACAAATGCTTTGTCGCAGCAAACTCTTTTCCAGCCGCCTCATACTTTGACAAATATCTGTCGAGTCTTGAACTTGCACCCAGTTCAATTAATGTCTTTAACTGTGGACATAGAATTGCTGTAAATCCATTTTTACCACATATGCACTCATATTCCTTAAGAAGCGAATCATAGACTGACTCTGACTCCGAATAAGCACATCCCGATATAAGAACCAATTTCTGTCCCGTCTTTGGATTTCTTATGCCGTGAAATGACTCGCCATTTTCAGGTGGCTTCTGTCCCCTGTAAGTACACATCATGCTTAAAAGTCTGTCTGTGAAAAGCTTCATCTGTCCCGGCATGCCAAAAAAATACAACGGATAACTTTCAATTATAATGTCTGCTTCTTCTATTCTTTTCTTAACTGCCGGCATGTCATCATTTTTGATAACACACTCGCCCTCAGTCCTTGCCCAGCATGAAAGACAGCCCATGCATGGAGTAACATTTAAGTCGGAGATATTAATTATCTCCGACTCGTATTCACCACCTTCGCACATTCCCTTTACAAATGCGTTGGTTACCGCCATTGTAGTGCTGGCACTCTTATGTGGACTTCCATTTAAAACTAATATCTTAGCCACGTCCAAATAATCCTCTTCTCTTTCTTGCAGGAGCCTGTGATACACCAAGTAACTGTGCTGCTCCAGGAACCTCTCCTACTGCCTCACTGTATTCGCTGTAACGTCCTATTTTTCTGTATTTCTCATATCTGTCATCAAGAAGCTTATCAACCGGCTTCTTCTCTAACTGCTTTATTTCTTTTGAAAGGTCGTCAGCAAGCTTTTTCATAAAATGTGATGTTTCTTTCTCTTCTGAAAAATCTTCCGGTTCTTCAACAACCTTTTCTACGATACCCATTTTATTAAGGTCAGCGGCTGTAAGCTTGAGATGTTCTGCTGCCTCTGGCGCTCTCTTAGGATCTTTGAATAGAATACTTGCACATGACTCAGGTGTAATTACTGAATAATATGCATTTTCAAGCATCCATACTTCATCCGCAACAGCAAGTGCAAGTGCGCCACCGCTCCCGCCTTCACCAATCATTACTGATATAATAGGTGTCTTAACATCTGTAAGCTCATACAGGTTGTTGGCAATTGCCTGTCCCTGTCCTCTTTCTTCTGCGCCCTTACCGCAGTTAGCACCCTGTGTATCAACAAAACAGATAACAGGTCTGTGGAACTTTTCAGCCTGCTTTATAAGTCTTAATGCTTTTCTGTATCCTTCTGGAAGAACGCAGCCAAAATTCCTTAAAAGTCTTTCGTTTAAATCTCTTCCTTTTTCAATTCCGATTACAGTTACAGGCTTTCCGTTAAGTCGTCCGATACCTCCAACAATGGCATGGTCGTCTGCAAAGCATCTGTCACCGTGAAGTTCTACAAAATCAGTTATTGTAGCATTTATATAATCCGATGCAGTTGCTCTGCCGCTCTTTCTTGTACGGCATATTCTGTCATAAACACTTAAATTCTCGTTTGTCATGATTAATCTTTCTCCTTATATTGCAATGCAATACTGTTATGCACTTACTGTTTCTGCATGTATTGCAAGAATGTTAGCAAGATATGCCCTCTGTTCCTGTCTTGGCACGATATCATCTATAAATCCGTTCTTTAACTGGAACTCTGCGCTCTGGAAATTATCCGGAAGCACTTCACCTGTAACCTGCTCTACTACTCGCTTTCCTGCAAATCCAATCATTGCACCCGGTTCAGATATGATTATATCTCCAAGCATTGCAAAGCTTGCTGTAGCACCGCCCATTGTAGGGTCTGTTGTACATACAACATATAAGAGTCCTGCGTCACTATGTCTCTTGGCTGCTGCTGAAACCTTTGCCATCTGCATAAGTGACAGTGCACCCTCCTGCATTCTTGCACCACCTGAAACTGTATATCCGATAACCGGAAGTCTGTTCTTTGTAGCATATTCAAAAAGTGCTGTAATTCTGTCCCCAACAACTGTTCCCATAGAACCCATCATGAAGTTAGGCTCCATAATGAATATACATGTATCATTCCCACCGATAGTTCCTCTGCCGCATACAACGCCCTCTGTCTCACCGCTCTTTTCTCTGGCAGACTCATACTTTTCCTTGTATGATGGAAAATCAATAGGATCTGTAAATTCCTGGTCATTAAACATTACATCAAACTTTTCTGTAAGCATCTGAAGTCTGTTCTTTGCCGGCATGCGGTTTAGCTTCCCGCATAACGGGCATATGTAGTAATTCTTCTCCAAATCCTCTTTATTGATTTCTTCTTTACATTTGTTACATTTGACTGTCATTATTATTCTCCTGCCTTGATGTTCTCAATTGCCTCATTCAACGCATCAACTGTTGTAACTGTGTACATCTTTGCTTCTGGAAGTGTCTTCTTAACAAATCCTGTAAGTGTCTTTCCTGCTCCTACCTCGATAAATGTGTCTATTCCGTCAGCCCACATATTCTTTAATGTGTCCTCAAACCTTACACTTGAAGAAGCCTGAAGTGCTATTGTTTCTATAATCTGTGCTGTATCCTGTGGATAAGGCTTTCCTGTTCTGTTTGCATATATCTCTGTCTGTGGAGCATTAATTGTCATTACCTTAAGTGCCTTCTCAAGTTCTTCACTTGCATCCTTCATATAAGGAGTATGGAATGCACCGCTTACTGCAAGCTTAACTGCCCTGCCGCCTTTTTCCTTGATTGCAGCGCAGAATGCGTCTATCTCGTCAGCACTTCCTGCACATGAAATCTGTCCCGGACAATTATAATTAACCGGCCAGATTTCCTTGAATTCCTTACATGTCTCTTCAACAACTTCTGGAGCAAGCTTAAGTGCTGCTGCCATTCCGCCTGCATACTTTGTAGAAAGCTCACCCATCTTGGTTCCTCTGATAACTACCAGTTTAAATGCGTCCTCTATTGATAAAACTCCTGCGTATGCAAGTGCAGGAATCTCTCCAAGTGAAAATCCTGCTACAGCGTCAGCCTTAATTCCGGCATCCTTAAGCGCATTGGCAAATGCAAGGTCTGTAAGGAAAAGTGCCGGCTGTGTATTCTCTGTCTTGGTAAGCTCCTCGCCTTCTCCTTCAAAACACACCTTAACTGTTCCCGGGCGGAGCGACTCCCCCAAATCATATAATTTCTTTGCATCAGAATCTGAATCGTATAGGTCTTTGCCCATTCCTACATACTGTGCACCCTGACCTGAAAATAATACTGCTATTTTTCCCATTACTTTATTCCTCCGTTCCATATATATCCTTGCGGTCTACTGTTGTAAATGTCATGCTTCCCTTTGCGTACACATTGCCATCTACCTTAACTACTGCGTCAAATGATGCGAGAACCTTGTTGATTCTTGTAGCTGTAACTGTAATATCAAGTGTATCTCCTGGAATAACAGGCTTTACAAACTTGAATCCGTCTACTTTAAGAAGCACATATAATCTGCCCTCTTCCCTGCTCTTTCCACCGTCATCGATTACAAGTGAACAGAGCTGGGCGCAGCTTTCAATTATAAGTACGCCCGGCATTATAGGTGCGTCAGGAAAATGTCCCATAAAATATGGTTCATTAATTGATACATTTTTAATACCTCTGGCACTTACATTAGGCTCAAGCTCTAACACCTTCTCAATCATCTGGAAAGGTGGGCGCTGTCCGATTCTTTTATTAATCTCAAATATGTTCATCATAATGATAATCCTCCATCAAGCACGATAACCTGACCTGTTACATATGAAAATGCGTCTGAGCAAAGTGATGATACAACATTTGCAACATCTTCTGCCTTTCCTAACTTATGCATTGGGATTGCGTCTAAATACTCTTTCTTCTTCTCTTCTGGAATTGCATCCAGCATCTCTGTCTCTATAAATCCCGGTGCTACTGCATTTACACGGATTCCGTAACCCGCAAGCTCTTTAGCCATTGTCTGTGTCATTGAATTAACAGCACCCTTTGTTGCACTGTATACAGACTGTCCCGGAAGTGCGAATTTCGAGCTGACTGATGACATGTTGATGATGACACCGCTCTTCTTTCTGAACATTTTAAGTACTGCCTGCTGTGCGCAGTAGAAGTAACCCTTAACATTTAAGTCCATGCATGTATCAAGTGTATCCTTGTTGAGCATGAGAAGGTACTCATCTCTTACAATTCCTGCGTTGTTTACGAGTACATCTATTCCGCCAAGCTCCTTACTTACATCTTTAACCATCTGCTTAACCTGATTAAGGTCTGAAACATCTGCTTTATATGTTATGGCTGTTCCGCCTGCTGCCACGATTTCATCAAGAACCTTCTGTGCCTGTTCCTCTGAATGGCTGTAATTGATGACTACAGCATATCCGTCTTTTGCCAAACGTATAGCACAAGCCTTTCCAATACCACGGGAAGCTCCTGTAACTAATGCTACTTTCATATCTGTGTGTCCTTTCTTTAAGAAAATGTCAGTTCTTTGTCATGGGCATCTGCCCCTGCTTCATTACTTGCTGAGTACGATTGCTGTGTATGAACCGCCTGCACCATATGCAACTACAAGTACATTGTTTAACTTAGAAGCTTCAACATTAGTCTTAGAAACGCTTCCGTCTGCTGCAATGCTGTATGCTTCCTGTGAAGGTATCTTTCCAGCAAACATAAGTGCTGCGTGTGCTGCTGCTGTTGTTGCTGCTGCTGCTCTTGACTCACCAAGAACTTCCTTTAATTCCACAACCGGTTTTTCTGCCAGTTTGTCACCAAATACTGCTGTCAATCCCTTGATTTCTACATCATCGACAGCCTTCATTCCGTTTGCGAAACCAAATACTGCATCTATATCATCAATTGTCATTCCTGCGTCTGCTAATGCGTTATTAACTGCATTTGTAAGGCCTGCCTCTGAACCTGTAAGTGTTCCAAACTTAACATTTGAATGAGCCATTCCGTATCCTGCTGCATGGCAGTAGATTCTTGCACCACGCTCCCTGGCTGCCTTCTCGTCCTCGATAAGAACTGAAGCACTGCCATCGCTTAATACGAATCCGTCTTTTCCTGCAAATGGAGCTACTACATTTTCAGATGTGACACCTAACTTACCAAAAAGCTCTGTCATTGTGTCGCTGTTCTCATCAGAACCTGTGGCTAACATAGCATTTTCCTGACCTGAACGGAGAACGCTCATTGCGTATGCCATACTTGCAAGACCTGACTGTGCACCGTTAGTAACTGTTACATTGTAGCCCTTGATTCCTGAACAGATTGAAAGGTATCCGCCTGCTGCATTGTATACAGTGTTAGGGAATTTGAATGCACTTCCTGAAGCATTGCCCTTCTCTGTAATCATACTCTGGAAATCACAGCATGTTCCAAGTGCACCCTCTGATGTTCCCACAATAATACCAATATCTGTTGCATTATCGTCTGTTACTGCATAATCAGCGTCCTTAAGTGCTTCCATACCTGATACTGCCTGAAGCTGACTGAAATTATCAAGCTTTCTATAGAATGACATCTTAAGTCCAAGTGCATCATAATCTTCCTTGCCAACTGAACTTCTTAAATTAGCTTCTGTTGGAGCAACATTTTTTACTGCATTTGCAACATATGTATCTACACCGTTGCCGCTTGGTGTAACTACACCAATACCTGTGATAACAAGAGGCTTCTTCTCTTCCTTAACTGTCACATTGCCAGCCTCTTTGCTAAAGATAATACTTGCGTTATTACCGCCGAATGCAAATGAGTTGTTCATTACGCTTGTAAGCTCTTTTTTATGTGCCTTATTAGGGCAGAAATCTATCTTTCCGGCCTTTTCGGCAAGCTTATCCATATCCTCGTCCTTAAATCCGAGTGTTGGAACTACTGTATTAGTTGTAAGTGCCTTGATTGAAAATACTGCTTCAATTGCTCCTGCTGCACCGAGACAGTGTCCTGTCATAGCCTTTGTTGAGCTTACTGAAAGATTATTGTTCTCGCCGTCAAATATTGTATGTAATGATAAGAATTCTGCATCATCGTTCTTAGCTGTTCCTGTTCCATGTGCATTAACATATCCGATGTCCGATTTCTTCAATCCTGAATTCTTAATTGCTCTGTTAATAGCCTCCATCTGACCTTCTCCATCTGGTCTAGGAGCTGTGATATGGTGTGCGTCACTGCTGACACCAGCACCTAATACTTCACAATACATTTTTGCATTTCTTGCCTTAGCATGCTCGTAGCTTTCTACTACTACGACACCTGAACCTTCACCAAGTGTAATTCCTGTACATCTGTTGAATGGTGAACAGCCATCTGCGTCAAGTGCATGAAGTGATAAGAATCCGGCATATGGTACTGCTGCAAATGTGTCTGAACCACCTGCAAGTACTACATCTGCCTTACCTGCTCTGATAAGCTCGCATGCGTATGCAATACTGATTGTTCCGGCCGCACATGCATTTGCAATATTAGTAACAACGCCGCCTGCATGGCACTGACCTGCAACCTGAGGTGCTATTGATGAGATTGGCATCTTAGTTACATCACTTGCTTTCTTGCCATGCTCATAATAATCAGAAATGCTGACTGCACCACCAACACAGCTTCCAATTATAACTGAAGCCTTAGGATTTCCTGCAAAATCATCAAGTCCTGCGTCCTTCATTGCCTCGCCAGCTGCCTTGATACAAAGCTGTGCTGAACGGTCTGCATCTTCGCTTCCCTCAAAATCTCCAAGTGTGTCGCACTTAACTTCTGCTGCAAGGTCTGCGTAACAGTCTGTTGTATCAAGTGTTGTTGTTTTATGTATTCCTGAAACCGAATTAATGGCATTATTCCATGCTTCATCTACTGAATTACCGATAGCACATATCATTCCAAGACCTGTAATGACTGCGCGGTTATTATTCTCTGTCATAATTACTCCTTTATGTTATTTTCATAATTTCTTATAATACTTTTTTTGGGGGTGGAGTGTGTAGTTGTCTTTGTTTTGGACTTTGTGAGGCATGTTCTTGCTTATTATGCCCAATCTTCCAGCTCTGGTGCGTCGGTTTGGACTTTTCAAGTCCTGTTTCTGCTTCTAACGTCCAATCTGCTCGCTCTGGTGCGTCGGTTTGCACTAGTCAACAAAAAGTAGACACCACTTTATATTTTTATACATCATTTAATG